>JAABUZ0100006987.1_pt1 | contig 13834 bp, 14 predicted proteins | sample 5562091 | NCBI WGS metagenome assembly JAABUZ01 (sample SAMN12813069, study PRJNA571459) | rock metagenome | isolation source: Antarctica rocks | place: Antarctica: Victoria Land, Linnaeus Terrace sud | collected 2015-12-21 | reverse complement strand
AAGCTTCGCGCTCAGGGCCTGAAGACTGGACGCGAAGCCTCCTAGTATAGGGGTCATCGCATCATTTTGTGCTTTTTGTACGCTAAGTCATCTTGTGCAGAGAGGCGTTGGATTGTCTCCTGCTCTTCTGAGAGGAGGACCCATGCCCAAACAGCGATACCAACGCCAGGAACCAACCCATGCCTGGGAACAGATTCGCCCCAAGCTGACCGACTCGGCGCAAATGACCTACGAAATTATTCGCCCTAAATCTAGACCGCTCACCCACTCACGCCGCTTCATCCCTTGTTGTCTACGTCGGCACATATACTCACAAAGAATGAGGAATCCTTTGTGTTTTGTAGTGTAGCATATCTTTGGACAAAGTAATATGGACGAGGACCAATGGCAGAGAAGTGTCTTTGTCTTCCAGCGCGGTCTTAGACCTGGGAGCCTTACCCCGACGCGCCCGTAGCCATCTCCACCGGCTCCCAGATCACGCCCGCGATCTCCGCGCTTGTGCCTCGACTGCCCCATGCCAACCCATCCACCACCTCAGTCGATCAAAGCGCGGAGACGTGTCCCCATCCCCAGGCCAGGCTATCTTGCCTGATCTCTCGCAAGATCATCCACACTCATGGCGGCCAGCGGCTGGCCTGCATAGTTCGAGGTGGAAGCCTCTTGCCGATGCACCTCTCCATGTACTGCACCCACCTTGAGTTGGAGCACGCAGCGGACGGTGGGTTGTGTTGCAAGAAATGTGGGGAAAAGAAAGTGAGCAGAGAGTCCCCTTGTGGTTCAGCTTAGACACTCACTCCAAACAGCTTTGCAACTAATGCAACCTGTCCTCTCACATTCCCTTTTGCCACACCTTGCACTTGTCCTTTCCTCATCATGTTCATCATCTCGAATCCCCGCAGTGTCCGCCAGGCGGTCTCAAAGGACAAAAAGCCCATCCCTGGGTTCGTTAAACGCTTGATGAATCGGTGATCTTGCTCAATCATAGTGTTGAGGTATTTGACTTGCCGTCGTTCGACCAATTCTGGAAGGGCTCCAGCGGTTTTCAGCTCAGCAATGGCTTTGGGATAGGCTGCATTCTTATCGACGTTGATCACACGAGGGACTGACTGGCAAGCCTGAGACGACACGGTCTTCGCCTCACCGATTCCATCGAATTGAGAAGCGGAACTCGCTGAGGGTTGTAAGGCTTTCAGGAAAAATCGCTTGGCTGCATCGGCATCACGTGTCGAACTCAAAAGGAACTCGATCGTCTTCCCCTGGGAATCGATGGCCTGGTAGAGATATGTTTTCAACATAAAATGTGACAGCATGAGTGGGGTCATACGCACTTTCGATGATTCCTTCCTGATCCATGAAGAACTCGGAGGCGAAGGAGGTCAAAACTTGCTCGTCCATATGCCTGCCGTTTCAGCAACTTCAAACGATGAACTTGGCCCTCGGTCTGGCCCTGACTCCAAGGAAGTGTGAGCCCTGCTATTACAGCAGCGTCGTCTCGACGGAGTCCTTTTGCAAATCCTTTCAGCGCAGGAATAGCACTCTGTTCAACGCGTTGCAACCAGGGTTCGAGGCTTTCTGCTTTCCGCTCTGCTACCATACGTACAAACTCTTGTGCCCACTCATAGACCTGCTGGAGATCAGTCCCTGCTTGGCAAACGATCTCTACCTGTTTCTGCTGCCGCTTTGTCAGCTTTTCTGGTTGGCAGACAAACAGCCATGCCACTTGGCTTGGTGTGAGGCGCTTTTTCTTTGGCGAGGGCGGGGCTGGTGGCTTGCCGAAGGTAGGATCTTCAATCACAGGACGATCTTTCCTTATCCAAGTGCGTTGCGTTCCTGGAGCAGGAGGATACATCCGCCGTAGGTCAGCGAGAAAGAGTGCCAGAAGAGAAGGTGACCCTGTATATCCTTGTTCCTGGATCTCCCGATAGATTAGGGCACCGTTGTATTCACCCTCCTGCCAGCGCTTGAGAATAAAGGATACAAACGGGTCAAGTTTCCCCTTTGGCGCTTTCCTTGGACGAGGGGTCTGCTCAGGAAAACTCTCTGCTTGCACAAATCGCTGCACGGTCGGTCGGCTGATTCCGAGTGTATGGGCAATGGCAAGTTGACTCACCCCGCACATGTGCAGCCTTCGCACTTCTTCATAAAGTGCCAGGCGACGTGTCCGGTTTACCTGACTTTGTGCTAAGTCTGGCTGGGGTGGAGCGTGAAACCATTTCTCCCTTTTCGTGTCTCGGGCAAATGACACAATGGTCGCATCCTGCTCTGGCAATTGCTCTTGTGCGCTCACAAGAGGTTTCATCAGTACGGCAAGGGCTTCTGCTGCTTCTATGCTCGTCTGTTGATCATTCAACCTCGCCAGTGGCTGATCAATTTCGACTTTGGGAAGGCTGATTCGTTTCTGATCGAGAAAGCTTTTGAGATTTTCACGCAGATTGAGAAGCAAGTAAAAGCGATCTGCTACCTGAATCGCTTGGGGAGCGCCATCTCTCGCTGCGTCTGCATAGCTACTTGCTCGGTCTCGGCTGACTACTTCGACACCAGGATGGTTTTTCAGCCAGTCTTCAAAGGTCTTCTTTTCGCGGTCGGGAAGAACATCAATCACTGCATGCTTCTCAAGATCAACGAGTATCGTGCCGTATCGATTTCCTTTTTTCCACGCGAAATCATCGACACCTAAAACGCGAGGAGTGGAAACCATGGGTACAGAGCTTCGCCGAATGAGTCGAAGCAATGTATCGTGGCTCGTTACCATGCAGAGCAAATCCGCAATCTGCTCACCCACCTTCCCACCGAGGGCAAAGGCTAATTCGCAGAGAGTATCTGCTTGTCGAAGCATACGACGGGCATAGACAGCCGCACAAGGGGCAATCCGCTCTGCAAAAATTTTCCGAGCGCATGCTTCATTTTGGCAAAAGAAACGGCGCACCTGCACGAACCAACGAACATGCTGACCAAAACAGGAAAGATCAGCTAATGTTCGGGTGTAGGAGGAGTGTACCTTTCTAGAAGCTTGCTGGCAGAGGGGACATTTTGCCACGCTTTCAGTGGTCGCGGCGAAAGCAGTAATCTGGTTCACAGTCTCATCCACCTCAATGCTCAGTAACTCAAGCAGTGTCGGGTGGGGAAGCGCTACAATACTAGCCATTCAGAAATTTGCCTTTTAATTAACTAGTATAGCGGCTTCACGCTTCTCTGACTGTTAAAAGGTTATGAAGGAATCATCGAAAGTGCGTATGACCCCTCCGAGTTCTTCATGGATCAGGAAGGAATCATCGAAAGTGCGTATGACCCAGCAGATGTAAGAAACGAAAGTATCATTGTGTTAAAAATTCAATTAGTGAAAACAGAGATACATCCACGCTTTTTTCACTTTGATGTACGTCTCATCAACTTTCCAGGAGTCATTGCAGGCTTTGAGGTGCGGACGGCAGCGTTTTTCGAGTTCTGGTGCATAGCGCTGAACCCAGCGGTAGATGGTCGTATGATCCACAGAGAGGCCCCGCTCCAGCATGATGCGCTTCAAGGTCGCGATAGCTCAAAGCATACCGCAGATACCATCGCATGCACAAGAGAATGATGTCGGCCTGGAAATGACGCCATTTGAACGGATTCTGGCTTTGCTCACTCATCGGGGACCTCTTTTCCCCTTACTCTACCAGATCAGCTTTTTCTTTGCAACACAACCGGTCATCCTGCCATATCTCGCAGTGGATCTCCTGATGGAGAGAAGTCCAGAATCGCTCATCTGCCTCGCGTTTGATCCGGTCAAGGTTATGCTTGTCCTTGTTGCGTGCCAGCCAAGCAGCCTTACGACAATTACCGCAGCAATACTCGCGCTCACTGTTGATCGTCGAATAACTTGGTTCTTACACAGCTTTGGTGAAACAATGGTTGTATGCTTTGAACTAGATAGAGACGAGATGATATACTTCTCGTGAGTAAGAAACCCGCAACGCATTCATGAGGAGTTGATGATGGAAGGGTCTGTTTTTCTGCCTCTCCCTGAAGGATTGTGGATCACATAAATCTCCCAGGGGGAAACCGGCTTGCTAATCAAGGTACTCTCAGAACGGGCATCGGCTTGCTGTCCGCTGTGTTCTCAGGAATCGGACGCTGTACATAGTTGCTATCAGCGACGGCTCAAGGATGTACCCAACGGAGGTCAAGCCATCTGCCTCCAACTCACCGTCCACAAATTCTTTTGCCACAATCCTGAGTGCCAGCGCAAGATTTTCACGGAGCGTATGCCGACGTTTGTTGCCCCATGGGCACAGATGACGCTTCGTCTTGCTGCAGCTCTCCAGGCTATTGGCTTGGCTAGCTCAGGCAGTTTGGGTGCGCGGCTGGCGGCTCGGCTTGGCATGAAGACTTCCTGGATGACGATTCTTCGGCGGATCATGGATCTTCCTCTTCCCGAGGCTTCCCCTGTACCTGTTCTCGGTATTGACGATTTTTCGTTTCAACGGGGGCGCAAATTTGGGACGATCCTCGTAAATTTGGGCAACCACAAGGTGATCGATCTCCTGCCTGAGCGCAAGATCGAGAGTGCTGCAACCTGGATGCAAAGCCATCCAGAAATTGAGTATGTGAGCCGAGATCGCGGCAATGACTATGCGCAGGCCACACGGGAAGGAGCTCCTCAAGCAACTCCGGTAGCTGACCGTTTTCACGTGTACAAAAACTTGGTTGAAGCCATTGAGCCCGCTGTAGCTCGTTGCTACAAAGAGATCAGGAAAGAGTTGCCTCCGCTTCCTTCCCCTCGCGTCCCAAAAGCGAAGGAATGGCGACCAGCTCCGGCTCGAGCTCATGAACAGCAACGTCTCGCACGATTGGAGGTCAACCAAGAACGCTTCGACTCCATGATCGAATTGCAGAAGCTCGGTATTCCGCAAGATGAGATCGCTCGACGACTCGGAGTGACAAAGTGACCTTGGCCCGCTTTTGGAGGGTTGGAAAAGAGAAATTTGGTATACTAAAAGCAGGAGGGCTGTATGGGCAAATCTCAACCAACCTACACACGAGAATTCAAGCGACAAGCAGTTTCTTTGTTCGAGACGAGTGGGAAAACCAAAGCACAGATAGCACGAGATCTCGGTATTTCTGACAGTGCTTTAAACAAATGGTGGAAAGAATTTGGAGAGCAAGGGGAAGAAGCATTTCCTGGCAAAGGCCATCAAACGGCGATAGAAGAGGAAAATAGGCGATTAAGACGAGAAAATGAGATCCTCAAGCAAGAGAGAGAAATACTAAAAAAAGCTGTGAGCATCTTCGCGCAGCCCCATTCGTAAAGTTCATGTTTATTGATGCTCATCGTCACTGTTTTCCGATTACGCGCTTGTGCTCTGTGCTTGAAGTCTCCGAAAGTGGGTACTACAATTGGCGTAAAAGAGGCATCTGTCAGAGAAAACGGGATGATGAACAGCTTGCGGAGCGTATTGAAGATGCGTATCAAAACAATAGGGGTGTCTACGGGAGCCCTCGTATTCATGCAGAACTCAAAGAGCAAGGTGTGTATTGTGGACGAAAAAGAATTGTTCGTCTTATGCAATCGTTACAGATAAGTGCAACGAGAAAGCGACGAAAAGCACAGAAAACGGACAGTAATCACCATGATCCATTCGCGCCTAATCTTCTTCAGCGTGATTTTACTGCAGATGCACCTAATAAAAAATGGATGACCGATATGACATTCATTGAAACGCGTGAAGGATGGCTGTATCTCGCAGGGGTGATTGATAGCTATTCACGCAAAATGATCGGATGGGCGATGGGCAGCGAGCATGATGCTGAGCTCGTCAAGCAAGCATTGCAAATGGCACTGCAGCAACGACAGCCAGCAGCTGACTTGGTCCATCATTCTGATAGAGGCAGTGAATATGCAAGCAAAAGCTATCAAGACCTGCTACAAAAGCGGAATATTCAGGTGAGTATGAGCAAAAAGGGCGATTGCTACGACAATGCAATGATCGAAAGTTTTTGGGGAACACTTAAAGAAGAATGTTTGGGAAGAAACGTTTATCAGACAAGAAAGGAGGCAAAAACAGCGATCTTTGAGTATATAGAGGTATTTTACAACCGAAAAAGAAAACACTCTTCTTTAGGCTATCTTAGTCCAGATATGTATGAAAAACGAGAGAGAAGAAGAAAAGAAGACAGAACTTGACAAAGACGTTTTCTTCTGGTAAAATGTACATTGAACATACGAAACGTTTACGTTTTTACGTTACGTCTTCTCGATAGAAAAATGATCCTTTTTATGTCTCTCCAGCGACTCAACTTCCACGTTTGAGTCCCCTCCAAAAGCGGGTCAACCTCACGTGGTGGGCAAAGGAAGAGAAAGGAAACAGCTATGCACGAACAAGCAAAGCACCAACATATTCCCGTAAAAATGTATCGAACCGCTGAACGCATCATGATTGTCACCCCCATGCCCGGCATGGAACCCGTGGATATCGTGGTGGAGGTGACGGCACAGGGTCGTCTGATATTACATGGAGACCTACGTGGTCTGCTCAAAGAGGTGAAGGAACTACTGCTGGATGAGTGGAGCGTTGGACCGTACCACCGTGAACTAGACCTGCCCGTAACCGTCAATGCGGAACAGGCGAATGTGACCTATGGCAACGGTGTGCTCCTGGTCACATTGCCTATCAGCGACCAGACGGTTGCCGCACGAGTAACACTCGAACGGATATCACCGACGCATGGAGAGCATAAAGGGAATGCAGGACATCCTCCAGCATAAGTGTCTCTTGTTCTCCAAGACAAAGAGCAGTGAGAAGGGAAACAGGCATGAGTAGCACGATGACCATTCTACAGGAACACGAGCACGTCACATCAGCAGTGCGTGAACTTCTTTCCGCAGCGAACGATGAGGCGGTTCGCATGAATGCGACCGAGGTTTCGCCAGAGCATCTCTTTCTTGGAGTCCTCACTCAGGACGATGAACACCTTGCGGAGACGTTCAACGCCCTGAGACTCAATCAAGCGGTGCTTCGCACACGGGCGGCAACTGCGTTCCCTCCTCATAATCCGGAGAGCAAAGGAGACGGAAAGGACCTCCCATTGTCCACAGAGGCCCACGCCTGTCTGGACTGGGCAAACTCATTTGCCGCATATCAACACGTTTCAAGCGTCCAACCAGAGCATGTGTTGCTGGGGAGTATGCGCCATCAGCGCCTACAACCTCTTCTCGCATTGTTTCTCGTCAACGCAGGGAGTGTCGTCCCCGCCTATATTCTGGAGCGTTCAGAGAGTGCGTACACGGCAACCATAGATCAGTATATCTTTTCGCGCATTCGACGGCAAAGGGTGATACGTTCCGCACAGGGCGTTTCTACCAACGTTCTGAGTCGTTTTGAGCGTCCTACGCTGCTCTTCTCCGATATTGCAGGATTTCATGACGTGAAGCAGGAACTTAGAGAAGTCACCGACTTTCTCAGGAACCCGCAACTGGTTCGGCAGGATGTGCGTTCATATCTCTATGGGTTGCTCCTAGTTGGTCCTGCTAGCAATACGCGAATGCTTCTTGGGCGTGCAATTGCTGGCGAAGCAGGGGTCCCGTTTCTCTTCCTCTCTCTTCCTCTGCTCTTTGAGATGACACGTACAGCAGATGATGGCACTCGAGGAATTTTCGGCGATGCTCGTTCGCCTCACACAGCGCATCAGACAGAAGAGGAAACGAGAGTACAGCGTGGGCGACGCATGATCCATGACTTCTTTGAACAGGGAAACAAGGCAACGCCTTGCATTCTGTACCTTGATGAGCTTGATGCAGTAGCGCACCCAGAGATGAAAGACGTCTGCGAGTCGTGGCAGCGTCAGTTGCGAATTGAGATCAACGGATGCAACGCCCATCCTGCGATGGCGGTGATAGCCACGGTCCGTCGGCCTGACCAGATCGAGCAGTTGCCGCTCGTAGGACCATGCTTTGATCATATGGCAACCCTCGATGGGACGGTCATGAGACCATTTGAGGAGGGCCTCGTTCTGTGTTCTGCCTGTCACCAAGAGGTTCCATCTCATTGGAAGTACTGTGGATTCTGTGGAACAGAGGTGGCAAGAACCTGTCCACGGTGTGGTGCAATACGCCCAGAGGTGAAGGGGGTACATTTCTGCCCTCATTGTGGTGGGGACGTGGAAGAAAGCGATGCAGGAGTCGTTTCACGGTAACGTCAGTGTTTCAGGTGCTACGTATTGTGTAGCAGGAAGGTCTTCATTCCCATGACAGTGCTTGTTCTTGCATCCCTTCCCTTTCCACTCTGGATACGTGTGACCCACTACATCAACGTTCTCTTTTTATTCTTTATGATTCGTAGTGGCATTCAAATTCTCGCGGCTCATCCCCGACTCTACTGGACCGATAGCAGTGATCCAAAGACAGCTTGGCTCAAATTTACTCGCAAGCAGGTCCCCACCAACCAACTCTATACTGCTGCTGATAGTGAAATTGATGCCTCTCCGTGGCTCGCACTCCCTGGTGGAGGAAATTTGGGACTTGGCCGTCACTGGCACTTTTTCTCGCTCATCTTCTGGATACTCAATGGCGTCGTCTATGTCGCACTGCTGTTTCTGACAGGCGAATGGTCACGGCTCGTTCCAACATCATGGTCTCTCTTTCCCGGTGCCTGGGAGAGTTTGGTGACCTATGTGACACTGCACATTCCCCCGGACAGTGCGTTCCATCCCTATGATCCACTGCAACAATTAACCTATTTTGGTGTTGTCTTTCTGCTGACCCCCTTCATGATTCTTCTGGGTGCTGCCATGTCACCTTCCATCGAAGCCCACTTTCCCTGGTATGTACGGTTGTTCGGAGGGAAGCAGGGAGCGCGGAGTCTGCACTTTTTAGGGATGGTCGCGTTTACGCTCTTTGTTGTTCTGCACGTCACGCTCGTCCTGGTGGTGCATTTCCAGGACAATATCCGCAATATCGTGCTGGGAAGTTCCCAGGGAAGTGTTTCCCAAGCCGTCATCATCGCCGTCATCGCGCTTCTTGTGGTTCTCGCCATTCACGTCTGGGCCACACTCTACACTCAGGGCCATCTACGGCAGATGCAGCGTGTGTTGGGACGCCTTTCTGATCCCATCTACACGTTTTTCCTGGCCAGACAGTCTTCTAACCAGAATTATACGCCATCGGAGATTACCTCGTACTTCTGGATTAATGGACGACCACCTGAAACAGAGGAATATAAACGGGGAGTCGCAAATGATTTCAGAGATTACACGCTGGAGGTCTCTGGTCTGTGCGCCAATCCGTTGCATCTCTCGCTCGAGGAGATACGCGAACTCCCTCAAAAGGAACAGATTACGCTACACAATTGTATTCAAGGATGGTCTGGCATCGCCAAATGGACAGGGGTTCCATTGACAGAGATTCTCACCTTGTGTGAGCCTTCACCACAAGCTAAATATGTCGTGTTTTGGTCGTACCAAACCGGAAAGCAAGGGTATAAGGAGATTCCAGAGGAGAAACAAGATCGCTTTTTTTACGAGACACTCTCCATGGATATCGTCAAGCATCCACAAACGATCCTGGCCTTAAAGATGAATGACCAACCGCTCAGTATCGAACATGGCGCACCGCTCCGTTTGCGGTGTGAGACGCAACTTGGGTTTAAAATGGTCAAGTATCTCCGTAAGATTGAGTTGGTCGAGGAGTACTCACACATTGATGATGGACAAGGTGGCTTCCGAGAGGATATCCAGTATTTCGCGATGGAAGCAGGAATTTAGTCTCTTAGAGGAGAGGAAAGAGAAGATATGCGTTCCTTGCCCTTGGTAAGCACCGATAATCAATCTCATGTTTCATTCGTGCATATTGCTCCTTACCTCCGCGCTGCATTACTTCTTGGAAGTGGAGGCGGCTTCGCGCTTGCCACAGCACTCACTCTCTCTCCGCTCTTTGGCGTTCCCTTGGGAAGTTGGTGGAGAGCAACAGTGCAGACGCACGGACATCTTCAACTCTTCGGTTGGGCAGGATTATTTGTGATAGGGATTGCACTGTACTTTTTGCCGCGACTGCGAGGAATACCACTTGCTCAGCCAGCACTCCTGCCATGGATTCTGGGTGTACTCGTATCAAGCTTGCTTTTACGCTTCCTGGGTCAACCGCTCCTCGTCGTGACGGGATGGTTGTTCTGGAAAATCGTGTTGGTCCTGAGCGGTGTCTTGGAAGCACTCGCATTGCCAGCCATCTTGCTTTTGCTCGTGCAAACGACCTTCCATACGTCGGCAACGAAAAGATCGTTAGAGGGAATACGCTCAATTGCACCCTTTATTTTTGGAGCCTTCCTAGGGCTTTCTCTGGCAGCCATTGTGAATGTATTCAATTGTGTGGCCGCACTCGCCAGCAGTGGTTTGATTCCAGCAACTGGTGACGAAGCAAATACTATCTTGGGGTTGTTCGGATTTCTGGTTCCCGTAGCACTTGCAATGTCTTCGCGTATGCTGCCGCTCTACATGCACATTCAGCCGTTTCCTACTCCCCTGCTCAGGATACTCGCATGTGCCTACTTTGGAGGAGTCATGTTCTGGCTGCTCAGCCTCTTCCTTCCTGGGATGTCGCTCTTGAATGGCTTGGGCTTGCTGTTGATCGGGACGGTGATGCTGATCTTTACCGGGTACTTTCTGTATCTGATACGCCATCGGACGCACATGCCACACAATGTCTCTGTCCCCCACTCGGAAAAGATGGCGGAGCGTACTCGGCAGAGCCGACGCGAGGAACGACGCAAGTACGGACCGTATATCGCGCTAGTCGGTAGTGCCTACCTGTGGGGATCGCTCGGTGCGCTGCTCTTGGTCATAGACGCAATAGCCTCGTTCCTCTTCCAGATACTGCCGGTCACGATTGACGCCATCAGGCATAGCTTCGCCGTTGGGTTTATCACTCTGCTTCTATGCGGGATTGCCATACGTATGATCCCCGGTTTCTCCAGAAAAGCGATCCGCTCACCCAAGCTCGTCACCGCGACCTTCCTGTTGGGGAACCTTGCCGCGCTGCTGCGAGTCGGTCCATTATTGCTGACGCCGATACTCCCAGGGGCCGCGCTCTTCTTCGCGCTCTCTGGCCCAACTGGGCTGGTAGTAGTCCTCTGCTTCACCGTGAATCTGTGGCCGACGTTGTAGATACCCTTGTCGTCAAACAGAGCGCAAATGCTCTTGCTCAGACCATCAAGCGAGAGGAGCCAGGCGTACTCGGGTCGCACCAATTCCTGAGTCACAACTTCCACTGGTTCTATCAGCACACGCCTTCTCTTCCAAATCCCTAAATGTAGACGTCCTTCTTGATCCAAAGAAGCGAAAGGTGAGTACGCGAAAGCGTAAGACGTTGCTTGTCTCCTCGCATAGCATACGTTCTGAGTCTAGTACTCCATTACCCCTATCGCTTGACGTTGCCAGAGTCAGTCGCATAGAGAAATCATCGTCTCCTACATCGTCCATAACATACTAGTACATCACAGAACAGCAGCTATTGATACAGAAATAGTACTGAGAGAGTACAAGCAGAAACCGCGTAAAACAAGAAAAGATGCTGAAAGCTTAGCGTACGTTTTGGGTCGGTTACTACATTACCCCCTACCTATGCTGTTTATCCTCAGTGGCTCGCCCTGGTGGACGCCATCACAGGGGAACAACTCACGGCTTTAGATCTCGGCACAAAATTTCAACAAGCCTATACCTATCCCTACCTGGTAATGCATCGCAGCGATCTGCTTACCATCTTGCTGGACGCCTGCCAACAGAGCAGTGCGATTACGCTGGAAACGAATCGAGAGGTGGTCACCATCGAAGATCAGGGCGATGCTGCATTGGTTACCTGCGCCGATGGCTCCACATACCAATGCACTGCCGTCATCGCTGCCGATGGCTTGCGGTCTGTAGCACGCAAGCTGATGACGCAGGATAGTGAGCCGGTATCCTCGGAATTTGTGGCCTATCGTGGTGCGATTCCGATGGAGGAGGTGCTGGAGCACGGCGGCTCAGACACGATCAGGTATTGGATCGGCCCTAATCTGCATCTCATTCAGTATCCAGTGCGGCGCGGGGAACTCTATAACCAGGTCGCCGTCTTCAAGAGTGATCGCTACCGCGCCGACTCCGACGACTGGGGAACCCAGGACGAGTTAGAAGAGCATTTTGCCATCACGCATCCCAGTGTGAGAAGAGCTTTGATGAAAGTAAAGCGCGATCGACGCTGGCCACTTTACGACCGGCCTCCTCTTACCAACTGGACGAAGCATCACATTACATTGCTTGGAGATGCCGCCCATCCGATGCTTCAACACATCGCCCAGGGAGCCTGTCAGGCCCTGGAAGATGCAGCCTGTCTTGCTGACTTACTCGCCCACTATGGAGGAGACATCGACAAAACCTTTCGCGCTTATCAAGCAGAGCGCCTTCCTCGCACTGCCCGCGTTCAGCAGAGTGCCCGTCTCTTCGGCGACATTATCCACAGCGCTGGCCTCACTGCCTTGCTACGAAACGAGCTACTCTTTCAAAGGTCATACGATGATTATACATACACGGATTGGTTCTATAGCTACAATCCCCAAAAATGGCTGGAAAGTGATTAACTTTTCAGTAAAGCCTCTAACAGAGCACACCTGCGAGATAGCGGCTGGCTCATCAGCCGCTATATGCTATCTCATAGAAAACGTACTGGTGATAAAACTCTTGCATGATTTCTTCGTACTACCTCATCAGCAGCCTTAAGCTGTCAAGTTTGTTGCAGGATTGTCGAACAAATCCCTTCTCTTTTCCATAAAAACGAACATCTACTTAATGATATGTTGTTTCATTGACAGCATTCTTTTTTCATGTTATCTTTTCTATAGATATAGAGTATCAATAATCGGGTAAATGTTGTCTGATCTTGATGCTTGAGGAGGATTTTTTCATGCCCTTATTTAGAAGAGTACTGCTGCTATTTGCGACCGCCCTCTGCGCCTTCTTTGCTTTGAGCGCTTGTGGAGGTTCGTCGGCTGGTGGTGCTACGGGTGGCTCGGCTTCAGCGGGAGCAATTCCCGTTGTGGCGGCAGAGAACTTTTATGGAGATGTGGTAAAGCAGATAGGTGGGAGTCATGTGGATGTCACAAGCATTCTCTCCGATCCGAATGTTGATCCGCACGAGTATGAATCGAATGTCAACAATGCAAAGGCGGTGACAAAGGCGAAGCTTGTCATTGAGAGTAGTGGGGGCTACGATGGTTGGATGGATAAGCTGCTCTCGGCCTCTCCCAATAGTAGTCGGCTCCTAATCAAAGGCTTTGATCTGGCTCCAACCAAATTGCCCGACAACGTACATGTCTGGTATAACGTTGATAATATGGTTGCAATTGCTCAGACGATGACCGATGATTTGAAAAAACTGGATGCTACTGACGCCTCGACCTTCGATAGTAATTTTCAGACCTTTAAACAATCGCTTGATCAGGTTCATACAAAGATGAGTGAGATCAAAGCGAAGTACAGCGGAAGTCCAGTTGGATTGACGGAGACGATTTATCTCTATCAAACACAACCGTTAGGTCTCAAAGTGCTCACACCATTTGAGTTTCAGAAGGCGATGGCAGAGGGTAATGATCCACCTGCCGACACCGTCATCGCGGCCGAAAATCAAGTGAAGGGGAAACAGATTAAGATCTTAATCTACAATCAGCAGACGGTCTCCCCAGTCACAACCAAACTGCAAAATGATGCCAAAGCGGAGCAGATACCGATCGTTCCGGTTACGGAGACGATGCCACCAAACAAGCATTACCAATCCTGGATGCTCGATCAACTGAGCACACTGGAAAATGGGCTGGGAAGCAAGTAAGCTAAGATC
>JAABUZ0100006985.1_pt1 | contig 13836 bp, 11 predicted proteins | sample 5562091 | NCBI WGS metagenome assembly JAABUZ01 (sample SAMN12813069, study PRJNA571459) | rock metagenome | isolation source: Antarctica rocks | place: Antarctica: Victoria Land, Linnaeus Terrace sud | collected 2015-12-21 | reverse complement strand
GACGCGGCGGGGCGGGTGACGTGGTGCAGCGCGCGCGCGGAGGAGATGCTCGCCGCGCCGCGCGACGAGCTGGCGGGCCGGCCGGTGCGCGACGCCGTGCCCGGGCTCCCCGCGCTCGACGCGCCGCCCGTGCGGCCGGTGACGTGGCGCGCGCTCCGCCTCACGCGCCACGACGGCACCGCGCTCTGGGCCGACGTCACCGCGGCGGCGCGCCGCCCGCTCGTCGCCGCCGCGGTGGACGGGCCGGGGCTCGCGCACGCGCGGGCGCACGCCGCCGGCGACGCGGCGCCGTACGGCGCCGCCTATCGCGTCCCGTACGGCGGCGACTACGTCACCGCGTACGCGGTCGCCGACGTCACGCCGCGCGTCACCGCGGAGGCGGCGCGGCGGCGCGCGGACGAGCGCTTCGGCACGCTCGTCGAGCAGGCGGTCGAAGGGATCTACGTCGTGCAGGACGACCGCTTCGTCTACGTGAACGCGCAGCTCGCCGCGCTCACCGGCTACACGGTCGACGAGCTGCTCGCCCTGCCGTCGGTCGGCGTGCTGCTCGGGCCGGGCGCGTACGCGCGCGCGGCCGCCACGCTCGCGCCCGAACGGGAACGGCAGCGCAAGCGCCAGCGCGCGGCCGAACGCCGACGCGCCGACGCGCTGCTGCTCTGGAGCGCGGGGCGCCTGCCGTCGTTCGAGCTGCGCCGCAAGGACGGCTCGCGCGCGGAGGTCGAGGTGCGCGGCCGCGTCGCGGAGTACGGCGGCCGCCCCGCGGCGATCGGCACCGCGGTCGACGTCACCGAACGGCGGCGCACCGAGGCCGCGCTCCGCCGCCAGGCGCTCATCGTCGACGCGCTGCACGACGCGGTCGTCGTGCTCGACCCCGACTTCCGCGTCGTCGAGTGGAACCGCGGCGCGGAGCGCCTCTTCGGCCACGCGCGCGCCGACGCGGTCGGGCGCGACGCCGACTTCGTCCGCCCGCCGGCCGCGCCTAACGGTTTGCCGACCACGGTGCCTGACGCGGCGTCCGACGCGGCGCCGTCGGCCGAGGCGCGCCGCGCGGCGCTCGCGCGCGACGGGCGGTGGACGGGCGAGTTGCCGTTCGTCACGCGCCGCGGGGCCGAGGGGGTCGCCGACGTCACGCTCGTCGCCAACCGCGCCGCCGACGGCGCGCTCCTCGGCTACATCGAGGTCAGCCGCGACGTCACCGCCCGGCGGCGCGCCGAGGCGGCGCTCGCCGCGCGCGAGGTCGAGCTGCGGCAGGCGCAGAAGATGGAGGCCGTGGGGCGGCTCGCGGGCGGCATCGCGCACGACTTCAACAACCTGCTCGCCGCGATCTCGAGCTACGCGGAGCTGCTGCTCGACGCGCTCCCGGCCGACCCCGAGTCCGCGCCGCCCGGGGCGCTCGCGGCCGTCGTCGCCGACGCGCGCGAGGACGTGCGCGAGATCCGCCGCGCGGCCGAGCGCGGCGCGACGCTCACGCGGCAGCTGCTCGCCTTCGGCCGCGGGCAGATGCTGCAGACGCGCGAGATCGACCTCAACACCCTCGTCGGCGACCTCGGGCGGATGTTAGGCCGCGTGCTGGGCGCGGAGGTCGAGTTGCGGCTCGACCTGGCCGCCGCGCCCGCGCCGGTGCTCGCCGACCCGGGGCAGCTGGAGCAGGTGCTGCTCAACCTCGCCGTGAACGCGCGCGACGCGATGCCCGGGGGCGGCGTGCTCTCGATCGGCACGCGGCACGTCGCCGTGGCCGAGCACGCGGCGGGCGAGCTCGCGCCCGGGCGCTACGTCGCGGTCGGCGTGCGCGACACGGGCGTGGGGATGGACGCGGCCACGCTGGCGCGGATCTTCGAGCCGTTCTTCACGACCAAGCCCGCGGGGCAGGGCACGGGGCTCGGGCTCGCGATGGTCTACGGCATCGTCGCGCAGACGGGCGGGCGCGTGACGGTCGACAGCGCGCCGGGGCGGGGGACCACGTTCACCGTCTACCTCCCCGCGCTCTCCGCGGCGACGACGCCCGCGCGCGGCGTCGACCGCGTGCCCGACGGGGCCGGCGCGGCGCGCGCGCCCGACGGCGCGGGGACGACGGTGCTCGTCGTCGACGACGAGGCCGCGGTGCGCGGCGCGGCGGCGCGGGTGCTCGCGCGGCGCGGCTACACGGTGCTCGAGGCGCGCGACGGGGTCGAGGCGTTAGGCGTGGCCGAGCGGCACGCGGGGCCGGTGCACCTGCTGCTGAGCGACGTGCGCATGCCGGGGATGGACGGGCGCGAGCTGGCGCGCCGCTTCCGCGTGGCGCGCCCCGAGGCGCGCGTGCTGCTGATGACGGGCTACCCGGGGTCGGAAGGGCCCGGGCCCGACGGGGACGACAACGCCGCGCTCGCGACCGCGGTGGACGCGCACCCGGAGCTGGGCGACGCGCCCGCGCTGCAGAAGCCGTTCACGCTCGACGCGCTGGCCGAGCGGGTGCGGGAGGTGACGGCGCGCGCCGAGCGGTAGCGCGTCGCGCGCTCGCCGCCGCCCCCGCGGCCGCACTCGCGGCGGCGATCCACGCCAGCCACGCGAGCCGCTCCGCGCCGGTGAGCTCGCGCGCGGTCTCCCACAGCACCGCGGGCGCGGTGAGCGCGAGCGCGGCGGCCCGGGCGGCGGGCGCGTTCGGCACCGCCACGCGAGACCGCAGCACCGGCGTGACGAGGTCGCGGCGCCCGGCGCGCAGCGCGGCCACGACCGCCGCGCCGACCGAGTCCGGCGTCATCGCGCGCCAGCCGGGCACGCGCACGAGGGTCCACCCCGCCGTGGTGCGCCCCCAGCCGTGGTGGTTGGAGGCGACGACCGGGACGAGGCCTAACGCGGCCGCCCGCGCGGCGATCGCGGCGCCGTCGCGGTCGGCCTGGGCGTAGCCGCGCGGCGCGCCGTCGGCCACCTCGACCGCCCGGAGCGCCGCGGCCCCGTCGCGCGCCGCGGGCGTGAGCGCGTCGAAGACGGGGTCGGGGATCGTCGCGATCGTCACCGGCCGCGCGCCGCTCGCCAGCGCCCCGCCCCGCTCGAGCGCCGGGAGGACCTGCTCCATGTGGTCCTCGGGGACGAGGGCCGAGTCGGCCGCCGTGACGCCGAGGACGATGACGTGGACCGTGCCGAGCCGCGCCTCGAGTGCGGGGAGGAGCGAGAGGCCGTCGCCGGCGCGGCGCGGGTTGGCCGCGGTCACCGCCGCGCCCGGGATCGCGCGGTGGTCGGAGACGAAGGCGAGGTCGTAGCCCGCCGCGGCGTGCCACGCGCGCCGCCACGCGGGGGTGATCCAGGCGGGCACGTCGTGCGAGGCCGCGGTGTGGCTGTGGAAGTCGACGCGGACGAGGTCGGGGTCGGCCACGGCGAGGCCGGCCATCGGGCGGGGGCCGAGGATCGCGGCGGCGTAGGCCGCGAGCAGGAAGGCGAGCGTGAGCCCGGCCGCGACGCACTCCGCCGCGAAGGCGCGCGGGAAGGCGCGCGGGAAGGCGCGGCGCTCGCGGATGCGCACACCGTCGACCCACACGCGGCGCCGTGCGGCGGCCACGCGCAGCGCGATCGCCGCCGCGACCACGGTGGCGAGCACGGCCACGTGCTGCGCCGTCGAGAGCAGGCAGAGCGCGTCGGCGGCGCGCGCGAGGGGAGAGAAGGAGACGTAGACGCCCGGCAGGCTGAGGGTCGCCTGCGGCGTCGCGAGGCCGGCAGGACCCAGGAGGACGTGCACGCCCGGCGAGGGCGCGAGGGCGCCCGCCGCGACGAGGCCCGCGCCGGCGAGGGCGACGGCGTGTCGGCGGAGGAAGCCGCGGGCCGCGGCGGGTGCGGCCGGTGCCTGGGCGGCGTCCGGAGCGGGGACCGCCAGATCAGGGGCGAGGGCGGCTGACATGGCGGCGGGCGAAGCAGGGCGGGGCGCCGACGGCGTCGGCGGATTCGAACGATACCCGGACAAAGTTGGCGCGGTCCGGCGGGGGCACCGAGCGGGGCAAGTATTCTTCGCCGCACTGTGCCCGCCCCGCCCGCCCGCGACCGCGCGCTCGACCGCGTCTGCTTCGTCCTCCTCACCGGGCTCGGGGACGTCGTGCACGGACTGCCGATCGCGACCGCGCTCAAACGCGCCGGCGTCACGCGACACATCACGTGGGTCGCGGAGCCGATGCCCGCGCAGCTGCTCGCCGGGCACCCGGCCGTGGACCGCGTCGTGCCGTTCCGCCGCCGCGACGGGTGGCGCGGCGTGGTCGCCCTCCGGCGGGCGATCCGCGACGCGTCGCGCGAGGTCGGCGGGTTCGACGCGGCGCTCAACTTCAACGTCTACTTCAAGAGCGCGTGGCCGATGCTGTTCTCGGGCGCGCCGCTCCGGCTCGGCTTCGGGCGCGAGCGCGCCAAGGACGGCGTCTGGCTCGCCGCCACCCGCCACGTCCCGCCCGGACCGCGGCGGCACACCGAGGACATGTTCCTCGAATTCCTGGACGCGTTAGGCGTTCCCCACCGCCCGCCGTCCGCGCCCGCGGACTGGGGGCTCGACGTGTTCGCCCCCGCGGAGCGCGCGGCGCAGGCGGCGTGGCGCGCGGAGCGGAGCGGGCGTCCGCGGGCGGCGATCGTCCCGGCGTCGGCGGTGGGCGCGAAGGACTGGCCGCCCGAGCGCTGGGCCGCGGTCGCCGACGCGCTCGTCGCGCGCCACGGGTTCGAGGTCGTGCTCGTCGGCGGGCCCGGGGGGCACGAGACGGCGGCCGCGCGCGAGGTCGCGGCGCGCGCCTCGCACCCGCTCACCTGGGCGATGGGCGACGGCGTGCGGCGGGTCGCGTGGACGTTAGGCGCGTGCGCCCTCGCGCTCGCGCCCGACACCGGGCCGCTGCACGTCGCGCGCGCGTTAGGCGTGCCCGTGGTCGGGCTCTACGGGCACACGAACCCGTGGCGCGTGGGGCCGTACCGCGCGTACGAGGACCTCTGGGTGGACGCGTACACGCCCCCCGGGGCCGTGCCCGACGCGAGCGCGTTCGACCCGCCGCGGGACGACCGCATGCGGGCAATCACGGTCGACCAGGTGCTGGGTCGCGTCGAGTGGGCGGTGGCGCGCTACGGGGTGCTCGCGGGCGCGGTGTGACGCCGGCGTGACGCCCCGGCGGAGGGCCGAGTTGCGGGGCGCGGGCGCCGAGCACATACTCGGCCCATGAGCGCCCCCGACCTACATCGCGACGCCGCACGCGACGTCAACCCGCGCCGGCTCCTCACGCTCGACGAGTACTACGCGTTCGAAGAGGACAACCCGATCCGCCACGAGTACGTGAGCGGCGAGGTGTTCGCGATGTCGCCGGGTGTCCTTCGTGCGCATGGCCTGATTACGGGCAACATCTACGGGCGCCTCTGGAGCGCGGCGCTCGGCAGCTCGTGCCGCGTGTTTCACTCCGAGGTGAAGGCGCAGATCGACGACGTCGTCTACTACCCGGACGTGATGGCCGCGTGCGGGCCCGAACCTGAGAACCCGTATATCGAGGACGCCCCGTGCTTCGTGGCCGAGGTGCTCTCGCGCTCCACGCGGGCGGTCGACCTACGCGACAAGGCGCCGAACTACCGCCGGCTCGCTTCCCTCCAGCTCCTTCTGATCGTCGAGCAGTCAGCCCGGCGCGTGGACCGCTTCTGGCGCGACGAGTCGGGAGCGTGGAAGCTCGCGGTCATCATCGGGCAGGGGGAGATCCCGGTGCCGTGCCCGGCGCCTGCCGACGGGCCGCTCGTCCTCACGCTCGACGACATCTACCGAAGCGTGACGTTTCCCCCGCGGCAGCGCGTGCGCGAAGCGTCGCCGATGTGGAGAGAAGAGGAGCTGCCCGCATGGATGATCGATCCTGCTGACGCGCCGCCCGCGGAGGAACTCGCCGAGAGTCAGACGTAGCGGCGCGTAGCGGCCACCGGCGTGCTCACAGCGCCGGCGTTACGGTGCCCCCGCCTCGCGCACCGCGACCCCGCGCACGACGCGCGGGCGCGACGACGCGTCCTCCGCGCCCGCGGGCGCCCGCGCGGCTCGCGGCGTATCCGCCGCCCCCCGGTCCGCGACCACGCCCAGTTCGAACCGCAGTTCCCCCGCCCGCGACTCGGCCAGCCCCGTGGTCGGCGCCCCAATGGCCTGCGCGGCCCGCACCTCGTAGGCGAGCGCGAATCCCGCCGCGTCGGCGACGCTCGCCCCTTGGCTCGAGCCGCACCCGTAGCCGCCCATCACCGTCGTCCACGCGCACGTGTGGTGGAAGCCGAGCGCGTGCAGCAGCTCGTGCGTGACGAGCGAGGGCGCGGCGAACATCGCCGCCGAGCCGAGCCGGGTGCGGGAGGCGACGACGTCGCGGTTCGCCGACCAGATCCAGTTCGTGTAGCCGCGGGTGACGCCGAGGCCCGGGTCGATCGAGACCAGCACCGCGCCCATCGAGTAGCCCGTGCTGTCGGGCGCGGCGAGGTCGGCGAGCGTGGCCGGGCGGAAGAGCGGGCGTCCGAGGTCGCGCTCCATCTGCCGCACGATGCTCCACAGCGCCGCCGAGTCCGCGGCGGCGATCGGTCCCGCCGAGCCCGGGCGGTTGAAGGCGAGCGGCACCGGCAGGCTCGCCTCGGGCCACACCTCCACGCCCGTGAGCCAGTCGCGCGGGAAGAAGCTGTTGCAGTTGGCGTCGCTCACCGTCGCGCACACCGGCGTGAAGGCGTCGCGGAGGCTGACGGTCAGCATCGTCCCGGCGTAGCTGCCGGCCGCCGGGAGCGCGACCGCGCGCGGCACGAGCAGCGGTCGGAGCGCCGTGGGCGCGGTGCCACGCGTGACGCGCACGACGACGGGCCGTACCGTGCGCGTCACCCCGGCGTCCGCGTCGACCGCGAGCGTGAGCGAGTCGGTGGCGGCGCCCGGGAGCGACGCGTCGAGCCGGAACGCGCCGGACGCGTCGAGCGCGGCGCCGTAGTCCTGCGCGGGGGCGGCGTCGCGGCGTGCAAAGAAGCGCAGTCCGGCCAGGGACGCCGCCCCCGCCGCGACCGCCTGCCCGACGAAGTGCACGGCGCTGGTCGGCGCGGGGCTCACCGGAGAGTCGCCCCCGCCGCACGCGCCGAGCAGTCCGGCCGTGAGGCCGGCGGCGACGTGTCGGGTGACGGCGAGGCGGCGGACGACGGTGGGGGGCGCAGGTCGCATCGTGGGCAGCGGGGGCAGGTCGGGGCGCAGGCGGACGAGGCACGTCGGCGTGCAGGGCGTCGGCATCCAACGCGGCAGCTTCGGACGTGACCCGCTCGCACGCAAGAGATCGCAACGGAACTTGGTACGCCGACGGGGGGCGGCACGGGGCTTGACGTCGCACCCCGCCCTTACCCCACGCGCATCCCGCCCTCCCCCAGCCACGACGCATGCTCACCGCTTTCATCTTCGACCTCGACGGCACGCTCGCCGACACCAACGAAGCGCACACCCAGAGTTGGGTGCAAGGACTCGCCGAGCACGGGTACCAGATCGCCGCCGACCGCCTCCGCCCCGAAATGGGCAAGGGCGGCGACAACCTCTTCCCCGACCTGTTCGGCCAGGAGGCGGACGAGAAGGACGGCGAGCGTGTGCGCGAGTCGGTGGGGAAGGCGTACGAACGGATCGCCGCGCGCGAGACGCTCAGGCCGTTCGACGGCGCGGTCGCCCTGCTCGACGAGCTGCGGCGCCGCGGCATCAAGACCGCGCTCGCCACCTCGAGCGGCGAGAGCGACCTCGAGGCCACCTTCGGCTCGCTCGGCGTCGACCTGCGCGAGTACGTCGACGAGGTCGTGATGAAGGACGACGTCGAGAAGAGCAAGCCGTACCCCGACGTCGTGCTCGCCGCGCTCGAGAAGTTGCAGCTGTCGCCGGCCGAGTGCGCGATGGTCGGCGACACGCCGCACGACGCGGAGGCCGCGAAGAAGGCCGGCGTGATCACGCTCGGCTTCCTCGCCGGACACATGAACGACGCCCCCACGCTCATGCGGGCCGGCGCGCGGCGCGTCTACGAGGGCCCGGCCGACCTGCTCGCCCACCTCGACGAGGCGCTCGAGGCCGCGAGTCCGACGGCCGTACGGCTCACGACGGAACGGATGGAAGCGATGATGCGCGAGGCCCTCGCCGCGGCCGAGGAGGGGATGGCCGCGGGCGAGGCGCCGATCGGGTGCGCGATCTTCGACGGCGAGGGGAACGTGGTCGCGCGCGGCTACAACGAGATGAACGGCACGCAGAACAAGACCGCGCACGCGGAGATCATCACCTTCGCCAAGGCTGCGGGCAAGCTGCCGATCGACGCGCGCGACTTCGTGCTCGTCTCCACGCTCGAGCCGTGCGTGATGTGCACCGGCGCGGCGATGGAGGCGGCGGTCGACACGATCGTCTACGGGCTGCAGGCGCCGGCGGACGCGGGGTCGTCGCGCGTGCGACCGCCGGAGAGCCCGGAGAGCCAGATGCCGCGCATCGTCGGCCGCGTGCTCGCCGACGAGAGCCGGACGTTGTTCGAGCGGTGGCTCGGCGAACACCGCGGCGAGCCGCGGGCGGCGTACGTCGAGCAGCTGCTCGCGCGGGTCGGTGAGGAGCAGGAGGCGGCCGCGTGACGGAGCCGGCCGGGGGCACGCCGGCGGCCGACGCGCCGCCCGTTACAGGCGTGCTCGAGACGGCGCTCTACGTGGCCGACGTCGACCGCTCGGCCGAGTTCTACCGGGGGCTGTTCGGCTCACGCGTGCTGCTCGACGAGCCGGGGCGAATGCGCGCGCTCGACGTCGCGGGGCGGCAGGTGCTGCTGCTCTTCAAGACCGGCGCCTCGGAGCGGCAGAACCCGGTGCCCGGCGGCGTGGTGCCGCCCCACGACGCGCGCGGGCACATCCACGTCTGCTTCGCCGTCCCCGCCGACGCGTTAGGCGCGTGGGAGACGCACCTCGCCGCGCTCGGCGTCGACGTAGTCAGCCGCGTGCACGCCGAGCGCGGGGGGACGTCGCTCTACCTCCGCGACCCCGACGGCCACCTCGTCGAACTGGCGACGCCGGGGTTGTGGGAAGGGGTGTACTGAGGAAGACGGACGGCAGAGGAGCGCCAGGCTCCCCCGCCGCGTGTTTCCTCCCCTTACACCGCCGACGTCCGACCGCGCACGAAGTGCATGACGAGCGCGACGACCGCGAGCAGGAGCACGATGTGGATCGCGGCGACCGTCACGTGGAACGCGAGGAAGCCGAGCGCCCAAAGGACGAAGAGCACGATGGCGATGGTGAGCAGCATGGAAATCTCCGGATCAGAGGTGCGCCGCGGCGCGGGACGAGTGGCGAACGTACTCTGCTGTAACGCATAGCCCGGGCCGCGCCCGCGATCCACTCGACCCCATGCTCGTCGACCCGCGATTGTAGATCGGCTTCGGGTGCTGAATGGCTGGGGGAGCCACCAACCCGCGGGTGAACCGGCACCGTGTCTGTGGTAGCATCTGCGCTCCGATCAGGTACTTTCCGGATCTCGCGAGCGCACCGTCAAGCGCCACCAGTACGCCAGCGTCACCCGGTTATGGCTCGTCATCCATCCTCCGTCACCCCGTCGACCGACACGCCCGCGGTCGCCTCCCCGGCCGGAGCGTCCACTGGGGAAGCGTCCGCTGGGCGCGTGGTGTTCGTCGAGGACGACCCGCTCATCTCGCGCTTCTTTCAGCGGGTGCTCCAGGACGCACAGTTCGAAGTCACCGCGGTCGGGAGTGTCGCGGAGGGCCGCCGAGCGTTGCTGGGCGGCCACGACGCCGTCCTGCTCGACCTCGCGCTGCCGGATGCGAGCGGGCTGACGCTCCTCGAGGAATTACGCGCCCGGGGAGACCGCGCGCCGGTGATCATCCTCACCGGGCGCGGCGGGGACGAGGAGATCGTCCGCGGCCTCGACGCGGGCGCGGACGACTTCATCGAGAAGCCGGTCGGGGGCGCGGTCCTGCTCGCCCGCCTCCGCGCGGTGATCCGCCGCGGCGCGCACCAGGCGACCGGCCGCCGCGAAGCCGGCGTGCTCTCGCTTGGGCCTCTCACGCTCGACCGGCTCTCACGCCGCGCGACCGTCGAGGGGCAGACGCTCGACCTCACGCCGAAGGAGTTCACCCTGCTCGAGTACCTCCTGCTCTGCGCGGAGGAGACCGTGACCCGGGCCGAACTGCTCGACCACGTCTGGGAGCTACAGGGCGAGCCAGAGTCGAACATCGTCGACGCGCACATGGCGCGCCTGCGTGCCAAGCTCCGCGCCGTGGCCAACCGCCCGGACATCCTCACCGTCCGCGGCAAGGGATTCGTCCTCACGGCGGCCTGAGCAGGTACGGTGACGGCACGCCGGTGACGGCGTTCCGGCCGCGGTGTTCGCGCGGCCGGAACGCCGTACGCCCCGCGCGGTACGGAGTTGGATGCGCCGCCTGTTGACCGCTCGTCTCGCCGTACTGTGCGCCGTCGTCGGGCCGGCGGCGCGCACGGCTGCTCAGGGTCCCTCTCCGGGGCAGTCGCCGAGCCGCGGCCGTGGCGAGGAGGCCCCGGCCGTGCGGGAGGCCCGCGCGGCGCAGCGAAGCTTCGAGTTCATGCGTCGCGTGCGGCTGCCGCTCGACGAGACGCGCCGAGAGGCGTCGGCGCGGGGGTACTACGGCAACGGCTGCCCGGTGCGCATCGGCCGTCTGTGCTGGTGGGACAACAACGACGACGGCGTTCCGGCGCCCGAGCCGGCGAGTGTGCGTGATGCGCGCAGCCGCCTGCTCGACGACCTCGCCCGCGCGGCCGCGACCGACTCCGCCAACGCGTGGGTGGCCGGGCAGCGCGTACGCTACGCACTGGAAGCGCGGCGCCCCGCCGATGCGCTCGCCGCCGCGACCGTCTGTGCCAGCACGCCCACTTGGTGCCTCGGTCTTCGCGGCGTCGCCTACCATGTCACCAACCGCCCCACCGAGGCGGCGGCCGCGTTCGACTCCGCCGACGCGCTGCGCACCTCGGCCGAACGGTGTGCGTGGTACGACCTCTCGCCGTGGCTGGAGCCCGGCACCGCCCGCGCGTACCGCCGCTTGGCGTGCAACAGCCCGGAGCGCGCCCGCTGGGAGTCGCGGTTCTGGCGGCTCGCGCAGCCGCTCTGGCTGCTGCCCGTCAACGACCTGCGCAGCGAGTGGAACGCGCGCCGCGTCATGGCCCGCATCCACGGCGACGGCGCCAACCCGTACGGGATGTCGTGGGGCGACGATCTGGCCGAGTGCGAGCTGCGCTACGCGTGGCCGACGGGGTGGGCGACGCGCGAGTCGTCGGGCGCGATGTCGATGTACGCGTTCAGCGGCGACGCGGGCCGGAGCGTCGTCGGCTACGAGCCCGCGCCGAGCTACGACTTCGTCCCCCACCGCGACGCGCTCGCGGTCGAGCGCCACGGCGTGGCCGACGTGCCGGACGGTGCGTGGACGCTGCGCCCCTCGCCCGACGCCGAGGCGACCGCGATGCGCTACGCGCCGGCCTACGCCCGCGGCGGGGTGGGCGAGCTAACGCACCAGCTCGCGCGCTTCCGGCACGGCGACACGGCGGTCGTCGTCGGCGCGTACGACGCCACGCGCGACAGCCTGTGGAGCGATGGCCGCACCCCGCCCACCCTCTCGGCGGGCGTGTTCGTCGTCGGCGACTCCGGCACCGAAGCCGCGGCGGACCGGCGGGACTCGGTCGCACGCACGGGGGCGCTCGTTGCGCGGATCCCGGGCGCGTCCGCGACCGCTCGGACCGGTCAGTCCACCCCGCACTGGCTCTTCGGTCTCGAGATCCTGCAACGCGACACCGTGCACACGCCCGATGGCCGCCGCGTCTTCGGCCGCGCCCTCCGGACGCGCGCCCCGCTCCACCCACTCGCTGGTGACGTCGCGCTGTCCGACCTAATGCTCCTCCACCGCTCGCCCGGCCCCACGCCGACGCTCGCTGCGGCAGTCGACAGCGCGGCCGGGACGCTCGACATCCGGCGCGGTGGCACGGTGGGGCTCTACTGGGAGCAGTACGCGGCGGCCCATCCGGCGGCGGCGCAAGGCGCGGCGCCCGCGTCCACCGCGACGCCGCCCGATACGATCGTCATCGCCGCCACGCGCCTCACCCGCACCTTCCGCGAGCGCGTGGCCGGCCTGCTCGGCCGCGCCACCATCGAACGGCCGATCGCGCTGCGCTTCCCCGACCCGGGCGGCACGGCCGTCGGACGCGCCATCGGCCTCACCTGGCCCGACGTCCCGGCCGGCGACTACCGCCTCGACGTCACGCTCGTGCCCGGCATCCCCGGGCGTCAACCCGCGACGAGTGCCCTCGTCGTGCACATCGTCGAGGACTGACTGTGAAGGAGCAGCGCTGATGGACGGCGAGGAACAGGTTCGCTTCCGCGTCTGGGACCCCGCCGCGTACCGCCGATTCGTGACCGAGATGGGCGACGACGTCGTCGCGGCCGGTGAAGAGGGCGAGGCGCTCGCGGAACAGGACCGCGAACTGGGCTGGACGCCCGCGGCGAGCCCGATGACGCTGTGGGCTCTCCTCTCCGACGTCGCGGGTGGCAGTGCCCGCTCGCGCGCCGCACTCGCCGCCTGCGTGTCCCACGTGACGGGCGGACCGAACACGCTCCGCCCCCTCATCCTCGTCCCCGATCCGGAGGCCGCCCTCGTCCGCGCCCTCGGCGGCGTCGAGCCGAAGGACCGCACGGCGTGGCCGCCGTACCTGGCCTCGCTCGCCACCGAGGTCGCCGAGAGCGACGGTGGGCGCATGGCCAAGGGACCGCTCACCCACGTGCGCGAGCGCGCGGCCCAACTCATCGCCGACACCGAGGACGAGATCCAGGACGCCGTCGCGGCCGCCTACGAAGAGGGCGCGATCGCCGGGGCGTGGGACGAGGCGACCGAATCCGGTGTGCGACAGGAGCAGGTCGCCGCCGGCACTGACGCGCTCGGCCGCGCCGTGGCCGACGCGCGGGTCGAGCGCGCGATCGCCGTCGCGGGCGCGAAGGCGCTCCCGGTCCTCACCAGCGGCGACGACCCCTCGGCCCTCGTCGGCGCGCACTTCCCGGCCGGCATCGCGGTGTGGCGCGAGGTCGTGCGCGCGGTCGTGCGCGGCGAGGTGGTGCCGGGGAGCACGGGGTGGCGCGGCGCGCTGTGGGCGCTCCAGGTCGCCTTCGTGGCCGGCACGGGCGAGGTCGCCGTCGTGCGGACCGGGAGCCGCATCGCGCGCCAGGCGGCGGAACGGGCGGGGGTCGGCGCGGTCGTCACCGCGTAGCGCGTCACTGCGGAGCATCGCGCACGAAGCGCCCCGCGCGACGTCCCGGCTCACCCCGCCGGACGAGGAACGGGCGCGGGCGTCGGCCCGCGTACCCAGACGTCGACCGCGTAACCGTCGCGCGCGAGCACGCTCCGGAGCAGCACCACGGCGTTCGCCGACGCACGCTGTGCGAGCCCCATCTCCTGCCCGGCGCGCAGCAGTTGCGCGCGCACGCTCGCCTGGATGCTGTCGCGGTCGGCGGGGCGGAAGGGGTTGAGCAGCCCCGCATGCTCGTCGTACGTGCGCACGTTCAGCACTTCGACCCCGAACACCTGCGCGGGCGGCAGCGCGACGGTGATCCGCCGCGCCGCGTCGTCGATGTGCACCTCCGCCCCGCCACCGGCGTGCGTGGCGTCGAGGTCGATTCCCGCGCTCACCCGCCCGGTCACGACGAGCAGCGCGCGCTTGGTCGACAGGAATTGCGTGCTCTCGTACGCCACGACGTCGCGGATCGTCGCCTCGGCCGAGACGAGCTTCGCGACCGACTGAACCTGCGTAAGCGTTCGACTTGGACGTGGTGACGGCGGGGTGCGGACGTCGTACGTTCGCGCCCATGCCCCTCGCCCTGCCATCGCTCAACGTCACATCCGC
>JAABUZ0100006984.1_pt1 | contig 13837 bp, 10 predicted proteins | sample 5562091 | NCBI WGS metagenome assembly JAABUZ01 (sample SAMN12813069, study PRJNA571459) | rock metagenome | isolation source: Antarctica rocks | place: Antarctica: Victoria Land, Linnaeus Terrace sud | collected 2015-12-21 | reverse complement strand
TGGTCGAGCAAGTCCGTCGCCAAAGTCATGGCCGCGTGCTCCAGCGATCAGCAGCTCGCTGCATGATTTCCATACCCCTCTTGTGTGGACGGGTACTAAGTTAGCGAGTGACAGTAGCAAGCATGCAACACGGTGTTGTACGGCGCGGACCTGCGTCCGGTCGAAGGAAGGGACATGCGCTCCATTCGATTGTCTGCCCGGGGGGTAGCGGTGGCTATCGTGGGGGTGGCGCTCGCTCTGGTACTGGCCCTGCCACTCGCGCGCTACGCGCCAGCCACGCCACCACTGCTGTTTTTTCTGGCCGTCGTCGTCAGTGCCTGGTACGGCGGACTCGGATCGGGGCTCCTGGCCACACTCCTCGCCGCCCTTGCCATCGACTTCTTTTTTGAAGTGCCCGCATACGCCTTTTCCATCACCTCCGTCGACACGGCCGTTGAACTCGCGGTCTTCCTGGCGGTCGCGCTGCTCATGGGTTCGCTCAGTGCGCGGCTACGTCAGGCATACTTCCTGATGGGGCAGGGATTTCAGCAAGCCGAGATCGCACGGACACGGGCGGAAGGCGTTGGAAGCGAACTACGCCAGACACGTGACCAGCTCGATACCATTCTCCAACACGTCCCCGATGGCATCACCGTGCATGCCCCCTCGGGACACCTGCTCTACGCAAACACGGCTGTGGCCCGCTTGCTCGGCTACGACACGTCGTCGGAGTTGCTCGCCGTGCCATTCGGCGAACTCGCACACCGGCTGGACGTCCGTGACGAGGAAGGGCGTCCAGTGTCCCCCGATCTGTTTTCCGTGAGGCAGGACCAGACGGGCTGGAGTGAGCGCGAGACAATCCTTCAGCTTCGGGTCGTACCCACGGGCCAGGAGTACTGGTCCCTATTCAGGCCGACATCGGTGCTAGACGATGACGGTGCCGTGCGCTATCTCGTCAACGTCTTCGTTGATATTACCGAACGCAAGCGGGCCGAGGCATTCGACCAGTACCTGGCTTCCGCGAGTAAGGAACTCGCCGGTTCGCTTGACTACCAGACGACGTTGCAGCACGTGGCCCAGCTTGCCGTACCAACACTGGCCGACTGGTGCGCGGTCGACATTCTTCAGGAGGACGGGGAGATCCGTTCGCTAGCGGTTGCTCACGTGGATCCTGAGAAAGTTGTACAGGCGCGAGAGTCCCGGGTGCGCTATCCCACGCACCGTGATGATCCCACTGGAGCAGCCCAGGTACTGCGGACGGGCCAGGCCCGACTCTACACCAATATATCCGATGACATGCTCGTCGCCTCCGCACGATCCCCCGAGCACCTGCGCATGCTCCGCGACATCGGCTTCTCATCAGTGATGCTCGTGCCATTGCGTGCCGCCGGGCACACATTCGGGGTACTTGCGTTTGTTACCACGGGCCCGCGACGGCCATACGACGCCTCGGACCTGGCACATGCCGAGGACCTCGCCGAACGTTGTGGGCTGGCGATCGACAACGCACGCCTGTACAGCGAGTCTCAGGAACAGGCACATGTGCAGACACGATTGAATGCGGAGTTGCGGGAGGCCGCCCGGACGCGGGACCAGGCACTGGCTGAGGCGCACGCCGCGATCCGCATGCGCGACGACTTCCTGGCCTCCATGAGTCACGATCTGAAGAATCCACTGGCCGCCATGAAAGGGCTGACACAGTTACAGCGGCGACGTCTCCAGCGCGGAGGCGAGATCGACCGCGACCGACTCGACGCGACCCTCGTGGGCATCGAAACCACGGTGAATCAGATGGCGGCACAGGTAGACGAACTCCTTGATGTGGCACACCTTCAGATGGGACAATCCCTGTCACTTCTGAGAGAATCGACCGATCTGGTAGCCCTGGCAAACGAGATCGCCAGCGAGCAGCAACTCACCACCGAGCGCCACGCCATCATCGTGGACACTGCCTGTGACGCACTCGTGGGCGAGTGGGACAGGGCACGGCTTCGGCGCGTCATCGGCAACCTGCTGCACAACGCCATCAAATACAGCACGAACGGTGGTGAAATTCACGTGTCGTTGACAGTCGATCCAGATGTGGCAGACGCTGAAGGCCACGGGGGGTGGGCCGTGGTCACCGTTCGTGATCAGGGGATCGGAATTCCCGCGAAGGACCTCCCGCACGTGTTCGAGCACGGACACCGCAGTCAGAATGTGGTCAGTAAGATTTCTGGCAGTGGCATTGGTTTGACGAGCGCACGCTACATCGTGGAGCAGCACGAGGGCGCCATCGCGGTCGAGAGCGAGGAAGGGATCGGCACGACGTTTATCGTTCGGCTCCCATGCCGACCACCTGTCCACGCGAACAGTTCTCTGGATGAGAAGATGGCAGGCGAGGAGAATCAAGGATGACAGCACCAACACGTACAGGGCGAACGGCGGGTGAAGGCACCCTCATCCTGGTCGTGGATGACGACCCGCGTATGCGACGGGTGATCCGGTGGGCGCTGGAGGACGAGGGGCTGCACGTGGAAACGGCTATGGATGGGCAGGAGGCGCTGGATGTCGCTAGAAAACACCCGCCATCCCTTGCCGTGCTCGACATCACCCTGCCCGTGATGCACTCCTACGATGTGGCACCCGCACTTCGTGCGGTGACGAGTGAGGCGTTGCCAATCCTTGCCATCAGCGCTGACGGACACATTGAAGAAAAGGCACAGCGCGTCGGTGCGTTTGCCTACGTGCGAAAACCGTTCGAAATGAGCGAGTTTCTGGCCGCCGTACGGCAAGGACTCGACGGCCGGTAGCTCATGCATGCATCGGGCACTGGCCGGATCCCACCACGCTACGGTGTCCACGTATCGTGTCAGTGTGCCTCGGTCGCCGTCCGCGTCCAACCACAGGACATGGACGCGCGTACGATCACGTCTCGTTTCCCCACGTATGGGGCATGGTCATCACACCGTCTGCCCGGGAACCTCCTGTTCTGGCCAGATCGCGCATCACCGGATGGCAATTGAAGGGTAGTACGATGACAACAGTAGCCGTCTGCGTGTCGTTGACAACGACGAATCGTCCACGCGGTACGTACTGAACATCCGGCGTCCACCCGCATGCCGGTGATACACGCTTCAGACCAGAATGGAAATAGCGGCATGCTAGACGAAGATCAGGTGAGACAGGAGTATGCCCCACCCGACTCCGATGCGTCTCTTGAGGAGTACCTGAGCCGTCCAACTGACGGGACCATACGCGTCCTCGGCCAGCTTACTGGCGATCTGCTGGTACTGGGTGCCGGCGGTAAGATGGGCTTCAGCCTCTGTGCCATGGCACGTCGCAGTCTCGACGCGGCGGGGCATCCACGTCGACGCGTCATTGCGGTGTCCCGTTTCGGTGATACGGCTGTGTCCGCCAGATTCCGGGAAGCAGGGATCGATACGATTTCGTGCGATCTCATGGCGGACGGCGCTCTTGAGTCGCTTCCTGAAGCACCGCATGTGCTGTACCTGGCAGGCATGAAGTTCGGCAGCAGTGGCGCTCCGGGGACGACGTGGGCACGCAATACCTTTCTGCCGGGGCTGGTTGCACGGCGTTTTCGTGAGGCACGCATCGTTGCTCTTTCAACGGGAAACGTGTATGCCTTCAGCGACCCCCATTCCGGTGGCGCCAAGGAAGACGATGTGCTGGCTCCGGTAGGGGAGTACGCGCAGTCGTGCCTGGGGCGGGAGCGCATGTTCACGTACTTCTCCGAACAGCACGGCACAACGACGGTGCTCATCCGACTGAACTACGCCAACGATTTGCGCTACGGCGTCGTTGTCGATATCGCACGTACGATCCTGCGCGGGCAGCCCGTTAATGTGACGATGGGGTACGTCAACGTGATCTGGCAGGGCGATGCGGATGCCGCCATCCTTCAGTCGTTTGCCCACTGCGCCAGTCCGCCTGCCATCCTGAATGTATGCGGCCCCGAAACCGTCTCCGTGCGGCAGGTGGCCCGTCGGCTGGCCACGCTGCTCGGCACTCCAGACCCAACGTTCGCAGGCACCGAAGCGCCCACCGCTCTTCTCAGCAACAGTAGCCGCCAGCAGGCGCTCTTTGGCCCCCCGCATGTCCCGCTTGATCTGCTCCTCCAGTGGACAACCGCCTGGCTGCAACGTGGCGGCCGCACCCTGGAGAAGCCTACCGGATTTCAGTCACGTGACGGGAAGTTCTAGACACACGCGGGAGTAACCGATACCTGCCGGTCAGCATGATTTCAAGGGATGTTCATCCGGCACGAAGAGAGAAAGGGTGGTCATGGGACTGCGCCTTGACGACGAACGCTACCGGGCATTGCTCGGTGGCATGGTCATCCCGGCACACCCACTGGCACTGACCGCCGATCGTACGTTGGACGAACGACGTCAGCGGGCGCTCACACGGTACTACCTCGCCGCGGGGGCAGGCGGGCTTGCGGTCGCCGTGCATACCACGCAGTTCGCTATTCGAAATCCGGAGGTTGGCCTACTGCGTCCCGTGCTTGAACTGGCGATAGCTACCGTCACGGCGGAAAGGCCGGATCGGTCGATGCTGATGATTGCCGGTATCTGTGGGGATACCCGACAGGCGTTGGCCGAGGCGCAACTCGCCGCGGATCTCGGGTATGACCTCATTCTGCCGCAACTGGGGGCCTTCCCCGACGCTCCCGACGACGTTCTGCTGGAGCACTGCCAGCGACTCTCCGACATCCTGCCACTGGTCGGCTTCTATCTCCAGCCATCCGTGGGTGGGAGGCCCTTGAGCTACGCCTTCTGGCGACGATTCGCCGAGATTGAGCAGGTCGCGGCGATTAAGGTAGCGCCATTCAATCGCTACCAGACGCTGGACGTCGTTCGTGGCGTCGCCGATGCTGGCCGAGCGGGGCAGATCGCGCTCTATACCGGGAACGACGACCATATCGTGCTCGACCTGCTGGCTCCCTACCGATTCATGGTGGGTGGTCAGCCGGTGCGGCTGTCTATGGTGGGTGGCTTGCTCGGCCAATGGGCGGTGTGGACCCGGCATGCGGTTGGCCTGCTTGATCACATCCATACGCTGCACCGGTGTGCTGCCCCCGTATCGTCGGACATTCTCGCGCTGGCGGGTGAAGTCACCGACGCAAACGCGGCGCTCTTCGACCCTGCCCATGCCTTCCGTGGCTGCCTCCCCGGCATCCACGAAATCCTGCGTCGGCAGGGGCTCCTGGCTGGCCGGTGGTGCCTCGACGAACAGGAAGACCTCTCACCGGGGCAAATGGCTGAGATCGACCGCGTCTGCGCCAGCTACCCGCATCTGCTTGATGACGCGTTCGTCGCCGAGCATCTCGACGACTGGTTGCGCTAGACACGGCCAGCGACGAACTTCGGCGCGTCGAGCAGCCCCCAGTGTGTGAAACCGATCCACAACGATGCGAGGAATGGACCGAGGGTAAAGGCGGCAAAGCCGATGAGCCACGGGCCGATGAACAGATAGCCCCAGGCATGTTCCCGTGCGCGACGACGCCGGAGTGTAGCTCCGCTGGCAGCCTGCACAGGCAGCGCCGGGACAGAGCTCATCTGGACTTCCTCGTGATCCAGAGCATACAGTACCTGGCTGATGATGTTTGAGGTCACGCGTGTTGCATCATACCACAGGCTCCAATCCGTTCACTCCGGCGGCATGTTCGATGCCTACCAGGCTGCCCATACCGTCACTAGCGCCAGCCCGGCTTGACACCGTCCCTATTTGTATCTATACTGGTTACAGATACTGCGTACGAAAGAGGCATCTACACGAATACACAGTTTGCCCTGGCGATTCATATCCTTGTACTCCTGGCGGCGTCGGACGAAAAACAGGTCACGTCCAGCGCTATCGCCACGAGCGTCAACACCAACGCGGTGTTTATTCGCCGGATTCTTGGCCTGTTGCTGCGGGCAGGGCTGGTGGTGTCACAATCAGGGGTCGGCGGTGGGTGGCGCTTGCGTCGCTCGGCCTGTGCGATCAACCTGTTGGACGTCTACAAAGCCGTGCAGGATGATGGGTTGCTCGCGTTACACCGCAGTCAGCCGAATCCACGGTGCCCCATCGGCGCCAACATTGAACAGGCACTCAGGGAATCGTTCGTCGTTGCGGAAGGCGCATTCCAGGCGGCGCTGGCGCAACAGACCATCGATCAGGTGCGTGAGACGGTCCTGGCCGGGGCACGTGCCCGGGCAAGTTAGCAGGCACACATTGCTCCCGCCGCAGTGCAGGAGCCAGAAGACGAGGGACTCGACCCTCAGTGAAGGAGACTTTTTATGGTGACACAGGCACCCCAGGCGGGTACGACGTCCATCGATCCCGCAACGCACGTTGGTATGGTCGCGTTGAACGTCGCCGACCTTGCCCGTTCCCTGGAGTTTTATACCGCGTCAATGGGCTTCACGGTGCTCCAGCACACCGACGCCGACGCGATTCTCGGTGTTGCAGGCACCCCACTGCTCCTCCTGCGTGAGCAGGCCGGTGCGCGTCCGTGGCCCACTGAAGGCGTGACGGGCCTCTACCACTTCGCCATCCTTGTACCCACGCGCGCGGACCTGGGACGGTGGCTGCGACACTTCCTCGATACCGGGAATCCTGTTCCCGGGCAGGGCGACCACCTCGTGAGCGAGGCGCTCTACATTCGAGACCCGGATGAGCACGGCATCGAAGTGTACCGCGATCGACCGCGTTCGGAGTGGCACTGGGACAACGGCCGTGTCCAGATGGCCTCGAATCCGGTGGATGTCCGTGGACTGTTTGCCGCTGCTCAGGAGTCGGGGCAACCGTGGACGGGGCTATCGGCGGGCACGACGATCGGGCACATCCATCTGCAGATCGGTGATATCCGGAAGGCTGAAGCGTTCTACCACGGCATTCTGGGTTTCGATGTCGTCGCGGCGATGCCGAGCGCGCTCTTTGTCTCGGCGGGCGGTTACCACCACCACATCGGTCTGAACATCTGGCACAGCCGTGGCGCGTCGCCCGCCCCCGAACACACCGCGTCGCTGCGGTACTACACGCTGGCGTTGCCGGGAGACGAGGCGCTGGCCGCTGTGGTGGCTCGCATCGCTGCCGCGGGCATCGACTACCAGCAGGTCGGCGAAGTTGTCATCGTGAAAGACCCGTGGCAGAACACCATCCTGCTGCACAAGGGCGATGTGACCGACGCGGCAACCGCGGTAGCGCTCGATGCGGCGCCGGTGGTAACCCCAGCATAATCACTGGCGCCACGTGGGATAACCAGGCCACTGCTCCTCTGGCCATTCCGGGAGAGATGGCCTGCCCACTCCCGGTCGGCGTGGGTTGTGGTCGGCGAAGTCGCATGTGGCGTCTCTCGTCTTCCGCGCAGTGTCGAGCGTGCTAGGCGCCTCCGACGTCGGGACACGGGCCATAGAACGCGATGATGTGCCAACGGTCAGGGACGCAATCCGTGAGCGACAGGATTGAGCAGCGCAACGACTCCATCTTCAGCGGTCGTAGCACTCTGCCTGTCAGGTGCATACCGGGAAAGATCTGGCCCACCGAGCGAAGTGATCCCCGCCCCTTCAGGATGCCAGAAACGTGCGGACGGCCTGAAGAAATGGCTCGAACTGCTCACGGCGGATATTGTGCCCGGCACCACTGATCCGGACGACCTGGATCAAGGGCTGGAGCCGGGCGGCCTCCTGCGCCGTTTCAGGCGTGACGATCGCCCCTTTTTCGGGATCGGCGGTGATCAGGAGCGTGGGACACGTGATCTTCGGAAGCAGCTCCGTCCACGTAGGGCGCTCGGGGCCTCTGAAAGCGCCCGCGAAGTGTGGGCTCACCCGTAGCTTCGCGTTGGCCCAGGCGCCGAACTCCTCCTCGGACCATGTGGGGTTCTGGGCGCGTCCCTCGGCCATAATCGCCTCGCGGCTCATTGACCGCCTTGCTTCCATACTCTTACGCATCTGAGCCGAGCGTGCCTCTCGCTCGGCGTCGGTCGGTGGCGTGCTCTCCGGTCGGAAGCCAGGGTCTTCGAGGATGGCGCATCGTGCCAGCTCCGGATAGTTGGCGACCATGTAAAAGGTGGTGCCAGCACCCATCGAGTGCCCACCCACCGCAGGTTTCTCCAGGTGGAGCGCCTGAATGAATGCCGCCAGATCATCCGCCCGCACCGAGTTGTTATAGCCGCCCTCAGGTGCATCTGAGAGACCGTGACCTCGCGCATCGGGCATAATGACGTCATACGCTGACTCAAGTGCCCGCGCCAGGCGGCTCCAGCACAGGCCGTCGTCGGTGGCCCCGTGCGAGAGCACCACCGGCGGTTTGTCGCCACCGGTGCGGTAATAGTGGATCTTGATGCCGTTGGCGTGGACATCGCCGCTGAACCAGTCGGCCACAAGGCGCCTCCTTTGTTGGTGTGTCTGCTTGACTCAGTGAGCAGTTTGCTACAAGCATACCTGGGCGACCGTGCCGGTGGTTATTGCTGCGACGACGTCAGCCGCTCGGACGCCACCCGGTGCGCCAGGTCCTGGCGCCGCACAAACTCGACATCCGCCAGGTTGCGGGCGGCGCCAATGAGGCGGCGGAGCATCGCCACACGGGAGGCGCGGCCAATGCATTGCGGGTGCATCGTCAGGACATAGCAGGCGCCACGCGAAGCTTCGGCGTGGAGTGCTTCGAGTTCGTCCCACCAGGCAGCATACGCGACCCCTGGTGGCGTGGTGCCGTACATGCCACGGTCGGGAACGACGCCGAAGAAAGGGAAGTCATCGAGGAGCCACTGGATGGGCAGTTCGACGAGCGGAGCTGACTGGTGGACGTACGGCCTGTCGTCACCCATGAAGTTGCTTGAATACTGAAAGCCATACCTCGTCAGGAGCGACAGGGTCACGTTGCTCACTTCCCACGATGGCGATCGGTAGCCACGTGGCACGGTGCCCGTGACACGTTTGATCGACTCGATGCCCCGCACCAGCGCGACCTCCTCTTCCTCGGCCGATTGCCGGGCAGGTGGGATGTGCTCATAGCCGTGGTGCGCGATCTCGTGTCCGTCGCGCTGAATAGCTTCGATGGACGCGGGGTAGTGATCCACAACCCATCCGGGGACGAAAAATGTGGCGGGTACCTGCTCCTCGCGCAGCATGGTCAGCAGACGTGGGACGGCGACGTGTGGTCCGTACTGTCCCACCGAAAGCGTCACCGGGCGTGAGGCGTTTGCCGGGTCACGTGCCAGCGCGCCCGACTCGGCGTCGAGGTCAAAGGTCAGCAGCACAGGAAATGCAGTCGCCATCGTGGTGGTCTCTCCTTCGGGTTCATCACGTCCGGTGCCCGGTCTATCGTATGGTGCTGGTGACGCCTCTACGGGCAGAGTGCTTCGAACGCCACGATCTGCTCACGAATCACATCCAGGCTCGCGTGCCAGAAGTTGGTGGAGCGAATATCGATGCCGAACCGACGCGCCAGCCCGGCCGCGTCATCGAGCCCCGTGGACGACAGCAGGTCATCGTAGCCAGCCCTGAACCTGTCGGGTTCCTCGTGGTAGCGGGCGTAGAGCCCCAGGCCGAAGAGGAGCCCGAAGGTATACGGCCAGTTGTAGTATGAACGGCCGGTGCTGTAGTAATGGCCCTTCACCGCCCACATGTAGGGATGAAAGGTACTGACATCCATGCCATCGCCATAGGTGGCTCGTTGTCCCTCCAGCATCAGCGCTTTCAGCTCGTCCACCGACAGTTCTCGCTGAGTACGGCGGGCAAACAGCCCCTGCTCGAAGAGGAAACGGCTGTGGATATCGACCACCACCTGGCAGGCATCCTGGATGCCATCTTCGAGAATGCTCAGGCGTTCGGACTCACTGGCCCGCGCCAGCGCCGCGTTGGAGATGATGGTCTGGCAGAAGATGCTCGCCGTTTCTGCCAGCGCCATCGGCGTGTCGCGCTGCATCGGGGTCCGCCCCGCCAGATTGAAGTTGTGATAGGCGTGTCCCAGTTCGTGTGCCATCGTTTGCAGGCTGCTGAACGACGGCTCATAGTTCATCAACACGCGAGACTCGTCGCCGCGTATGCCCATACAGAAGGCGCCGTCGCGCTTGCCCGGCCGCGGTTCCGCGTCGATCCAGCGCTCCCGTACCGCACGGCTCGCAAGATCGGCCAGGCGCGGTGAGTAGGTGGCGAACTGCTCCACCACGAACGCGGCGGCATCATTGAACTGCCAGGGCCGCGTTCCTTCGGGTCCGCCGACCGGCGCGAACATGTCCCACCAGGGGAGTGCGTCCTTCCCCAGCAGTCGCGCCTTGGCTCTCAGGTAGCGGCGGAAGTCGGGAAAGGACGCCACGCACGCCTCCTGCATCGCCGCGAGTGTCGGCGCGTCGAGGTGGTTCTGGAACAGTGCCGCGTCGAGCGGATCGTTCCAGTGCCGTCGCTCGCTGAGGGTCTGAACCTCTCCTTTGATGCTATTGATCGCTGCGGCCAGTGGCACCGCCACCGTCTCCCACGCCGCCACTTCCGCCTGATACGCCGCCTCGCGTACGGCGCCATCAGTGGAGAAGGCGAGCCCGCGCACCGCGCTCATCGGCAGGGTCTTTACCTCGTAATTCGGGAACTGGACCGTGGCCGTCAGCCGCGACGTGACATTCCCGTGCAGTTTCGACCAGGCGGTGCCCCCCGAGAGGTTCAGCCGTGCCGCCAGCTCTTCCTCCGTCTCGCTGAGCTGATGCGCCGCGGCTGTGGTCGACTGGCGCAGGGCAAATGCGTGCTCCCGCGCCAGGGGCGAGCGGGTGATGAGTGCCTCAACATCAAGCGAACCGATCCAGGCATCGAAGCGGGTGTCAAGCTGCTGCAACTCCACGAGGTGGCCCTGCAGTTCCGACTGCTTCGCCTGTGCCACGTCGTTGCGCGAGTCGGTCGTTACAAAGGCGGAGAGATAGGCGGCCACCAGACGCACCGCGTCCTGCAGCGCGTTAAATCGTGTGGCCACGTCCTCAAAGGCGGCCACCGTGGTGTCGTCAACCGTGGCACTGATAACCTTGCGGACGCCGTGGTGGTCGAACAGCGTCCGCAATTCGGCGACGCTGTCGAGGAGATGCTGGAAGCCCGCCGCGAACTCCGCCGACTCGATGCTGGGGTAGATCGGGGTCATGTCCCAGTGGGGGAGGGATGTCGATGGGGTGGTGGTCATGTCCGACATAGATTGCTCCTTTTGGGGCGCGGCGATCTCGCGATGATGTCCGACCACAGGGCTATCGTCAATTGCGATTTCTCCTGAGTTAGTCGGAGAGTAGGGGATTACGGGACGATCTCGATGGGCTTCGCCGTCGCCCACTTGCCCCTGGTAAAGTCTGGGACATCGACCGCCGCACTTTTTCCGGCAACCGACTGTTCCGTCAGTGGTGTAATGACGCTCCACGTCGCGGCGTCATAGACATCGATCGGCGTCTGCGTCCGGTTCCGCACAGCCTTCGCGAACTGATGCAGTTGCAGATAGTCCGCTGGACCGTGCGGATACTGTTTGGCGGTTTGTCCCAGCGTCTGCCAGATAGAATGGTCGTACTCCCGGTAGTAGTCCGTTAACTCCTCCCAGACCGGCTTCTTTCGACGTGGATCGTCCAGAGGGAGTCCCCCTTCGATGAAGATCTTGTCGAGCGTACCCGAGTAGATCCCCTCGGTTCCCTGCACCGTCAGGATCAGGTCGTACGGCCGAGGCGACTGCGTATCGTGCGACAGCATGACGGTCAAACCGCGAGCGGTTTTGATCAGCGTCGTGTTGACATCGCCAAGTGCGTATTCTCGCCGTGCGTTCGGATGATCCGCACCGAATCGCTCGGCCACGTAGTGATTGATACCACGCGAATTACTGCTCATCGACACCAGGTAGGTGAATCGGTCGCCCCGGTTGATATCCAGCCACCAGGAGATCGGCCCGATAGGGTGCGTGGGGTAGAGATTGGCGTTCCGCCGAACGGCATGCATGCCGCGCCACAGCACCTCGCCCGACGGCCCGATTTTGGCTCCACGAACATCGTGCTGGTAGCCGCCTGCGGCGTGCAGCAGTTCACCGAGCAGACCCCGCCGGATCAGATTCAACACCAGCATGACATGACGGTAGTAGCAGACATTTTCGAGGAGCATGCACGGCATACCGGTGCGTTCTGATGTATCAACAAGGTCCCAGCACTCGTCCACCGTGAGCGCCGCTGGCACCTCCGTGGCCGCATACTTGCCCGCCTGCATGGCCGCCACGCAGACGGGGGTGTGCGACTCCCACGGACCGGTGGCGATGACAGCGTCCAGGTCATCGCGCTCAACCATCCGCCGGTAGTCCTCGTCGCCCCGCGAATAGCCATCCGGTCGGGGGTGTCCTGCCTGTTCCACCAGGTCCTGACTGCGCCTGACGTTCACCTCGTTCACGTCGCAGATTGCGGTTATTTCGACGTCGGGCACATCAAGCAACGTGCGGACGTGGGAGAAACCGCGGTGTCCCGCCCCAACGATCCCCACACGCACCGGCTGCTCGTCCCAGCGAGGTTGGCTGACACGTTCACCCATCTCAACGGCCCGGTGTTCTTCCGACACCTGTGTCCTCCCTGACGTGCATAGTGAAGCAGCGGTCACCCTGCTCCTCGCCCACCCTGTTGCGGCTGCTCGTGCCTGCAAGCAGAGCAGGCCAGCGGGGTGGCACCTGCGGGCTTGCGGCGTGCCCGCATGGTAGCAGGTGAGACGCACCTACGACGAAAGTCACGCCTGATGCTGCAAAGCCCGCCTTCGCGGACAGGGTGCAGACGGTTCGCTCACAGGGCACGTGGCACCAAAGTACGATCGACTGCGGAGATAGTAGGGGTGCGGACTGCGGTCCGCACCAAAGTACGGCCGACTGCGGTCGGTGCGTCCGTAGCGAGCCACGAGTCGTGGTCATAGGGGAGAATGGCAGTGAGCAACCAGTCATCCTCATCGCTGCGACATCTTGGCCATGCAACCGGTAACGAGGACAAGAGCTACTCCTTTCGCCCACCAGAGCTCACGTTCAGTGAACGCACCGACCGCAGTATCCACGGCCCTGCGGGCCGTTACCGAGGATGAAAAAGGGTCGTCCCTTCCCGACCGCAGTCGGCCGTACTCTGCCATACGACCGCAGTCGTAGGCCCTAGCAACCAGACGGCGCTGGTGCTTTTTCAGGGCAGCGTCGATGCCCCACGGGGGCACCCCCGAGGGATGAAAATCAGGGCGCGCCCACGCGTAGGGGCGGTAACGAGCGAAGCGAGCGGGGCAATAAGCCCTTACAATCTACCAAACGGTGACGGGCTATTTTCAGAGCAGTCAGGGTTACTTTGGTGCCGGGCGCCCCTTGGGCGTACAGTCCGCACCCTACCATCAACCGGTGGGCAATAAGCCTTTTTCAGGGCCGTCGGCAACTTTCGCGACCCGTACGCACAAGCGTGCGGTGCTATGCTCCTTCCAGTAATCAGCACCAGACCCGCATGCACCGTCGGAAGGAGCATCCCATGCCTGGCACATCTGATCCCCAGAACCCGGTCACCGTTCGCGAACTTGAAGCGGCACTGGCCACGCCCCTCACACCGGACGAGGCAACGCGACTGGCGGAGCGGCTGACGGCGCAGGTCGGTCGTGACACGCTGGGCGCCGGTGCCGTGGCACTGGCCGAGGAACTGACGGTTGCGTGGGTCATGCGGGCGCCGGAAGCCCAGCGGGCGGCCGAGATCGTCGCCGAGGTCGATACCGCCTTCCGTCGGCCACTCACGCGCCTCGGACAGACCGACCTCTGGGTACTGGCCGTGACCCTTGACGAAGGGACGGCGCTTCGCTGGCGCTGTGAAGTCGATGGTAAGTCACGAGGCGCCGGGCAGATCGAGGTCTATGGAACCCATCCCGACAGC
>JAABUZ0100006980.1_pt1 | contig 13842 bp, 14 predicted proteins | sample 5562091 | NCBI WGS metagenome assembly JAABUZ01 (sample SAMN12813069, study PRJNA571459) | rock metagenome | isolation source: Antarctica rocks | place: Antarctica: Victoria Land, Linnaeus Terrace sud | collected 2015-12-21 | reverse complement strand
TCCGCGCCGTCAACACCTCGCTCGGTGCGCGCGGAGGATGGTAAGCGACAGCACCACCCCGGCACCCTAAACAAGCCAGCGTGTGCCCACAATCGACCGGATTTCGCTGACTGGGCCATAAGATGGGTTCACCGCCCGCAGCGCGTCCTCCTGCGCTTCCAAGTGCTGCTGCCGCGTGGAGACACGAGCAAGATCAATCCCCATACACCGTAGCGTGAAGCGAACACCGTGCGAGTGCGAACAACATAGGCGAAGACACGGCACCAGTTACAGTACTGACCTGGGCAAATACCCCCCCCCAAGAGTTGTCTCATTAATGATCGTTACTGACTAGCCGATCACGCGCCGTTCTTGCTGGGCGCAGGTGGCAAGCCAGCATCACGCGCCCGACTCCGCCGCCGCGCCACCACCGCAGTCCCCGCAGACCCCGCAGCCCCCGCCAGCAAGACGCCCGCCAGGATCCACGTCTCCAACGTCGACGCCCACCACGACTCACGCCGATGGCGGAGCACACCGAACCCGGCGCGGATCCCGTCCTCGCCAAACGTCTGCCCGGCCGCGATGTCGGCGAGGGCCTCGGCGAGCAGCGCAGCGCCGTACTCGGCCGCGGAGTGTCGGCGCGAGGGCCATCAAAGCTGGGGTCTTGAGCGTTCTCACCGACCACCAGCCGCGGGTCAGGACACGTTTTCCGCGTGACCGAGGCAACGACTCAGAGAGCCATCGGCCTGCGGCCAGCACTGCTCTCACGACGCCGCACTCGACCCAAGAGCGACCCGCGCGCTGTACACAATGTGAACAGTCCTTACGCGTGATTCACGCCTACTTTCACCTCATGGTTCATTCGTCGTCGTCTTTCGCTCCGGTCGCGGCTGCGCTTCATGACCTGCGCCAGGGGCGGATGGTTGTGGTCGTCGACGACGAGGATCGCGAGGACGAGGGGGATCTCGTCATGGCGGCGGAACATGCGACGCACGAGGCGCTTGCGTTCTTCATTCGCCACACCAGCGGCCTGGTGTGCGTGGCCATCGATCGGCATCGGGCGGAAGCACTGCAGCTGCCGCCCATGGTTGCCGATGGCGATGATCCCCGCGGCACCGCGTTCACAGTCTCGGTGGATCTGAAGGAGGCGACGACGACGGGCGTTTCGGCGGCCGACCGTGCGCGGACGATCCGTGCCCTGGTCGACCCAGACACGCAGCCGGCGCAGCTTTCGCGGCCGGGGCACGTCTTCCGCTGGTCGCGCGCGACGGCGGGGTACTGCGCCGCGCTGGCCACACCGAGAGTGCTGTCGATTTGTGCCGACTGGCGGGCCTCAGACCGGCTGGCGTGCTGTGTGAGATCACCAACGAGGACGGCACGATGGCGCGACGGCCCGACCTGCTTGCCTTCGCCGCGGAGCATGGTCTGACAGCCATCACCGTCGCCGACCTGGTTACACCTTCGCGGAAGGGATGGCTGTCGTTGGTGTGTGCGGCGTACGTCCCGAGTGCTTGCGCGAATCCGGGGTTGAGTAGCAGCGGTACAGCCGTTGGCGTTAAGCCCTGGATTCGCTGGTCGGCCCGGAAGTTTCTGCGGCTTCGGCGAGGGCTCGGTATAGCGATGCGACGGAGGGGTGCTGTCCGGTGTTCTTGCCGGTCTTGATCGTCAGCTTCTTGGCGATCTCGGGCATTGGGGTGCCTTGGTGGCGCAGGGCGCGGGTGAAGGTCAGCATGTCGTCGTCGATGACCTTCGGACGGCCGCCGTGGTTGCCTTTCGCCGCTGCGGCCTGTTGGCCTTCGAGGGTCTTCTCCCGGATGTAGTTGCGGTCGAGTTCGGCGCCGACCTCCGGTCGTCTGCGATCATCGCGAGCACTGTCGGCGCGGCGCTGAAGTGGGTAACCCCTTCACGAAGGCGTTTCCAGATTTCGTCGCTGTTCACGCTGCGGAGGCACACGTGCGTGGCGCCCGCCGCAGTGACCGCCCAAGGGAAACTCCAGCCGTTGCAGTGGAACATCGGCAGCCGTCCATAGGTAGACGCTGCCGGGTCTCAGATTAACGTGATAGGCCATTGCAAGCGCCTGTAAGTATGCGCCCCGGTGGTGGTACATCACTCCCTTTGGTGCGCCGGTCGTCTCGCTGGTGTAGTTGATTGCCAGCATGGTTCGCTCGTCCTCGGGATCCAGGCGTGCCGGCGCCGCGCCCTCGAGCTCACGCTCGTAGCTCATTCCCTCGTAGTCCGCATGCAGCACGGATATTCCGGTAACCTCGGCCAACCGGTTCCCAACGTCGGTGAACTCACGAGTGACAACCAGGAGGGAAGCACCTGAGTGCCCCACGATGAACCGTAACTCGGCTTCGGAAAGGCGAATGTTCAAAGGGACGAGGACAGCGCCCCGCATCGGTACACCGTTGTGCAGCTCCAGCATCACGTAACTGTTCGAGCAAAGCGCCGCCACCCTATCTCCGGGACCGATGCCACGAGCCGCGAGCAGGCCCGTGAGGGCGGCGCTGCGGTCGGCGAGCTCCCGGTAGGTGAACCTCCGTTCTCCGTCGACCACCGCCACACGGTCGCCGAACACCGCGCTAGCATGGTCCAGGAACCGCACGGGGGACAACGTCTTCCAGGTCTCGATCATCAGACACTCCTACGACTTTGGACCCACTGCGGCCGCGTCCCGCTCCACCTGGCGGATGGCGGCCATGACGGCGCTCAGCGACGTGGCGGCCGGGGTGTTGGCGACGTGCGGCGCCGAGCGCGCGGCCTCGGCCAGCGCCACTACCTCCTCCGACGTGGGGTCGGTCATGCCAAGCTCGCCGAGCGAGACTGGCAGTCCGGCCGAACGCAGGAACTCGCGAACCTCCGTGACCAGCGCGTCGGGCTGTTCTTCGAGCCGCAGCTGGACGAGGAGTCCGTAGCTGACGTGAAAGCCGTGAAGTGCCCTCGAAGAGCCCCTGCCCACCATCAGCCCACGAGTCATGCAGTGCGCGATCGAAAGTCCGCCGTTCTCGTAGCCAATCCCCGACATCAGCACCACCGCTTCGACGGTCGCCTCGACGGCGGGCGTCACCTCGCCGCGACCGACGTCGGCCAACGCGGTGACCGCATGATCCAACAGAACTACATAACAAGCTGAGGCCACGACACCACCGATTAGGAGGGGTCGCGTGCCCTGAGTGGTCAGACCGGTCCCCAGCGTGCAGCCGCGCGCCTCGAAACGTTTGGCCAGCGCGTCGCCGATGCCGGAGGCCAGGAACCGAGCAGGGGCCCGTGCGATCACCGCCGTGTCGACCAGAACGCACTGGGGGTTGGCGGCCAGGGCGCCGAGCTCGCAGAGCACATCCTGGTCGTCGTAGAGCGCAAATACCTGCGCGGTGGGGCCGTCGTTGGAGGCGATGGTCGGACAAGTAACGACGCGTGCGCCGAGCTCGGCAGCGACGCCTTTGGCCAGGTCGAGTGCCTTGCCACCGCCCACGCCGACCACTACGTCATGGTCGCGGCGATCCAGCCCGTCAACCAACGTGCTGATCGCGCCACGCGTGACCTGGCCGGAGACCGCGACCAGCTCGCAAGCCAGACCCGCCGCCCGGCAAGAACTGAGGAGAGTGTCCTCCACGTGGGCCCGGATGCCCGCATCCACCACTAGCAGTACGTACCGGCCTAGGACTGCCGCGTAATCGCCGAGCCTATCCAGGACGCCCGGCCCCTGCACGTAGAGTTGCGGGGCACGGAACGTGCGCTCGCCCGGCTGGGCAGTTGAAGATGTCACGTGAAAGCCCACGTGTTCTCGAGCACAACCCGGTCGACCGCCTCCTGCGACAGCCCAAAGCGCAGCTCGTTGTAGTCCTGCGACCCGCACGGGTGGAAGCGGTCACCCAGCCCCACCCGCATCACCCGCTGGCCGTGCCCAGCATCGTGAAGCACCTCAGTCACGGCACTGCCCAGACCACCGGTGCGCAGACCGTTCTCAAGCGTGACGACCCTGCGTGCACCCGCGCAAGCCTCCCGGATCGTGTCCTTGTCGAGCGGCTTGATCGTCGGGACGTGCACGACCGTCACCGAGATTCCCTCCCCCCGCGCCCGATCAGCCGCCAGCAGTGCCCGACCGGTGAGGTAACCGGTGCTGACAACCGCTACGTCCGTGCCCTCACGCAGAACCCGCGCTTCACCGACGCGGAAGCGGTACGTGTCCTCGTCGAGGATGACCGGTACCTTGCCACGCAGGTTGCGCACGTAGAAGGTGCCCGGCGTCGTCGCGGCGGCCTGAACCACCTGCCGCAGCTCCACGGCATCGCACGGGTCAATCACGGTCACGTCCGGGATCCCCCGCATGACCACAAGGTCCTCAAGTGACTGGTGCGTGGCGCCATACGGGTTGACGAGGCCAGGCGCACCTGCGAAGACCTTGACGTCGAGGCCGCTGTGCGCGCAGGCGACCGCGATGAAGTCGAGGGCCCGCCGGATGAGGAAGGCGGCATACGTCGCGCAGAACACCGTCTTGCCAACCTTGGCCATGCCAGCCGACATGGAGATCGCGCTCTGCTCTGCCATACCGGCGGCGAAATAGCGGTCCGGGTGAGCAGCGAGGAACGGCTGCAGGTCACTGTAGCGGCTCATGTCCGCACTAACCGCCACAATTGAGGGGTCCATCGACGCGAGCCGGGCCAACTCGGTTCCGAAGGGTGCGACTTCGTAAGGCCCCGCGACATCGGCGACCTCGCCCATACCGCCTGCTCGACTAGCCGCGTTCATAGTTGTCCTCCAGCTCCTGACTCAGCGACGACCATTCGTCGACGCCGACTCTGACGAAGTGCGCGCGCTCGCGGGCGACGAGGGTGGGCACACCGCTGCCGGGCGTGGTCCGGCATACGATCACCCGGGGCCGGTCCAAGACCGGGCGCAGCCGGTCGAAGGCGTTGCAGAGGGCCTGCACGTCGTTGCCATCCACCTCCTCGACGGCCCAGCCGAAGGCCGCCCACTTGTCGGCCACCGGCTCGATGTTCAGGACCATCGGCCCGTCGGCCTGGATGCCGTTGCAGTCGACCACGGCCGAGAGGTTGCCGAGCCGGAAGCTTCCGGCCGCCATCGCCGACTCCCAGGTCGACCCCTCCTGCATCTCGCCGTCGGAGAGCTCGACGATCACCCGCTGGGGGCGCCCGTCCGCGCGCAACGCCAACGCCATGCCGACGCCCTGGCCGAGCCCGTGGCCGAGCGACCCGCCTGTGAGCTCCACCCCGGGCGTCGCGTCGAAGGTACTCATCGGCAGATCGCTGCCGTTAATCCCGTAAGACTCGATGTCCTCCTCGTCGAGCACCCCCAGTTCGGCGAGCACGGCGTACAGCGCGATCGAGTAGTGGCCGGTGGAGAGCAGGAACCGGTCCCGGTCCTCCGAAGCAGGGTCCGCGGCGTCGAACTCCAGTTCACGCCAGTAGACGACTGCGAGGAGGTCGGCAATGCCGAGCCCCTGTGCGATGTAGCCCTCTCCCTTGTCGGTGGCCATCACCAGCATCCTTCGGCGGAGGGACTGAGCCACCTCCCTGATGTCTGCCACGGACGGGCTCGATCTCGTCGAGACCTTCAACTCTGCATTCACGATTCTCCTTCACAGGCTCTTGTAGGACTCGTCCACGTGGAATGTGCCGTCAATCGTGATGCCACCGTCGACCGCGAGGCAGACGCCCGTAACGAATGAGGCGTCGGAAGACACCAGGAACGAGATGACGGACGCAACCTCGTCGGCGTGCCCGAAGCGCATCAGGGGGGTGCGGCTCAGTAGCCGGTCCCGGTCGAGCACGCCCCGCTCAAGGCCGCCAAGCATCATTGGCGACTCCATGTATCCGGGAGCTACAGCGTTGACGCGGATGCCCCGCTTGCCCCACTCGGCTGCGAGGGTGCGGGTGAGGCCCACGACACCCGTCTTGGCGGTGGAGTAAGCCAGCCGGTGCGGCAGGCCGAAGGTCGACCCCACGGAGGCCAGGTTGACAATCGCGGGCGCCGCGGCGTGCAGCATCAGTGGGTACGCCGCCCGCGAGCAGCGCATTGTTCCGCCAAGATTCACCCCAATCTCCCGATCCCACTGGGCGGACTCGAAGCTCTCGGCGGGCTGCCGGGAAATGATCCCCGCGTTGTTGACCAGCACGTCGAGGGTGTGGCTCCTGTCGGCAACGCGCTCGATGCACGCAGCGACGGAGGCGTCGTCGGCGACATCCACACGGAGCGCGGCAACGTCGAGCCCCTCGTCCACCAGGCCAGCAGCAGCGTCCGCGGCGAGCCCCTCGTCAAGGTCTCCGAGCAGGACCGTGAAGCCGTCTGAGGCCAGCCGTCGCGCGGTGGCCAGGCCGAGGCCTTGAGCGGCGCCGGTCACCAGGGCGAGCCGTCGGTCCGCGGACGTGCCGGCCGGTCCGGTATCGCTCATCGCGCTCCCTCCTCGGCGCGGAAGCCGGTGAGCAGGTCGGTCGGCGTCTGCAGCAGGAGGTCGGGGTGGTGAAGCTGGAGCGCCTCGGGTCCGTAGTACCCGTATCCGGCCCCTGCGGTGCGCATGCCCGCGGCGCGTCCGCCGAGCACGTCCTGGGGGCCGTCGCCGACGTACCAGCTGACCCCGGGGTCGAGACCGACGCGCCGAGCGCCGATGCGGATCGGGGTCGGGTCGGGTTTGCGCTCGATGGAGTCCTCGGCGGTCACCACGCACCGGAAGCGGTCGGCGCGCAGCCCCACCCAGGCGAGGTCCTGCTCCGCGCGAGGGCGGCCCTTATTGGTGACGATCCCGAAGGGCACCCCGGCCTCGTCGAGGCCAGTCAAAAGCTCAACCACGTCGGGGAAGGGCCTCGCCTTCCGGTAGCCCTCCGCGAGGTAGAACTGCCCGTACGCCGCGGCCAGGCGCAGCGAGTCACCCTCCGGGACCCAGCTCCGGAATATCTCGATCGGTCGGGGTGCCATAAGCACGTGCGGATTCTCCAGTTCCTTCGGCATCGGGCGACCGACCTCCTGCTCGAAGGTCCGACGGTAGGCATGCAGGATCGCGTCACGGGTGTCAATGAGGGTGCCGTCGAGGTCGAAGAGGACCCCCCAGACCGCGCTCACGCGCCGCCCCTGGGGTCGAAGGCGAAGAACGCGCGGGGGTTGCGCACGAAGACCAACTCAGCGGCTTCGACTCCAATTCGGCCACCGACTGCGGTAAGCACCGCGGCGAAACCCGGCGTGCCACCGTAGGCCGGCTGGTACGAGGGGCGGCCCAGGTCACCGGCCGCCATCACCTGGGTGAAGCCCTCGTCGAGGAGCCTGCCCAACAGGTCCGCCCGAAGCTCGTCGTTCGGGTACTTCGGCTTCGTCCAGTGGTCGAAGCCGAGCCAGACGCCGGTGGCCGCGACCTCGCGCAGGTAGCCGAGGTCGAGGTTGCGGTCGAGGTGCCCGACCAGGATGCGAGAGGGCGGCACACCGTGCGCAATGAAGCCGGCGACCTGGTCCAGCCCGAGCGTGCCGGCCTGGGTGTGGGTCGAGATCGGGACACCAGTGGCCAGCTGGGTGCGGGCGGTCGCTTCGAGCACCACCAACTCCTCAGCCATTAGCGCGTCGGTGCGGCAAGAGCCGAACTTGACGACGCCGGCGCGGACGTCCGTGCCGTCCATGCCGGACGTCACGTCGTTGACGAAGCGGGCGGCAATCGTCTCGGCGTCCTCCTCATGGACCGACGGCGGGTAAAAGGTGCCCTTCTGGTAGCCGGTGGCGGCGATCACGTGCACGCTGCTGCGTTCCGCGATGGCTCGCAGCCCGGCCGCGTCACGCCCGTAGTCGGCGGTCGTCATCTCGACCAGTGCTCCGCCGCCGACGGCAGCCAGCGCGTCGAGCTCCGCACCTGCTTTGTCGTAGTCATCGAGAACCATGTCAGAGTCTTGCTCACGGGCCCACGCCGGCGGCCGGGTGAGGAGATGCTCGTGGCACAGCGTGGCCCCGAGCTGGTCGGGCTCGATGTCCCCGAGGACAGTGCGGGCGATCATGCGTCGGACTCCTGCAGAGCACCGGCGACGTGCGCAGCCGACCGGGACCACACCTGTCTGAGCGGCTTGAGCAGACGTCGGTACTCGGCAAAGGCGGCGTCGTAGACAGGTGCCGCCCGGGCGTCCGGCTGGTGGGTACGCCCGTCCGCGACGAGGACCCGGGCGGCCTCGCCGAGACTCGCGTACCGCTTGACGGCGACACCGGCCAGCATCGCGACGCCAAGGGCTCCCGATTCCGGGACGTCAGGCACGAGGATCTCCTTCTGCAGGGTGTCGGCAATGATCTGGCTCCAGGCGGCGCTCCGCGCACCGCCGCCGGTCAAGCGGATCTCGCGAACCGGGACCGGCATCGCCTCGTAGCAGTCGCGGATCGCGAGGGCCGTCCCTTCCAGGACCGCGCGGACGAGGTGCGCCGGAGTGGTCCCGGGGTTGAAGTGCACCAGTGAGCCTCGGGCGTTCACGTCGACGAAAGGGGCGGTGGCCCCAGCCGTGTTGAGGTAGGGATGGAAGACCAGTCCGTCATTGCCGGCCGGAGTGGCGGCGACGGCCGCGCCGACCAGGGCACCCAGACCTATCTCCCCCCGCTCGATCCGCTGGGCCTCACGCGAGAAGAAGCGCTCGACGACCCAGTCGAGGCACATTGTGCCCCCACCGGAGTTGGTAATCTGACGCTGCCATTTGTCCTCCGGTTGCAGGAAGCTGAATCCCACGCCGGGTGGGTCCAGCACGGGCGTGCTCGTGAGGACGCCATTCATGAGGCTGGTACCGATAGTCGTTGTGGCGTCGCCGTCCTGTTGAGCGCCAACCCCAAGCATGTTGGCCGTGGCGTCGCCGCATCCGGCCACCACCGGTGTCCCGGCGGGTAGGCCGGTGGTGCGGGCGGCCTCGGCGGTGACCTTGCCGAGCAGCGCGTCGCTGCGTCGGACGTCGGGGACGAAAGATTGTGCCTCCGGGATGTTGAACAGCTCGAACATCTCGGACGAGACGGTGCGCGCGCGGATATCGGCCGGCCAGAAAGACAGGTCGGACTCCTCGGTGCCGAGGAGGCCGGTCAGCCGGTAATTGATCCAGTCCTTCGCGATCAGGACCGTCGCGACCCGCTCGTAAGTCGCGGGGTCGTTTGCCTTGAGCCAGGCCAGGAGGGGATAGGGCTGTCCCGGAATGATCGCGTTGCCGCCGATGTCGAACAGGCGGTCCCGGGCACTCTCGTTCACGCGGCGCAGCTCCGTGACCGCCCGCGCGTCGGGCCAGCAGATCGCCGGGCCGATAGGGAGCCCGGCCGCATCAAGAGGCCAGAGGCCACCCATGTGCCCGGTGACCCCGACACCGAGGACGGTAGTCCCGGCGTCGAGTCCACCGACCACCTGCCGGATGGCGGACGCGCACGCCTGCCAGGTCCCCTCCATGTCCTCTTCGTGCCAACCGTGCCGGGGGTGGTTTGACGGGGTGCGACTACCGCTCTGCGCGACCAGCTCCCCAGTGACGGCGTCGACCGCGACCGCCTTGATGGATGACGTGCCCTTGTCGATGCCGACCAGCACGTCCCGCGTGGTCACTGCGCCGCCCCGGCGCGATCGTTAGACAGCGCCGCGACCAGCACGGCCACCTCGCCGCAGAACGGCACGATCGCGACTGCGGCGACCCGCTCGGCGAGCAGACCACCGAGCGGCAACCCGCAACCTTCGGCAGCCCTTGCGGCAACGCCCGTCCCCAGGTCGGCCGACAGTCCGTTGGCGATGTCCGTCAGCACGGCGTTGAGAACCTGCTCAATGGAGGTCTGGTAGGACAGGCCGGTCAGGGTGGAACCACCATCCGGCGTGAATGCATGGACCACCCCGGCCTCGCCGGGTGAAAGGGAGGCGAGGGCGGTCACCAGCCGGTCGTGGGCGATAGCCCCGGCCTCGTCCAGGTACTGGTGGGCGAACCGCCGGACGAACTCATCGAGGGCGGCAAGCCCCGTGGCCGCCGCGGTGACGCTGCAACTCACAGCGTCGCCTCTGCCGGGGTAGTGATTTCCGGCCGCGAGACGGTCGCATCGCCCTCCCCGGCGAAGACGTAGAGACGGTCTACAGGAAGCGAGACCGTCACGACCTCGTCGATGCCATACGACGCACCACCCGACGTGATCGCGTGGACCATGGAGTCACCGACTCGGACCCGGACGAAGTTGCCCTCACCGAGGGTCTCCGAGACGTACACCGAGCCCGGTAGGACGACGGCCGCGTCGGACGACGAGAGCGGCGCGGCCCCCCGTCGCACCGTCACCAACTCCGGTCGGATGCCCAGCGTGAACGAGTGGTGCCTACGGCCCAGCGCGGCGCGCAACCGGTGGGGTAGCAGCACCGTGGAACCCGCGATGGTGGCCGTCCCGCCGCTGTCGCCACTGTCGCCGTCGAGTGTGCCGGAGACCTGGTTCATCGTGTGCAGTCCGAAGAACTGCGCAACGAAGGCATTAACCGGGTTGTCATGAATGTCACGTGGTGACCCCACCTGCTGCAGCAATCCCTCTCGCATAACGGCCACCCGGTCGGTCATCGTCATCGCCTCGATCGGGTCGTGGGTGACAATCACCGACGTGATGCCCAGCGACTGCTGAAGCCGCCGGAGGTCACCGCGGAGCCGACCGCGCAGCGCCGCGTCAAGGTGGGCGATCGGCTCGTCCATACAGCAGACTGCAGGCGTACGGACCAACGCCCGCGCCACGGCGACCCGCTGCTGCTGCCCGCCAGACATCTGCGTCGGTCGTCGGTCGAGGAGGTGCCCGATCCCCAGGAGATCCGACATGTGGGCCACGCTGTTCGCCTGCTCCGCTTTAGGCATCTTCTGAATCTTTAACGGGTAACTGATGTTCTGCCGCACCGTCATATGCGGGTACAGCGCGTTCTGCTCAAAAATCATAGCCACGTTTCGGGCCTGCGGGGTCTTGCGCGCGACGTCGTGACCGTCGAAGGAGATCGACCCACCCGTCGGGCTCTCAAGCCCAGCGACCATCCGAAGCACGGTGGTCTTGCCCGACCCGGACGGTCCGAGTAGGCCGAAGAACTCACCGTCCTCAATCTCGAGATCCAAGCTCTCCACCGCATAAGCTGAAGAGACGTACTGCTTACTGACCTCGGTCAAACTGATCGACGCCATCTCAACGACCTCCGGCTTCAAACGAGAAACTGCGGATGAGGTAGCGCTGCATGTAGAACGCGCAGACCATCAGAGGGAGTAGTGCAATTACGCCCATGGCACCGAGCTGGCCCCAGTTCGGCTCTTGGAACAAAAAGAAATTAGCCAACGCCTTTGGGAACGTGATAACACCCTCCCCAGTGAGTACGAGGGAGAAAAAGAACTCATTCCAGGAAAAGATCGCGGCGAGGATGCCGGACGCGACGATTCCCGGTCCAGCCAGCGGCAACACGACGTCGTACCCCGCCCGCCACAACGGTGCTCCGTCGACGAAGGCGGCCTCTTCGTACGAAGTGGGTATCTGCCGGATGAACTCCGCGAGCAGCCAGATCACCAACGGTAGATTCATAAACGCGTACAGCAGCACAAGTCCCAGGTAGGTGTCGAAGAGACCGATTCGCGTGAAGATTAGATAGTACCCGATGCCTGGGACGATTGGTGGAAGCATACGCAAGGACAGAATTGCAAATCCCATCTGCGAGTCGGCGGGGAACCGGCGGGCTAGACCGTACGCCGCTGGGATGCCGAGCAGCATGCACAGCAGTGTGGAGAACGCCGTGACGATGAGGCTGTCTGTGATGCCCTTACCTCCGCCGACGTTCCAGCCTGCGGAGAAGTTATGTAGCGTTGGGCTTTGGGTGAAGAACACCGGCGGGCTGACGAAGAGTTCGTTGTCCGGCTTGAAGGCCGTTAACAGCAGCCACAGGATCGGGGACAGGACAAGAACGGTAATCATGACCATGGCAGCGAACCGGCCGATATCGGCGACCATAGCGGGGCCTCGAGCCGGAGCGGTGACGGCCTTGGCCTTCATCGAGTCGCTCCTCGAGGCGTCTGCTGGAGGCGTCGCCGCCGTAAGACTGCGATGGCGACAGCAGTCACCACGGTCACTATGAACAGCTGGATCAGGCTCAAGGCGGCGGCTTGGCCGATGTCGAACTGGGTGAAGCCCAGCGAGTAGGTGTAGTAGCCAAGGTTTTCGGTTCGGGTCCCCGGACCACCCTTGGTCAAGATGTAGAGAACATCGAAGATCTTAAATGAGTCGATGAAGCGCAGCACGAAGGCCACCAGAATGTAGGGCAGCAGCAGCGGCAGCGTCACGTTTCGGAACGTCTGTGTCCACGATGAGCCGTCCACCCGGGCGGCCTCGTAAATCCGCGGGGGGATCGCTTGCAGGCCAGCGAGCAGGATGATCATCACGAACGGGAACCACTGCCAGGAATCGACGAACATTACGGTCGGCAGCGCCAGCGCCGCGGAACCGGTCCAGTTGTGCCCACTGAGTCCCAGCCCTTCGAGGGCAGAGTTCAACGGGCCGTAAATCGGGTTAAGGAACAAGTCCCAGGCAAATCCGACCACAATCGGGGCAACGATCATCGGCAGCAGGAGCAGCGTCACGAAAATTTGCCGACCCCAGCGAAGCCGGTTGAGCAGCATCGCGAGCGCCAGGCCGACCAGAATTTGGAGCGGCACGCTCACCAGGCCAAAGAGCGCCGTGACTTTGAGGTCGGAACGGAATCGCGAGGATCCGAGCACCTTGTTGAAGTTGTCCAGTCCGTTGAACGTCACGGGCGTCGGAATAGCTAGCGTGTACCGCGTGAAGGCGCCGTACAGCACGAACAGCAGCGGACCGATGGCCATAACGGTCAGGAATACTAGGGCGGGGCCGATGAGCAACCAGCCGGTGCGGTCCTTCGCGACGCGGACGGGCGTGGAGGGAGTGCCGACTCGGTCCGCCGGAGCGGACCGACGCACCGTTGGGGTACCGGAAGTCATCGTGTGCCGGTTCCTTAGGTCCAGTAGCCGTTACCGGTCATCAGCGAGCGGTATTCCTGGTACTGCTTGACCTGCTGGTCGCGGCCGATACCGTCGGTAATCGACTCGAACTCGGTCGCCATGGCCCCCAGCGCGGCGGTCACGCTTTTCTGCTCGGTGAGCGCCTCCGAAACGTGGCGGACGATCGAGTCAAGATACTTCGCCATCCCCGGGATCGCCAGGTCGGGGAACACCTTCTTCCGCTCGAGCAGCTGCTTGCTGATGGACGCGAAGTTGTCGGCGAAGCCGGACTCGGCCTGCAATGGGAACGTCGACTTTGGGTTCTTGAACATGCTCATTCGCCACGGGTCGATGAGAGACTGGCTGAAGGTTTCTGCGACCCACTTATCGGCGTTGCGCGACTGCTGGATGAACACTAGTGCCTTGAAGGAGGCTGAGGCATTTCGCGAGTTTTTTGGGATTCCCATGGCTCGGCCATAGGGAAGCATCGTGACGTCGCCCCAGCTGGGTGCGCACTTGATCTTGCCGGAGACCTTCGAGGTCTTGGGGTCGGCGGCACCCTTGGGCATGTCGGTCCACCAGTTCGCTTGTGCGATCTGCCCGGAGAAGAAGACCTCGCGGCCTTTGTCCCACGGCAGGTTTGCCGCGATCTGGGGGGGCATATACTTTTTCATGTTCACGTAGTTGGTAAGCGCCTCTACCACCAAGTCCCCAGTAACGAGAGGCTTCATGTTGGCGTCGAAGAGCTCACCGTAGTTCTGGCCCTTGCTGGACGCGAGTTGGACTAGATGATTGAGAAAAAAACCGTAAACGAAGTAGTTGGTCACTTCGACTGCGCCGTAGAGATTTTCGCCGGGACGGGTGAAGAACTCGGCGGTGTCCTTGTACTGCGCGAAGGTCGCCGGCGGGGCCAACTTGTAGC
>JAABUZ0100006979.1_pt1 | contig 13842 bp, 18 predicted proteins | sample 5562091 | NCBI WGS metagenome assembly JAABUZ01 (sample SAMN12813069, study PRJNA571459) | rock metagenome | isolation source: Antarctica rocks | place: Antarctica: Victoria Land, Linnaeus Terrace sud | collected 2015-12-21 | reverse complement strand
AGTGCTCAAAACAGCTCGCCTGTTCTCACCTCGGCCCTCCCAAATACCCATACATACCCGGACAGAAAGCGTTTTATCCTCGTCAGCGCCGCAGCGGAAAGCTATTTCAACAAGCTCTTAGTACTACAGTTGTAGATAGAAGACCGGAAGCGGTGAGCCACGCTTTCTATAGTGACAGCGCAGCGCATGGAACTGATGCCGTCTTCGCCATCCGGACCAGTGCAGCAGGTGTTCAGCGCCGTGCCATCCGCGCCAGAGTAGGTGGGTGAGTTCCGCTCATCAAGACCGATTGAAAGCTTCTGAAAAATTGTAAGTAGGTCCACGGGGACGGCTGCTGCATCAAATTCTTCGAGTTCTCTGAGGACCTGATTGGGGAGAGGCATCTGGGTACGATACCGGCGGGCGGCCAAGATTTCAAAACCAGACATAACCCGGATGGGTGGCGGCGTGTGGCCCAGGTCTCGAACCCAAACACAACCCGGGTGCCCCGTCCCGCTTCTGCGACATGGGTCTACATCCAGCCACGCCTTCCTCACAACGCCACCTTCTGTCTCGACCCTCCTTTGGCGTAGTTCCTCACCAGACTAGCTAGAATAGAAATAGACCTCCAAGAGAGCCCGGCTAACGCCGGGCTCTCTTCCTTTAACCCACAAACAGCCAGCCACAGAACGCAAAGGAGCCACACCCATGAAGTCCGCCGTCCGCATCCATCACCCCCACACCTCCACCCACCTCCCCATCCACGAGCTAACCGCCCGCCGCCACCGCGCCGTAGCCACACTCTTAACCAGAAAGGCCGCCCGCCCGACCCACACCCCCGCACCCCAGGGCCGCAAAACCGTGGACACCCGCTGGTCAAACCTCTAAGTACCCCATACCTAACCCACAACAATAGAAAACTTTACCGCAAAAGTACCCAGGGGGAGGGGTACCCACCATGTACGAAACCATCACCGTCACCCAACCTGCCACCCAGCCCCGCCGCTTCCAGTGCCGCCACATCTTCACCGACGGCCACCGCTGCGGCAGCCCCTGCCTCCGCTCCGAGGACTTCTGCTTCTACCACCACACCTCCCACGCCCGCAGACCCGTCCCCACCCCCGTGGTTCAGATGTCGGACATGTCCCAGGGCGAGCAGGGCGCCGCCCCCTTCACCCTTCCCCTTCCCGAGGACCGCAGCGCCATCCAGCTCGCCATCGGAGAGATCCTCAACCGGCTCGCCTCCAACCAGCTCGACCCCCGCCGCGCCGGCCTCCTCCTTTACGGCCTCCAGATCGCCTCGCTCAACCTCCCCCACGCCCGCCCCGCCCTCGCCCAAACCGCCGAGCAGCCCATGGTCGAAGACGTCATCGCCGACCCGGACCTCGGCACCGTCGCCCCCCGCTCCGAACTCCTCCCCACCGACGCCCCCGCCCCAACAGCCTCATCGCCCGCCTCCTCGAAGACCTCCACCGCGGCGCCGATCATCCATCGCCCGCACAGCCCGAGCAGCCCACCACCCTCCCCACCCTCCAGGCCACCGCCGCCGCCCCCGCCATCCGGTGGCCTATCCTTTCCAGCCTCGCCGGAAAGGGTGGTTTCAGGAGCCGCAAACGTGCCCCGGAGCCCTCACCCCACCGCGCCCCAATCACTCTTGCTATCCTGACCTCTGCATGCCCAAACCCATCGTCCTCACCATCCTCGACGGCTGGGGCTACCGCCCCGAGACCCACGGCAACGCCATAGCCCAGGCCCGCAAACCCGTCTATGACAGGCTCCTGCGCGACTTCCCCAACACCCTCCTCCGCGCCAGCGAGCACTTCGTCGGCCTCCCCGACGGCCAGATGGGCAACTCCGAAGTCGGCCACCTCAACCTGGGCGCCGGCCGCATCGTCCGCATGGACATGACCCGCATCGACACCGCCATCGCCGACGGCAGCCTCTTCTCCGACCCCACCCTTCTCGCCGCAATAAAGCAGGCTCAGGAGAATAACCGCTCACTCCACTTCATAGGCCTGTTGTCCGACGGCGGCGTCCACTCTCATTCCCGCCACCTCTACGCCCTCCTCCGCCTCGCCGCCCAGCACAAGCTCACCCGCGTCTTCGTCCACGCCTTCCTCGACGGCCGCGACACCATGCCCACCAGCGGTCTCGGCCATCTCGAAGCCCTCCAACAGCAACTCCAGGCCATCGGCGTCGCCAAGCTCGCCAGCGTCTCCGGCCGCTACTTCGCCATGGACCGCGACCTCCGCTGGGAGAAGGAGCGCCAGGCCTTCGACGCCATGGTCACGGGTACCCCTGAAGGCGGCTCTTACGCCAGCCCTGTCGAGCGGATAAAGGATCTCTACAACTCGGACATGACCGACGAGTTCATCCCGCCCTTCACCATCGTCGACCCCCTCGGCAACCCCGTCGCCCTCATCCGCGACGAAGATGTCGTCATCAACTTCAATTACCGCGCCGACCGCGTCCGCCAGATCACCCGCGTCCTCGCCCGCAACTCCAATGTCCCCGTCGGACTCACCACCGGCGACGCATTCGACCTGCCGAATTCTGCCGAACTTGAAGCCGAGATCCCCCGCAGCCAGGCCCCCAAAGACCTCCACTACGTCTGTATGACCCAGTACGACAAGCAGTACAAACTCCCAGTCGTCATCCCCTCCGAGTCCATGGACAACCTCCTCGCCAATCTCATGGCCCAGGCCAATCTGAGAAACTTGCGCGTGGCAGAGACCGAGAAGTACGCCCACGTCACCTACTTCTTCAACGGCGGCATCGAGAAGCCCTTTCCCGGCGAAGACCGCACCCTCGTCGCCTCGCAAAAGGTCGCCACTTACGACCTCGCCCCCGAGATGTCCGCCGCCGGCATCGCCGACGCAGTCATCAAAGCCGTCAACGACACCGCCTTCGATGTCGTGATCGTCAACTTCGCTAACGCCGACATGGTCGGTCACTCCGGCAAGATGGAGCCCACCATCCGCGCCGTCGAGACCGTCGACACCGAACTCGGCCGCATCTACAACGCCATCCGCCATAGTGGCGGATCACTCCTCGTCACCGCCGACCACGGCAACGCCGAGCTCCTCATCGACCCCGTCACCGGCGGCCCCCACACCGCCCACACCACCAACCCCGTCCCCTTCCTCCTCATCACCGATGGGGCAGGGAAGCCCCCCACCACCCTCCGGGCTGGCGGCAGCCTCCGCGACATCTCCCCCACCATCCTCTCGCTCCTCCACCTCGATCAGCCAGAAGATATGACCGGCGAGAGCCTCGTCTCAATTAGCTGAAACTTGACCCGGCTTCACCCTGCTTTCAGTCTACGTTGCGGAGATAGCTGATTACGCCAGCCTCGAGGAAGGCACTTCGGTTTGGCGTAAACTCCGCGCCACTTCACTAGAATAGTATTAGGGTGAGTTGCAAGGTAACGGGAGTGAGTCGGATCAGGTAGAAGTACCCCCCGTACTTTGAGACCTAACCATCCTCTTTCAAAGACTTTGCAGAAAAGGTACGGGGTGGGGAGGGTCCCTCAAACTTCGCGCCGCCCATCCATGGCCCGCGACATCGTCACCTCGTCCGCATACTCGATATCGCTTCCAGCCGGCACGCCGGTCGCGATCCGCGTTACCCGCAACTCCGGTCTGGCTCGCCGAAGCTCCTGCGCCAGGTACCCCGCCGTCGCCTCGCCTTCGGTCGTCGGCGAGGTCGCGAGAATGACCTCCTCGGCTTCAGGCAAACGCTTCATGAGGTTCGCAATCCGCAACTGCTCCGGTCCAACCCCGTTCACCGGCGACAGGGTCCCGTGCAGGACGTGATACACCCCCGCATATCCGCGAGTCTTCTCGATGGTCGCGATGTTGGTAGGCTCTTCCACCACACAGACCAGCCGCTGATCGCGCACGGCGCTGGTGCAGTAGCCGCAAGGATCCACGTCCGTGATGTTGTTGCACACACTGCACAAGGTCAGACGCTCGCGCAGCGTCAGGATCGCCTCCGCCAGCCCGCGCGCGTCCGCATCCGTCGCCCGTAGCACGTGGAAAGCTAGCCGCTGGGCAGACTTCGTCCCCACCCCCGGCAGCTTCTTTAGCTCGTCGATGAGCCGAGTCATCGGCTCGGCAAAACGGGCCACCTAAGTCAACCCTGGCAGATTCAATCCACCCATCATCCCCTGCACACTGCTCTTCATCGCATCATCCGCCCGCCGCCCCGCCTCATTCACGGCAGCCGTAATCAGGTCCTCCAGAAGCTCCAGGTCGCTCCCCGCGCTACCCACCGCCGCCGGGTCGATCTTCAACCGCAGAACCTCCTTTCGCCCGTTCATCCGGACCGTCACCACCCCGCCCCCGGTAGCGGCTTCAACAATCGTCTCCCCCAGTTTTTTCTCCATCTGCTCCTGCATCTGCTGCGCCTGCTGCATCATCTCCTGCATCTTGCCCAGATCACCAAAGTCCATCTGATCCCCTCCTTCACTTGTCTTCCTTCAGGTCGATCACGTTCCGAATATCTGCATGGAACAACTTCTGAGCCTGCTGAACGATAGGATGCTGCTCCGCCTTCGCCTGTGCCGATCCGGAACTTGCGCGCGGCGGCCTCTTCACCTCATCGCTTGCACGAGCTTTACCCGGCAGAAGCTCAACCCTCATCTTCCCACCGCCAGCCTCGCGCAGCACCGTTCGGACCCTCCTCTCTGCCGCCATATTCACCACGATCGGAAGCATCGTCGGAGAGAGTGTGGTCTGGATCCGAATAGTGTCAGTTCCCACTGTCCATTCAGCGCCAGAGATGGCATCGGCTGCCGACCCCTGGCCTCGCAGCTCAGAAAGCGCTCTAACCACAATCTCCTGAAGCTCTTCAGCGGAGTAACTCACAGTATTTTGACTGTGCTCGGAGCCGTGGCCGGGCCCTAGTTCACTCGCTGCATTCCGGTGTCCGCCCGCACTCGGAAGAGGAGCATCAGAAGGAGCCGTGACCGAAGCTGCTTGAAGAAGCGGGGATGCAGCAGGCGAAGGCTCCTCCCAAGCAGCACTTTGTTGAAATGGTGAAAAGACCGCAGTAGCTTCTCTCGCCTTCGTGCCAGGAGCAACGGCTACTGTGCGGGGGGTCGCCTGGTCAGAGCGGAACACCGCCTTCGCCGGGGCAAGATTCCTGACCCGGTCATCCCTGCGGGGTTGAACTTGTGAAATAGATGGCCGGGGAAGCTGACTTAGCACCTCTTCGATCGGCAACAGCCGCCTGAGGTGAACCAGCTTCAACAGCCCAAGCTCGAAATGGAAGCGCTGTTCCTGCCGATACCCGAGTTCATCGAAGGTGCGAAGCATTACCTGAAGGAAGCGAGTGAGTTCCTCCTCCGAGAACTTTGCTGCGGTTCGGGAAACCCGTCGTTGCTCATCGGGTGAGGTCTGCAACAGCTCGCTGATTGTGACATCGGAACCGGCGCTCTCAGCAGAGAGTCCAGATATCTTCGCCATCAGACAATTGCGCAAATAGCGAACACATTGCCGGGACAGCTGCGATGGGCTGTTTCCAGCATCGAGCAACTCATTGGCTACCGTAATCACCTCTGCGCTGAGACCCTCATCAACGGCATCCAGTATCCGTTCGAACACCGCGTTTGATACGGATCCCATCAACTCACGAATCTGTGCTGCGTCCAATCGTGGTCGGTCAGCCTCCCTAGGAGCGCTGGCAATTGCCTGATCCATGATGCTCAAAGCGTCGCGCATCGATCCATCACCTGCTTCGGCCAGCAAATTCAGAGCTGTCTCATCAGCTGCAACCCCCTCGTGCTCGGCTATGGCCCCCAACTCACGGAGGATGTCGGCCATCTTTACCGCGTGAAAGCTGAAATGCTGGCACCGCGACCGGACGGTCTGCGGAATATCTTCCGGCTGGGTTGTCGCCATCATGAAAACAATGTGATCTGGAGGCTCCTCAAGAGTTTTCAAAAGAGCATTAAAAGCCGCGTCGGTAATCTGGTGGGCCTCATCCAAGATGTAGATCTTGTATTTATCGCGCGCAGGCCGGTACCGAGTAGCGTCTCGAAGTTCGCGAATCTCATCGATGCCGCGGTTGGTCGCGGCGTCAATCTCGATCACGTCCACCGCATTGCCAGCCCGTATCTCCGCACAGCTCTCGCAGCGCTCACATGGCTCCGCAGAAGGGCGGAGATCGCTGCCAATTATGTTACGGCAGTTCAGGGCCATAGCCAATATTCGGGCGACGGTCGTCTTTCCAATGCCGCGATGTCCGCTAAAGATATATCCGTGCGCGATGCGTCCTTGGGTGAGCGCATTCATGAGTGTGACCGTCACGTGTTGCTGACCGGCGACGTCGGCGAAGCACTGTGGGCGGTATTTTCGAGCAAGGACGAGGTGAGCCATAGGGGCTGTGCCAAGAGCTACAGGCTGCTGGGCTACCCCGATTGTATCGGGCAGACCGGCATCGCTGGCAAGGCTTAGCTGCAGATCTCCAGCGTTTCCGTGCTGCGGCCTATCGGAGCCTTGCTCGGCTTCGTCGCTCCCGGCGTTTTACCTCTGCCGCGCTGAACATTGTCCCTCGGCACTTGGCAGTGCCACAATAGCAATCGCCGGCCTCATCGTCGGAATCATGGAGATTGTACTCATAAGTTAGTTCCTCTCCAGCAGCGATGTCGCGGACGGCAGATATAAAAATTCGTTCGCCTTTCTCTTCCGACTCGCAATTCGGATCGCAGGAGTGATTGATAAACATGGCAGTGCCGAAACCGTCGATCACCGTCTCTTCTTCACCAAAGCTGAAGAGGTATGTAACGGAACGATCTTTGTATCGTTCATCCGCCTCCTCCTTGCGGTAACGAGGGCCGTCGTACTCGCAGACCTTACCGCCTCGGCGGATGAACTGCATCGTGTAGCAACCAGCCGCATGGATTGAGGATGAACGAACAATCAACCTGGGTTTCATTGCTGCATCTCCGTCGACGAGCATACGCGATATCACGGTTAAGCCGGCTCTCGGTCACGAACTTGCGTCAGAGGTAGCTCAGAGGCGTAAACTTTACGTAATGAGTTTCGCCCTGAGATGCGCTCTGGTCGCCATGGTAGTCACCGGAGGCATGACTCGACCCGTTTCTGCGCAAAACGCTCCAGATAGTCAAAATTCTCACCTTGCGGGCGCGAACCCTAGGAAGCCCTCCGAGCGCCGCCCTTGCCCCTCCCACCCTGAAAATCCAGCTTCGGCACCGGCACCGGCGAGGTTTCCCTATCCCGGAGAAGCACCTACATCCCCTCCAGGCTCGTCCGCTCCAGAGGAGCTCCCTCCCTCTCAGGCACCTGCTCCTCAACCGGATACCACAGCGAAGCGGTTCCCTTACCCCGGTGACTCCTCTACACCGAGCAGCAGTAACAGTGATTCAAGCTCATCGTCCTCATCCTCCAGTCGTGCCTCTGGTCCGGAGAGCCCGGCACCCGACGAAGCAGGGAGCGAGGGGAGCGTACGGCGCAAGCTGCCGAAGCCGCAACGGATTCAGAGCGACGAGGATCGCGAAGCGGAAGATCTGACCGTCGCAAAGTTCTACCGCCAATCCGGCAACCTGCAGGCAGCCTATCTGAGGGCAAAAGATGCAGTCAAAGTGCAGCCGGACGATCCTGAGGCGCACTTCGCCCTTGCGGAGGTCGCGCAACGCTTAGACAAAAAAGCGGAGGCAGAGGCGGAATTTCGTGCTTATCTCAAGCTTGACCCGGATGGAGACCGGGTCAAAGCAGCACAGAAGGCGCTCGCTTCAATCAAGTGAAGCCAATCCCACCCTGCCCTACTTTGGCCCTGCTCTTGCTAATCTACTTCTGCGCTTCGCTTATGGATGAGACATTCAAGACCCTTGCCGCGAGGCTCACGCAATCGATCAGCGATCTTGATTGTAACGAAACTCAGGCGCGGTCCCCGAGGACGTGGAGCATTCAGCAGATAGTAGAGCACCTGATGCTCACCTACTCCTCGACGGAGGCACTGATTGCAGACCGCATCGCCAAAGGGCGGCCTACGCAGGCTTCGCTGAGCCTTCTGCAGCGATGTGGTCAGGTATACGTCATTCGGCTTGGCTTGTTTCCCGGGGGCGTGCAGGCGCCTGCCGCTGTAACTCCATCAATGGACCCGATACCGCTCTCGGGTGAGCAACTGGCATGGACCACCATGGAACAACTAGTCACGCTCGACGCAATGCTTGGCAAAGCTGCATCGATCTTTGGAGAGCGCAATAGGTTCGCGAGCCATGTGATACTCGGACCACTAACTCCGAGACAATGGAGGCTTTTTCACCTGGCCCATGGTCTCCACCACATCAACCAGATCCACAGCCTGCGGCGAAGGCTCAGCGGCAAATCTCATCGTCAATCAGCAGATCCTGCTCATCGACGATGAAGCGGGGATCTGGGACGTCGCCGTTCCCTATGGGGGGCGGCTCCGGTTCGAGTTCGTCTTCCACGCGCACAAAGCGTCTGATGTACCGAAGAGGATCCTCTGCGATAGCCATCTCTCGCAGGTGGTAGCGCCAGGCGTCGGGACGGGTTATTCTGCGCGTAAATGCCTTTCGAACGACAGTGCTGATCGATCCATCCGCCAGCTTTCTCTGGAAGCTTTGGGGCGGGATCTGAAGGGTCATCTGTGCCCCACCTTTCCAAAAGCTCTCAGCAAACTCCCGTGAGAAGAGAAGCGCATAATAGCGACGCCCCTCACATAAAGACTCGGTTGCCTGCTGTGCGCTCTCCCAAGGTACGCCTAGCCACCCGGCGTACCACCGACGGTACTGAAATCCGTTGTTCCGGGCCTGTCCTAGGATCAACTGCAGAAGTTCGAGTCGAGTCATCGCGACAACACTCCGGCTTGAAAAGCGTGACGCGAGTGCTGAAAAATCATTCTCAGAGCCGGAAGAGGGACACTAGCAGCGTACATCTAAAGTTAGCTTACGCTCGCGAGACTAACCGTGCGTCAGGCTCGTCCAACGCACAGGATCTTCATGCAAACAGCAAATAGCCAGCACTGGGTGTTTTTTGCGCTAATCCTGTGCTCCCTAGCCGGCGCCGGAACTCTGGCAGGACAATCGCCCAAGCCTTCCTCAGCCCATACTGATCCGATCAATCTCACACCTCAGGTGAGGCAAGCCCACACTCGCTTCTATAACTTGGATTACGATGGGGCACTCAAAGATTTCGAGGCAGTACAACAGGCTAATCCGCAGAGCGCCCTAGCAACGGATTATGTGCTGATGGTTCTGATCTTCCGCGAGTTGTATCACCAGGACCTGCTCGATACGACGTACTACGCTCACGATAACTTCCTCACTTCAAAGCGAGAGGTCCCGGTTCCCGAGGCTATCCGGCAACGTATCGAGTTCTTGACCGACTCTGCTGTTAGCCTCTGCGACCAGCAGATCAGAGTCAACGCCAATGACAAGAACGCATGGTTTGCTCGCGGCTACGCCCGGGGCATGCATGCGGCCTTCATCACACTCGCCGATCACAGCTTCGTTGCGGCTGCTCGTCAGGGACTGGCAGCGCGCAATGATAGTGAGCAGGTCTTAGAACTCGATCCTGATTACGCCGATGCGAAGATGGCGGTTGGGATTCAGCAGTTCGCAGTCGCTAGCCTGCCTCGGATCATTCGAATGATGATCGGCATAGCCGGCGTCAGCGGAAGCAAAGAGAAAGGACTGGATCTTCTGCGTGAATGTGCCGCGCACGGCATCGTCAACAACATCGAGTCGCGGACGGCGCTGTCGCTTTTTCTGAGACATGACGGGAGATATCCTGAAGCCCTCGCGGTTCAGCACGGATTGGCTGAGGAGTTTCCCCATGACTACCTCTTTCGCCTGGAAGAGGCGAACCTTACGAAGGATGGAGGAAACGGAGCCGCGGCAATCTCGGCTTACAAACGGGTACTTGAAGATGCCCGGAAGCCCGGTTATTTCGTTGATCCGCGACTGCAACTCACTTATTTTGGTTTGGCGGATACGCTAAGGGGGCACAATGACTTAGCGGCAGCTGCTCAAAACTATGAGATAGCTGCCGCGCAGCCGAACTGCAGTGAATGGTTGCGCAAGCGGGCGCAGCTCAATGCGGGACAGATGTTTGACCTTCTGCAGCGGCGCGATGAGGCCATTGCGCAGTATCGGCTTGCCAGCACGGGTGGAGGTGATCAGTCCCAAGCCGATTTGGCCCGCCGTTACCTGAAGATGCCCTATACAGGGAAGTGATGCGACGAAACGGAACAGTAGTCGCCGGTCCTGCGTATGACAGAATGAAAGCTCTTGGAGCGTGTCTATGTTCTGCAAGAACTGTGGTAAGCAAATCGGACAAGAGATCAACTTCTGCCCTGCTTGTGGTACCAGGGTTGCCGCGGAGACCCTGGCGCCAGACGAGCAGACGTCCGCTTACGCGCGAACGGCGGGCAGCGACTCACAGGCAGATGATGGACAGAGCCGATGGGCCAGCGCCAACCAGCCGCCGACGAGGCTTGTCCGTCCGCGGTCTCCACGCATGATCGGCGGCGTTTGTGCCGCGTTTGCTCTTCAATACGGCTGGAACCTGACCGTTGTTCGTATCGTGGTCGCGGTCTTCGGACTGCTGTACGGGGTCGGTATCCTTGCCTACCTAATCTGCTGGATCATCATCCCAGAGGCGCAGCATGCGCTTCCTTCGCAAAGCAGGTAAGTTGCTGAAGGCCAATCGAGCGTCCATCCAAGAACTTGCAACACAGAGCTACCCACGACCTTTTCGCTATGCGAAATCGACACTGGGCTGTGATGGTGTGAACCTCAGCGATGTTGCAGCAGAATTCGGCACGCCCCTCTATGTCTACTCTGCCGACCAGATGCTTCGCCGACTCGCTCTCTTTGAGCGGTGGTTCGCCAACCATCGCCACACCGTTTGCTATGCCACCAAGGCAAACTCATCGCTTGCAGTTTTAACTCTGTTGGGCCGGCATGGCGCCGGTTTCGACATTGTATCGGGGGGAGAACTGGAGCGGGTCCGTCGGGCCTGTCCTCAGGCCCTTGAGAGGGTCGTCTTTTCAGGTGTTGGGAAGCAGGCGTGGGAGATAGATGCGGCCCTTCAAGCGGATATTCTGCTCTTCAATGTCGAGTCTGCGGCTGAGATCGATCTACTGGCCGAGCGAGCGGCAGCATTGGGTGTACAGGCCCGCTTTGCGCTTCGCGTCAATCCCGACGTCTCCGCCGAAACACACCCCTATATCTCCACCGGCCTTCGCGAGCATAAGTTCGGAGTCGAGATCGGCAGAGCTCGTGCTCTCTATCAGTGCGCGGCAGTCCATTCTTCGCTCGACGTTGCAGGCGTGAGCGTACACATCGGATCTCAGATACGGAAAGTCGAGCCATTTGCGGCCGCCCTTGCCCGCGTTGCCGATCTGATCGCGGAACTCCAGCAGGACGGCCATGAGATCCGGTATGTAGATATCGGAGGTGGGCTTGGGATCGATTACGGGCCAGCAGAGAGCTTCGACCCTGACTTGGAGGTCCAGCTCTACTCCGAGGCGCTTCGTCCTGTTCTCTCCACACTGGATGCGCACCTGTTGCTCGAGCCCGGGCGCTTCATCGTAGGGCAGGCGGGCGGTCTGCTTACTCGCGTTCTTAACGTCAAGCGTAACGGCAGCAAGACATTTGTCGTGACAGATGCCGGCATGAACGACCTTATTCGCCCCTCCCTGTACCAAGCCCACCATGAGATCTGGCCTGTGCTCGAGTCCTTGGAGGAGCCAAGTCAGACGGTTGATGTTGTTGGGCCAGTCTGTGAGTCCGGAGACTTTTTTGCGCGGGACCGAGAGCTTCCACGCATGAAGGCTGGTGATCTTGCCCTGCTCCTCGACGCGGGTGCTTACGGCATGAGCCTCGCTTCTAACTACAACACACGAACGCGTCCTGCCGAGATCCTGGTCGTTGGTGGAGCGGCTCGACTGATCCGCCGTCGGGAGACAATGGACGACTTGTTGGCCCCGGAGTTCACCTTGAATCTGTGATGCGTACTAGGAAATATCCAGGCGAAGCTCCGTGCTAAACTCGCAGGGTCGCGATTTAGCGTACCAGCCATCCCGGCTGAAGCTACTTCAATCCCTGCTCCAGAGGTGTCCATGTCCGGCCATTCAAAATGGGCCACCATTAAGCATAAAAAGGGTGCTCTCGACGCGAAGCGAGGCAAGATCTTCACACGCCTGATCAAGGAGATCACGATAGCCGCGAAGGGAGGCGGCGGCGATCCAGACGGCAACCCTCGTCTTCGAGGAGCGATTGTGGCAGCGAAAGCGGAGAACATGCCTGCGGACAACATCAAGCGTGCAATCCAGCGCGGCACCGGAGAACTCGAAGGTGTCAACTATGAAGAGATCACATTTGAGGGCTATGGTCCCGGTGGTGTTGCCGTCATTATCGAAGTGATGACCGACAATCGAAATCGCGCCGTAAGTGAGATCCGTCACGCGTTTTCGAAAAATAATGGCAACCTCGGTGAGTCCGGTTCAGTCGGGTACCTCTTTGCAAAGAAGGGGCTCATCGTCGTCCCGAAGGCTTCGGGGGATGAAGATAGGCTTACCGAGATCGTGCTCGACGCCGGGGCGGAAGATCTCTCGGCCGATGGCGACAGTTGGGAGATAACGTCCAGTCCCAAGGATTTTGATGCGGTTCGCGATGCCATCAAGGCAGCCGGAATCACACCAGAGGTGGCTGAGGTAACCATGATTGCTTCCACCTACCAAAAATTGGAGGGAGCACCAGCAAACGCGATGATACGCCTTCTTGAAACGTTAGAAGACCTTGATGATACTCAGAACGTTTATTCGAACTTCGACATGGAAATGTCTGAGGTCGTCGGCTGAGTATTGAAACATCGGACGACGAGCCGCCGGGTACGGCGGCTTTCCTTTGCCGATAAGTTGCTGAAAAAGGGAATGCTCTGTGGCTGATGAAAAGTAAAAGTATTTTGACGATCGCCTTCGTGGGCGCGAGCGTTGCCTGTCTTATCAAATCGACGGGGTACCTGCATGCTCAGACGGCAGGTCAAGTCATGAAGGTAAGCTCCTCCAGTCTGCCGCTGCAGCTTGGGGCTATCGCACAAGGCGGAAATGGGGTCACGGACAATCGGGGCGGCTTCAAGTTTCTGATGGCCGGAGTTCATGTCGGAAAGACGCTCACCTCCGACCACGGATCCGGCCTGCTGCGAGGCAGTTTCGAGTATGCGGTCGAAGTTTTCCCACTATGGCAGGCTTATACGCCCAAATTTCAACGTGCCAATTGTGTCCCGACCTCGGCTCCACAGCGCATCTCGTGTTCGCCTTTGTATACCGTCGGCGGAACTTTCACGGGTGCTTCTATCACTCCCATCATCCTGCGGTGGAACTTCTCTGGAAATCGACGGATCACGCCTTGGGTGCAAGCGGCGGGCGGCTTGCTCTGGACAAATCACAAGTTCCCGGCATTTGGATCGCCCGTCCTGAATCTCGGGAACGACGGCCCCAACACGGACGCAAGCATCTGGAACTTCACCCCCCAGGGTGGCATCGGTCTGCATTATTTCCTAAGCAGCACACGGTCTCTCGATTTCGGTGCCAATGCCGTTCATATTTCGTCGGCATCGCTGGGAGACAAAAACCCCGGAGTCAACGCCAGCGTGCATCTCTCGATTGGTTACACCTGGTGGAAGCCAGCCGACCGCAGATGACAGATCACCTCTTCCTTGTTTCCAACGACCGATATTCCCAAGAGTTGCACGACCAAACGTCGCTGAGTGCCGCATCATGATGAACGAGCCCATTGTCGAATGCGTCCCCAACTTCTCGGAAGGCAACGACACTTTCAAAGTTGTGGAGATTATCCGGGCGATGCGGGAG
>JAABUZ0100006978.1_pt1 | contig 13842 bp, 11 predicted proteins | sample 5562091 | NCBI WGS metagenome assembly JAABUZ01 (sample SAMN12813069, study PRJNA571459) | rock metagenome | isolation source: Antarctica rocks | place: Antarctica: Victoria Land, Linnaeus Terrace sud | collected 2015-12-21 | reverse complement strand
CTTCGCCCCGCCCGCCCGAGCCTGGAGACGCGCTTGTACTACGGATCCTCGTACTATTTCGAGTACCTGCCGTTCGACCGGCTGGACGACGACATCCGGATGATGCAGGAGGCCAACCTCAACTACGCCCGGGTGGGCGACTCGGTCTGGGCGCTGTGCGAACCGGAGGAGGGCCGGTTCGACCTCGACTGGCTGCAGCGCATCCTCGACGCGCTGCACGCGGGGGGGATCGCGGTGGTCCTGGCGACACCGACGTACGCCGTCCCGCCGTGGCTGGCGCAGACCTACCCGGAGATCATGGCTGTCCCCGCGGCGGGCCCAGCGATGCGCTTCGGCGGGCGACAGAACGTCGACTTCAGCCACCCGACCTTCCGCTACTACGCCGAGCGGATGGTGCGGGCCTTCATGGAGCGGTACGCCGACCATCCCAGCGTCGTCGGGGTGCAGGTGGACAACGAGATCGGTGTGCTCAACCTGCACAACGACCACGTCTTCGCGGCGTTCGTCGCTGAGCTGCGCGGGGAGTGGGGCACGGTCGACGCCCTGAACGACGCGTGGGGCCTGAACTACTGGTCGCACCGCATCACCGACTGGTCCCAGCTGTGGACACCCGGGACCCAGGCGTCGGGCAACACCAACCCGTCCTACGACCTGGCCTGGTGCCGCTTCCAGGCGCGGCTCAGCACGCAGTACCTCGCCTGGCAGGCGGCGGTCGTGCGCGAGTACCTGCGACCCGACCAGTTCGTCACCCACGACCTCGTCGGCGGCCACGGCCGGCCGTTTGCCAGCCGCAGCCAGATTCACCGCATCGTCGACCTGCCGGCGGAGAACGTGCCGCACCACGCCCAGGACGGGCTGCTCGACCCGCCGCCAACGCTCCCGTCCTCGTACCACGACGCGACCGGGACGCACGGCGCCCAGCAGGTCTTCCTGCGCTGTGACCTGGCCCGTAGCGAGCAGCACCGCAACTTCATCGTCACCGAGATGAACTCGATCAGCGTCGGCGGCTCGGCCCACAACTTCCCGGCGTACGACGGGCAGTGGCGGCTGGCCGCATACACCTGCCTCTCCCGCGGAGCGGTGGGCGCCGCGTACTGGCACTGGCATACCTTGCACTTCGGGCACGAGACCTATTCCGGCGGCATCCTGGGGCATGACTTCGAGCCCAACCGGTGCTCCGAGGAGATTACGGCCGTCGGGGCCGAGTGGCGCGAGCACGACGCGCTGTTCACCGGTGTCGACCCGGAGGCGGAGGTCGGGGTCCTGTACTCCGAGGACTCGCGGTTCGCGTTCCAGTTCGCCCCGCCGTTGGCCCTGCCGGGTTCCTTCGTCGGCGACCCGGCGTCGTACGAGCGGATCTTCGACACGTTCTACCGGGCGTTCTTCGACGCCGGCGCCCAGCTCGAGGCGGCCCGGGTCGGCGAGGACCTCTCCCGCTTTCCGGCGCTGGTCGTCCCGGCGCTCTACGTCAGCGACGACGAGACGCTGCGCTCCCTCGACGAGTACGCGAGGAACGGCGGCCATCTCGTGCTGTCGTTCCGGACCGGGTATGCCGACGAGAACGCCTGTGCCCGCACGGATGTCGCGCCGGGACCCCTGCGCGATGCGGTCGGCGCCCACTACAACCTCTACTCGAACCTGGTCGAGCCGCTGCCCGTCGTGAGCGACGTCGACGGTCTCGAGCTGCCGGCGACGGCGCGCGCCCTGGGCTGGGCCGACGAGCTGGTCACCGACTCGGCCGAGTCGCTCGTGTCCTACGACCACCCGCACTTCGGCCGGTTCCCCGCCGTCACGACTCGGGTCCACGGGGCCGGACGGGTCACCTACGTCGGGACGCTGCCCGACCCGGATCTCGGCCGGTCCCTGGCGTCATGGGTCCTCCGGCAGGCCGGCATCCGGTCCCTGTCAGAGGGGATGCCGGCCTCGGTCAAGGTGACCCGGGCCAGGGCCCGCAGCGGTGAGCGTCTGTGGTTCGTGACGAACTGGTCGTGGGACACCCACCGGGTCACCCTGCCGGTCGGTGGGCGGTCCCTGCTCTCGCCGTCGGGCGGGTCCGAGTCGCAGGTCGAGCTGACTCTGGGACCCTGGGACGTGCAGGTCGTCGTCGAGGCCGACGCCGAGAGGAGCCGGGAATGACCACCGCCGTCAAACCGCTCGCGGGCGGCCCACCCGGGACCGCGCGGCGTCGCAACCGCAGGAGTACGCCGTGGGTCGACTGGATGGCGATACCGGCCTTCGTCATCCTCGTCGTCGTCGTGGGCTACCCGATCGTCCGGACCGTGATCCTCGCCTTCACCGACTACAACCTCATCGCCGGCGACGCCGCCGTCGAGAACGTGGGTGTCGCGAACTTCCAGCACATTGCCTCGGACCCGGTCTTCTGGACTGCCCTGCGCAACACCCTCGTCTTCGCGGCCGCGTCCCTCGTCGGCGCGGTGTCGATCGGTCTGGCCCTCGCCCTAACCACCGAACGGCTGCAGGGCCCGTGGCGCTTCTTCCGGGGCTTCCTGCTCGCCCCGTGGGCGATCCCCGTCATCGTCATCGCCTTCCTCTTCCAGTTCCTCTTCCTCGACCGCGGCGGGCTGATCAACAGCCTGCTGCTGAAGTCCGGTCTGCGCGACAGCCCGGTGCCCTGGCTGACCTCGAGCGACTGGTCGCTGTGGTCCGTGGTCATCGCCAACATCTGGCACAGCGCGCCGTTCTTCCTGCTGGTCTTCACCGCGGGCCTGCGCGCCGTGCCGAACGAGGTCATCGAGGCGGCGCGGGTCGACAAGACCAACGCGTGGGTCATGGCCTGGCGGATCAAGGTGCCGTTCCTCATCGGACCTGGCGGCATCGCCGCGATCATCGCCACGATCAACAACCTCAACCAGTTCCCGCTGGTCTACTCGCTGACCGGCGGCGGCCCGGGCTACAGCAGCACCACGCTGACCGTCTACCTCTACCAGCTCGCCTTCGTGCGGTTCGACCTCGGGTACGCGTCGGCGATCGGCGTCGTCTGGCTGATCCTCATGATGGGCCTGGCCAGTGTGTTCCTGTCACGGCTGCGAGGAGCCCAGCGATGACCCAGCACGCCACCGGCGACGTGACGTCGAACCCTTCGGAGGATGCGGACGGCGCCCGCCCGACTGCTCCGCGACCGTCCGGTCGGCGCCGGCGACGCGACCGCATCTCGGTCCTTTCGCTGGCGACCATCCTCGTCGGGGTGCTGGCCGTCGCCGGCCCGCTCTACTGGATGGTGGTCTCCTCGTTCAAGAACAAGGTCGAGGTCGTCGCCCTGGACCCGACGGTGATCCCGAACGAGCCGACCACCGAGAACTACCAGCTGCTGGTCAGCGGTCACCTACCCTTCAACAGCTTCTTCCTCAACAGCCTGTTCACCTCGGTGGTCACGGCCATCATCGCGACCGCGATCTGCACCCTGGCCGGCTACAGCTTCTCGCGCACCCGCTACCGCCTCCGCGGGCCGTTCAGCCGGGCCATCCTCATCATCCAGATGCTCCCCTTCATCGTGCTGATCGGCCCGCTCTACCTGCTGATGAACGCCTTCCACCTGCTCAACACGTACACCGGGCTCATCATCGGGTACACGACGTTCGCGCTCCCGGTGGGGTCGTGGATGATGAAGGGCTTCATCGACTCGGTGCCCATCGAGATCGAGGAGGCGGCCCGAGTCGACGGGTACTCCCGGTTCTGGATCCTCATTCGCATCGTGGTGCCGCTCAGCCTGCCGGGCATCGCTACGACGGCGGTCATCATCTTCATCGAGTCGTGGAACAACCTGCTCTACCCGCTCACCCTGATGACGGAGACCAACAAGCTCACGCTGCCACCCGGTCTGCTTCAGAGCTTCAACGGGGAGTTCCAGTTCGACTGGGGTGGGCTGATGGCGGCCACGACGATCACGAGCATCCCCCTGATCCTGGCGTTCTTCGCCGTGCAGCGGTACATGGTGCGCGGGATGACCGCTGGCGCGCTGGGCGGGACGTGATGACCTCGAGTGTGGCCGGGCAGGCCGCTGTCGTCACCGGCGCCGCCGCAGGTATCGGCCGCGCGATCGCCCTCTCCCTGGCGCGGGCCGGTGTCGCGGTGACGCTGGTCGACGTGGTCGCCGAGCAGCTCGAGAACGTCGCGCGCGAGCTCACTGCCGCAGGGGGGCGATGTCGGACCGTCAGCGTCGACCTTGCCGACCACGACGCGCTGTCGGGGTTGGTCGACGACGCGGTGTCGGCATGGGGGCGGCTCGATCTCCTCGTCAACAACGCTGCGACCACCGGTCGCCGCTTGCCGCTCGGGGAGGTGACCTATGACGAGTGGATGCGCGTCGTGAATACCAACCTCACCGCCCCGCTGATACTGAGCCGCGACGCCGCCAAGGTGATGGGTGCGCAGGGTGGTTGCATTGTCAATATCAGCAGTGTCCAGGCGTATCTGCCCCTGGAGACTCACGTCTGCTACGTGGCGAGCAAGGGCGGGCTGGAGGCGCTGACCCGCGCCCTCGCCGTGGAGCTTGGGCCACTGGGGATCCGGGTCAACGCGGTCGCGCCGGGTGTCATCGCGACCGAGCAGATGCGGCTCGAACACCCGGACTGGGGCGTCGACGTCGGCGGCGAGCAAGCCACTCTTTCGGGGCGCTCCGGGACCGTGGACGACATCGCCGCCACCGTCCTCTATCTCGCGGCGGCTACTCACGTCAACGGCACCACGGTCACCGTGGACGGTGGCCGGCGAGTCAGCCGCAAGCCTGACCCGGCCGAGCGGAACCCACACGGCGAGGACGCCCACCAACTGACCGGAGGCCATTGATGGCGCGTATCAGCATTCAGAACGTCTGGAAGTCCTTCGGCCAGGGGGACCCGGTCCTGCGGGACTGCAACCTGGAGATCCCCGAGCACGAGTTCCTCGTGCTCGTCGGGCCGTCCGGATCCGGCAAGACGACCCTGCTGCGGGTCATCTCAGGGTTGGAGGACGCGACCGAGGGCGACCTCTACTTCGACGACGAGCGAGTCAACGACATCGATGTGGGCGACCGTGACATTGCGATGGTGTTCCAGAACTACGGGCTCTACCCGCACATGAGCGTCGCCAACAACATGGCCTTCGGGCTACGGCGACGCAAGATGGCCAGCCAGGACATCAACGCCACCGTCGAAGCCGCGGCTGAGGTCCTGGGCATCTCGCACCTGCTGGGCCGCCGCCCTCGAGAGCTCTCAGGGGGTCAGCGCCAGCGCGTCGCCCTCGGTCGCGCCATCGTCCGCGACCCGGCCGTGTTCCTCCTCGACGAGCCACTGTCCAACCTCGACGCGCACCTGCGCACCCAGATGCGCTCGGAGATCCTCAACGTGCACCGCACCGTGTCGGCGACGGCCGTCTACGTCACCCACGACCAGGTCGAGGCCCTGACTATGGGCGACCGCATCGCCGTGATGCACGAGGGCGTCATCCAGCAGGTTGAGACGCCGGAGAAGCTCTACGACCGGCCGGTCAACCGGTTCGTCGCCGGCTTCATCGGGACCCCGCCCATGGGCTTCCTCAGCGGCAAGCTCAAGCGCCAGGGCGACGGTGAGGTCTGGGTGACGTCTCCGTCCATGCGGGTCAAGGTCCCCTTCGCCATCGACGACGAGCAGGCCGGCAGTGACGGCGTGACCCTGGGCGTCCGCCCCGAAGGTCTGCGGCTCGCGCCGGACTCGCTCAGCGCCGACCCTGAGGCGTCGTGGCTGCGGGGCACCGTCGACGTCGTCGAGCCGCTGGGTTCCGAGCTGCACGTGCTGTTCCGGTCCGAGGGGGAGAACACGCTGACCGCTCGACTTCCCCGGGTCGAGCGGCCCGAGCACGGACAGAACGTCACGTTCCGGGTCGACACCGACGTCGTCCATCTTTTCGCCGACGGCGGTCTCGCCCTGCGCCGCGACCCGGCCCAGCCGGCACGCCGCCCCGCATGAACCGCATCTCTGCCGCGACCGTCCACCGGGTCGCCCCGCGCTGGCTGCTGGTCCGCCTCGAGACCGACGACGGCGCGACCGGCTGGGGCGAGGCGATCGTGCCCAAGCGCGCGACCGCCGTGGAGGGGGCGGTGGCCGACCTCGTCCGGGCGGTGGAGGGCGCCGACGCCGACCGTATCGAGGACCTTGCGCAACGGATGCGCACCGGCGGGTTCTTCCGCACCGGACCGGTGCTCGACACCGCCTCGGCGGCCCTCGAACACGCGCTGTGGGACCTGAAGGGACGGCGCTACGGCCTGCCCGTCTACGAGTTCCTCGGCGGTGCGGTGCGGGAGTCGGTGCGGACCTACGCCTGGGTCGCCGGGGACCGACCCGACGACGCCGTGGCCCAGGTCGCGGCGCGCGTGGAGCAGGGCTACGACGCGGTGAAGATGAACGCCACCGCCGAGCTGGACTACCTCGACGGGTGGGGGCCGGTCGAGGAGCTCGTCGCCCGGATGGGCTCGATCCGCGACCGGTTCGGTACCAGCGTCGACGTCGCCGTCGACTTCCACGGCCGGGTGCACCGTGCGATGGCCAAGGTCCTGCTCCGCGAGCTCGAGCCGTTCCACCCCATGTGGGTCGAGGAGGCGGTGCTGCCCGGTCAGGAGGACCTGCTACCCGAGCTCGCCCGGGTGGCGGGGTCGATCCCCCTCGCCACCGGGGAACGCGTCGCGTCGCGGGCCGCCTTCGCTCGGCTGCTCGAACAGCGTGTCGTCGACGTCATCCAGCCCGACGTCTCGCTGACCGGCCTGTTCGAGCTCGAGAAGCTGTGCCGGATGGCCGAGGCCTACGACGTCGCCGTGGCCCCGCACTGCCCCAACGGGCCGGTGTCGCTCGCCGCCTCGCTGCAGGTCGGGATGTGCGCCGGCAACGTCGTCATCCAGGAGTGCAGCGTGGGGCTGCACTACAACCGTGGGTATGCCGGCCTGCCCGAGGGCGAGATCTACGACTACCTGCGCGACCCCACCCCACTGGTCACGACCAACGGCCGGCTCTCGCGGCCGAACGGACCCGGCCTCGGCATTGACGTCGATGAGGACGCGGTGCGCGCCAGCCCCGGCTGGACGGTCCCGGACCCCGAGTGGCGGCTCGACGACGGACGCCTGGCGGAGTGGTGAGCGTCAGGGCGCGAGCCCGGCGAAAGGGGTGGCCGGGAGGCCGGTGACCCCGACGTCGGGCACCCGGAGCAGGGCGCCGGCGCGGGGATGGTCCATGAGGTCGCGCTCCCCGAGCCCGAGGCACATCGTCGTGACGTAGAGGTCCTGCAGGGTCGACCCGCCGAAGGCCATGCTCGTCACCCCGGGCATACCGAACTCGATCTCGCGGTCGAGCCCGCCATCGGGCCGGTAGCGGCGCACCGTCCCGCCGCGGGCGGTGGCCACCCACACTCCACCCTCGGCGTCCACCGTCATGCCGTCCGGTCGCCCCTGTGCGTCGCGAAGGTCGGCGAAGACCCGGCGGCCCTCCAGGGCGCCGGCCTCGACGTCGGCGTCGAAGGCGTAGACGACCTCGGCCACCGTGTCGGCGAAGTAGGCGACCGAGGCGTCCGGGCTCCAGGCGAGCCCGTTGGCCAGGCCCACGCCGCCCAGGACCTCGGTCAATACGTCCCGGCCGTCCAGGCGGTAGAGGGCCGCTCCTGCTCCGCCCACGGTCAGGGTGCCGACCCAGAACCGGCCGGCCGGGTCGCAGGTGGCGTCGTTGACGCGGTCGCCCACCGCGGTGCGGCCTAGCCAGTCGAGGCTGCCGTCCGCCTCGTCGTAGCGAGCGACTCCGCGACCGGCGGCCACGACCAGTGCGCCGTCGGCGCACGGCCGGGCCGCCCCGACGACGACCGGCAGCCGGACGCTGCGGTCGGTGGCGGTGGCGGGGTCGTAGCGGTGCACCTCGCAGCGCAGGATGTCGACCCATACCAGGGTCTGGGTGCCCGCGTCCCAGACCGGCCCCTCCCCGAGGAGGGCCCGGCCGGCCACCACGGTCTCGATCTGCGTCGCGCGCATGCCGGGTCCTCAGGCGGTGCTCGAAGCGAGGACGCCGAGGGCGCCCAGCTCGTCGGCCAGCTGTCGGCGTAACGGCTCGGTGAGGGCTCGGGCCGGGGGCACCGGGTCGGGCCCGCAGAGGCCTAGCTGGGCGAGCGCCGCCTTCCAGCCGGCCGGAGCGCTTCCCTTGCGGCAGGCGTGCACGATTGCCGCGAGGTGGGCCTGGACACCCGCGGCCTCGTCGAGGTCGCCGCGCTCGACCGCGGCGCATATCTGCACGCTGAGCTCGGGGACGAGGTTGGCGCTCGCGGCGATGGTGCCATCGGCTCCGCTGAGGAGGCTGGCCAGGAGCAGCGTGTCGGTGCCGGTGTAGACGCGGAAGTCGGGCGCCTCGCGCGTGACGGCGATGACCTGGGTGAGGTATTCCATGTCGCGGCTGCTGTCCTTGATGCCGACCACCCGGGGATGGCGCGCGAGGGCGGCCACGGTGGTCACCGGGACCGCGACCTTGGTGAACATGGGGATGTTGTAGATGACGAGCGGCAGCGGCGACGCGTCCGCTAGGCGCTCGTAGTAGGGCGTGACCTCGTCGGGAGCGAGCGGGTAGTACGACGGGGTCGCCACCAGCACCGCAGACACCTCGAGGTCACCGAGGCGCTGCAGCTCTGCGGTCATCGAGACCACCGCTGTCGCCGCCAACGCGGGGACCAGCGCAACACCGGCCGGCAGGAGCTCCTTGACCCGTCGCGTCACCTCGAGCCGCGTGTCCATGGTCAGCCGCGGCCCCTCGCCGGTCGAGCCGACGGGGCAGACACCCTGGACCCCGCCCCTGGTCACGTGGGCAACCAGGCGCTCGAGACCGGCGACGTGGAGGGTCCCGTCGGCGTGGACGGGGGTCGCCAGGGCCACGCAGGCGCCGTACGGCAGGGTCGTCACCGGCTCGCTCATGACCGCCAGCATAGGACAGAGGTCTGACCGTTCGAGCCGGTTGACAGCGATGCACCGCAACCATTACCTTCTGATAGGTCAGACCACTGACCTCACCGGAGGTGAACACGCATGGATGGATATTTCTACGACGACTACATCGCGATAATCGAGGCCACTGGGCCGAACCTGCTCGGGTCGCAGCCCACCCAGGGCAACATCGCCGGTGGCCTGTCGACGATCGAGGAGAAGACGCTCGGCGACATCGTCAAGGCCGGCACCAAGCCGATCGTGGGTGCGCTCGCGCCAGCGGAGGCACCCACCCGGCCGGGGCTGCACTTCATGGAGACCTCGTCCGCGTCGACGGAGTGCGTGACGCTGATGGCGGCCGGCGGCGCGGTGGCGAACCTGTTCCCGACGGGACAGGGCAACGTCATCGGCAACACGATCATGCCGGTGGTCAAGATCACCGCGAACCCGCGCACCGCCAACCCAATGCGCGACCACATGGACGTCGACTGCTCCGAGATGCTCACCCGCGGGCGCAGCCTCGAGGACGCCGGTGACGAGCTCATCGACATCGTCGAGCGCACCATCAAAGGGCGGCTCACCCGCGCTGAGCTGCACGGCCACCGTGAGTTCACGCTGACCAAGCGCTACCGCAGCGCCTGACCCGCCGTGAGTGACGTCGTCGCCTTCGAGTCGGTCTGGGGCGAGCCGCTATCCCGGCTACCCTATGCCGTCGACCGGGTCACCAGCGCGGACCCAGGCGACGTGTCCGAGCCCGACCAGGTTCGCGCGGTGCTGGTCCGCAACCGCACCTCCGTCGATGCGGCCTTCCTCGACCGCTTCCCGCACCTGCTCATCGTCGGGCGGGTCGGCGTCGGCCTCGACAACATCGACGTCGGCGCGGCCGACGAGCGGGGCATCGTCGTGGTCTCGCCGCGTGGCGCCAACGCCGAGAGTGTGGCCGAGCACGCGCTCGGCCTGGCCCTGGCCGTCGCCCGCCGGACCGCCCACCTCGACGCCGACGTCCGGCGGGGTGGGTGGGACCGCGCACCCGGCACCGAGCTCGCCGGTGGCACCTGGGGCATCCTCGGCGCCGGGGCGACCGGCCTCGCCTGCGCTCGCGTGGCCCTGGCCCTCGGTATGAAGGTGGTCGCCTACGACCCCTACGTGGACGCCGCGGCGCTGCAGGGGCAGGGCATCGAGAAGGTCTCGCTGGAGGACTGCGCCGACCGGGCTACGGTGCTCTCCTGCCACCTGCCCACCACACCGGAGACGAAGGGCCTGCTGGGCTCGAGCTTCTTCGCCGAGGCCCGGCCTGGGCTCATCTTCGTCAACGTGGGACGGGGCGAGGTGGTCGACGAGAGCGCGCTGGCCGAGGCGCTGGCTGCCGGCCGCCTGGCCGGTGCCGGTCTCGACGTCCGGTCCACCGAGCCGGCGGACGCCGGTCCGCTCGCCGACCTGACGAACGTGGTGCTCACGCCCCACATCGCCGGCATCACCGTGCAGAGCCAGGAGCGGATCCTCTCGGCCATCGCCGCCGACGTCGAGCGGGTGCTGTCGGGAGGCGCCGCCCAGCATCACGTCGGTCGGGTCGACTGCGCCCGTTGAGGACGACCGTCGGCGCGTGCGAGGAGGCGGTCCAGGCCGCCCTCGAGAGTTGCGGGTCCCCCCGGAGAACGCGCTCCTCTCGGCGCGGGCGATCGTGCTGACCCAGGTCTGCGGGGTGGCGTCGCACGGACTGCTCCGGTTGCCGCACTACCTGCGTCGGCTACGAGCCGGGGGGCTATGCCGCCGGGGCCGGCTGCAGGTCGTGGGCGACTTGGGAGCGGTGGTCGGCTACGACGGCCAGGGCGGTCGGGGCCGCTGGCAAATCTGGCGGGCTGCCGAGGACGCCGTGGACCGCGCTCGCCGACACGGGGTGGCTGTGGCCGCCATCGGCAACTCCGGCCACTGCGGGGCGATCGGGATCTACACGCTTCCCGCGGTCCGGGCGGGGCTCCTGTCCATCGTGCTGTCCAACGGGCGGTCATGCCTGCCGCCTGGGGTGGCATCGCACCGCTGCTCTCCACCCTACCGCCGGCGTTCGGCATCGCCCAGGGCGACCGGCGGGTCATGGTCGACATGGCGACGACATCGGTGGCCCGGGGAACGACCGCCGCGTATGCCGGGCGGGACCAGCCCCTGCAGGCCGGTTGGGCACTCGACGCCCAGGGCGAGCCCACCCTGGATGCGCACGCCGCCCTTCCGGAATGCTGGCGCCGATGGGTGGCGCCAAGGGTTTCGCACACCCGGGGTGGTAGAGCCAACAATTGCGGGAGGTCCCGGTGGAGATGGAGCGTACTTTCGTCGGCTTGGATGTGCACGCACGCTCGGTGGTGGCGTGCGCGCTGGACGACAGGACAGGCGAGCTGAGCAAGGCCCGATTGGTGCCGGACAACGAGACGGTCCTGGCCTGGCTGCAGGCCTTACCAGGCCCGGTGGCGGTGGTCTATGAGGCCGGCCGGACGGGCTACGGGCTGGCCCGGTTCCTGACCGGCCGGGGAATCAGGTGCGTGGTCGCTGCACCCTCGAAGATGCATCGCCCGTCGGGAGACCGGGTCAAGACCGACGCCCGGGATGCGCTGCTGCTGGCTCGGTTGCTGCGCCTGGGTGAGATCACGGCGGTGACGGTCCCGTCGCTGACGCAGGAGGCCGCCCGCGACCTGGTCCGGGTCCGGGAGGACGTCCGCGCCGACCTGATGCGCGCCCGGCACCGCACGTCCAAGCTCCTGCTGCGGCAGGGGATCTTGTGGTCGGGAGGGACTGCCTGGACTGGCGCGCACGAGCAGTGGCTGGGCCACCAGCGCTTCGAGCTGCCCGGGTTGCAGGCCGCCTACGACACGACGCTGGAGACGGTACTGCTGGCGACCTCGCGGCGGTCCCGGCTCGACGAGGCGATCATCGAGATGGCCCACGAGCCGCAGTGGTGGCCGACGGTGTCACGGCTGCAGTGCCCGCGGGGGGTTTCGACGCTGACCGCGTTCGGGCTCGCCGTCGAGGTCGGGGACTGGAGCAGATTCAGCGGCTCCACTTTCGGGGCCTACCTCGGGCTCGTGCCGACCGAGAGATCCAGCGGCGAAGGCCGACACCAGGGCTCGATCACCAAGACCGGCAACACCCACGCCCGCCGGCTGCTGGTCGAGGCCGCCTGGCACCACCGACGGCCCTACCGGCCGACCAAGACCATGCGCGACCGGTGGGACCTGGCCCCGGCCGCCGCCCGAGCCCGCGGGCATGCCGGCAACCAGCGCCTGCACGAGCGGTGGCTGCGCTTCAACGAGCGCAAGAAGCGCACCGTCATCGCGAACGTCGCTGTCGCCCGTGAGCTCGCCGGCTGGTGCTGGTCGCTCGCGATGATCGAGGACCCTGCGGCCCCGGCGGCTCGCCGGTAGCCCCTGGCACGAATCCCAGCCACGCAAGGGAAATCCGCCTCCAACAACGGTCGGTCGGCACCACGTTGACGGCAGCGCGTGGAGCGACCCGCGATCTAGCTGGCTGTAGGTCGTGTCAAGTTCCCGGGTGGCGCCCCGACGACGAGGGCACTCGGAGTGCGCGTGACGTCTCCGGGATGTGAGGCGGCTGCAGCCCGGGCGCCCGCGATGTGGGCCCGGACGGCGGCCTCCGCCGCCTCGGGGTCCCCGGCCTTGAGCGCGGCCAGGATGCGGGCGTGGTCGGCGCGGGACTTCTCCAGCCGGCCCGGCACGACAAGGGTCGAGCGCATCCCCTCGAGGATCAGCCCATAGATCACCGCCTGGGTCTGTTCCAGGAGCTGGCTCCCCGACCCCTGGACGATCCGGGTGTGGAACGTGACGTCGAGGCGCTGCAGGTCGTCGAGGTCGATGGGCCCGGCCTCGATCGCCGCCTCGAGCTCGACGAACGCCTCCTCGACGGCGGCCAGGCTGGGCAGGCGGCGTTCGGCCGCCCACCGGGCGGCCGGGACCTCAAGCACCTCGCGCATGTCGAAGAGCTCGCCGAGGTCCTCCGGCACGGTGAAGCTCGGCAGGATGGAGTCCGGCGCGTGGCGGGAGCGGACGAAGACCCCGGAGCCGTGACGGACGTCGAGCACCCCTTCGGCCTCGAGAGTGCGGACCGCCTCGCGGACCGATGGCCGGCTCACGTCGAGGAACGAGGCGAGCTCACGCTCGGCGGGGAGGCGTCCGCCGGGCTTGATGTCCTGCTCCGTGATGAAGCGCAGGATCTCACCCCGGATGCGGGCACTCAGCCCACGGCTGCCCACGGCGCGCCAGGCCCCAGCATCGTGAGTTCCCACCTACTACGTCCCCTCGTCGTCTGGTGCGGGTCTTCTGGTGCGGACGCCAGTCGCCCCGATCCACCTGTCTGCTCGGAGGTTGGACATCTGGCCACCCGGGGAACGTTACCGTAAAGGGTCAGACCCTGACCACATTCCTGACGCAAGCCACCGCGCTGACGGTGGGAAGGAAGGCGCCTGCATGTCCGAGGCACAGCACCTCGTGGGAGGGCGGTTCACCGGCTCCCCGACGAACCCGGTCCACAACCCGGTCGACGACTCGGTGGTCGGGCTGGCCTGCAGCGACGATGGCACCGTGGTCGTCGAGGCGGCCCCAGGCCGCCGCTGCGGCGCAGACCGGCTGGGGCGCCCTGCCGGCCCGGGACCGGTCCGACCTCCTGGCCGCCAAGACGGGAAAGCGCCGACCCGAAGCCGTGGGTGAGGTCGCCTTCTCGGCCGAGTACTTCCGCTGGTTCGCCGAGGAGGACCGGCGCCACACCACCATCCGCCGCCCCGCTGGCGTCGTGGCGAGCCTGACCCCGTGGAACTTCCCCTGCTCCATCCAGGCCCGGAAGCTGGCCCCGGCCCTGGCGGCCGGGTGCACCGTCGTGGCCCGGGTGTCCGAGAAGGCGCCGCTCGCCGCCACGGAGATGTTCCG
>JAABUZ0100006977.1_pt1 | contig 13842 bp, 22 predicted proteins | sample 5562091 | NCBI WGS metagenome assembly JAABUZ01 (sample SAMN12813069, study PRJNA571459) | rock metagenome | isolation source: Antarctica rocks | place: Antarctica: Victoria Land, Linnaeus Terrace sud | collected 2015-12-21 | reverse complement strand
CGGCCTCAACTGGCCCCACCACCACACAGCCACCCAACCCGGTACCTCGCCGACCCGCCCACGACTCACATCACGCGGCTTGATGACGATCCGGGCTAGTGCGGAAGGTTGGGGGAAAGAGGGGCTATGTCCATTGCGGCCAGTGGGAGGCCCGTGCTCGAGCACGGGGGGCGCCAGTCAGCCAGAGCGTCGACGACCCGACGGACGGCAGCCACACGCTGACGCTTGTCGACCATGTCGAGCCGGAAATGCGGACGCTCGTCGTGACCGACGACCCGCTCTACGGCGAGGGTGTGAAGCGATTGCTCGAGGAAACCGGGGAAGCGAGGGTGTTCCGGGTCGACTCCATCGAGCGCGCGCAGGGTCTGCTCGGGTGACACGAAACTCCGCCGGCACATCGTGCTGTGGTTCGTGGACGTCCTCGACCCCGAAACATTCGGGGCCGCGTGTGGCCCGCGCCGAGCATCTTCTACGGGGCTCTGCGTGGTGCGGAGAGCGTCGAGGTGAAGCTGATCGAGGAACTCGTGCGCGAGCGCGCCGGGTCGCTCAGCGTCCTCCTCAGGACGCCCAAACCGAGCCTCGGCCAGATCACCCGCACACTCGCCCAGCTCGCCGAGGGAACGGCCAGCGTCGACTGCCGCGTCCTGCAGCGCCTGGCGGCGAGCGGTCACCAACATGCGCTCGCGAACCTGAACGCTATGGACGAGCGGGTTCTGGCGCTCGTCGCCGCTGGCTACCGCAACGCCGAGATCGCTCGCCGCACCCGTCGCAGCGAGAAGGCTGTGGAGAAGCACGTGGGGCGACTGTTCACGAAGCTCGGGCTCGGCGCCGGCGATAGCGCACACCTCGATCGGCGCGTCTCCGCAGCAAGGCTCTTCTACGCGACCCGCCGCGTCCCGTCGGTGGCGGACGCGTGAAGACGGAGGGTCGGCCGTCCGAACTGCCATATGACTGAAACAGGACCGAGCGATGAGCCCTACCCTCGTCTAGCTTTGTTATTCAGGGGGCTGTAAGGCCGCCCCATGAGAGGCCGTCGACATGCTCATCACGAAGAGCAGCGCCGCTCGGCTGCGACCGAGATCTCGAATCGGATGGTGCAGTTGCTCTCCGAGTACACCGGCCGCGGGCCGACCAAAGCACGTGCGACGATCAACACGAACATGGTCGTCGTTCTCTTCCAGGATGTGCTCACGACAGCGACATCGATCCCAAGGCGAACGTTGGGGCCAACGTGTTCATTCTTGAGCAGCACGACAGTGACGTGAGCGTGACAGCCGACTTGACAACCGTCCGTGGTGGCGTCCCAGTAGCCGGGGAAAGTAGATCCGGGCGTAGCCTCCGCTTTGTCCACCACGACGAAGCAGGAGGTACGCCCAGATGGCAACGAGAGTAATCCCCAGCGCGCGCCTGCGCCACGAGCTTGACGAGAAGCTGGCCGGCATCGAAGGGTCCGCGGACCCCCTCGAGGAGGTGGCCCGCCGCGGCGCCCGGCTCGTGCTCCAGCAGGCGATCGAGGACGAGGTGACCGAGTACCTCGGCCGTGGCCGCTACGAGCGCACCGGCGCGCCGGTCGCCTACCGCGACGGCTACGAGCCGACGACCGTGAAGGCGACCGCGGGCCCGATCGCGCTCGAACGGCCGAGGCTCAGGAGCACCGCGGGCGTGCGCTTTGAGTCGCGCCTCGTCGGCCGCGGCGTCGCGCGCAGCCACGCGCCCGAGACGCTCACGATCTGCTCGTTCCTGCGCGGGCTCCGGTCCGCGACGTCGAGGCCGCCCTGGAGGAGGCCTTCGAGGAGCGGGTGGTCTCGAAGTCGACCGTCTCGCGGATCTGCGAGGACACCCGCGCGCGCTACCGCGCCTAGTGCCGGCGGCGGCTCGACCGGCACGACCTCGTCTACCTCTACCTCGACGCCCGCTACCTGAAGCTGCGCCCCGACGACGAGCCGGCCGAGGGTGTGCTGTGGGCCTAGGGAATCACGCTCGAGGGCCGCAAGGTCCTGCTCGGACTGGCGCTCGTAGCCGCGAGCCCTACGAGGACTGGCTCGTTCGGGCGATCTCGCAGCGCGCGGGCTGCGCGCGCCGGCGCTCGTCGTCGCCGACGGGGCGCCCGGGATGTGGAAGGCGGTCGCGGAGCTGTGGCCGGCCGTCGAGCGCCAGCGCTGCACGCGCTCCGCAACGTGGTGGCGAAGCTGCCCCCGTCGCCACCACGCCGAGGCCAAGGCCGCTACTGGAAGACGCTCGACGAGGCCGCCTCGGCCGGTGAGGCCAAGCGCGAGCTGCTCACCCTCTGCGCCGACTGCCGCGGCTCCTATCCGTCGGCGATGGCGGTGATCGAGCGCCAGGTCGCCGAGCTCGTCGCCCACCTGCGCTTCCCGCTCGTCCACCGCAAGCCGACGCGCAGCACGAACCTGCTCGAGCGCACCTTCGTCGAGGTCCGCCGCCGCACCAAGGTGATCGGCCGCTTCCCTGGCGAGACCTCGGCGCTCGCCCTGATCTGGGCCGTGCTCGAGCTCTCAAGCCGCGGCTGGCGCGGCGTCGAGATGACGCCGCGGACGGTCGCCGAGATCGAGCGGGTCCGCCGCGGCGCCAGCGGTTCCGCGAAACCGCCGGCCACCGACGAAGCCGAGGAGTGTGGTCGCCGCGTAGAGTCAGCTCATCCAGCGGAGCTACGCCCGGGCGCTTTTCCCCGGAGCGTGGGACGCCACCGCCGTCCGTCCCAGCGGAAGCCAAAGGGTCTGACGACGCTTAGGACGCGCTGTCAGGCGGGCGGGGATAGCGCGCTCACGCGGCGGCACGCAGACAGATGACGGCGTTGTGACCGCCGAACCCGAACGAGTTCGACAGCCCGATCGCCGGATGCCTGGAGCCGTTATGGCGGACCAGCGGTCTCGCGTCTCCCGGCACGTAGTCGAGGTCGAGCCCCGGCTCGGGCATGCCATACCCGACCGTGGGCGGCGCGACACGCTCTCGGAGGGCGAGCAGCGTGGCGATCACCTCGACGGCGCCCGAGGCTCCCAAGAGATGGCCGATCGCGGACTTCGTGGAGGAAACGGGCGTGTCCAGCGCAGCATCGCCCAGGGCGGTCTTTATGGCTTGGGTCTCGATGCGATCGTTCAACACGGTCGCGGTCCCGTGCGCGTGACGTAGTCAATCTCACCAGGCGCCACCCCTGCTTCTTCGAGCGCAAGGGTGATCGCACGCGCCGCGACCTCTCCGCTCGGCTTGGGATCGGTCAGATGATGGGCATCGGTACTGGCGCCGTAACCCAAGAGCTCACCGAGGGGCGTAGCGCCGCGGCGGCAGGCGGCGTCGGCCTCCTCGAGAACCAGGACGCCTGCGCCCTCACCCATCACGAACCCATCGCGACGAGCATCGAACGGCCGCGAGGTGCCAGTCGGCGACGTCGCGCGCATGATGCGAAAGCCGAGCAAGGCAAGCGCACAAAGCGGGGCTTCCGCCCCGCCGGTCACAACCGCGTCGGCATCGCCCGACTGGATCATTCGTAGCGCGGACCCGATTGCATGTGCTCCCGCCGCGCAGGCCGACACGGTGCAGAAGCTAGGACCTTCTAGGCCGTAGCGCATCGAGAGCATCGCGGCGGCCGCGTTCGGCATCGTCATTGCACTGCTCAGTGGCGATGCCGCGAGCAAGGTCTTTTCCGGGCCGTTGTCCCGAAGGATGAAGGCGTTCTCTTGGATCGTCTCGATCCCGCCGATCCCGCTCCCAAGCACGCAGCCGATCCGCTCGCGCGGGTAAGGGAGCTGGTCAGTCCAGCCCGCCTGATCGACTGCCTCGTCCGCTGCGGCGACCGCGAGCTGCGCGAAGCGGTCCGTGCGGCGAATCTCCTTCCGCCGCAGCCGCGTACCGGGATCGAAGTCGCGACACGCACCCTGGCCGTCCTCGATTCCACACCCTCCTTCGACCCAGCGATCTATGAGAGTGCGCGCGCCAATTCCGAGCGCCGTCATCGCACCGACGCCGGTGATGACGACGCGCCGGGTCACGTCGCCTTGGCCTTGACGACGTCGATCGCGTCACCGACGGTCTTCACGCCCTTGAGATCCTCCGGAGCGAGTTGGATGCCCCATTCCTCGGTCACGATCTGGCCCATCTCGACGAGGTCCAGGGAGTCGAGATCGAGGTCCGCGAGCGTCGCCTCTCGCCTGACTTCGGCGGCAGGGCCGTCCACCAGCTCCGCGATCGTCTCGAGAAGCTTCTCCTCGATCTCCACTGCAGTGATTGTCGTGCTCATGTTGTAACCCCTCTGTTGGTGGCCAGTTCGCCGACGATGTAGACGAACTCCTTCTCGATCTCGGCATCGGTCGGTCCGGTGGTCATGTAGGAGCGTGCTCCGCTCGATCAGGTGCCGGCTCGATACTTCCATTGGCGCTGGCCAGCAGCGTTTCGCGCATGCGATTGGCCGCAACGGGGTCCAGCTCGGCGCCCATGGCGTGCGCGCCGCCGTCGACGTGCACGATCTCGCCTGTCACCCCGCTGGTCCAATCGGAGAGCAGGAGCGCGACGACCTTCGCGACTGGCTGGGGGTCGTCCGCGTCCCAGGCGAGTGGCGCCCGCAGCTGCCACAGGTCCGCGAGCCCTGAGAAGCCAGGGATAGCGCTCGCAGCCATCGTCCGGAGCGGTCCTGCGGCCACGAGGTTCGATCGGATACCCAGCGCGCCTAGGTCGCGCGCGAGGTAGCGGTTGACGGATTCGAGGGCGGCCTTGGCAACGCCCATCCAGTCGTACGCGGGCCAGGCTACGCGCGCGTCGAAGTCGAGCCCCACGATGGCGCCGCCACGGTTGAACAACGGCAGCAGCGCACGGGCTAGCGAGTTGAGGGACACCGCGCTCGTCTTGAAGGCAACCGCCGCACTTTCGGCCGGCGTGTCGAGGAATCGCCCACCGATTGCGTCCCCGGGCGCAAAGGCGACCGCGTGGACAGCGCCGTCCAGTGACCCCCATCGCGTTTCCAGGTCCGCAGCCAGGGCATCGAAGTCCTCTGGGCGGTTGACGTCGAGCTCCAGCACGTCAACGGGTTCCGGCAGGGCCCGTGCGCTCCGCTCGGTGATTCGCCGCATCCGGCCGAACGTGGTCAGCAGGACCTCGCCGCCGGCGAGCTGTACCTCGCGTGCGACGGCGAAGCCGATGCTCGCCTGAGTCGACACGCCAGTCACCAATATGCGCTTGCCTTTGAGCATCGTCTGTTGCGGCTTCCCCGCGGTTGCGTGGCAGACGCGACGCCGAACTGTGACGCCAGATTGCGTCCCGCAGATAGGGCGCGTCCACCCTGCGTGTCGGGCGTACGGACCTGTCAAGGCCGGTGAGACGCTTCGTGTTCGAATTTATTGAGCAGCGACCTCCTTCGGCTTGTTGATCCAGGCGGCTGTCGGCAGTTCGGGCGGGACGGGCGGCTCGCGCACGAACCGTTCCGGGTTGCGTGCGTGAGCGGCCTGAAGCACGCGGGTGCGGGCGGCGTGCAGCGTGGGCGCTTGGCCGTGGTGGACGGCGGCTGGGGTCATCAGCCCGATCGGAGTGGCGATGCGCGCGGTTGTACCAGTCGAAGAACCGACGACAGTGCGCTCGGGCGTGCTCGATGTCGTCGAACCGGGCGGGAAACTCGGGGCGGTACTTCAGCGTCTTGAAGTTCGACTCCGAGTACGGGTTGTCCCTGGAGGTGTACGGGCGGCTATGCGTTTTCGTGATGCCGAGGTCGGCGAGCAAGAAAGCCACCGGCTTGGCCCGCTGCGGCGCGCCGCGGTCGGCGTGCAGCGTCAGGATCTTGGGGGTGATCTGCTGCTGCTCGGTGGCCTGCTCGATCTAGCGCCTTGGCCAGCTGTCCGTTCTCGCGGTACTGCACCGTCCAGCCGACGACGTAGCGGCTGAACACATCCAGGATCACGTACAGGTAGAAGTACGTCCACTTCGCTGGGCCCTTCAGCTTTGCTCACGTCCCACGACCACAGCTCGTTCGGGCGTGGCGAGCAGCTCGGGCTTTGCGTAGGCGGGGTGGGTGAGCTGATTGCGCCGCTCCCGCACGCCGCCGTGGTGGGCGGCGAGGATCCGGTACATCGTCCGCGTCGAGCACAGGTAGGTGCCCTCGTCCAGCAGCGTCGCGTACGTCTCCTCCGGCGAGATGTCCACGAACCGCTCGGAATGCAACACCTCGAGCACCTGCTGACGCTCGGGCGCTGTCAGCGCCCTGTCCGGCGTCGGGCGTGGCCTGGGCGGCTTGGGCTCGGGTGGACGCCGGCGACCGTAGATCGTCGCCGGCGAGGCGCCCAGCGCCCGGCACGCGGGGCGTGTGCCGATCAGCGGCGTCCGCTCCTCGACCGCGACCGCGATCATCGCTCGGTGCTCCTGCTCGCGCTGTCTGCTCCGAGCATCTCTTCCAGCAGCGCTGAGACGTTTCCCTGGATCTCGATCACCCGGCGCGCCTTGACCAGCTCCGCTTCCGAGCGCTCCAGCTTGCGCTTCAGCTGCACCAGCTCCTGGTCGCGCTTGTCGACCGGCTTGCGCCCGCGCGGCTGGCCGAGCTCCTTCAGCGCGCCGTCGCGGACCTGCTTGCGCCAGTACGTCAGATGCGACGTGTACAGCCCCTCGCGCCGCAGCAGCTCGCCGACCTCGCCCGGCTTCGTGCACGCGTCCGCCTTGGCCAGGATCCCCAGCTTGTACTTCGCCGTGAACGACCGGCGCTTGGCCTGCTCGACCAGCTCCGGGTCAGGCACTCCCGCCGGCGCGGCGCGCCCGCCGGCCACGAACCCCAGCTCGGCTACGCCTCCCTGATCTTCGCGGCCGGCGGCAGCAGCCTCAACCGCTGCTCCAGCTCCGTTCGTGCGCGTCTCCAACATGTCCGGCGTTCTCCGTTCTCGCCCTCAAGGTCATTGATTCCTCGATGGTGAGCGTCTCGCCGGACGTTGACAGAGAGGGGTACTCCCGAGCAAGCCGCCCGCCAGACGCTGCGGCAATACGCCCCCACTTTGGCGGGGGTCACCCCCCATTCGGCGGTGCTCAGGCGGAGATACCTTCCGCCGTTCGACCATGGCTGACTTGCTCCAGAGTCCCGAAGCAACTCCGGACCCGCTTCGCAGCGATGAGCCTGTTGCGTTCCTCTTTCCCGGCCAGGGAAGTCAGACCCCGCGAATGCGCGAGGACGTGGAGCGCTGGTGCCCCGGCCTGGCGGAGCGAACGCTTGAGGCTGTCGGCACCGATCCGTTTATGCGGATAGAGGAGGGAACCCGCTTCCTCCAGCCGGCCATCTTCTGCGCGAATCTCGCCGGGTGGCGCCGGCTCGTTGAACTCGGATCAACCAAGGCATACATCATCGGAGTGGCCGGACACTCGCTCGGCGAGCTCGCTGCACTCGTCGCCGCGGGCAGCATCAGCGCTGAAGATGGTGTCAAGCTCGTGGCCATCCGTAGTCGGCTCATGGACGCCGCAGCGAAGGCCGACCCGGGCGGTGGGATGCTCGCGATACTCGGTGGAGACAGCGATCAGGTCGCGGCGATGGCGAAGCGACACGGCGTGACTGTCGCGAACGACAACGCCCCAGGGCAGACAGTCCTATCGGGCCCAGGTGCCGCGCTCGATGCAGTCTCCGCCGAAGCGCGCGCCAGTGGACTGAAGGCAATGCGCCTGCCGATCCGCGGAGCCTTCCACTCGCCGGCAATGGCGGCCATCGTCGAAGAGTTCGAGAGCGCGGTACGGGCCGTCGCTCCACAACCGCCCACGCTGCCCGTTTTCTCTGGCGTTACCGCCGCTCCCTTCGATGACATCGCGCGTCGACTCGCGGAAAGCCTCGTCTGCGGGGTGCGCTGGCGCGAGACGCTCCACGCTCTCGAACAGCACGGGGCGCAGCGGTTCGTGGAAGTCGGTCCGGGCAAGGTCCTGACCAAGCTCGTGAGGCGCACGCTTCCCCACGCCGAAGCACGCGCGGTCGCCGAGTTGGAGGAAGCTCATGTCTAACCTCGCGCGCACCGCTCCACGTTCAGTAGCGATCCCTAACGCTGCGCGCACGCAGCGGGGCGCGGCGATCGCGTCGGTCGCCGCTGCCCTTCCACCCACCGCCGTTCCGACGTCCGTGATCGCAGAGCGCCTCGGTGTGGACGAGCGCTGGATCATCAACCGAACCGGCGTGGAAGAGCGGCGGCTGATCCAGCAGGGAGAGCGGCTGTCGGACCTCGCGGCCGTAGCGGCAAGGCTGGCGCTGGAGCGTGCCGAGCGAACGCCCGGGGAGATCGACCTGGTTCTCGTCGCCTCCTTCACGCAGGACGAGCTGCTCCCCCACGCCTCGGTGCTCGTCGCTGACGCGATCGGCGCCACGAATGCCGGCGCCATCGAGATCGGAGCCGCCTGCATGGGGTTCCTCTCGGGCCTCGCGCTCGCCGCGGCCCAGATCGAAGCGGGACGCGCCCGGCATGTGCTGATCGTCGGTGCGGACGCCGTAACGCGCTACATCGATTTCGACGATCGACGCACCGCTGGCCTCATGGGCGACGGGCCGGCGCGGCAGTCCTCAGCGCGACGGACCCGCCCGGGCGCATCGGCCCGTGCGTCATGGGCGCGGACGCGATCGGCGCCAACCTCGTCTACATGACCCGCGAGGACCAGGTCTTCACGATGAAGGGCGGGGAGACCTACAAGCAGGCGGTGCGACGCGTGGTCGAGATGACCCACCGCGCCCTAGAGGCCGCCGGACTCGAGCTGGAGGACATCGACCTCTTCGTCTACCACCAAGCGAACTCGCGAATCCTCTCGGCCGTCGGGCAGAGGCTGCAGCTGCCGGCAGAACGAGTGGTGAACGCCGTCGCGCGCACGGGCAACACGAACGCTGCCTCGATCCCGCTCGCGCTGGTGGCCGCCGAGCAGAGCGGCCGCCTCCGGGAGGGCACGCGGGTCCTCATGGGCGCGATCGGAGCGGGGTTCACCTTCGGCGGCTGCGTAGTCGAGTGGGGGCACAATGGCGAGTAACGGGCACCGGGCGGGATGCGCGCTCGTGACGGGGGCATCGCGGGGCATCGGCGCCGCGACAGCGCGAGCGCTTGCGCATGACGGATGGCCCGTGGCAGTCAACTACCGCTCCGACGCGCACGGCGCCGAATCAGTCGCCGCCGAGATTGAGGCAAACGGTGGACGCGCCCTCACGGTAAGAGCCGACGTTTCCGTGCCCGGCTCCGAGGGCGAGCTCTTCACCACGGTCGAGGAAGCTTTCGGTCCGGTGCTCATCCTCGTGAACAACGCGGGAACGCGCGCCGATGGGCTGTCCCCACAACTCACCGACGACCAGTGGGACCACGTGCTCTCGACGAACCTCGGCGGCGCTTTCCGGAGCACGCGCCGCGCGCTGCGCGGCATGCTGCGACAGCGCTTCGGACGCATCGTGAACGTTGCGTCGATAGTCGGCCCGCGCGCTAACCCGGGGCAGGCCAACTACGCGGCCTCGAAGGCCGGGCTCATCGGATTCACCAAGACGGTCGCCGCCGAGGTGGCTCGCCGCGGCATTACCGTGAACGCGGTGGCGCCGGGATTCGTCGACACCGAGCTGACCGAGGACGTCGATCGCGACTTCCTCACAAACGTCCCCGCGCGGAGGCCAGGCACCGCTGAAGAGATCGCCGGGTGCGTGCGCTTCCTCGCATCGGATGAGGCCTCCTATGTAACGGGCCACACGCTGACTGTGGACGGAGGACTAAGTGCCTGAGCGACCCAGCGCCACGGCGCTTTCACAACGGGAGAAACCCAGATGACGCAGACCGTCTCGAAGGAGCGCATCGAGGAACGTGTGATCGAGCTGATCGCGGGCTTCGGGCCCCGGCGCGAAGACCTGACGCGCGACGCCAACCTCGAGGCGCTCGACGTCGACTCGCTCGACCTCGTCGAGCTCGGACAGGTGGCCGAGGAGGAGTTCGGCGTCACGCTGGAGACCAACGACGTCTTGAACATCGACACCGTTGGGCAGGCAATCGACCTCGTCGTGGACCGCGCAGCATTGTGAGCCGTCGGGTGGTCATCACTGGCGTCGGCGTGGTCAGTCCGCTCGGGACCGGTGCCGTCAGGCTCATCGACCGCTGGACGGCTGGCGAGTGCGGCATCGAGAACGGCGTCGGGCGCTGCAGCGACTTCGATCCGCTGGACGTGCTTTCCCGCAAGCAGACGCGGCGCACCGACCGGTTTGCGCAGCTAGGTGTCGCTGCGGCGGAGGAGGCGATGACCATGGCCGGCTGGGGCGATGGGATCCCTTACGACCCGGATCGAGTGGGATCTCTCGTCGGTACGGGCATCGGCGGGTTGGCCACCATCTCGACCGAGCACGCGGTTCTGCGTGAGCGCGGCCCGGCCGCCGTCTCCCCTCTGTCCGTTCCACTGATGATGACGAATGCTGCGTCGGCGGCGATCGCCATGCGGCGCGGCCTGCAGGGCCCGAGCTTCACCGTTGGGAGTGCTTGCGCGGCGGGGGCGCACGCGCTTGGCACGGCCTACCGGATGATCGAGTGCGGCAACGCCGACGCCATGGTGAGCGGCGGGGCGGAGTCGGCGATCAATGAGTTCGCGACGGCCGGATTCGGCGCGATGGGCGCGACCTCGCGCGTGGGGATCTCCCGCCCGTTCGACTCGCGGAGGGACGGGTTCGTCGTCGGGGAGGGCGCCGGCGTGCTCGTGCTCGAGGATGCGGACTGCGCCAAGGCACGCGGGGCAAAGATCCTCGGGGAGATGCTCGGCTACGGGGCGACTTCGGACGCCTTCCACCTCACTGCACCCGAGCTGATGGGGCCGGGGCGGCCCGGGCAATCCGGCTCGCGCTAGACGACGCCGGCCTGGAGCCTGGGGACCTCGACTACGTCAACGCGCACGGGACATCGACCCCGCTCAATGATCGCTCGGAAACAGCGGCCCTCAAGCGAGCCCTCGGCGCCCAAGCGGAGCGGCTACCGGTCTCCTCGACCAAATCCGCGATAGGACACCTGCTCGGAGCAGGGGGTGCCGTGGAGCTCGTTGCGACCCTGCTTGCGCTCGCGCGTCGTGTCGCTCCCCCGACCCTTGGCTACGAGGAGCGGGAGGACGGGCTCGACCTCGATTACGTGCCGGGCCACGCGCGTCCATTTGAGACGCGAGCGAACGGCAACAACGACGGCCGGGCCGTGGCTATCTCGAATTCCTTCGGCTTCGGCGGACACAACGCCGTGCTCTGCGTGGCCGCATGAGAGCGGCTGTTACGCCCGACGGCGCGCTGCCCGACGAGCGCGATTGGCGACTGGGGCCCGAGTGGCGACTCGATCTTCTATGCGACCCAGGGTCCGTCCATGTGATCCGATCGAGCGTGCGGTCGCGCCGGCTTGGTTACGCGGCACACGTCGGTGATGACGTGATCGGCCTCTCCGGGACGGTCAACGGGAGGCAGATCTTCTGCTACGCGCAGGACGAGCGGGTCGCGGGCGGCTCACTCGGCGAGGCACATGCCGAGACGATCATTCGGGTGATGTGCCTGGCGCGTGAAGCGCGTGCGCCGATCGTTGGGTTCGTGGCTTCCGCTGGCGCACGAATGCAGGAGGGCACCGCGGCCCTCAGTGATACGCGCGGATCTTTCGCGAAACGGTCCACCTCTCCGGTCGGGTCCCGCAGATGTCGGTGATCACGGGTGTGTCCGCCGGCGGCGGCTGCTACTCGCCTGCCCTCACCGACTTCGTCGTGATGACGCGGGAGTCGCAGATGTCCCTCACGGCCCCCAAGGTCGTCCGTGAGGTGCAGTCGGAGGACGTGACGGCCGAGGAGCTGGGTTCGCACCGCGTTCACAGCCGCAATGGCGTGTGTCACTTCGTCGCAAAGGACGACACCGAGGCGACCATGCTCGTCCGCGACCTGCTCGTGTACCTCCCCCAGAACGCATGGGAGGCGCCGCTCCGCATCGAGCCGGAGCCTGCGCCTGGAGATCCCGCGGGCCGGTTCCCCAAGGCATCGCGACAGGTCTACGACGTCCGTGACGTGGTTCGAGCGATCGTCGACGGCGGCGGAGTGCTCGAGGTGGCCCCACGCTGGGCGCGCAACGTTGTGACCGCGTTCGCCCGAATCGACGGGCGCGCGGTCGGCATCGTCGCCAACCAGCCGAGGTACCTCGGAGGTGTGATCGACTTGCATGCCTCGCAGAAGGCCGCTCGCTTCGTGCGCAGCGTGCCTAAGCTCACGGTCGTGCTGCGGAAGGCCTTCGGCGGCGCCTTCATCGGAAGGACCTCGGCGCGCACTTCGTTTACGCGTGGCCGGGCGCAGAAGATCGGGATCATGGGGCGCGGAGCAGGCGTTCTCGATCATTCACCGCCGGACCTTGCCGCCGCCTCCGATCCGGCAGCTCTGAAGCGGCGGTTCGCGGCCGAGTACCGCCAGGAGCACCTGCTCGCGAACGCCGCCGCGAGCGACGGGGTCGTAGACGAGGTCATTGCGCCAAACGACACACGCAGCCGGCTTGCGGCCGCGCTGGCTGCACTCGAGCAGCTACTCGGCCCTCTGGGGGGCCACGGAAACATCCCGCTCTAGCGGGGGAAGGAGAGATAGATGGCGACGACGGCACCCGAGCTTGCAGTCGCGGCAGAGCTGTTCTCGCTCGACTTCGACGAAATCGAGCCGGGGATGAGATTCCGTACGCGAGGGCGCACGATCACCGAGTCCGACGTGACCGGCTTCGGCACCCTCACCGGCGACCTGCACCCGGTACACACCGACGCCGAGTGGGCGCGCGAGAGCATCTTCGGTGAGCGGATCGCGCACGGGATGCTCGTCCTTTCCTACGCCGTCGGCCTCGTGCCGCTGTCGCCTGAACGCGCGCTCGCGCTCAGACGGATCCGCGACGCGACGTTCAAGGCTCCTGCGCGGCTGGGCGACACGATCAGGGTCGAGGGCGAGGTGACGGACGTCAAGGCCCTCGACGACGGCGTCGGGCAGGTCTCGTGCGCGTGGAAAATCCTCGGCCCGAGTCGCAAGCCGCTCGTACGCGCGACGATCGACGTCCTCTGGCGACGTGGGACGCCGCCTTCCCCCGGTGACGACAAGTCGATGTCGGGACGGGTGCTCCTGTGATGCTGACCGGAAAGCGAATCGTCGTCACCGGGCTGGTGACGAGGGACAGCATCGCCTATGCCGTGGCTGAAGAGGCCCAGCGCGCGGGGGCCGATGTCGTACTCACGAGTTTCGGCCGGGCCCGTTCGCTCACAGAGCGCGCCGCGCGGGGGCTGCCAGAACCGGCGGACGTGCTCGAGCTCGACGTGACCCGCCCGGAGGATTTCGAGCAAGTCGCTCGGGAGCTCGACGGGCGCTGGGGCGCGGTCGACGGCGTCGTCCATGCCATCGCATGGGCGCCGCCGGATGCCCTGAGCGGCGACTTCGTGGCCACGCCGCCGCACAGCGCGATAGCGGCGTTCCAGACGAGCGCCTTCTCGCTCAAGGCTCTAGCCGTTGCGCTGTGGCCCCTGATGCGGCGCAGCGACGCCGGCGGCGCCGTGGTCGGATTGGACTTCGATGCCTCGATAGCTTGGCCCGGTTACGACTGGATGGGAGTGTCCAAGGCCGCGCTCGAGGCGGTCAGCCGCTATCTGGCGCGCGACCTCGGGCCCAGCCGCGTGCGCGTAAACCTCGTCTCCGCCGGTCCGATCCGCACTCCGGCTGCGGGTGGGTGTTCAAGCTTCGACTTAAGGCCTATCCCTGTAGGGCTTCTGCGTGTCGGGCGGTGTGGGCTTTTTTGAACGCGATGAGCCCGGCGGCGAGGTGCATGAGGGCGAGGTGGTTCTCGGGCTTCTTGGACCAGCGGATCAGTAGCGCGCGGTTGCGGTTCATCCAGGAGTGGCAGGCCTCGACGACCCA
>JAABUZ0100006976.1_pt1 | contig 13844 bp, 12 predicted proteins | sample 5562091 | NCBI WGS metagenome assembly JAABUZ01 (sample SAMN12813069, study PRJNA571459) | rock metagenome | isolation source: Antarctica rocks | place: Antarctica: Victoria Land, Linnaeus Terrace sud | collected 2015-12-21 | reverse complement strand
CACCTGTCGGGTGAGCTGTTACGGAACTGAAAATGTCATGCACGCCTCACGATAGCAGCGCTTTCTCATCCCATCCTTTGCCAAAACGCCGGATTTAGGTTTATTAGCGCTTGACAGTTTTCAAGGGGTTCGTGTGGTTACGGCAAGGCAGTATTTGGAATGCTTCTAAAACGCAACTCACCGCCACTTTGCGGGAACCGCTCATCTCGGCAGCATCGAGCGATAGCCTGGAGCTTTCCGAATAGATCGCTACATCAGCCCTGACCCTGTCTCCTCCAGCAGCGCGAGGCAGAAGCTCTGCATTTCCTGGTCATTGATGAAGAGAACTTGAATTGTCACTCGCCCTACCGCAGTCATCCCAGCCAGTTCAGGGCCCCAGACCAGCGGAAATGTTCCGGCCAAACATCTTTCCTCGGATGGAAAAGGCGTACTACTTCTCCGCTGACCTGATCAATACCGGCAACGTTCGGTCCTTTAAAGCGGTTGCAATGGATGCAGCACAGGGCTAGATTGTCGAACTCCGTCTTGCCACCGTGCTGACGGGCAATGATGTGGTCAATTTGAAAAGGGGCCAGCGATGACGCAGCAGGCAGGCGGCAATACTCACACCGATAAGCAGCCCGAAGCCAGACTTGGCGGACTAACTGGGCGTTCAACGATGGCTACTTCAGCGGCTGCCGCAAAGCGAGGCGAGCACGGGACTGTATGGCGCCGAGAAGGTTGCTTACATGAATATAGCTGTCAAGCTCCCCTTGCTCCTGGATGCCTAAAGAGCCTTGACGAGCCAATTCGGATAACTCGTTCATTCGGGCGATGTCCTGCTCCTCAAAGCGTATGGACAAGAGATATCTCGCGGCATCAGGAGAAAGATTGTGGTCATGTTTTTCCATGAGACGGCCCAATATGGCTGCTTCACTATTGGATGTCGTGAGTTGAAAGCTCATACTGAAACACCTGACTCGATTTTGCCATGGAACAAAAATAGTATGTTGAGCCTAACGGACATCCGCCGCGTTCTTCTCGCAGCCGCCTACAAGGATGCCCTTCTAGAACTTCAGCAACTGAAATCTGGTCGATTAACCCTGAACCAACTTCGCCAATTCCGGAGCTTGTTTGCCGAGACTCTCGGCCAGTCGTGCGTACGTGATTCCTTTCCGCATTTCGACCTGCTTCCGAAGAACATTAATAAACAAATCCGGGTCAAGATGATACTGATGCACGGGAAATTCACCCAAAGACTGCACCGCAATCCCATACGGTTGAACGCTAGTGGGCGGAAAGTCCTTCAAATTGTTCGTCACAATCACATCCACACGCCCGTAAACCGCTGCCGCGATTACATGCCGATCATCAGGATCTGGCGTATTCATTAATTCGATCAGCGGTTCATGCCCGCAAATACAAGCATCTTCGAAAGCTTCCGCCATGTTTATCAATCTGTGTTGAATGTTTTCTTCTGATTTGCCTCTTTGACGGAGAAAACGAGCAACTTCGTCCAGTATGCCCAAGGACCATTTCGGAAGGAAAAAGCCCTCCTGCGCCAGCAATAACAGTGAATCGCACGCGGGCATGGGCGCAAGCACGCATGCATCTAACAAAGCCTTGTACTCGTTTACGAAAAACCCAAGCATCAGTCGAAGTACGTTCCGGCTTCGACCTCTTTTTGCCCCATCTCCTGAATGGCCCGCATGCGCTTCTCATCCCGCTTAGCCTTGTATCGAAACAAGTCCCGCGCATACATACGTCTGTGAGTTCCCACTAGATGAAATGGAATTTCTCCTCTTTCGAGAAGATTGACCACAAACTGGCGGGATACTCCCAAAATCCGCGCGGCTTCCACAGTTGTAAACGCGGCATTCTGCTGAACAATCGATATTGATTTACCGGAATTCAGATCCTCAATGAGCTGCAAAAGAAATTTGTACAATGATGGCGGCAGTTCTTGTGAGTCGCCGTCGGGTCCAATCAATTGAGCTTGCGTGCGTTTCAGCGTTTGGTAAATATCTTGGAAAATCTGCTCGATATTATGCTGATCCTGTTCGCTGATGCCGAGTCCGGACGCACTGGTTTCCATAGTAGACATACGACCCTTTCTCTCCTGTTTGACGCTATAAACGCTATATGCGCTACAAGCACATTAAGACAAAATGTGGCAGCAAGTCAAATTATTTCTCTACGCCACCAGTAAGTTGTTGGCAACGGCCTATATTTTGCTCAACTTCTGCAATCGCTCAGCTGCTGCTGCGAGCGTTTCCGGCCGCTTCGCGAAACAGAAGCGGATCAAATTCGCTCCCTCCGCCCCATCGCGGAAAAAGCTCGATCCCGGCACCGCCGCCACTCCGATTTCTTCCACCAGATAGCGCGCAAACGCCGCCGGGTCCCGAAAGCCGAAGGCCGAGATGTCGCACATCACGTAGTACGCGCCCTTCGGCAGGTAACATCGGAATCCAACGCCCTCCAGAATGCCGACCATCTGGTTTCGCTTAGCCTCATAATTGCTCGCCAGAGCAGCATAGTAGCTGTCCGGCAATTGCAACGCGGTCACGCCCGCCTGCTGCAGCGGAGCCGCTGCCCCGACAGTCAGAAAATCATGCACTTTGCGAATGGAGTTCGTCAGTTCCGGAGGCGCGATCACCCATCCCACGCGCCAGCCGGTTACCGAGAAAGTCTTGCTCAAGCTGTTCACCAGCACGCACCGCTCGCGCATGCCGGGCAGGCTCATGGGCGGCACATGGCGCTCGCCGTCGAACAGGATATGCTCGTAAATTTCGTCTGTAATCAGCAGGCAGTCGAACTCTTCGCAAAGCTGGGCAATGATCCGCAGATCACTCCCCGAAAAAACGCGCCCCGTCGGATTGTTCGGCGTGTTCAGAATCACCGCGCGCGTCCGCTTATTAAACACGGCCCGCAGCTCCGCCGGATCAAACGTCCAGTCCGGCGGATGGGTGCGCACGAACCGGCATAGAGCGCCGCTTAACTGCGAATCCGGCCAATAGTTTTCATAAAATGGTTCAAACAGCACCACCTCGTCGCCCGGATTCAACAAGGCGAGCAGGCTCGCGATCATGCCTTCCGTCGAACCGCAGCAGACTGTGATCTCGCGCTCCGGATCGAGAGTGATCCCATAGAAGCGTCCGTAGTAATCCCGAATGGCGTCGCGGAACGGTTTCGCGCCCCACGTAATCGAGTACTGATTGATGTCCGCCGCGATAGCGTCCTGGGCTGCCTGTTTCACTTCGGTTGGCGCTCCGAAGTCCGGAAATCCTTGGGCTAGGTTGACCGCGCCATGACGCAGCGCCAGCCTCGTCATTTCGCGAATCACCGACTCTTTAAACTCAGCGACGCGAGCGCTTTGAAAACGGGGAGTTGTGATGGTTGTCATCTTGCAATGGTGCGCGCCCGAGGGCGATTCTTCTTCGTTACTTTTACTTTCGGCGCGGGCTTTGGGTGGTAAGCCGGAATTTCCGGCACGGTTCCCGCGTATAACCGGCGGTATGTATCCGCGTTCCGCAAAACCACCTGCACATATTCCCGCGTTTGGTGAAACGGAATCGTCTCAATGAACTCAGGCTGTTCGCGGTAGGGACCCCATGTTTGCCAAAGTTTGGCGCGTCCCGGCCCGGCGTTGTAGGAAGCCAGCACGTACTCTTCCTGCCCGCCGAAGGTATCCATCAGGTTGCGAACGTACAAGGTCCCGAGTTGTATATTGCGATCAGCCGTCAGCAGTTGCGAGGCGTTGAAACGGCGCGCGCCGGAATGTTTTGCGAGCATGCTGCCCGTGGCCGGCAGCAATTGCATCAGGCCATAGGCATTGGCATACGAAATAACGGCGGGATTGAACTCCGATTCCTGCCGGATCAACGCCGCGATAAAGAACCGGTCCAGGCTCTGTTCCTGGCTGTGCCCGTCAATCGAGGAACGGTAGGGCATGGGAAAAGCCAGTTGCCAAAAGCTAACCGGTGCTTGATCAAAGGGCATGTACAGATAACCCGGAGCATAGTGCTTAATATAATGCAGCGCCTGATCGGGGGCGTCCCGCGCCGCGGCCAGTTTCGCCAGCTCATACGCGTACACGTTTGACTGTTTACCGTCATTCACAGCGCCGAACTTCAGCTCGCCTTCCGCCATGCTGTTCAAGCCGGTAAGCTGCAGCAACTGAGCCCGCGAGATACGGGTTTTCGCCAGATCTCCCGGTGAAAAGCTCGGAAATTCAGGGCGCGCGGGCCAGGGAACAGCCCCCAGGAACTCTTTCATTTCCGGGCTTGCCGTCGCCGACTGGAGGCTCGGCTGCTTCAAGCGTTCCCGCGCGATCACGGCATAGTAGGTATTGGGGAAACGCGCGATCATTTGCTCATAGCAGGATTTGGCCGAAGCATTATCGTTTTTGCGCTCCTGCAAGCGGCCCAGAAAGTAAAGCGAGTCATTGATATCTTCCGAACCCGGATATTGCCGGACATGGGCGCGCAAAAGATCGTAAGCGTCGGCGCCGTCTTTTCGGTAGCTTTCAAAAGCGACTCGCCAATGGCACCACGCCGCGCGAGGATCTTGGGGGAAAGTGGCCGCGCACGCCTGATACAACGGCAGGTAGACGCCTGAATTATTCTCTGTCCGCGCTCCATCGGCGACAAAGATGAGCGCGTCCAGACGCCAGGGCGAAGCGGGGTGCTGCTGCTCCAATTGATCGAGAAACGGTTTCACATCCGCATGCCGGTCCGCTTTGCGGGCGCAGCGAATCAGGTAGCTCAGGCGTTCCGCGTCCGCTTCCGGATCATCCACTTTCAAGCTGGATAGATAAGCGAAAGCAGCCTGTGTCTGGTTGGAAAGAAAATCGGCCACGCCCAGGCGCACGCGCGCCAGATCCCGCTCGACGCCGGTCAATTGCGGAATGGCCGCTGCCAATTCGATGCGCGCCCCCCCAGGATTCTTAGTATCAAACAGCTTCTGCGCGCGTCCGATGAGCATTGACGGCATGGCGGGCGGAAACGCATCGCCCAGTTTTGTCTTCAACTCAACGAGCGCATTGGCGGCGTCCGTTGCTTCCTTCGAGCTTGGGTACTGGTAATAGACGCGTTGATAATATTCAGCCGCTTGCGGAAGGTCGCCGGTCTCTCCAAAGCAGCGCGCCAACAGCAAGCTGGCCTCTGGCTGGGGAACCACGTCGAAATACTTCTTCATCAGTTCCAGCGCCTGCTTGGGGCTGTTTCCGTCCAGGTCGGCGCGCACGGCCAGCGCCGCTGCTGAACCGACAAAGGGAGACAGCGGCGCAAAATCAAAAATGCGTTTAGCGGATTCGGCGACATCGCTGTAGTTGTGAAGCTCGTACTCAGCTTGCGCTCGAAGGTAGTGCGCGTAATCAGCCAGGAGCGGCGCTTTTGCTACCGCAGACTGAGCGTAATCAGCGGCCGCGCTGAAGTTCTTGTTATCCAGTTCGTGCTGCGCGACAGCAATCAATCCGGCAGCGCCCACAACCTTGGGGCTGGCGGGCTTGACTGCCGGTTCAGCGGCGGCGCGCGGAACCGGTTTACTTTTTGTCCGGCTTTTCTTAGTCGGAGGCGCGCTCCCCAGCAGCGTCAGCCCAAACAGGACTGAAGCAACCGCGCAACCGGCAATCAGCCGGGCGGTGCGATATCTAAACCAGAGGCCCCGGATATTCAACTCCTAACATTGCTTCGTTTCCTTCGGCGGCCGTTTGTATCAGTTCGAGATGCAAATAGTCCACCATGGACGGGATTATCATGAATTGCTTGCGGTAAGCGTCACGCGCCCGATCAATTTCATTTTTCAAAAACAAATATAAATTACTTTGCTCGCGGCCGGCTTGGCAAGCCTCGGGACGGGCAAGCTGCATTTCGGCCACGGTCACGCGGGCAAAACGCTGCGCGCGCGTGTGCAGGCTTCGTTGTTCCTCGCCCAGGTCGGCCCACGCGGGCAGCGTCCGAACGCTCGGTTTCATCTTCGGCGCATCCGCAATTTGAGAATGCAAGCCTGTGTTTGTTTTCCGTTCCAGCACCGCCGACGCCATCCCGGCCATCAACTCCAAACCGTTCGCGTCCGTGTCTTCGTCATCGGCGGCGAAGAGCACCGCCGCCACTCGACTTCCGTTCACTACGGGAACTAGATGCGCTCGGCCTCCTGAACCTTCCGCGCCGAGCGTTTCGCCCACCTCGGAGGGTGATCGCAGCGCGACAACCGGATCTTTTGTTTCAATCGCGCTGGCGAATGCCGCGGCCGACGAAAGAGGAAAAGAAAGATCCGCCGGTAAATCCATTTTCCATTGTCCGCGCAGGGTTAAAACCTCGTTCTTGACTTCAAATAAAGCGCCTTGCGGCGCGAAACGGCCCGCGCCATGGAGCAGCGCGGAAATCCACTCACCCTCCTTCTGATAGGGACGCAACCGGCGCAGGAACTGGTTCAACTCAGCCGTGATCTGGCCGCGAACGGCGCGCGCCGTCCGTTGATTGGCCGCGTCAAACTCACGCTTGAGCGCTTCCCAAGCCTGATCGAGAGCATGCATCGTGCCCTTCGATTTTAGCGAACAAGCCTGCTGGCGGATGAGTTAACGCTCCAGAAGCGAAACAGCGGTGGCGGTCTCGGGCAGAAGCGTGCTCACGATTTTCCGCTGTTGACCGGCGTGTTGAAGATCAAAGACAAGCTTCCCATCGCTCTGGCTGGCAGCTTCTCCCATCCATGCGTTCTCATCGTCCGCGGCTTGCACCTTGGATAAGCGCAAACGGGGCCAGCCGTCCGCGAACGAAAAGGCAAATTCTCCCGCTACTGTGTTGAAGGCATCGTCCGGCGACAAACTCAAATTGTTTCCCGAAAACGTTCCCGACGCATGCAGATGGCGCAGGATTTCTTCTCCCGCTCCCGCCGTGTCAAACGTTCCCGCTGCATTCAACAGGCCGCCGCCCCATTTGTAATTGTTCACGTTTGCCGTAAATTCGTAGCGGGGCGAGTACGAAGAAAGATTGACGCTTCCTTCCGCCCGGAGAACGCCGTCAGGAAGCTTGAGACGTACGGAGGAAAAGCGCAGATCAGCGCCTTGCCAAGTAAAGCGCGTCGCCAACGACCCCAGACTGACATGGCCCACTGAAAAGTTAGCGACGTCGAGTTCGCCTTCCAGATTTCTTTCGGCCAGCCAGTCCGGAATTCTGCGCTTCGCCACATGCAGGCGAGCCAGCCAGCCTTGCGCCTCCAGCGTGGGCGCGAGAAAGTTCTGAATTTCCTGGAGATCGGCCGCGGGCATCTCGATATGCAGATGTTCCGTCCGCCTTCCGTTTGCGTTATAACGATAGCTGCCGCGCAGCGCGCGGGAACCGATAACAGCCTTTAATTGCGTAAGCTCCAGTTCCGCAGCGTCGAATCTGGCCCGCCCCTCCGCCTGCCGCAGGGGAAGGGACAGGCCGGGAAGCTCTAAAACCCCTCCGGAAAACTGCACTCTTCCTGACCAGAGCGGATCTTCATTTTCCTTTCTGCTGTAAGCGACCTGTCCCCAAAGCAGGCCGTTCTTTACTGTGTTCAATGCTTCGGGTGTTCCAAACCAGACGCCGAGCGCGCGTTTGAACTCCTCGGTTGGGTACTCCTCCGCGCTGATCGACATCTCCGCATGGAGCATGGACAAATCAAAATCGCTGCTCATCCGCAGGGTCCCATTCTCTGTTTGTATCTCCGTGGGATCGAAATGTACGCGGTCCCCGGCGATGGTTGCGCCCGCGCGCGCCACGCGCAAAGGGGGAACACCGGGCAAAGTAGCGGCAATGTTTTGCAGCTCGACATTGCCGTTCAGGCCCCCCTTCGTCTCGTAGCTGATGATGCCGCCCAGCGTTCCGGTCAAACTCAAATCCGGCGGAACCGCCAGCCCCATGCGCCTCCCCAGCGGCAGCACGTTTCCAATGGGAACTTCCGTCAGGTGCGCGTTTAAGGAGCAGCGCGGATTAAGAAGAAAATCGCTGATCAGCATCTCTAAAGTAACCGGCGTTACTTCGCCTGCCCTTGTTCCAAACGTATTGAGAGCAAGATTGTGAGCAAGCAGGTCGGCGGTGCCGCCGTACTGAACCCGCAAATCCTCGCCCCTCGCCGGAAGCAGATCCCAGCGATGAACATCTCCCAAACGCAGTTCCCCTCGAATCCTGAGGGCCCCTAACGGACCCTCCAGCCTGGCATGCGAGCTGACCGTCCCATGCACGCCGATATCATGGCCTTCAATCAATGCTGTGACTTCACTCAGATTGCTGGGGTCAAGCCTGAGATCCGCTTCCAGTTGATTCGCGGCCGCGCTTTTTGCATTGACGTACCAGTTCACCGTTCCGCGCAAGTGGCCGAACCCGTTTCCCGCCCGATCCGTGCGGGCCGGTGATCCGGAGAACTGGATCAACAACTTGCCGGAGCGCTCCGGATAGACAGTGAGATCCGAGTCCAGAACATACAGCGTGGATTTACGAACGCCGAATTTGAAGTTAATGCGCCCGCCGGACACTTCGAACACGGGAAAGAAATTAAGCGGCATCTTGCGCGGCGCGCTTAAGCGTTCAACCAGTTCCACGACGTTCCAGGTTTCGTCGCTTCGTTTCACTAAATTGAGCGACGGCTCCACCAGGCGCAGGCTGGAGAATTGAATCTGCCCCCAGAGCAATTTGTCGAGCCGGACGTGCGCCTGCAAGGTAGGCACGAACGCGAAAGGCTCCAAACCATAACGAGGGTCCTCGCTAATCGTCACGTTTCGCAGGGAGAATCCCGGCCCGGAGAAAAACGTAAAGCGAACACTTTCAAACTCGACCGTGCGCCCCAAGGTTGTCTGGAGCGTCCGCTGAATTTGCGCGCTGAAACGGGAGCCGTCCACGAAGGGCGCAATGACGCCGGCCAAGGCGATCACGCCGAGGCCCATCAATGCCAGCCGCCAAAGGGGTCGAAAACGAAAGAAAGCGCTATGGATTAACAATCCTTGACTCGACACGGAAGCTCATTACTCACTTGTCTGCGTGCCCTGATTATAGCGTCGCTTTGACGTCGCTGTGTCGCCGGAGCATGCTATTCTCAACCCCGATGGATGCTACCTCCGGGCAACAGACGCTCATAAAGCCGTTAGCGATGATCTTTGACTTGGATGGCGTTCTGATTCACTCCATGCCGCTGCATGTCGTTGCCTGGGAGCGCTACCTCCATAAGCTGGGGGTCCGGGTCGAAAACCTGGAAGCCCGCATGCACGGTAAACGCAACTCAGAACTGGTGCGGGATTTCCTCGGTGATACGGTCTCCGAAGATGCCGCCTTCCAGCATGGCCTCGCTAAAGAGCGCCTTTTTCGTGAACTTCTTACCGAAGAAGGTTTGGACCGTTTTCAGGTTCCGGGCGTCCGTGAGTTTCTGGAGCGTCATCGAGATATCCCAAAAGCCATCGGCTCCAACGCCGAACCGGAAAACATCAACTTTGTGCTGGATCATTTCCACCTGCGCCCTTACTTTCAGGCCGTTGTCAATGGTTTGGAAGTCAAGCGCCCTAAACCGTTTCCTGACATTTACCTGAAAGCCGCGCGGCATCTGGGAGCGGAGCCGGAACGCTGCCTTGTTTTTGAAGATTCGCCGACCGGCGTCGAAGCGGGCGTGGCGGCGGGAATGCGGGTAATAGGGGTCGAAACGACGCCTACCACTTTCACGGACATTGCGCTTCGCATCCATGATTTTCACGATCCGCTGCTGGAGCCGTGGCTCCAATCGCAGGGAGTAAGGTCATAGGTCGGGATTCGCGGGGCGCTCGCCTGTTACAATCCCCATTGATGTTTAACGGCATTGAGCATTTCGCCATCGCGTCGGCAAACCCCCAGCGTCTTGCCGAATATTACTGTGCTTATCTCGAATTCGAGATTAACTACGTTTACAGCGGCAACTACTTTGTTCAGGCGAAGGACGGAAGCCTGATTGAAATTATTCCCGCCGAGGGGGAGCGCCCGCAGTCAGCCATGCGCACTCCCGGGCTGCGGCATATCGCCCTCTCGGTGGACGACTTTGACGCCGCTTACCGTCAATTGCAGGAGCAGGGCGTGAAGTTTGAAGGCGAGCCGTTCACCAATGCGGGCAACCGCCTGGTTTTCTTCAAAGATCCGGACGGCAACTTAATTCACCTGATTAAACGAGAGAAGCCCATACGCTAGTTGCTACAGCGAACCTTTAGAGCGTTTCGTTACCGTGACTTCCGGCTGATGTGGCTGGGCGCTTGCGCGTCCAGCATCGGCACCTGGATGCAGATTCTGGCGCAGAGCTGGCTGGTTTACCAGATCTCCAAGTCTTCCGTCTACCTGGGCCTTGACGCTTTTTTCGGCCAGATTCCCATTTTTCTTTTTTCCTTGTTCGGCGGAGTGTTTGCCGACCGCAAGAACCGTCGGACGCTGCTGCTGATCTCGCAATGCATTCAGTTAACGTGCGCCTTCCTGCTCGCTGCCTTGGCGGCGACAGGAGTTGTTCATGTCTGGCATATTTGGTGCCTCTCGTTCACTGTTGGGCTGGCGCAATCTTTCGGCGGTCCGGCTTATTCAGCGTTGATACCGACGCTCGTGAAAAAGGAGGATTTGCAAAACGCTATTGCTCTCAACTCCATTCAGTTCAATTTGGCGCGCGTGGTGGGGCCGGCTTTGGGGGGCATCGCTTTGGCAAAGCTGGGCGCGGGCTGGTGCTTCACGCTGAACGGCATCTCCTTTCTGGCGGTCATCGCTTCCCTGCTGGCTATTCACCTGCCGTTCACGCCGGCAAGCAGCGGAGAATCAGTCCTGGAGAGCATGAAAGAAGGCGTGAACTTCCTGCGGCGGCGCGAAGGCATGGTCAGCCTGGTCGCTCTCGCCTTTTTGCTTACCCTGCTGTCTTATCCATTGATTACCTTTCTGCCGGTCCTTGCGCGTGACGTTTTTCATGGCGGCCCTAACACGTTTACGCTGTTCCTCTGCCTGTCGGGCGCGGGGTCCGTGGTCGGCGCTCTCGTGGTCGCCAGTCGACAGAACCAAAAAAAGCAGGCCCGGATTTCCCTGCTCGTGATGGGGCTGCTCGGGCTGTTTATTGCCTTGATCGGCTTGTCAAAGAACATTGCCTGGACATCAGCGTTCATTTTTGTGGCCGGTTTGCTGCTGATGGTTGTTTTCGCGCTCAACTCTTCCCTGGTGCAGCTCTACGTTTCCGATGCCATGCGGGGTCGCGTGATGAGCGTCTATAACGTGGCATTTCGCGGCGGCATGCCGTTCGGCAGTCTTCTTTCCGGGTTGCTGATTAAAGGAGCTTCCGCGCCGGCCGTCATGGCTCTGAACGGCATACTCGTGGTGGTGCTTGCTTTATACTTCCTTCTTGTTCAGCGCAAACTCGCGAAACTCTGAGACGCCGGAAACGTCCTTCCTACAATGAAGGAGAGGATGTTGACGGCAGTTTTATCGCAGCGGGTTTTCAAGGCGCTAGGCGCATGTTGTTTGGGCATTTTGGTTTTGGGAGCCGCCGCTCAGAACGCGGATTTAGCGGCGGCGCGTGATCGCGGAGATCGCGCCGCGCTCGACCGTTTCATTCAGCAGGCGAAACAGGCGGCTGACAGCAACGCCAAATCCGCCGAGGCGCAATACCGGCTGGCGCTGGCTTACTCTTACGGCGCGGAAGTGGCCATGGAGCAGCATGACAAAAAGAAAGCGGAGGCATGGGCGGAAGCGGGTCTTGATCCGGCGCAGAAAGCAGTTTCGGGCAGCAGTTCCAACGCCGAATACCACCGCCTTTTAGGAGCTTTGTGCGGTCAGGTGATCCCCGCTAATCCCCTCATGGGAACCCTGAAATATGGTCAGTGCGCGCGCGATGAAATCAGTAAAGCCATTCAGTTGAACGGCAATCTGGCTTTAGCTTACGTCAGCCGCGGCGTGGGGAATTACTATTTGCCCGCGTCTATGGGAGGCGGACCGGAACTCGCAGTGAAGGACTTCGACAAGGCTATCGCCCTTGATCCCAAACTCGCCGACAGTTACCTCTGGAAAGGCATTACGCTGCGCAAGGAAAACCGCAACGCGGAAGCGCGTAAAGCTTTGGAACAGGCCGTGCAGCTTGCTCCCAATCGTGTGTGGGCCAAAGAGCAATTAGGAAAAACGCCGGCGCAATAATGCGTCGGGCCCTTCTTCTTTTCCTGGGCTTCGCGGCTGTTACCTACCTGGAATTTCGCTATTTTCCGGGGCATTCTTACCTGGGAGGCGAAAGCCAGGTCTTTGTGCCGATGCTGGAAAGGCTTGACGCGCCCGGTTTTCTTTCCCGCGACCTGGTGGCCGTCAGCCCTCACCTGACCTACACGATCTATGACGAAGCGGCCCTCTTTCTGCACCGGCTCACCAGACACGACTTTGAAGTTGTCCTGCTCGCGCAATTGCTTCTCAGCCGTGTGGCCGCGCTGCTCGGCATTTTCCTGCTGATTCTTTCCACGGGTTTGAACGCCGGTTATGCCTTGGCGCTTTCCGCCTTTGTGAACCTGGGCGCCGCGCTTCCCGGCATGGACGAACTGCTGATCGGGCGCGAGCCTGTTCCGCACGTGCTTGCGTTTGGCTTCACGCTGCTGGCGCTCGGCGCGCTGGCGCACGGAAAACCGCTATTGGCGGGTTTCGCGGGAGGAACCGCGCTGGTCTACCACGCTCCGATAGCGGCCCTTTTTTGGCTGCTGGTGCTGGCGCTGTTTTTCCATCGCAAGCTGCGCTTCTTCGTCCGGCCCATGGCGCCGATCTTTGTCGTCTTTGCCTTGCTGCTCGCAAACTTGGCGCAACTGCAGCCCGGCGTGGTGGAAACGCAGAATTTCTTCAGCCGGATTTCCGGGCAGTGGTCCCGGCTTCAGCTTGAACAAACGCCTTCGGTCTGGACGTCAACCTGGGCGGTCAAAGTGATGGCGCTTTATCTGGCCGTGTTTGTCTTGGGAGCTTACGCCGTCGCGCGCATCTGGCCGTCCCTCAATCGCCCGAGCCGTTGGCTGTTCGTCCTTCTTCCGTCATGCGGCATCTTGAGCGTGCCGCTGTCGGCGTTTCTTCTTGGCTATCTGCGTTGGTCGCTGATGGCGCAGCTTCAGCCGACCCGAACGCTTCTGTTTACCGTGGCGTTGGCGTCGGCCGCTATCGGCATGGCCGGAGTTCGAGCGCTGCAAAGGCGAAGAACTTTGGAAGCTTGTCTTTGGTTTTTAGTGATCGCGGCCCTGCCGTTGAGCATGGCGGCGTTTCTACAGCGCGGACAAAGCGCGGAACCGGCGGGCGTGGAGGAAGTGGCGGCGTGGGCGGAAGCCAATACCTGGGGAGGCTCCATGTTTCTGTTTCCGGACGCGGGCCGTGCCCTTTATCCGGGGATATTTCGAGCGCAATCGGTGCGCGCCGTTTATGTCGACTGGCAGAGTAGGCAGCTTATAAAGTACTTCGAAAAGTTCGCCCTGGAATGGGACCGGCGCTGGCGGGGAACGATGAACGGAACCTATTCCCCTCAACGCCTGCAAAGTTTTCAAACGCTTTCCATTGATTACTACGTGCTGCAACGCCGCCATCAACTGGCTGCGGTAAGACCTGTATTCGCGAACAAAGAGTTCGTCGTGTATGACGCTCAGGACCTGAAAAAATCCAATTAGCTACTCAAATTAATGCCGAGCTTCTTCAACTCTTCGGCATAATACCGTTTGTGAAGAATGTCGAATTCCTCGCCGCCTTCAGGAATGTCGCGTTTCTGCGTGCGGACTTTCTGCCGGGCGGCGCGGTCTACCCGGTCTTCAATTTGCAGCAGTTCCGTCATTTCGCGCACTAGGGCCAAGCGGAGGTCATTCGGATCTTTGCGTACCCGGAAGTCGCGCGACTTCCGCATTTCCGCCACCAGTTTAT
>JAABUZ0100006974.1_pt1 | contig 13850 bp, 10 predicted proteins | sample 5562091 | NCBI WGS metagenome assembly JAABUZ01 (sample SAMN12813069, study PRJNA571459) | rock metagenome | isolation source: Antarctica rocks | place: Antarctica: Victoria Land, Linnaeus Terrace sud | collected 2015-12-21 | reverse complement strand
GCCCGCGAGCGTCCGATCGCCCGGTCGAAGACACGCTCACCTGGGTTCCCGGCGTGTCCATCGCAACTACCCAGGGCAGCTCCGTCCCCATCCCCCCGAAGCTCCCCGTCAGACTCATCGGTGGCGGATCTCCAGCCGCCAATCCATGCGGTATCCGCGACGGCACACTCGTCATCTGCGGCGCACTCGGAGCACTGAGGGCGGCGGTCGCCATCGACGAGCTCGCGGCCTCCACCCGCCTCACCACCACCACCGGCCGCGGCTTATCCAGATGGAGCGGCACAAAGGCCCTTGGAGCGAGTGCGCGCAGCCCGATTCGCTCCGGATGCAGCATCGGCACCATCACCAGCAGAGCCGCCGCACAGCACTGCAAAACCACCGATCCGGCCCACGTTAACCGTGCCCCGGGCGACATACGACCCACCTGCGAAGTCACAAAACTCTGCTCAAACATAAGGCACCATCCAGCTTCGGAATGAGGTGCGCATTGAGCGAGAATGCGTCCGTATGGTGTTAGACACCAGCCCCGCACGTATGTTCCCTTTCTTAGCCGAGCCGCACTTCGAGTGCACAGGACCTCATCCGTGAGCGATGATGTCCCATGCCCGCCCAGCCGGTTCAGATCGCGTCGTCCGTCCAGACCGCCCAAGTCCCCCAGATCGTCGCCGCCGCTCCCCCCCGCGTCCTCTCCATCGACGTCCTCCGCGGCATCACCATCGCCTTCATGATTCTCGTCAACGATCCCGGCGACGGAGCCCACACCTACACCCAGCTCGAACACGCCCGCTGGAACGGCCTCACCCTCACCGACCTTGTCTTCCCAAACTTCCTCTTCCTCGTCGGCGCGTCGATCATCCTCTCGCTCTCCGCTCGCATGGAGCGCAGCCCCACCGGCACCCTGGACAGCGCCACACGGCAGAAGCTCGCCTTTCGCATCCTCCGCCGCGCCGCCACAATCTTCTTCATCGACCTTTTCCTCTCCGCCATGCCGCTCTTCCACCTCACAACCCTTCGCATCTATGGCGTGCTCACCCGCATCGCCATCTGCTATCTCGTCGTCGGCCTGCTCTGTCTTGTCACCCGTCGCATCTCCACCCTGCTCGCCATCTCCGCCGCCCTTCTCGTCGGCTATTGGGCCATCATGCGCTTCGTCCCGGTCCCCGGCTTTGGCGTCCCCACGCACCACATCCCCCTCCTCGACCCCGACCGCAACCTCGCCGCCTGGCTCGACCGCGGGGTCAACGCCTTTCTCCAGCGCACCCTCCACACCGGCCGCCTCTACGAGCACACCCGCGACCCCGAAGGCCTCCTCTCCACCCTCCCCGCCCTCGTCACCACCATCCTCGGATCCATCACCGCCCTCTGGCTCCGCCGCTCCACCACCATGCCAGCCTCGTCCGAAACCTCACCCAACGCAACCGGAGCTCCACAAAACCGGGTGCTCCATCCTCCGCAGCCTCACCGCGAAGGGTGCGGTATCGAGCAAAGCTCGACCGCTCCCGCCCTCATCGAAGCAGCCGCCCCACTCGAAGCCACCTCCGATTCAACCCAACTCCGTTCACTGACCGAGCTCCAGACCCTCCGCGGCCTCCTCATCGCCGCCGTCCTCTGTCTTGCCGCCGGCCGCCTCTGGGACCTCACCTTCCCCATCAACAAAAACCTCTGGACGAGCTCCTACGTCTTCTTCGCCGCGGGCTGCTCCCTCCTCGGCCTCGCCCTCTGCTACTGGCTCATCGACATCCTCCATCTCCAGCACCGCTCCCACACCGGCCGCGCCCTCCTTTGGCCCTGGCTCGTCTTCGGCTCGAACGCCATCACCGCCTACGCCATGTCCAACGTCTTTGTAAAGCTCTTCGCCCTCATCAAGGTCCACGACTCCTGGAACCCCGACCCCACCCGCCAGACCACGGCGTGGCACTGGATTTATCAGCACATCTTCGCCCGTGGGCATTCGACAGAAAACACCTCCCTCGCCTTCGCCCTCGCCTTCGTCGCCCTCTGCTTCCTCCCCAACCTCCTCCTCTGGCGCAAACGCATCTTCCTCAAAGTCTGACGCCCCGTCCCCTGTCCTGCCTTCGCGCCGCTTTGCGCCCATAGCGCCCTCCGTGGTGAAGCCTTTCACCCGCTCAACGCACGAACGCCTCTGGCCGCGCCCACCGAGTACCATCAACCCAGCACCAAAGGAGAGCAGGGAAGTGCCCTACAAAGACCTCCGCGAATGGATCGCCCGCATCGACAGGACAGGCGACCTCCGCCGCATTAAGCAGCCAGTCTCCCCCTATCTCGAAATGGCCGAGATAGCCGACCGCACCGCCAAGCTGCGCCGGAATGGCGAGCCCTGGGGTGGACCCGCCCTCCTCTTCGAAAACGTCACCGGCCACCCCGGCGCCCGCGTCCTCATGAATCAGTTCGGCTCCGAAGCGCGTATGAACCTCGCGCTTGACACCGACTCCCTCGACGCCATAGCCGACCGCATCCGCGTCCTCATCAAGCCCGAAACCCCCACCAGCTTTCTCGATAAACTCAAGCTCCTCCCAAAGCTCGCCGAGGTCGGCAGCTTCTTCCCCAGGCTCATCGACCGCTCCGAAGCCGCCTGCAAACAAACCATCCTCAAGGGCAGGGAAGTTGACCTCTCTCAGCTCCCCGTCCTCACCACTTGGCCCGGCGACGGCGGCCCCTTCATCACCCTCCCCTGCGTCATCACCCGCGACAGCAGATCCGGCAAGCGCAACATCGGCATGTACCGCATGCAGGTCTACGACCGGAACACCACGGGCATGCACTGGCAACGTCAAAAGGTTGCCGCCGAGCAGATGCGCGACCGTCTCCGCGCCACCACCTCCACCACCGCCGAAGCCGTAGACCTCATGGCCCAAACCGCCGGCGGAACCGCCGCTCAGCACGGAGGTGCCCCAAACTTGGGTGCCCCATTCTCTGCGCAGCAAAGGGTGGGGTCGTCTTCCGGTGAAACCACTGGACAACCCCATCCACCCCAAACCCCATCCACCCTCTCCCAAACCACCATCACCAAAATCAAAAACTCCCGCCTCGAGGTCGCCGTAGCCATCGGCGCCGACCCCGCCACCACCTTTTCCGCCATCGTCCCCGCCCCACCCGAGGTCGAGGAGTACCTCATCGCCGGCTTCCTCCGCGGCAAGCCCGTCGAGCTCGTCAAGGCAGAGACCGTCGACCTCGAAGTCCCCGCCCACGCCGAATACATCCTCGAAGGCTTCGTCGACCTCGCCGAGCTCCGCTCCGAAGGGCCCTTTGGCGACCACACCGGCTTCTACACCATGCCCGACGACTACCCCGTCTTCCACCTCACCGCCATCACCCACCGTAAAAATCCCATCTACGCCGCCACCGTCGTTGGCAAGCCTCCCATGGAGGACGCCTGGATGGGAAAGGCCGTCGAAAGAATCTTCCTCCCCCTCATGCAGCTCACCTTGCCCGAGATCGTCGACGTCTGCCTCCCCCCTGAGGCCGTCTTCCACAACCTCATGATCGTCGCCATCAGAAAGTCCTACGCCGGCCACGCCCGCAAGGTCATGAACGGCATCTGGGCCATGGGCCAGGCCATGTTCACCAAATGCGTCATCGTCGTCGACGAGGACTGCAACCCGCACGACCTCGCCGAAGTCGTCCTTCGCACCTCCAACAACATCGACCCCGAGCGCGACATCCAGTTCACCCTGGGCCCCGTCGATTCCCTCGACCACGCTTCACGCCTCCCCAACTTCGGCAGCAAAATGGGCATCGACGCCACCCGCAAATGGCCCGCCGAAGGCTTCACCCGCCCTTGGCCCCCCATGCTCGCGATGCCTCCCGAGGTCAAAGCCCGCGTCGACAGCTTTTGGAAGAAACTCGGCATCGACTAAGCTCGGCGGCGTGCCGATCATCGTTCTGTCGCTCGCCCATCCTCCCCGGCATTTCCCAACCGCCGTCTGGTCACGCCTACCGCCTTCATCTCCACACGCCCCACCGCCTTTTCTCGCCCGGCTTCCCATCCGCGTCATCTCGACCGAAGCGAAGCGAAGTGGAGAGACCCCCGTATTCCCGTTCCGCCCCAAATCGCCCGCCTCAAGCATCTATACTGAAACTATGTCTATCGTCAGCAATGCCGCAGCGATCGCCAAAGGTATGAGCATCACCCTCAGAGAGGCCTTCCAGCCCACCGAGGTCGAGAACTACCCTGACGGCAAAGGACCCATGCGCGGTGCCAAGTTTCAGGAGCGCTTCCGCGGAAAGCACCAGCTCCAGCGCGACGAGAATGGCCTCGAAAAGTGCGTCGCCTGCTTTCTCTGCGCCGCTGCCTGCCCTTCAAACTGCATCTACATCGAGGCCGCGGAGAACACAGAAGAAACTCGATTCTCCTCCGCTGAGCGTTACGCCAAGGTTTACAACATCGACTACAACCGCTGCATCTTTTGCGGCTACTGCGTCGAGGCCTGCCCGACCGACGCCATCACTCACGGCCATGGCTTCGAGCTAGCCTCGCTCAACGCGACCAACCTGGTCATGCGCAAGGAAGATATGCTCGTCCCGATACTTCCCGCGCTCCCCCTCGATCCACGCTCCGACAAAGACCTGGCCGAGGTTCTCTCGTAGCCTGCGACGAGCAGGTCGAGGCGCCTCCCGCTTAGGCGCCCTCTCGGGATGTTCAGCTCGTCGTGGACACCGCTGCCAGTCACCTTGCATCCTGACATGCGCGCCTGTATCTCCCGCAGTGTCCCCGGAGACCATGTCGACTTTCCTGGAAGCATCAAGCGCCCAGGTCACGCAACACCTGTTTGAGGCCGGCGATTTCACTCGCTCACGTCTACCTCCTCGCACGGTCCTCCATCCGCACGCCAGGTACTTCGTGGCCAAAGGCTCCATTCGGATCCCCTGAAAAGAATTCCGTGGGGGGTCACTGTCCCAGTACACTCAGTACATTCCTGGATCGTCGAGCAGAATCTCCTCACCCGGCCTTGTATTTGCTCCATGAGGTGAGAAACGTAACGAACGCTCCGGCAACGAGAAACCATGCCCATCGGCTCCGTTCTGATACCCGCCATTCTGCACATCTGCCGCCGTGAGATGCTGCGTCCCCTTCGCGACGAGATCCTGCGCGTCTCTGGCTTTCATGTGGACTCCACCTTGGATAGCAACAGCGCTCTTTCCATGTACGCTCGCCGCCAGTATGACCTCGTTCTTGTTGACGTGGAGGGTGAAGCAGCCGTTCAGGAGGCCGAGCAGATCTGTTCAAAAATCAAGACGGCGCAGCACTCCCAGAAGGTGGCCTTCGTCTGCAACTGGCGCGTCGCCGACCTTACAGACTGTCCAGACGAGATCCTCCGCACCGAGTTCGACCCAGGAGCCTTCGTCCAGGGTGTTCGCAAGATGGTCACGCACTAGGCAGGGCATTGTGGGTGACCGTCGCGACCACAGCGGCTCCTTTCGGTGTCCATTGCGCAAGCAGCCGGGTAGCTCGGCAGGCACTCTTCCTCATTGGCCAACTTGCAGCGACATCCGCGCTATGCTACAACTCATCTATTCCAGTCTGCTTCACCGCAGATTTGAATTTCATGCAGAGTGGTTGAGGGACGAGCCCTGAGACGCCACGACAACCGGACAGAATATGCGTACCGGTGTCAACTCTCTCCTGGAAACAGGGAACATGAGATTCGGAGAGCGCAGTCCCAGAGTTCCGGGAAGGCAACCCCGCATTTCTTTTCCTGAGCCGTTCGCGGCGCCCCCAAAGAGAGTACGTCACAGCAGCCAGAACCCTCTCCTCTCGGAGAAGAGTGCAATGGCTTATTCCTGTACGGCGTATCAGTTGAAGTGCAATGAGTGTGGCAAGCTTTACGGCAACCAGCCCCTCTCCGCCTGCGACGTCTGCCTGGCTCCCCTCGAACTCACCTACGATCTCGATTCCGCTCGCCCCAACTTCACCCGGGCCAACATCTCCGCTGGACCTGCCAGCATCTGGCGCTACGGTGCCCTCCTCCCGGTCCCCGAAGAGTTTAGCCCTGACCTTCCTGTCGGGTTTACCCCGACCGTACGCGCTCGCAATCTCGGCAAGCGCATCGGCGCCGGGAACCTCTACATCAAGAACGATGCCGTCTGCTTCCCGACCCTCAGCTTCAAAGATCGCGTCGTTGCCGTTGCCCTTGCCAATGCCCAGCGGTTCGGCTTCACCACCGTCGGCTGTTCTTCTACCGGCAACCTCGCCAACTCCGTCGCCGCCCAGGCTGCACGCCTCGGCCTCAAGGCCACCATTCTGGTCCCTGCCGATCTCGAGCCCGCCAAGATCCTCGCTACCCTCGTCTATGGCGCGCGACTCATCCGCGTCGACGGCAACTACGACCATGTCAATCGTCTCTGTACGCAGATAGCCGGTGAGTACAACTGGGGTTTCGTCAACGTCAATCTCCGCCCCTATTACGCTGAGGGCTCAAAGACCGTCGGCTACGAGATCGCCGAGCAGCTCGGCTGGCGCCTGCCTGATAACGTTGTCTGCCCCATGGCCGGCGGCTCCGTCATCCGCAAGATCCGCAAGGCGTTCAACGAACTAATAGCCCTTGGCCTCGTCGACGAGAAGCCCGTTCGCTTCTTCGGCGCCCAGGCTACCGGATGCTCCCCCATCTCTGTCGCCGTGAAGTCCGGCCTGGACTACATCGAGCCGCAACGTCCCAATACCATCGCCCGCTCGCTCGCGATCGGCAACCCTGCAGACGGTTCTGCCGCAGCCCACATGATCCAGTCCACCGGAGGCTACGCCGAAGATGTTTCTGACGTAGAGATCGTCTCCGGCATCCAGGAGCTCGCCGAAACGGAAGGCATCTTCACCGAGACCGCCGGCGGCGTCACCACCGCCGTTACCGCCCGGTTGTACGCTCATGGACGCATCTCACCCGACGAGCTGACGGTCTCCGTCATCACCGGAAACGGTCTCAAGACCACCGACGCCCTCGCCGGTTGCTATACCCAGGAACGCGCCGTTCGACCCCGGCTGGCCGACTTCGAGGCGTATATCCGCGAGCTGGACGGCGCTGTAGCGGAACCCGAACTGGTAGCCGCCGGAGCTCCCTATGCCAATTAACGTCACGCTCCCTACTGCCTTTACGCGCCATACCGATGGACGCAAGATCTTCCACTCCTCCGCCCAGGATCTACCGTCGCTGCTCAACGATATCGATCAGCAGTTCCCAGCGCTCGGAACCCAGATCAAGGACGAGTCGGGAAAGCTTCGCCGCTTCGTCAACATCTACGTCAACGATGAAGATATCCGCTTCCTCGGCGGTGAGAGCTATGCCTTTCAGGACGGGGACGAGGTGATGCTGATACCGTCGATCGCTGGTGGTATCGATAAAGCGCAGTAACACGCTCCACAGCGGCTCCTGTATGCTGAGCCGTTTTCAGATCGGATAGGCAGTCGCCGGTAGCTCGGACGTTACCCTCAGCCCGACTGTATTTTCCGCTGCAAGCAACGGTCTACGTCCTTTGTCTCTCTTACCTTGGGAGAGACTTGCGCAAGGTACGCGCGACTCCGGATGAAAGAAAGAAGGTCTTGCATGTTCCTCATACTCGCAGTCGTGCTCCTGGTTCTTTGGCTTGGTGGCTTCTTTGTCTTCCACGTAAGCAGCTTTCTCATTCACCTGCTAATTCTCTTCGCAATCATCTCGGTCATCATGCACTTCGTTACGGGGCGGCGCACCGTCTAGGTCCATGCTGAACGCAGGAAAGCCGAGCCACTGGGCTCGGCTTTCCTGCGTTACTTCGGCAACAGGCTCTACTGATGAGCAGTCGGAAGTGACGCGCTCACGGTGGGAGGAGGCGGGATTACATTCCCTAGAGCCGCCGGAGTCTCCTCTTGCAGCTCCGGCAAATCCCCTTCAAGCGCAATCTGAAGAACCTCATCCATCTCACTCACGAAGTGCAGTTTCATCGTGGACTTCAAGAGCTCCGGCAGATCCGCCAGATCCTTCCTGTTGTCCTCTGGCACAATCGCCTCAAAGATACCTGCACGATGCGCTGCCAGCAGCTTCTCCTTCAAGCCGCCAATAGGCAAGACCTTGCCTCGCAGCGTGATCTCTCCGGTCATCGCGATGTCACGCCGGACCTTGATCTTGGTCAGCGCGCTTGCAAGCCCGGTTGCCATCGTAATGCCAGCCGACGGCCCGTCCTTTGGAATCGCTCCCTCGGGAACATGTACGTGGATATCCAGGTGGCGGTAGAAATCCCTTGTCAGACCCAGGTGCAGCGCGCGCGAACGGATGTAACTTAGCGCAGCCTGTGCCGACTCCTGCATCACGTCGCCCAGCTGCCCCGTTGTCGTCATCTTGCCCTTGCCATCCAGCACCTGCACTTCGGTCTGCAAAATGGTCCCGCCGACCTCCGTCCACGCAAGTCCTGTCACCAATCCGACCTCGCTCTTCTCATGTGCCAACGAGTCGCGGAACTTCGCCGTCCCGAGCAGGTCAGACAGGTTCTCCGCTGTGACGATCTCCTTGTGCTCTGCTCCGTTCTTGACGACGCGACGCGCTACCTTGCGGCAGACGTTGCCGATCTCGCGCTCAAGGTTACGGACACCAGCCTCCCGCGTGTACCCGCGGATGATCTGCTTCAAAGCATCATCCTCGAAGATCACCTGTCCCTCGGAGAGACCGGTTCCTTCGCGCTGCTTCTTCACCAGGTACTGCTTGGCAATCTCCAGCTTCTCAAGCTCGGTGTACCCATGCAGCCGCAGAATCTCCATACGATCCTGGAGCGGCCCGGGTATCGTGTGCAGGACATTGGCCGTAGCTACAAACAACACCTGCGAAAGGTCGTACTCGACATCCAGGTAGTGATCCTGGAACGATGTATTCTGCTCGGGATCCAGCACCTCAAGCAGCGCGCTCGCCGGATCGCCGCGGAAGTCCGAAGCCATTTTATCGATCTCGTCGAGCATGAACACGGGATTCTTCGTGCCAGCCTTCTTCATGCTCTGGATGATCTGTCCCGGTAGCGCTCCGATGTACGTGCGGCGATGTCCGCGGATCTCCGCTTCGTCCCGGACTCCGCCCAGCGACATCCTGACAAACTTTCGGCCAGTCGCCTTTGCGATCGACATGCCGAGTGAGGTCTTACCCACGCCCGGAGGCCCGACGAAGCACAGGATCGATCCCTTCGGATTCTTGACCAGCTGCCGCACCGCGAGAAACTCGAGAATCCGCTCCTTAATCTTCTCAAGGCCGTAGTGGTCCTCGTTCAGGATCTGCTCCGCATGGTCGATCGAGCGGATCTCCTTGGAGCGCTTGCGCCACGGCACCGAGAGGAGCCAGTCGAGGTAGTTACGACTCACCGTAGACTCCGCCGACATCGGCGGCATCGCCTCCAGCTTCTTCAACTCCAGCATGCTCTTCTCGAGCACATCCTTCGGCATCCCCGAAGCTTCGATCTTCTTTTTCAGCTCGTCGAACTCGCTCTTCTCGCCGCGCCCAAGCTCCTTCTGGATCGCCTTGATCTTCTCGTTGAGGTAGTACTCCTTCTGCGCCTTTTCCATCTGTCGCTTCACCCGCGACTGAATGGTGCGATCCATGTTCAGCTTCTCGATTGCAACGTCGAGCGCATCCGCCACGCGCGACAGACGGTCCTCAGGATCAAAGACCTCCAGCAGTTGTTGTTTCTCCTCGATCGAGAGCTGCAGGTTCGCGGCAATCGTATCGGCCAGCTTCGCCGGTTCGTCCGCACGCACACTCGCCGCCATCGTCTCGTAGTTCAGGCTTTGCTGTAGCTTCACGTACTGCTCAAACAGAGAGTGCACCCGCTGCATCAACTGCTCCACCTGCGGGCTCATCTCCAGCCGGGTCGCTCCCGTGCGAACAGTTGCGACAAAGAAGCCATCCTCGTCCGTTACCTCGCTAGCCCGCGCACGCTCTACACCCTCGACCAGAACCTTGATGTTGCCGTCGGGCATCTTCACGCTCTGCACGATGTTGCCAATCGTCCCTGTCTCGTAGATGTCGGTCGCACTCGGCTCATCAACCGAGGCATCGTGCTGAGTTGCCAGAAAGATCTTTCGATCCCCCGTTAAAGCCTCTTCCAGGGCACGCACGCTCGAGTCACGTCCAACAACAAACGGCGTCATCATGAAGGGGAAGATGACCATGTCGCGGATCGGCATCATCGGCAACTTCCGTACGTCACCGCTTAGAATTTCTTTGGATTGGTTCGCCATTGTTCTCCCCCCAAGTTAGACGTCCGCAATGGAGCAACGATGCAACGGCTCCGGGCTTCCCGTGATTGTAATGCGTTGACTGTGTTCATGCGGCAGGAGATATCCTCGGCGTTACATGCTGAACACGCCTTACAGGAGATCGACCGGTCGCTTCACTCTGGCTGCAAAAAAGAAAAGAGGCACGCGCAGCCGCGTGCCTCCCGCTTGTTCCTGTCCAGCGAATTATCCAGCTTTCTCCAATACCACGGGCAGCGTCAACGAGCGCTTTTGCACCATCTCCGCTGTAATCGAGAGCTCCTTCACCTTCTTGTTGCCCGGCACGTAATACATCAGGTCGAGCATCAACTCCTCAAGGATCATCCTTAGACCGCGTGCCCCGACCTTGCGCTGCAGGGCCTCACGAGCGATCTCTCGCGCCGCATCCTCCGTAAAGGTGACCTTCACGCCTTCGAACTCGAAGAGCTTGCTGTACTGCTTCAGGATGGCGTTGCGTGGCTTGGTCAAAATATCGATTAGCGCAGCTTCGTCCAATTCATCCAGAACGCCCATCACGGGCAGCCGTCCAACAAACTCCGGGATCAAACCATACTTCAGCAGATCTTGTGGCTGCGCCTGCCTCAGCAGCTCCGCATCGCGCTGCGCCCGGATCGGTGTCACCTCGCCGTCCGCCGCGTCCGGTTCAGAAAGGGTCTTGAAACCAAGAGCCTTCTTTCCGATGCGACGCCCAATCACCTTTTCCAGGCCAACAAAAGCGCCACCGCAGATGAATAGGATGTTCGTCGTGTCGACGGCCGTAAACTCCTGATGCGGATGCTTCCGCCCACCCTGCGGTGGAACGTTTGCAACTGTTCCTTCCAGAATCTTCAGCAGGGCCTGCTGTACGCCTTCACCCGAAACATCACGCGTGATCGAAGGGTTCTCGTCCTTGCGTCCGATTTTGTCGATCTCGTCGATGTAGATGATGCCGCTCTGCGCCCGCGTCACATCGCCCTCAGCCGCCTGCAGCAGCTTCAAAATGATGTTTTCGACGTCCTCACCCACGTAGCCGGCCTCGGTGAGTGTCGTCGCATCCACGATCGCGAATGGCACATCCAGCATCTTCGCCAGCGTGTGCGCCAGCAGCGTCTTGCCTGAACCTGTAGGACCCACCATCAGGATGTTCGACTTCGCCAGCTCCACGTCGTTTCCGCGCGTCTTGTTCATCTGGATACGCTTGTAGTGGTTGTATACCGCCACCGCCAGCTTCTTCTTGGTCTGATCCTGTCCGATCACATACTCGTCCAGAAACGCCTTCACCTCCTGCGGCTTCGGCAGGTGCGCTGGAGCCACTCCAGGCTGCGCCTCCGTACGGTCATCCTCGAGAATCGAATTGCAAACCGCAACACACTCATCGCAGATGTATGCTCGCGGATAATCGGACGGCGAGGAGATCAGCTTCGCAACTGCATCCTGTGACTTATGGCAGAACGAGCAGCGAAGAGAGTCCTCTGTACCTCGTGATGTTTTCATACCGAAGACCACACTCCCGGGCGGATCTACACACCCTTCTCATTACAAAGTTTACACCCGATCTCAGAGGTCACGCCGGTCTGTCGCCGTCCCGTGTGCCCCTTAAGTGGCACGGCCCAGGCTTCCGCCCGGGCCATGGACGTGCCTGCCGACGGAATCAGCTGCGTGGCCGGTCGATAATGTCATCGATCAGGCCATATTCTTTCGCCTGCTGGGCCGTCATGCTGAAATCACGATCCGTATCCCGCTCAATCTGCTCGACACTTTGCCCTGTATGGCTGGCCTGGATCTTGTTCATCAGCTCCCGCAGCCGCAGAATCTCGCGCGCATGGATGTCGATCTCCGTCGCCTGCCCGCTCAGGCCGCCTCCCATAATCAGCGGCTGGTGGATCAGGATGCGCGCGTTCGGCAAGGCGAACCGCTTTCCCTTCTTGCCCGCCATCAGCAGAAATGCGCCCATGCTGGCCGCCTGCCCGATGCACAAGGTCTGTACATCATTCTTGATGTACTGCATCGTGTCGTAGATCGCCATCCCGGCCGTGATCGATCCACCGGGCGAGTTGATATACAGCTGGATGTCCTTCTCCGGGTCTTCACCGCTCAGAAACAGCAGCTGCGCGATGATGACATTTGCAATGTTGTCGTCGATCGGCGTCCCCAGAAAAATGATATTGTCCCGCAGCAGACGGCTGTAAATGTCGTAGGCTCGTTCGCCCCGACTCGTCTGCTCGATCACCATTGGTACAAGTCCCATAGCTCTCTCTTTCTCTCTCTGTAAAAAACCCATCGGGCCTTTGAAATCTCTGCTGCCTTTCAAATCTCTTGCTTAAGACGCCAGCTTCTCGTACAACACGCTGCCCGCCCGTTCTCTCCGCATCTGTTCGCGGATACGGTCCAGACCGCCGTCCCGCGACAGACGCTCCCGCAGTGTCTCCAGCGGCTCGCGCGATTGAATCGAAAGCATCAGCAGCTCGCGGTCAAAGTCCTCCTCGGAGACCTCGACGTTCTCCGCCTCCGCAATCCGGTCCAGGATCATCGAAGCCTTTACTTCGTTGATCGCCTGGTCGCGTTGTGCGTCTCGCAGCCGCGCGAAGTCCAGCTTCCGCATGTCCTCGGGCGTCATGCCCTGCTGCGCCAGCGCGCGAAGCCCACGATCCAGCCGCGCCTCAATCTGCTGCTGTACAAACGACTCGGGAACAGGGAACTGGTATCGCGCAATCAGCTCCTCCAGCATCTTGTCCTTGGTCTGGCCCTCAAGGGCGTCCTTCTTGCGCTGCTCCGATCGCTCACGCAGCTTCGCCTCGAACTCCTCAAAACTCTCATAGGGCCCAAGCTGCTTCGCAAACTCCGCATCCCGCTCCGGGAATGTCTTTCGCTTGATCGCCTTCACCGTCACGTCGTAGCCCACCGTCTGCCCGGCGAGACGTGGCTCGCCAAAGTCCTGCGGATACACCACCTCGAACGTCAACTCCTGGCCCGGCTTCGTTCCGCGCAGAGACTCCGTGAACGCCGGCAGCGTGTTCTTCCCGCCGATCTCGATCAGCACGTCCTGCCCGGTGATCGGCTCGTTGTTCTTCGCGCCTTCAAGGCCCTCTTCCCCCACCGTCTGCGCCAACTCCTTTACCTCGCCGGTAAAGTTGATGTCCGCCCAGTCTCCGTCCGCAAGTGCACGGTCGTCCTCGACCGGTTCTACCGTCGCATGGCCTTCCATCACCCGGTTCAACTCTGCCTGGAACTCGTCCTCGGTCAGGCTGACATCCGGCCGCTGCATCTTGACCGAGTCGTAGCCGGAGAGGTCGATCTCGGGCATCACCTCAAACGCCGCCTTGAAGCGGAGCGGCTGCCCGTCCACCAGCTGCATATCCATCAGCTGCGGCTCGGAGATTGGGCGAAGCTTCTGCTCGTCAATCGCGCGTCGGAAGCGCTCCGACACGAGAGCCTCCAGCACCTCCTGCCGGATCTCCTTCGCGAACTTCGAGCGGATCAGCGACTCCGGCACCTTTCCCGCGCGGAAGCCTGGAATTCTCGCCAGCTTCTGATACCTCTTGATCACACCCTTGAAGCTCTTCGAGACCTCCTCCGCGCCCGTCTCCACCTCGATCTCGCGCATCAGCTCAGGATTCAGTGGCGGGGCATG
>JAABUZ0100006973.1_pt1 | contig 13851 bp, 13 predicted proteins | sample 5562091 | NCBI WGS metagenome assembly JAABUZ01 (sample SAMN12813069, study PRJNA571459) | rock metagenome | isolation source: Antarctica rocks | place: Antarctica: Victoria Land, Linnaeus Terrace sud | collected 2015-12-21 | reverse complement strand
GCTTCTTCGAACACCTTGACCGTGCTCCTGCCCTGGCACTCCAGCACATCGGCAGCCCCGGTCGCCCCGATTCCGCCGCCGTGGCTCGTGCGGCGTGACGACGCACCACTTACCTGGAAGGATTTAGACGATCCGGCACTCGATGCGGGATACCTGCTGCCTCTGTCGGCCTCCGGTTGGCCGTTAATTATCGGGGAACGCTGAAGGGACCGTACGATCTCTTGCTTCTGCTCATATTAACGGAGATCCGTCCGCCGGAAGAGGAACACACAAGACTGGCTGGTTCATGGTCTCACCAGTATTCATTGGGCCATGTCACGAGGTGTGGTAGATGGTCAGTGTTCTACAGGATGAACGGTACTCACACCGGGAAAGGAATCATATGACGATTGAGCCTCGGAGACTCCTCTTTACTATGTCCACATAATGCCGCGAAGAGCGTTCTGGCTGCTGCCTACTGCCGGAAGTTGGCGACGCAGCGCAATATTGCCGTACATGTCGATTCCGCCGGGACTCATCCTGACTCAGTCGTATCCCCGCTCGTCATCAAGGCGGTGCAGGCGGAGGGCATCGACGTGTCGGACTATCAACCGCGACGCGTGACGCAGGATGAAGTCGGGGCAGCGTGGCGAGTGCTGTCGCTTGGCTGTCCTCCCGACGACCTCCCGCAGCCACTGGGTGCCGTGGAGTACTGGGATGATGTACCACCTCCCGGTCAAGACCTTGCGCTCACGCGTGCAGTGATCATCGAACACATCAATCGCCTGCTCGATGAGCAGGATCCTGGTCAGTGGCGAGAGCCTCCCAAATCGGGCATGTGAATCTCATCATCCTGGTGGGCAATGGTACGAGAGCCAATGAGCGCAGGTCGTGTCTTGACGCCCGGCACCAACGGCATGGTACAGTTCAACTATAACACTCGTTAGTTGCAGATGCGCGGCGAGGAAGTCAATATTCGAGATCCGGCTTGCGTGGCGATCCTGTCAGCGGTAACAGGCAGCCAGATCGGGCTCATTGCCGTCTCTTCCACGGGTCCTTATGGTCTCGACCTCGACCCGATGGGGGCTCAGGCCTTTGATGCGTGTGACGGTGGCGCGGTGGCTGTGATCGACGTGGAGACCCGACAAGAGTTGGCCATGGTGCCCATTGCTGGTGAACCTGATGCCATCTGGTACAGCCCGAGGCGGCAGTGTCTGTACGTGTCCGTCGGCAACCCCGGTGTCATTGATGTGGTCGATTGCCGGACGCTGCAGGTCCAGGAGCAGATCGTTACGGAGGTGGGAGCGTATACCACGGCGTACGATGAGCACCGTCAGCGCGTGTATGTTTTCTTGCCGGGCAGTTGCCGAGCAGCCGTGTACAACGACCTATGAACTGATCTGGAGGCCACATCGAGCACAGACTCGACAAGGTGGCTCGTGTGGAACAGAGTGTAACCAGAAGGAGGAAGGCAGCATGGCGGATCGTGTGGAAGTGACGAATGGCTCCGAGCGGGAAGGACTCTTCCAACTCGTGACCTACTTTCTCCGGCTGGGCACGATCGGCTTCGGAGGACCGGTGGCGCTGGTCGGCTTTATGCGCCGTGATCTGGTCGAGCAGCGCCAGTGCATCCAGGAGGATATCTTTAAACTTGCCCTTGCGCTCGCTCAGATCATGCCGGGACCGCTTGCTGCCCAAACGGCTATCGCCATTGGCTACTTTCAGGCAGGCATTCTTGGCGCAACACTCGTGGGAATCGCCTTCATCTTACCCTCGTTTCTCATGGTCGTTGCCTTATCCATGCTCTACATGGCGTACGGGGGGCTGTGGTGGATGCAAGCGCTCTTTTACGGCCTCGGGGCCGCTGTTGTCGCCATCATTGCTATCGCCGCCTACAAGCTTGCCAAAAGCACGAACAAACGCGATCCGTTGCTCTGGGGACTGTTTCTGGTCGTGCTCACGGCTACGGTGTTTGCACAGGCTGAGCTGGCATGGCTGTTCGTGGTTGCAGGACTCGTGACGCTTATTGTTCACGCGCCCCCGGCGTGGCTGAAGCGCAACGTGCCCTATCTGGGCATCACGCCCTGGCCGTTTCTGACCATCGGATCGCTCGGACACGTGCTACCGGCCGTCACCGGGCCTTCAGTCGATACACTCGTAACCATACTCCTCTTTTTTGTCAAGGCTGGCGCCTTTGTCTTCGGGAGCGGACTGGCCATTGTGCCGTTTCTCTACGAAGGCGTGGTGAAGCAGTATCACGGGTTGAATGAGCCTCAGTTCCGCGACGCTGTGGCGATAGCGATGATCACGCCCGGTCCCGTTGTGATCACCGTCGCGTTCATCGGCTATGTCGTCGCGGGGTTCGCCGGTGCGGTGGTGGCGGCCGTTGGCATCTTTCTCCCCATCTATGTACTGACGATTGGACCGGCGCGCTGGTTCCGGAATAATCGAGACAATGTCCAGCTCAAAGCATTCGTCCAGGGTGCGACAGCGGCAGCGACGGGTGCCATCAGCGGTGCGGTGGTGGTGATTGGCGCACGGACCCTGGTGGACGTACCCACCGTGCTGATTGCCATCGCATCCCTTGCGGTTCTGCTACGGTTTAAGGTTCAGGAACCGCTCCTGGTGACGGCCGCCGGTCTCGCGGGTCTTGTCGTCTTCCCTCTCCTGCATGGTGGCGGGTGAAGGAGTCTGCCAGAGAGCCTTCGTCAGCGAAGCAGAGCCGCTGAGAGTCCTACCATACTTTGCCATGTGCTTGAGTAACGATCCATCCTCGTCAAACACTGCTCTGCTCTCGCTGTGTCAGACAGGACGCGATCTCGACTACGGTGCCACAGTCGTCATTGCGGCACTGCTCCTCGAGCTTCCTTCTTGATTCTCCAGGGACACCTGCCGCTGCCCGGTCACCCCCGCGTGCTCATGCGATGACGGCGTGCTGAACATCGTCAGCGTCCCCTGCCCGGTTGTTCCCGCCAGGCACGGCAGCGCGTACACGCCAAGCGCGGCTTCTCGCGCCCGAAGCAGCAGTCACGTCACGACGTGGTGGTGGACGCCGAGATGGTCGCTGACATGGATCTTCGTTTCAGGAAGCGTCGGCAGCGTCGCTACCCGATCCGTGTCGTCGAGAAGCCAGGGGTGGCACCCACCGTCCTGCTGCACCTGCTCGACAGCACCGTCTTTGTACGGTTAGCCGACGTGGCGGCTGATCTTCCTCCCTATACCGAGATGGTACAGACCTGTCCGTTGGATCGGCGTGGCGATGGCCTATCCCGACGCGTGTACCCGGGAGGAAGCGGTCCACGACCCGGCCACCGGCGCGCTGCTCGCCCAGGCGCCGGCATTACGGGACGACATCCTGTACCCCAGGGAACAGGCACTCATTGACCTCGTGGCCGCTGACCGAGATCGGGGACGACGCACTCTGGTGTTCATCACTCACACCGACCGCGGGGACGTGAGCCCCCGTCTGGCGTCCATCCTCGCACAGGCGGAAGCACGGGTCGCCGTGCTCAAGGCCAACACGGTCGCACCCGATCGGCGGGAGGAGTGGGCGGCTGCTCGTGTGGCAGAGGGAGCCAACGTGCTGATCTGCCACCCAAGACTCGTGCAGACCGGCCTCGACCTCATCGCCTGGCCGTCTATCATCTTCTTCGAAACGGACTACTCGGTGTATGTGATGCGGCAGGCGAGCCGTCGTTCCTGGCGCATTGGCCAGAAACAGCCGGTGGAAGTGCGGTTCCTTGTCTACGAGGAGACGCTCCAGGCGGATGCATTGGCCCTGGTTGCCGCCAAGCTCCGCTCCTCGCTCATGATCGAGGGCGAACTTCCTGACGATGGATTGTCAGTGTTAGGGGGCGATGGCCAGGACATGCTGCTCGCACTGGCGAAGCGCGTGACTGAGGCGAGTGGATGTACTGGCGAATCCCTCGAAGCGTTGTTTGCCCAGGTCCGTGCTGTCGAGGAGGCTGCCAACCGGGGACTCATCCCGGAGGTATGTACGGAATCCTCGGTGACAGAAGACATCGCGGTTGCACCGTCAAACGCACCCGTGGTCATGCAGGTGTTGACTACAGTGACAACCGTGCAGGGTCCTCAGTTGACAAAGCGCGGCATCACGTTTGCTGATCTTGCCCAACTTGCCCGACGCGTGCCTGCTCGACGCCCACAAACCCCTATCGAGCAGTTGTCATTGTTCGAAGAGTAGCTCATATGTAGGCAATCCGTGTCAACAGACACGGATTGCCCAGTCACGCACTCTATCCCGCGTGAAAGAGCAATCCTTTTTGCTTTTTAAAGATGCGGTCCCTTACCGTGCCCGTCACGCCTTACGCAGTGCCGTTTAACCGCATATACGGTGATGGTCTTCAGGAGGTGGACACGAGGGACGAAGCGCCCTCTACGAACCAGGTATGTAGGAAGTCCAAGAGTAGTCAAGAATAACGGAGGCGTCGTCTTTCGGAGGCTGCGGGTTCGGGCAGTGGCTCCAACTGTCTGGTGAAGGAGCAGTGACTGCTGGACGGTGCCGGCATCATTTTGGTATGCAATTGATATCACGAGTGGAGACGTTGTAGTGCCGCGTCCGGCAGGGGCGCGGCACCCGATGCCGCGACATTGTCTTCCACCTCGTCAGCCGTGAGTGCCCCGGGGATGACTGTCGACACTGCGGGGTGCGATAGGACGTACGCGAGTGCTGCCCTGGCGAGGGTGGGCCGCTGCTCATCTACCAGAAAACGTAACGACTCGACGCGCTTCAGGTCGTCAAGAAATCGATCACGAGGCCAGCGTGAACGATGATCTGTTTCAGGGAAGGTAGTATCGGCTGTCATGGTGCCCGTGAGCCGCCCATTGGCTAGCGGCTCACGCACGATGATGCCGACCCCGCGGTCGAGCACGGTGGGGAACAGTTCGTCTTCCATTTCCGGCCGCAGGAGATTATAAGCAACCTGAAACGTCGCCGGGCTTCCACTTCGCATCGCTTCCACACCATCCTGTGCGGTGAGAATTGAGAGGCCGTAGTGCTTGATCTTCCCCTCGACCCTGAGCCGATCGAGCACATCGAACACCTCGCCCCGCGCGATGACATCCAATGGTGGGGTATGGAGCTGGTAGAGGTCGATGGTATCTCGTTGGAGCCGTCGCAGGCTCTGTTCGCAGGCGTACCGTAGATGTTCCTCTGTCCAGATTTTCCCCTCGCGCCCACCGTACATATCATAGCCAACCTTCGTGCCGACGATGATGTCCTGTCGTCGTCCGATCGCCCGCGCGATCAGTTCTTCGGCTCTGCCATCCCCATAGATATCCGCTGTATCAATGAATGTCACTCCCAGGTCGATGGCACGCCGAATGACGCCGAGCGACTTCTCGTCATCGGTCGGACCATAGGAGATATAGCCCTGTGCCCATCTGGTCGGGCCGCCAAGCGGCCACGTTCCCAGGCCAACTTCAGAGACGTGCAAGCCAGTTGTGCCAAGCGGCCGGTAGCGCACGACGCTCCTCCTTATCTGCCCGCGCATGGGAATATCGGGCACATGATTGCTTGTCCTTGACATTGTGCTATACGATACAGGTGGTTGTGCCGTAAGTACAATGCGACATCGCGCAAAGGAGCGTACACCAGATGCCAGAGCACACAGTTCACGCGCCGCGTCTTCCCAGGCGTTCCGTGTTAATGGGACTGGGAATGGCGGTAGCCGGGTTGGCATTGAGCGCCTGCGGCGGAGCTACGGATACCGGCACGCCACTAGCGACGACCGTAACGTCGGCCGCCACGACCATCGGGAATGCGGCACCGACCGTCGCCAGCGTGGCAACCACCGCAGCCAAAGCGGCACCGCAGGCGGCATCGGCAAGTGGTCAGGCCGTCACGATCGACTTCTGGTTATTGGGGGGTGCCGATCAGGCCAAGATCATCAATGACAATATCATCACAGAGTACAAGAAGAGTAACCCCAATGCCACGGTGACCCTGCAAATGCTCGCCAACTGGCAGGATCTCTATCAGAAGTACCTCACCTCCATGGCCGGTGGAGCACCGCCCAATATGGGCCGTATGAAAGACTACTGGACCCCGCAGTTCGGCACACGCAGTGGGCTGGTAGATCTGGATAAGTATGTCAAGAGCGCCGATTTCGATCCAAAGCGGTATGCGCCGCAGCGGTGGGATTCGACGCAGGTTGGGGGCAAAACCTACTCGATTCCGTGGACTCTGTTCCAGCATTACCAGTTCTATAACGAGACACTGTTGAAAGCGAACGGCTACACCAACGCGGATGGCTCGGCCAAGCCGCCAGACACGTGGGACGAGCGGCGCGAATACGCGAAGAAGATGACCAATCCCGCGAACCAGCAGTGGGGTAATATGCTTTACAGCACCAACAATACCGAGGGCACAACGTTCGACTGGATGGATCGCGTCCTCGGAGCGGGCGGCAAACTGATGAACGAGGAACGCACGAAGTTTCTGTTCAACACTGCCGAAGGAGTCGCACCCATCGAGTACTACCTCGACATGCTGTACAAGGACAAAAGCACCATCCCACCGGGTGTGACCGTGGAAAACGGGGTCAACGGTGGAAAAGTTGCGGAGTGGATCACGGGCCCATGGACGGTACCCGCTATGCGTACCCAGGCACCAGACCTGAAGTGGAGCGTGACCTTGCACCCACAGAATAAGAACCGCGCCGCTCAACTCATGGGGAATAATCTGGGAATGTTTGCGGGTGCAAAGAACGTCGAAGCGACCTGGTCCTATGTGAACTTCATGGCAAAACCCGAGAACGACCTGATCTGGAACTCCCAGTCAGGATACTTGCCAGTGCAGATCGCCAACTGGGACAAGCCGCCGTACTCAGACAACCCTGCCTGGAAAATCATGACGACCCAGGCAAGACGAGATGATAGCCCGACACTTCCGATCGTGCTGGATTACCAGGAAATACTGGAAGGCATAGCGAACGAGTTGCAACTCGCGTACCTGCAGAAGAAGGAACCAAAGGTGGCGGTCGCGGCGGCGTTCGACAAGGCAACTGAGATTCTCAATCGCTCTGTAAAGAAGTAAGCGGAATGGTTGATTGTCCTCAGACACGGCGCTTCGTGGGCAAGGCTATCCGTTGAGCCGGGCACTGCGCCGCGACCTCGAGGGGTATGCTTTTTGCCTCCCGTGGATTCTCGGGTTGATCCTGTTTCGGCTCGGTCCTATGATTGCGTCCATCGTCGTGAGCTTTACGTCCTGGGACATCATGCGTCCACCGGAATGGGTGGGCCTGAAGAACTATCAGTCCATGGCGAAAGACCCGCTCTTCTGGAAGTCGCTGGTGAACACCTTCTATTACATCGGTGGCCGCGTACCGCTGGTGATGATTGGTGCCCTCGCGGTGGCGATACTGCTGCAGCGAACGGCGTTCGCGACGAAGCTACTGCGCACCATCTACTACCTGCCGACCATTACGCCAGCGGTGGGTGCTGCCTTGCTGTGGACATGGATGTTCGATCCGTTGTACGGCGTGATCAATGCCTCCCTGAAATCCATCGGCATTCAGGGACCGTTGTGGCTGGCGAGTACCGAATGGGCTATGCCGGCACTCATCATGATGAATATCTGGGGCATCGGGACCACGATGGTCATCTACCTGGCTGGACTCCAGGGCGTACCTACCCAACTCTATGAAGCGGCCGAGATCGACGGTGCGAACCGGTGGCATAAAACTAGGCATATCACGATTCCCATGGTCACGCCGGTCATCTTTTTTAACCTCATCATGGGCATCATCAGTTCCTTCCAGGTGTTCACCAACGCGTACGTCATGACGGGCGGCGGTCCTGCGAACTCAACCCTGGTCTACGTCCTGTACCTCTATAAGGAGGGGTTCCAGTTCTTACATATGGGATACGCTTCCGCCCTCGCGTGGGTGCTCTTCCTGATTATGCTGTTCTTCACCGCTGTGGCCTTTAAGAACTCAGGCTGGGTCTACTACGAAGGATCGCGGCGTTAGGTGGCCACACTCCGACAGTTCCGTCATTCCGCATCGCAGGCCGCTGACCGCGCACATACGAGACGTCGCTTTCCAATCGGCCTGCTCCTCGGATGGACGGTCGCCGCGCTTGGCGGGCTGCTGTTTCTCTTCCCTTTTGGCTGGATGGTGTCAACGGCGCTCAAATCGGAGCAGGAACTCTTTGCGTTCCCGATTCATTGGATACCCCGGGCCATCCATCCAGAGAACTTCATGAAAGCCTGGGTGACGGCTCCCTTTCTGACCTACACCATCAACACCGTCATTATCACCTTTGTGAACGTCGTCGGGCAGACGCTCTCCAGTGCCCTGCCTGCATACGCTTTTGCCCGTCTGCGATTTCGCGGACGGGCTATGCTGTTCTACAGTGTGCTGGCGGTGATGATGCTTCCGTCACAGGTGACGATTATTCCCCTATTTATCCTGTTCCGCCAGTTTCACTGGATCAATACGTTTTATCCGCTGACCATCCCCGCCTTTTTTGGTGAGGCGTTTTACATCTTTCTGCTCCGCCAGTTTTTCTTGACCATCTCCTCGGAACTGGAGGATGCCGCCAGAATAGATGGCGCGAACTCCTGGCAGATATTGATGCGCATCATCGGTCCCCTGGCACGCCCCGCTCTGGCAACCGTCGCGATCTTTAGCTTCATGTTCCACTGGAACGACTTCTTTGCGCCGCTGCTCTACCTGAATTCCAATAGCAAGAAGACGCTGGCCCTTGGTCTGGCGGCGTTCCGTGGCGAGTTCACCACGGCCTGGCACCTCATGATGGCGGCATCTCTACTAATTATGCTGCCCTGCTTGATCGTCTTTTTCGCGGCACAGCGCCATTTTATCTCTGGCATCGCCGCCGGTGGCGTCAAAGACTGATCATCGGCGAAGGTGCGATGGCACGACGCGTTGGCAATGTCATAGATTCCATGAGTGCACACGCGCCGTAGCTCCGAAGAAGGGGATGGGCGTCTATACCGCCTGCTACCCCTTCACCGCTCCAGCCGCCAGTCCACGAGCAATCCTCCCGCTTGCCAGGAGAAAGAAAATCAGCGACGGTAAAATCACCATCACACCCGCCGCCATACGTCCGCCCCATTCAATGGTGTCTCCAGGTCCGCCCGCGAGGAACATGGCGAGACCCACCGGAAGTGTCTTGAGTTCGTTCTCCTGAATCAACACCAGCGCAAGGACGAACTCGTTCCAGGAACCGAGAAAGGCAAAGATCGACGCCGTGACGATGCCTGGCGCGGCAAGCGGCAGAATGATACGGACAAAGACACCCAGGTGCGTCGCGCCATCGACCCGTGCCGCCTCATCAATCTCGTGGGGAATGGTCCCGAAATAGGCAATAAGGAGCCACAGCGCAAATGGCAGACCGAACGTCACGTATGCGAGCACGAGGCCCACGTGGCTATTAATAAGTTTCACCTGGCTATAAAACAACGCAAGGGGAATGGCGAGTAAGATCCCCGGAAACATATAGGCTAGCAGTACGCTCTGCTGGATGAGATACCTCCCACGAAACTGGAAGCGGGTGAGAGCATAGGCCGCGAGGCTGGCGATCATTATGGTCAACACGGTGGATATCAATGCCACCTTGACACTATTGACAAAAAAATGGGTGATGAGTCCCACCGACAGCACACGCTCATAGTTTGAGAAATCAATCGACCTCGGCAGCAGCGTGGGCGTTGCGGCTATAAGGTCCATCCCGACCGTGAGCGAACTCTTGAAGAGCCAGAACAGCGGAAAGACAGCGATGACCGCGTAGGTGGTGAGGCCCAGATAGACGAATAGTCGGCCAATGAGCCGCCCGCGAACCGCCGCACCGGATCGCTGACGCGCTCGCATCGTCGTGTGAACCACGCTAGCCATGCTCGACCTCCCTTTGGGCCGATAGCGCCCGTAAATATAGAAACGCCGCAATCGCCAGCACAAACAGCATAAGTACCGATACTGCCGCCGCCTTCCCCGGGAGGAACTGCTGCCACCCAAGGTTATACGCCAGGAGTGGCAGCGTGAGGGTTGCTCCGTTCGGCCCACCGCTGGTCAAGAGATAGATCAATTCAAAGGCGTTGAATACCCAGATCGTCCGCAACACCAGTACAACGGTGATGACCGGCCGGAGCAATGGGAATGTGACGTACCGGAATTGCTGGAGCGAGGTCGCGCCCTCGATTCGGGCGACCTCGTAATACTCTTCACTGATCGACTGCATCGCGGCGAGAAGCGACGCCGCCATAAACGCATAGCCATACCAGACAGCTATTGCCATCACGGTGGGAAGTGCCGTCGCCGGCTGACCGAGCAGAAACACTGGTTGGGGCATCAGGCCCAGCGCGACAGCGAGCCATGTGATAATGCCTCCCTGATCGTTCAGCATCCAGCGCCAGATCATCGCGTACACGATGACCGGAAAAGCCCACGGCACCAGCAACAGAACCCGAAACATGCGTTGCCCCGGAACGGGCTGATTCATCAGCAGCGCCGCGCCGAGGCCGACGAGAAACTGCAGAGCAACGGTCCCAACCGTCCAAACCACGGAGACTCGCAGCGCTGCCCAGAAGCCAAAGACGTCATCGCCCAGGATGTCGCGATAGTTCTTCAGCCCAACAAAGCTCGTATCGGGAAAGAGGAACGACTTGTTGGTAAACGAGTAGGCCACGTTCGCGAACACCGGATACACCAGAACCACGCCCAGACAGATAGCGGCGGGAGCGAGCGCGATCCACTGGAAGTGCCGCTCTATAAATTCGCGCGGCCCGGTCCGCGCACGATCAGCCGACCGGAAGGCGGCACGGGTGCCCATATCAGCGACGTGCCTGGGCGATGGCGGCGTTCATCCGCTTCACTTGCTCGTCGACGGCGGCCTTCACTGACGTATTCTGCAGCACAATCGACTGCATCATCTGAGGGAGACCGGGGTTGGTATTGAGCGCGAGAGTATTCGTGGGATTGAAGCCGTCCAAAAAGCCCGCTTCGGCACCGGTACTACTGGCGGCCAGACTCGTCTTCACCACGTCGGGATACTGCTTCAAGATGGGGTTCTCAAGAAACTTCGGCGAGGCCGCGGCTGACATGGTCACGGGAAAGACTCCAGCAATCGAATGCAGAAAGGCGATAGTCGGCTCGTCCTGCATGATGAACTTCAGGTACTTTTTCGCGCCATCGAGATTCTTCGCCCCTTTGCCAAGCCCGAAGCCGATATTCGAGATAACCGGCTTCGGCGGAGCGCTCTTGCCTGGCGGCACCATCGCCCCGATGTCCTTGACGTGCTGCGGCGCTTGCTGCGTCATCCACTGCAAGAGAGCTGGCCAGGTAACAATGGATGCAACGTCTTTCGCAATGAACAGCTTGACCTGATCATCCTCGGTGTAGTTGGGCATACCTTGAGGCCCGGTCTCTTTGATCAATTTGGCGAAGAAGTCCACTGCCGCTTCGCCTTCAGGCGTACCCAGCAACACCTTCCCATCCTTATCGAAGATCGATGTCCCCTGGCCACGCATGAGGTAATCGATCATTTCTGGCGTGTGGTCCGCCGGCGCAAGGGAGGAGCCAAACTTGTCGGGCGGCTCCGTCAACGTCTTCACGCTGTGTACCAGGTATCCCAGTCAGAGGGAGGCTTCAACCCCTTGGCGGTGTACAAATCCTGTCGGTAGTACAACATACGCGGGAAGACGTACAGCGGGATGCCAAAATAGACCCCCTGGTACTTCCACGCTGCGAGAGGCCCTTCGAGGAAGTAGTTGCCGCCGAAGTCCTTCACAATATCGTCTGCTCGCTCAACGGCCCCGGCAACGAAGGCGGCGCCGAGTTCACCAAATCCGACGTTCAGTAACTCAGGCATCTGGCCAGCCTGACTGGCGGCAATCCAGCGTTGCCGCATATTGCCAAATCCCACAAACTCCATTTTGAGCGCGTGATCGGGATACTGATCGTGAAACTTGGTGCCCCAATCAGTGACCCACTTCTGCCGCTCGGGTTGACCCCAGGGAATCCAAAACGTCACGACCTTGGCTCCCGCCGGAACCGTTGCCTGAGGCGCCGCAGGTGCCCCACCCGACACACCAGGGGTTGGATTTGCCGAGGCTGCCGTCGTGGTTTGCGGCTTCGCCGCAGTCGCGGCGGCCTGGGATTGCGTTACCGCTCCCGTCGTCACCGGTTGCGTGGGTGAACCCACTGCCGTGGTAGTTGGCGGTGTGGCCGATGACCCACAGGCCGACAGCACAATGGCCATGGCGGTCGTCGCGGCGCTCGCCAGCACCGCGCGGCGTGAGATGGTACGTGTGCCATGCAGTCGTTGTGGCGAATGCAGCCCTGGCATGATGCTCTCCTCCCTGAGATTGTTCTCTCGATCGCTCGCGTTGATGATGGGGCACCGGGGAGTTGCTGAACTCTACCACGAGCGACAACAACATACAACCGTCCGATGAAAGAGATGGCCACACGGACTCTCACACGGAAAGTGCCTCCCGGGGCACGATCGCCTCACGCGCCTGCACCACAACGTACGGCTGATTGGCCAGATCTGGATCGAAGCCGGGCCATAGCCAGGCCGCGCCATCGGCATCGTGAAGCCCGAAGTAGTACTGTAACGGGAACGGTGACTGCGTAACGCTTCCCGGTATGGCACCAGTAAAGTGACTGGCTGTCGAATCCCCTACCTGCCGCATCTCGACGTTCTGGAATCGCTCCGCCTGGTTTACATGCCGGTAGGAGAGATGCATGACGATCTGCGTGTGATTTTGCCCGCTCACTGTCGCCGTCAGTACAAGGACGTCGCCGGGAGTAAAATCATCGGGTGCCTGGTGCTCAACATCCACATAAGGACGGCGCTCGTCCATCAGGCTCCGCATCGTGCTCAGAACACCGGTGTACGTTTGTAGTGATGCCTTGTCCATCGATACCGACGCAAGGACATGCTCCATGTCGTGGAGATCCTGATCAATCGCGCCAAGCCGGTCCGCCCAGTGACCACGCAGTTGGCGCTCGGGTCCGAACGTGAGATCGGGCTTATACACATCCCTCGTCAGGTGAACAACGTCAACCCAGGCGGTACGGGCAGCTCGATACTGTTCCACGGCGTCGTGGAGCACCGGTACGTCTCTCATGCGGCTGAACAGCGCGAAGCCCACCGCTGCACGGAACTTTCCCGCATAGAAGCGACCAAGCGCGGCTTCGACACCCACGTCAATCGCCCATCGGCGAAAACCAGAATGACGCGACCCTGGCAGAAGACTCTTCGCCTCCGAAAGGCTCTCATTCGCGTTCGCCGCCAACTCATCGAGCCAGTGGGCGACCTCCAGTGGTGAGTATCGGCCGCTCCGGGCTCCAGGCAGCACCTCTCCCACGAAGTCGTCAGCGCTCAAGAACAGTTGCGGGTCCAGCGGGCTTACGTTACCAAAACGCCGGGGACTCGCGGTGTCATGGTACGGGTGAGGCCCCGACTCGTCCACGATGGGCATGTCAGTATAGATCTCGGGCCAGTAGGAATTGTTGGCTGCCGAAGGGTGATGAACCGTCGTCACCAGCGGAAGAATTCGGCTCGCGGCGCCAAGCGCCGTTTCCATCGCCGGTGCCGCGGCACCAAACTCATGGCGCAGAAAGCGGCGCCAGACATCCGGTTCGGCGTCTGGGTTATAGAGCAATCGCCCCCATAGCCGGTACCAGTACCGATACTTCTCCCAGGCGTCCTGTTGGTCCTCTGGCGCGAGCGATGTGTCGAGATAGGGCTGGCGCCCGTCTGGCAACCCGGAGCCCCGCCTTCCGGAAAATGACAGCGGCTCGAACAACTCAATACCATCGGCGCCACAAAAGCCGCCCGCCCGACTGTAAGCCGCCCCCGTCACCGGGTCGCCCCAAAGAAGTA
>JAABUZ0100006971.1_pt1 | contig 13854 bp, 12 predicted proteins | sample 5562091 | NCBI WGS metagenome assembly JAABUZ01 (sample SAMN12813069, study PRJNA571459) | rock metagenome | isolation source: Antarctica rocks | place: Antarctica: Victoria Land, Linnaeus Terrace sud | collected 2015-12-21 | reverse complement strand
AGCTTCACCCTACCCACCCCGACTGTCACAACGCGTGGCATAACGTCGGGGGGCAGGTCAGCGTGGCCGAATTGTCTGCGCATTGTACGCATCGCTCACATCGTCGTAGAACCCGATCTCACGCAGACGGTCCTTGATCCCGCGCACGTTCTCCTTAAAAGCGCGATGGTCGTCCAGCGTAGCCCCCGAGCGACCGTTGGCGGCCACGGTGAACCCATACCGGCGCTCGACCCAGCGAACGAAATCGTCCACGAGCATCGGCTCCGTGAAAAAGTGCTTCTTCCCCTGATCGTCCGTCCACTTCAGGACCGCGACCTGGACGAACACCTCCAGCACACGCCCGCCGAGCTTCCACCGGCGCGGATTTGCTGCAGAGCGGCCCTGCACGATTGCACCAGAGTCTCCGTTTTCTGGAATAGCTTGTCGAGCATCTCGCGCAGGTACTTGACGTGGTGGGCCTGGCGCACGTGCGTGACTAACTCGATGAACGTGTCGAATGGCGAGAGGCCGGCATCCAATATGGCCTGCTCCTCGGGGCTGAGCGTCTCGTCGTCGCGCTCGTTCTCGCTCCGGATCTGCTTGAGCTTCGCTCTGAAGTCGGCATCGAACTGTGATGACTCGATCCCAAGCAGGGCCGGCACCTCGAACGGATCAGAAGGAATCCCGAAGCTTTTCTCCTCGCGTGCGTAGCGCAGGAGCTGGTTCATCGTGAGCAGCGACTTCGTGAGCGACGCCAGGCGGGCATACTCCGCCCCGGCGCTCTCCTGCGCGAGCTGCGCCGTACGGGAGCGGTAGTCGCCGCCCATGTCCACTATGAACGTCTGCTGGTACGGGCACCCCTCGAACGGGACATCCTTGGCACCATGGACAGGGCAGTTCCGGCAGGTCGGGTGTGACTGCTTGTCCTCAATCCACCCGGCGAGCTGGCGCGACAACCGCAGTGTATAGAGCGCCACGTGCATGCCGAACACGGTCTTCAGGTACTCGATCATGACTGGGCGCGGCACGACGTTCTGATATGCCAGCAGACGCTGGACGTCGTCGCACAGCACGCGTGCCTGGCCGATGCAGGTAGGACGCTCCGGAGCCGCGCGCTCGCCGGATGGCTCCATCTTCGGGAGCCCTTCGACCAGCTTGAGCACGGTGAGTGTCTCGAGATCGAGGCCGGTGTTTCCATCGTACTTGTTCGTCCCCGGATCGCGTCCGCGGTCGAGGTAGTGCTTCAGGTCCGCGAGCGCACGCTGGCTCGGCACGTCCAGCATCGCGTAGAGCGCATCCGCCACGTTGTAGTCACGGCAGTGCTTCGCGATCCGGATCTTGTGCGCGTCCAGGTGCAACGGGCGCAGCGACACCACGCGCCTCGCGTGCCGTACCACGATTCACGAGGTCGAACACGTCGCTCTCCAGCCATGCCTTGGCGACGTCGCGGTGCTCGTCGAACCCACGTACGCCACCAAGCGCGATGAGGGCATCAACGTGGTGCTCCATCGTCTCGGCGGCCTTCTTCGGTCTCGCCCTGGTCGCCGGCCGATAACCATCGCAGCGCAGGAGAAGGAAGAAGTTGACGAGGACGCGGTCGAGGTCGACGCTCTTCGGATCCGGGTAGAAGACCTTCGGATTGCGGAACTCCTGGTGCTCGGGACGGAGCTTCACGGCTGATTCTCCCCGGCTGCGCCGATCAGCATGCTGTCGTCGATGCGTCGTAGGTCGAGCTGTATAGTTCCTTCTGGTGTGGAAACACCTGCGAGTTCGTAGAGCGTCTCGTCATCCGGGGTCAACAGGACTTTCTGGAATGGCAAATTGAGGAGCTCGTTGCGGAAGATCACGAGGTTCACAAAGAGGCCCTGTAGGTCGGCTGGGCTGGGGCGGTAGCCCTGCCGGATGAGTTCGAGCATCTCGAGTAGATCGAGCGGGATGCGCAGACTCGCGACGTCGGCATGCGCGGAAGGGCGCAGCTCCACAGCGTCCGGCGCCGACTCGAGATACTCAGCCGCCCGTCCACCACCGCCGACCGTCACTTCGAAATCATCACGCGCGAACAGCCGATAGCTCTTCGCTGTCGGCTCCTTGATGCGCGATACGCGGAGCGCCAGATACCGCTCCCGGATTGCCGGGTGCCGGAGCCCCTCAGAGAGCGACATCGCCTCGATCACTCGGTTTCGGACCACAAGCGCGGCTTCGGCTCGCTCCTCGTCATTCTTCGCTTGGAGAATGCGCTCGAGCAGGTCGAGAGAGCGATAGGGCAGCATCGCGCCCCATCCGCTGTCCCGCCGCTCGAAGTACGCCCAGCGCCGCCACATCGCGATGGCTCGACGGCGTGCCGACAGGACGTCGGCCGGCGCGCCCTCGTCGACAGACCGTGGCCCGTCAGCAGCCCAGGCACGGAGGACGTCGCGCTGGTATGGGGAGCGCTGGTCGAAAGCGAGCCAGGGGAGGGCGACATCCGGGTCAGCGTCCAGCCGCCGATCGAGGCGTGGATCGTCTACGAGTCCCACGTCCGCCTCGCGCAACAGCCGGACAAGCCGATCGTCGGTGGTCTCCCGGGGAGCGCCATCTCCGGCCATGAACGCCGCAGGGTAGGCGAGCCGCACGAGCGCGTCACGCTCCTCCTTCTGCGCGGCTTCGCTCGCCGCACTGTCCAGTCGCGCGAGCAGGAGCGCCACGTCGTCGCACCCGTGGTCACGCAAGAGCAGCCACGAGAGCGCTGAGCGGAGGTCACGCATCGTGACGTGCGCGCGACGCCGAAGATGGACCACCTCGAACAGTCGACGTACGCGTTCACGAACAGCCCGCCCCGACGCCGGGTCGCGCATGGAGAGCGCGTTGTGGCGTATGGGGCACCGCTGGCGGAGCGCGCACCCCTGGCAGGGTGCCCAGATCTCGTCTTTCAGGAGCTGTTGCAGTTGCCGCTCCACGAGCGAGTCGCGGCCACCGGCGGCTACGGCGCGCAGGTTGAGGTTCACCACCAGCAGCGAGGACGGTGTGCTGTTCCCGCCCAACGCACGCTTGATCTGCTCTCGCAAACCAGCGTACCGCGTCTGCTCCGCGCCGTGATCAAGAAAGTCGAGCAGCCGGCCTTCGTTGATAGCAATGAGGCGACCAGCCTGCCCAGCAAGCCCCGCGTGTACGTCGACGGCGAACGGGGCAAAGAAACGCGCCAGCACGGCGTCGCTCTCGGTGTCCCCCTCGTCCTGCGAGCCATCGTAGTTCGTCTCGAAATCGAGGCGGTCGTGCGTCCACCTGCTGCCGTTACCGTTAGGCAAGTGTGTCACGACGATCTTCAGCGACTCTCCGAAATACTGCTCGACACGTTGGAGGAAGGCCGTCTTGCCATCGCCGGCGTTACCCGTCACGACGATCAGCCGGAACTTGCCGTCGGCGATCGCCGGAGCGAGCCGCTCGTCGAGGCGGGTACGCACGTACGTGAAACGGGCGATCTGGTCGAGCCCACGCGTCCCGGAGTTCGTCGCGCGTGCCTGGCTGTATAACGTCAGGAGACGGGTAACGTACGGATTGTAGTTCGGCTTGCCAATCTCCCAGGGCTCGAGCGTGATCCTCGGCAGCACGTCGGTTCCCTCGATCGGCGGCGCCGGCTCGGCGTTCGCGGGCGCATGCAGTGTCGGTAGATCCTTCAGCGCCTGCCACATCTCCCGGGCGCTTCCGAACCGGGCCGCGGCGCTGGGCTGCACGGCCTTGAGCAGGAACGCGGCGAACCCGTTGCTGATCGGGAGGTCTGGGCAGACGTCACGAACATCGTAGGGCGCACCGTTCTCGGGCCTATCGTCAGCGAATGGATGGCGCTGGACCACCAACTCGTACAGGACGACGCCGAGGGAGAACAGGTCCGCGTCCGGGCGCCAGACCGGCTTCCCTCGATCGGGCGCCCAATAGCGCGGTGTACCGGCACGGCCGGAGGCCTCGTCGGCGCGGGACGCGATGTTGAAGTCGATGAGCTTCGGCTGCCCCGACGGCAGCTCCAGCATCACGTTCGCCGGCTTGATGTCCCGATGCAGGAAGACGTGCGGGCCGTCCCGGACGGACTCGTACGACGCGCCGAGACCCGGGAGGATCCCCATTCCGCCTTCCGCAGGAAGGATCGGATCGCCATGCAGGGCCGCCAACGCATCAAGCAGCTTGAGGCCGATCGCGTGCACGTCGCTAAACGCCAGGCGGGAGCGGTCGCCCGAGCAGTACTTCTCCAGCGTTTCGCCAGCGACGTAGTCGCTGAGGATGTACGGCGTCCCAATCGGCGGCGCCAGGCGATCCATCCAGTAGAGCCGCGCGATGTGCGGATGACGGGGGAGGAACCGGCGACCTTGTTGTACTCGGCCAGCAGCACCTCAGCTTCTTCGGGGCGCGTCAGCACCTTCATCGCGAAGGTGCGTTGCTGGTCCAGGTGGTAGACGCGGTACACCCGCGAGAAGGCGCCGCCGCCGAGCTCCGCGTCGACGCGGATGTTGCCGTCGAGCACCGTGCCGACGGCGAAGCGGCCGTCGGCCGGTGGCGTCGGTACCGGTGCATCCGCCTCGTCCGGCCCAGCGCTGCGTGCAGCCGAGGTTCCTCGTAACGCCGACCGAAGCACCATCAGCGCCTCTGCCGCTGTCGGTCGCGCGTTGAAATTCTCGACGTTGAGAAGTCCGAGCACCAAAGTGTCTAACGATGCGTCCAGCCCCACGCGAAGCTGGGAAGGCATCGCGACAGGCGTCCCGTTTGCCCTCACCGCAGCCTGCGGATTGTCGAACGGGACGGCGTTGGCGAGGAGCTCGAAGAGCAGCACGCCGAACGAATACATGTCCGACCCGGCCTCGAAGTCGTACGACGACGCGTCGGAAAGCTCGGGCGGCAGGTAGGCGAGGTTCCGCTGCCGGTGGGTGGTTTGCGGGAAGACGGTCTGAGTCCGATCGATGTATGCCCGGTCGAAATCCGTCAGCCGCGGCTGCCGATCAAAGCCGACCACGATCGTCTCGGGGGAGACGTTGCGGTGGACCAACCCAGCCCCGTGGACCGCATCAAGCGCGCTCGCGACGCCCGCAGCAATCTCCAGCCGTTCGCGGATCGTGAGCTGGTGCTGCCGGTCCGAGTGGCGCAGGTATCCGTAGAGGGTTCCGTACGCCGACCAATCGGTGACTTCGTAGAAGTCGTTGGTCTCGGCGTCCCGGTCGAAGGCCAAGATCGGGAGCAGATTGGGGTGCCGTGGAATGCGCTGCAGCGCTTCCGCGGGACGGCGGATCACCCGGATTCGCTTCTCCTGCTCCTCGGCCGATGCGTAGGGGTCCACGTGCCAGGTCCGGACCCGGAAGCGTTCGTCGCCGCCGAGCATCGCATGGCGGGCGATGTACTCGCCGGACTTGTCGTCCTGCGCGAGCGTCTCGACGACCTCGTAGCTGCCGAACCGACGGGCACCCTGGGCCTGACGAGCCTGCCAGTGGCCAAGGAGCGCCTTCTTGATCTCGCCGTGGAGGAGCGGCGTTGACGACGGATGCGGGACCCTATGGCGATCCTGGAGGACACCGGCGATCTCGCCCAGGGTGACCAGGGATCGCGCCCAGTTGCCCTGCAGGTCGTTGCCGATCCCGTCCGGCACGACGAGGAGCGGCTCCACCCAGAGCCCGTAGAAGATGCCGGTGCGCGCCTTGAGAATTTTCCCTTTCTGATCGGCGAGCCAGAGCGGGCACTTGCGCGGTCTGCCGTTGAGCAGCCACTCGGTGTCATCACCCGTTAAGCGGCCGTACCATGTCTTTGCCTCAACGACGTAGACGGCGTGCGGCGCGAGCACGACGACGTCGTACTCGTAGGCTCGGCCCTGCTGGTCGCGGAGGGCGAAGTTGGGAATGACCACGTAGCCGGCGGGGAGCGCGGCCACGAGCTGCTGCACGACCTGCTGCTCGAACGCGTTGACAGGGCCAGCGCCCATCGGGGAGTGAATCAGCTCAGCCACGCAGGGATGACCTCCGTCTCAACTAGCCGGATGGCTTCGGCTTCGGCGCGCTCGGCGGCATCGCGGGCGCGCATGGCTTCGTGTAGGTGGGCGGCGACCCGTCCGGCGGTGGCCGAATCAACCTCGGGGAATGGCAGTGCGCGGAGCAGGTCGGGGCGCATACTCAGGATCTTGGTACCCACCGCCGTACTGCGCAGCAGTCGGCGGCCGACCAGGGTCGAGAAGAAGGCATAGGCGAGCGGCGCGTGCTCCTGGGAGGGCTGGATGCGGAGCATATGCTGAGTGACCGCGTACCGAGTCATCTCTTGGGACACGTACACGGCACGTCCGAAGATCTCCCCCTCGCCGAGGGTTCCCGCGCCACCAACGAGGAGCGAGTGCTCCGGGGCGAAGAGCACCCGATCGGAGAAGCCGGGGTGTGCGACACGCTGAGGCACCGGTCGCAGCAGGAACACGTCACGCTGCGAGAGCAGCTCGATCCCGTGTGGCGCCTCGCATTCGATACGGGCGAACCGCAGGCCGTTGAAGATGCCGTTAGCTGGGACGACATCGCCGAGGCGAGTGTTCCACGCATCCTGAAGGAGCGGGAGCGCAGCGCCGGTGGAGACGTAATTCCAGGCGCCCAGGGTGCGGAGTGGAGGAGCTTGCAGTCCCACCCGCACGCGGCGGACGGCACATGCGGCGTGCGCGCGCTGCATCGCCGGTAGCGCCTCGATTGGTGCGCGGGCTGCAAGCAGCTCCGAGGCGAACTGCTCGCGCCTCGTCATCGCTGTACCGATCAGCGCAACGATCTTCTCACGCGTGGATGCATCGGCATCAGGAATTGGAAGGTTGAGTAGCAGATCTTGCCTAACGCGCGGGATCGACGTCCCATACGCAGCAGACCTGATGAGCTGCAGCCCGGGACGACTCGCGAGAAAGGCGTACGCGTACTTTGCGTCGCTCTCCTCATCGTGAAATGACAACGCGAGCACGTCGGGGCCGAGATACTTACCGGCTGAACGCGCATCGGCAAGCATGCAGCGTCCGAACAGGGTGGACTCTCCCATCTGTCCGGCCGCAGCGACCAGTACCTGACCACGGTGGACGAGATGACGCTCCGGGCGGGGCATGGAGTCACGCCGGATCACACGACACGCGGGCTCGGCGGCGAACACGTCCACCTGCGACATGAGTTCGACACCCGATGCCACATCGCAGTCGATTCGTGTGAACACTGCGCCGAACGAACCACCCGACGATCTCACGAGCTCACGAAGTCGCGGCACTTTGCGCGAAGCATGTTGCCGGAAGCGCTCAGCAAATGGCGAGTAGTTGATTGCCCTGAGCGCATCGGCAGCGGGCTTGGCAACGGCAAACGCTGCGCGGCTCATGCGCCCTCGATCCGCTGTCCGGCTACGAACCGCCGGTACTGATTCGCCACCCACGGCATGTCGTCGGCAAGGACACGCTCCTCTCGCTGCCGCAAACGCGCCTCGACCTTCCCGTTCTTCTCCCAGCGTTCGAGCACCTCGCGCGATTCGATGCGCTCTGTCCCGTCAGGCTTGCGAGCCCACGTCGTCTCGCCGCGTCGGCCGTGGCCACACGCTTCAGCCACGGCCATGAACACGGGTCGCTGCTTCATCCCCTCCTCGCCAACGAGCCGCAGCTCATCCGGATCGCGGCGGCGTAAGAACACACAGCTCGCCTGCACAGAGACCTGCGGCAGGAACGCCTCGCCAGGTAGGTCCACGCTGGCCAGAAGCTCCATGTGTTGGAGCATCCACGCGCGCACGGCCTCCATCTGCTCGCCAGGATTCCCGAGGATCCCGTTAGGCAGAACGAGCGCCATCACACCCGTGCCCGGCATGAGAAACGTCCAGCAGGCCTCGATGAAGAGGATCTCGGGCGGCACCTTCTTGAGCAGCTTGCCCTTCTGCCACCCGTCGCGACTGCGCGTCCACTGGTGCCCAAGGTCGAAGCGCTGCAAGACGTCGGTGTCGGACACAGGGATCTTCGACCCGAACGGCGGATTGGTGAACACGTAGTCGAACTTCCCGTGCCCACCGCCGACGTTCTTGAACGCCGCCCACGCGTCCACGTCCTTGCCGGACACGCCGAACTCCAGGGAGTTCATCTCGAAAATGTTTCCGTGCCCGTCGTTGTTCATCACCATGTTCATCCGGGCCGCTTTCCTGAGGTCCGGGTCCACATCAAGCCCGTAGAGCGACTCGCGGGCGTAGCTTTTCAGATCCGGCTCGATGGCCTTCAGCTCTCGTGGGACTGCGCGCGCACCGCGCGGCACGCCGAGCTTCTCCAGCAAACGCGCCCGGTGGTGCGCCAGAGCGACCACCAGGAAGCCGCCGCTCCCGCACGCCGGGTCGAGGATGCGCTGCCCGGGCTGCGGGTCCGCCATCTCCACCATCATCTGGATGACGTTGCGAGGCGTGAAGAACTGCCCCCGCTCCCGCTTCAGAGTCGTCGAAGTGATCGCCTCGTACGCCATTCCCTTAGCGTCCATGTCGGTGCTCAGCAGCGAGTAGCGCGAGAGCTCCCCCGCCACGTAGGCCAGCGCCCGGTCGTTCAGCTCGATCTTCTCGGTCCCGTCGAAGACGTCCTTGTAGGCACCGCCCTTCACCTCCTCGAACAGCGCGTGAATGCGCCCGGCGATCGCCTTGCGACCGACGTCGTCGTATGGCTCCGTCGCGCCGACGAAGAACTTGCGCCGGCTCTGTGACTCGTCGTGGATCTTGCAGAAGATCAGGTTCAGCAGCTGCCAGAACGCGCGGTCGCCGCGCATAGACTGATTGCCGTACAGGTAGTCGTGGCAGCGCTTGAACGCGCGCAGCAGCGAGTCGCCGGCCGCCACGCGGAGCGGCCGTCGGTCGGCGTTCTCCAGGTCTTCGAGCCGCTCGCCCGGACCGGGAAAGTCGGCGAGGTAGACGAACTGCGGATCGCCCGTGCGCGCGTGCCAGGTCCGCATGCGGATCTGGAGCTCGATGCCGTTAGTCCAGAGGCCGAACACCATCGGCCGGTCCTGGTCCACGTTCGCGAGCACTTCATCGAGCGCATCGATCGCCTTCTTGTCTGATTTCGTCCCCGGCTTGCCGACGATCGCGACGTGCGTGACGTTGTCGATCAGGTGCGGCTCGCCCGGCTCGTACACCGCGAGCGAGACGTTCCGGTTGCGCGAACGTTCCCTGCCCTTGCTCTCGTCGAATTGCACGCAGCTCACACGGACGTCGCGATCCATGTCGGCCAGCGCGACATCGTACTCCCGGTGAAGCTGCTCGATGAACGACTGGAGCGTCTCCTCTTGCGGGGTCGCCGTGCGGTGCTCGCCGGTGAGCGAGCAGACCAGCTTCCCCTCGGGAACGAGGTCCTGCTCCTCCCCTTCCGCTTCGTCGACGGCGAGTCCGCTTCCCGGCTCGTCTGCGGCTGCGGAAACGTCCCCGGTGTCGTCAGACAGTGGAGCAGCGGTGTGGGCGGTCTTCGTGGCCTTGGTTGTCGTGGGACGCGCGGTGCGAGGCATGACGCCGGTGGGACAGTGAGGAAGGAGAGCTGGTGCTCAGCGGCGAACGCCAGCCCGAACGCGGGGTCAGGCCTGCGCGTCGGTGGCCGACCGGATGACGTCGAGGAACGCACGGAGCTCACGCTCGGCGTCGAGAAGCGAGGGTGTAGACAGCTCCAGCCCGGCCGCCATCGCCGCAAACGGCTTCTCCCAGTGCGTCGGGAGCGCGATCGGTGGTGGCCAGGCGTGCTCGGCACGCACGTGGAACGTCTCCTCGCACGCCGCGCGAACTGCCGGCAGGTCAGCGGGGCTCACGAGGTCGCGCAAGAGGAGCAGATCCACCGCGTCGCGGAACCGGTCGTTCGGGGCGCCACCGGGCATCGTGCGCGTCATCCCGTGCCACTTCTGCGCGACGTGGTAGCGCAGCGAGAGGCACGGCACGTCGGCGGGGCCGCGCAGGCCGAAGCGCGCGAGCGGGATACTACCCAGGCGCTCGGTCTCTGTGTCAGCAGCATCCGGGTGGGCGAGATCCACCTGGATCGTGGCCCAGCGCTGGGTGCGGTAGGCCACCTGCACCCAGATGCGCACGCCCTTGTCCCCGAGCGGATGGACATCGGGGCGGCGGGTGAAGGTACAGTCGCCGTAGCCCGCCCGGAGCGCCATATCGAACGCCGCGACGAGGTCCTCCTCATCGCATACCACGATGACGTCCAGGTCGTCGGTGGCGCGGGCGCGCCCCGGCAGCCGCAGCTCGAGCGCGACGCCGCCCTTGACGACGAAACGCGGCCCGCCGGTCTGATGCGCAGCTTGATCGAGTGCCCCGCTCAGCATCATGAACGAGATCCAGTGCCGCACACGCCCGACGGCCAGCCCCTCGACGGTCGCGTAGGCGAGCACGTACTTGTCCAGCTTCCCGACCGACGGGGGCGGCAGCGAGGCGTGCGACGGCGCACCGGGGCGCGAGGAACTCGCCGTCATGGCGCCGCGTGCCTCGCGGCCGCGCGCTGCGCGGCAGGACGCGGCAGGGCGGTCGCCGCGGCCTGGCGAGCGCGCGCCGTTGCCCGCCTGTGCCGTGGCGGGGCTTCGGCCACGCGGTCGGCGTCTTCGAGCTCCCGGCGGAGCTGGTCCGCGAGGGGGCGTGTCAGCCGTCCGGACCGCAGCCCGTCGTCGATCGCCTGATTCAAGAGCGCCGGGCCGAGGTGCGCGGAGAGACAATCGCGAATCGCGCGCTCAGGGGTGACGATCGGCATTCCCTCGAGCGCGGTGACGTCGTCCGCTCCGAGGTCGGCCCGGTGCACCACGAGGTACGCGGGCACCTCGCGCTGGACCCGGTACGTTGCCGGCACCGTGATGTGCACCTTAGGTGGGGCGACGTCGGACAGCTCGTGGAGGGCGAGCGCCGTTTCGTGCGAGAGGACGCCGCGCACGCGGTGCTCGACGCGCCCGGCCCGGTCGTAGGGCCACAGGGTGGCCTGCATGTACTGCGCGAGCGGCATCCCGGGGAAGCGGACCAGCCGGTACACGCCACGGCTGACCCGCTGGAGGGTGCCGCGGCGGGCCATCATCACGAGAGTCGGCTGGCGGACGCCGGCCGCGGCGGCCTGCGCGGCGGTGACGTACCCCATCTGGTCCTCGGCGAGGCTGTAGACGGTCTCGTAGGTAGACGTTGGCACGGCTTGCTCTATCACGACACGTTATACTACAAGCGCACACAGCGACGTCTAGTATAACAGACTGTCCTGGTCCGAGCGACACAAGCGATACAGACGTCACCGCCACTCGTCCGGCGTACGCGGAAGTCTCCGCGATGCGCGCGGAGCGCCAGCGGCCGCGTGGGTGGTCGTACCGGTCTCGGGCGCTGAACTGCGGCTCGCCGGCCAGCACTCGGATGCCTAACGCTACTCACCCGAGACCCGGTGACGACGCGTGTCGCGGCATGGCAGCGGCGACTCGCGCATAACGCTCACCTGCGTAAGTGGCAGCCTGGCGAATCGCAGCCGTGACCTCGGGCAACTCGGCGAGCCCGGCCCACGCGAGCGGAATCAGGAACAGGTTGCGAGGCGAGAGCAGCCGGCGGTGGTGGGCCTCGAGCGTCGCAATCGGGAGTGTTTGGATCGCGTCGGCGGTCCGGAGCCCGACGCCGTCGATGTGCCCGAGCTTCCACCCCGCGTCGGCCGTGCCGCCTTTCCCGAGCGCACGCCGGTAGTGCGCTCCCGCGCGCTCCTCGCGCGTGAGGATCATCGCGACTGCAACCGCATCCGCGGCCAGCAGTCGTCGGATCTCGTCGAGTGTGTACGTCACGCACCGGCAGGCCAGCGCATACGTCCACTGCGCCGGGCTGTTGTCGACGGGAACCAGCACGCGCCCCGACGTGTGCCGGAGGGTGTGGCCGCGGTCGCCGCGGTGCTTGCGCACGAAGAGCGGCAGGTCGTCCGCCCGGACCCACCCGTCGAGCGTCGCGTCCCACGCGGCTGCGACCGCGTCGGGAGGAACGGGACGCGCCGGGTGGCGGGCCCACGCCGCTGCGAGATCGATGACACGCGTCCGGAGCTCAGGCGGCAGCTCGCGCGGGCATGGCGGAAGCGCGTTCGTGCCCGCGTGCAGAGAACGCGCGGAATCGTTCATCGCGCCGAAGCTACCGAGCGCTCGGACACTCGAGACGCCGGCGGAACAGGTTCGCGGCGCGACTGAACGCGTCGAGGAACCGCTGGGCTGCGGCGGACGACTTGAGCCGACGCCTGAGCCGCTCGCGCACGCGGGTCGGTTGGTGCGCCTGCTCGACGCGGTTGTTGCACCGCCGAGCGGCGCGGACCCGCAGGTGTTCGGTCGCAGCCGGTTCGGGCACCCGCGCGAGGACCGCCGCGTCGCTGCCCAACTTGTCGGTCGTGATCTGGGCCGGCACCGCGTCACCCGTCACCCCCAACACGCGTCGGAAGAACCGCCCGGCGGCTGCGGGATCGCGCTGCGCCTGCAGGAACACGCCGAGTACCTGCCCGTGCTCATCGACCGCGCGCGAGGGGTAGATTTGCGTCTCACCCACGCGCGTGAACACCGTGAACACCTCGTCCCGATGCCATCCGCGGCCCGGCGCGGCGTCGCGCATCCGGAGCTCGGCCGCGTACCGCGCCCCGAACTCGACGATCCAGGCCCGCACCGTCTCGTCGATGACGGGGATGCCGCGGTCGTCGGAGCCAGCAATTCACTTTGCGAGTCAAGTGGCGAGGCCGAATAATCGCGTGATCGTCACGGGTCGCGGCGTGAACGGGACAACGCCCCGCGGCGTGAACGGCGTGCGAAGCACGTCGCGTAGCGGTGACCTCGGCACGGGGCCGTGCGTTGCCGATGCCGTGCGCCACGTGGTCGCCGACACGCTCGGCTTCGCCGCGTCCAAAACGACGCGACGCATGGTGGGCCTGGGTACGGCGGCCGACGTGGCGGGCATCGCCGACGTGGCGGCGGGCACCCGGGCGGCGGTGCGCGCGTCGCGCATCGCGGAGCACCTGATCCCGAACCGCCGCGCGCTCGGGTCGGTCCGCGCCGTGGCTGCCGCCGTCACGCCGCTGGGCGCCACGCCGCTGGACGCATGACCGGCCTGCCGAGTGCCACCGAGCGCGCCATCGAGCGCGCCACCGAGTCGGCGTCGATCCCGGTCCCGGCCACGCTCGCGTGGCACGACGACACGCTGTACCTGCTGGATCAGACCCGGCTGCCGCTGGAGATCGTCATCGAGCGGCAGGCGAGCGTCGAGCAGGTGTGGGCCTCGATCCGCGCGCTGAAGGTGCGCGGGGCCCCGGCCATCGGCGTGGCAGGCGCGTACGGGCTCTGCGTGGCGATGCAGGCCAGTCGCACCGCACCCGTCGACGCGTTCCGCGCGCGCCTCGCCGAGCAGGCCGCGTATCTCGCGTCCGCCCGGCCCACCGCGGTCAACTTGCCGTGGGCCCTGCGGCGCCTGCAAGCCCGCGTCGTCCGTCACGAGCACGCGCACGAGGACGCGCGCGATGCGGCCGCCCTGTACGACGCGCTGGTCGACGAGGCCCAGCGCATCCACGCCGAGGACCGGGCGTTGTGCGAGGGGATCGGGCGGCACGGCGTGGCCCTCATCCGCCCGGGCGGCGGGGTCCTCACCCACTGCAACGCCGGCGCGCTCGCCACCACCGGCATCGGCACCGCCACGGCGCCGATGTACCTCGCGCATCGGCGCGGCACACGCTTTCGCGTGTACGCCGACGAGACGCGGCCGCTGCTGCAGGGCGCGCGGCTCACGGCGTTCGAGCTGCAGCGCGCCGGCATCGACGTCACCCTGCTCACCGACAGCATGGCGGCCGCCACGATGCAGCGCGGGCTCGTCGTCCTAGTTGTCTGGTTGCGGAACATCGTTGGGACCCGGCCCGCTATGTGCGGGAGGTGTTCGGGTCGGAATTGGGCC
>JAABUZ0100006970.1_pt1 | contig 13855 bp, 7 predicted proteins | sample 5562091 | NCBI WGS metagenome assembly JAABUZ01 (sample SAMN12813069, study PRJNA571459) | rock metagenome | isolation source: Antarctica rocks | place: Antarctica: Victoria Land, Linnaeus Terrace sud | collected 2015-12-21 | reverse complement strand
CGCGGGCGAGAATGACGGCGCGCTGTTTGGTGTCCGCGCGCATGCCATTGTAGAAGGCGGCGGTGTGAAAGAGGGGAAAGACGTTGAAGAACTCGGTGCCGGGGCCGATGTGCCAGAACGAGCCGTTCGGCGGGAGGTCGGGCTCGGTCTCGTCAGCCCAGAAGGAGTCGAAGCCCTTGGCGGTGTAGTTTTCGCGGACGATGTTCCAGTACCACTTCGCGGCTTCAGGGTTTGTAGTGTCGATGTCGGCGCCCGCGCGATCGTAGGGCAGGCCGTTGGTGGGAGCGCCGTCGGCGAGCGCTTCGAACCAGCCGTTCTTGAGGATGGTCGAGTAGTAACGGTCTTCGGGGATGAAGCGGGGCCAGACGCTGATCATGGTGTGGAAGTTGAGCTGGTGGAGTTCGCGGTTCATGCTGACGGGGTCGGGCCAGCGCGCGGGATCCATGTCCATCTCGCCCATTTTGGTGTAGTGGAACCAGTCGATGACGAGGTCGTCGATGGGGAGGTGGCGCTCGCGGTAGCCGTGGGCGACGGCCATGAGCTCGGCCTCGGAGCTGTAGCGCTGCTTGCACTGGATGTAGCCGAGGGCGGACTTGGGCGGGATGGGGGTGTCGCCGGTGAGGAGGCGGTAGCCGCTGTAGATCTCGTCATACGTATTGCCGGCGATGACAAAGAAGGAGACGCGCTGGCCGACGTCCGAGAGCCACTGGGTCTGGTCGTTGAAGCCGAAGGAGACGGTGGTGCGGGAGGGGTTGTCCCAAAGGAGGCCGTAGCCTTTATTTGTAACGACGAAGGGAACACATACGGACTGGCCGGAGGGCGCGTTGTAGTCGTGGGCGCAGCGGAGGACGTGGCCGCGGCGGTCGAGGAAGCCCTCCTGATTCTGGCCGAGGCCGTAGAAGTGCTCGTCGGGCGGGGTGGCGAAGGTGGCACCGACTTGAAAGAAGTCGTGATCCTGGGGGCGGCGGTCGTTGAGGGTCTGGGCGTTGCCGTCCTTGTGGTTGGGCACGGACATCTGCCAGCCGTTGAGGTGGAGGAGCGGCTTGCCGTCGGCGGTGCGGATGTCGAGGCCGACGCCGGGGGTGGAGCCGCCGAAGAACCTGGCGATGTCGGCCTGGGTGCCAGTTGGGGTGCGGGGCTTGCCCTGAGGGCTGACCGTGACGGTGAGGCCGGCGGAGGCGAGGGTGTCGCCGGCGGTGGAGGAGGACGCGTGCCAGCCGGCGAGATCGGGGTGGGCGAGGATGCCGTAGCCGGGGGCGGCGATGGCGTCGGGCTTGCGGAGGGAGAGGGTGACGCGGAGGATGTTGGGGGCGTAGGGCTCGAGCATGACGGTGGCGTCGGAGCGCGAGAGCACGAGGGGCGCTGCGGACTGCGCGAGGGCGGGAAGCGGAGCGAGGAGCAGGGCAAAGAGGAGGATGCGGAAGGGAGGCAGAGGGTGGGTTTGGGTCATGTAGGTCATGTTGGGTTATAGGGTCTTGTGGGGTGTTGTAGGCGGTGGGGAGCTGGTTTCGATGGTGGCAGGGGCTTGGGCGGGGGTCTTGGGCGATCGTTGCGGAGTTGAGGGGACCGCGCACCCATCGTAATCAGAAAATCCTTTTAGCGGAAGGAAGATGGAGTGGGCGATGTTTTTCGCCCGGGAGCAGGATGGGGTGAGGCGGTGAGCCATGGCATGGACGCGGGCAGTAGGATCTGGGTGCGCGACCCATATTGTGGCCACGATGAGCGGGTCCCGGGTAAGCGACGGATGTGATTGCACGGGGTTATGGTGGGTTGAGTTGAGGAGAGCTGGATGACCGAGGATCGTACGAGATTGCCGTATCTGGTGTTTGCCCTTTTTTGCTGCACAACGATGCCGAGTTTGCTGGAGGCGCAGATGCCGACCGAGATTGCCGCACCTCAGCTTGCGAGTGAGAGCTATGGGCCCTATAACGGGCGTTTTCTGGCGGGCGGGCGGGGGTTTGCGCAGCCACTGCCTGCGGGGGAGGCGCTGCTGCGGGCGGATGTTTCGTGGGCGATGTCGCTGTGGTTCGAGGCGGGTGAGGGTGCGACCGGGAGCGTTCTGCTGGCGGGTGTGGGGGATCCGGCGGCGGAGAGCTCGCGGGTGCTGGCGCTGGTGGATGGGCGGCCGGCGCTGCGGTTTGGCGTGGCGAACCAGATGGTTGCGCCGACGGCGATGGCGAAGGGCGGATGGCACCAGATTGCCGCGACGTCCGATGGGCAGAGGCAGCACCTGTTTGCGGATGGGGTGGAGGTGGCGACGGGGGAGCTGGCACTGGGGCGGGTGCTGCCGCAGGTGGTGCTGGGACCGGTGCCGGAGACCAACGTGCCGAGGTATGGGCCGGGGTCGGACGCGCTTAGGGTGCCCATTGCGGGGTTCGAGCACTTCGGCGGGCTAATTGCCGGGTTTGAGTTGATGCCCGGCGCGCTGAACGCGAAGGATGTGCGGGAGCGATTTGGGCATCGGCCGGACTTTTCTCTATTTGCGTACACGGAGGGATCGCCTGCCTGGCCCACGCAGAGAAAGGCGACATCGGGGTACCTTGAGCCGCAGGACCCGTCGTTGATGCCGCACAGCAAGGCCGCGTTCTCGAAGCCGGTTGCGAAGCCGCTTCCGCCGCCGCGGCAGACGCTGGAGGGTGCGGGGGATAGCCGGTGGACGCTGGCAGCGAACTGGCGGCTGGCGGCTGCGCCGGAGGTGAAAGCGGCCGGAAAGCAAGCTACGGGGGAGCAGATCTCCGCCACGGGATTTGACGTGAAGGGGTGGATGGCGGCGACGGTGCCGGGGACGGTGCTGACGACGATGATCGATCGCGGGGTGTATCCAGATTCGGACTTTGGGCTGAACAATCTCCTGATTCCGGAGACGCTGAACAAGCAGGACTACTGGTACCGGGTGGAGTTCCCGACGCCGCGCGATGCGGCGAAGCGGCGGTTGGCGCTGACGTTCCATGGGATCAACTATGCGGCGGATGTTTGGCTGAACGGGAAGGAGCTGGGGCGGGTGAAGGGTGCGTTCATCCGGGGGACGTTTGACGTGAGCGGGATGGTGCGGGAGTCGGGGGAGAATGTGCTGGCGGTGCGGATCTCGCCGCCGCCGCATCCGGGCGTTCCTCATGAGCAGTCAATTAAGGCGGGTGCAGGGGATAATGGCGGGGTGCTGTGCCTGGACGGGCCGACGTTTGTGGCGACGGAGGGATGGGACTGGATTCCGGGAATTCGTGACCGGAACAGTGGCATATGGCAGGATGTGGAGCTGAGCGCGACGGATGCGGTGACGATCGGCGATCCGCAGGTGGTGACGAAGCTGCCGCTGCCTGATGTATCGAGCGCGGAGGTCTCGATTGAGGTGCCGGTAAAGAACGCCGGAGATGCCCCGGCCCGCGCGACGTTGACGGCGAGCTTTGAGGGAATGACGTTGACGAAGCAGGTGCAGGTTGCGCCGGGTGAGAGCGTGATGAAGCTGACGCCGGCGGAGTTTCCGCAGCTTCGAGTTCAACAGCCGCGGCTGTGGTGGCCGAACGGATATGGGCGGCCAGATTTGTATCACCTGCGGTTACAGATGGGCGCAAGCGGCGCGGCGGGCGGCGGGATCTCGGACCACAAAGAGCTGACGTTTGGGATACGCGAGATCACGTATCAGCTGGGGCTGTTCGATCCTTCCGGTCATGTTCGGCGCGTTGAAGTGGACCCGACGGTGGCGCGTGAGCGCGGCGAGCAGGTGGTGGATGTGACGCATGAGGGGATGCGGCCGACGCCGGAGGGCTTTGCGGCGACGTTGACGGCTGCGGGAATGAGCTCCGCGGCGGTGAAGCCGGTGACGAATGAGCCGGGCATGAGCGACCTGGTGCTGAAGGTGAATGGGGTTCGGATCGCGGCGCGGGGCGGCAACTGGGGGATGGATGACTCGCGCAAGCGGGTGAGCCGGGAGAAGCTGGAGCCGTACTTCCGGCTGCACCAAGTAGCGAATGTAAACATCATCCGGAACTGGGTAGGGCAGAACACGGAGGAGACGTTTTTCCAGCTGGCGGACGAGTACGGGATGATGGTGTGGAACGACTTCTGGGCATCGACGCAGGGGTGGAACGTGGAGCCGGAGGACCCCCAGCTATTTATCGAGAATGCACGGGATGTGGTGAAGCGATTTCGGAATCATCCGTCGATCGTGATGTGGTGCGGGCGCAACGAGGGTGTGCCGCAGCCGGTGCTGAACCTGGGCCTGATCAAGACGTTTGCGGAGCTGGATGGGACGAGGTACTACTCGCCGAGCTCGAACCAGGTGAACCTGCGCGACAGCGGGCCGTACAAGTATCAGGAGCCGACGTTCTACTATGCGAACAATCGCGGCTTCTCGGTGGAGCTCGGGATCTCGTCGATGTCGACGCTCGAGAGCTTCAAGGCGTCCGTCGCCGAACCCGATCAGTGGCCGATCAGCGATGCATGGGCGTATCACGACTGGCACCACGGCGGGAACGGCGATGTGGCTCCGCTGATGCAGAAAATCGAGGAGCAGTTTGGGGCGGCGACGAGTCTCCCGGACTTCGAGCGCAAGGTGCAGATGTTCAACTACGTGGATCACCGGGCGATCTTTGAGGGGTTCAACCAGCACCTGTGGACGCCGAACAGCGGGCGGATGCTGTGGATGACGCAGCCGGCGTGGCCGAGCAATATGTGGCAGATTCTGAGCTCGGATTATGACACGCAGGCGTCGTTTTACGCGGTGCAAAGGGCGTGCGAGCCGCGGCATGTGCAGATGGATCTGACGAGCGGGCAGATTGCCGTGATCAACACGACACGTGAGCCGCTGACGGGGACGACGGTGCGGGCGCGTGTGTTAGGGCTCGACAACCAGGTGCTGCAGACGCGCGAGGGCAGGGTGGATGTGGTGGCGAATGGGATGGCGACGCCGCTGCAGCTGGATCTCGGGCCGCTTATGGCGAACGGCAAGGTGGTGCTGGTGAAGCTGGAGCTGGTGGATGGGGGCGGAACGATGATCTCGGAGAACGTGTACTGGTGGGCGGCGAAGGATGCGAACTACCGGGCGATGAACGATCTGCCGCAGACGAAGGTGGAGGGCTCCGCGAGCTTGAGAAGGGATGGCAGCGAGAACGAGGTGGTGCTGAAGTTGACGAACCCGGGGAGGGCGGCGGTGCTGGCGGTGAAGGCGACGCTCCAGAATGCGAAGACGGGCGAGCGGATTTTGCCGGCGTACCTGAGCGACAACTACGTTTCGCTGCTGCCGGGCGAGAGCCGGACGATCACGGCGCGGTATCCGGCGTCGGCTGGGGTGGGTGCGGCGAAGTTTGGGCTGCGGGGGTGGAATGTGGTGGAGAGTTCGGTGGCGGTGAAGTGAGGGGTCGGCTTCGGCTGCACAAGAGGCTGCGAAAGCAGATCCTCCAGTGCGCGAAGGTCTCCATGGACTATAAAGGCTGGGTGGATTTGAGGCGGGTTCAGGGCTCGCGGGAGAGTTAGACGATGGCGATTACAACACAGAGCGCGGCGAGTTACACGGGGCCGGATCTCCAATCGACGAATGTGCGGGCGATGTCGATTGCGACGATGCTGTTTTTCATGTGGGGATTTCTGACGTGCCTGAATGACATCCTGATTCCGCATCTGAAGTCGATCTTCGACCTGAACTACTTCGAGGCGATGATGGTTCAGTTCGCGTTTTTCTCCTCGTACTTCGTGTTTGCGCTGCCCGCGGGCAAGCTGGTGGATTGGATCGGTTACAAACGGTCCATGGTAACGGGGCTGCTGGTGATGGCGGGGGGTGCGCTATTGTTTCTGCCGGCGGCGAGCTTTGCGACATTTCCCCTGTTTCTGGGGGCGTTGGTGGTGCTGGCAGCGGGAATTACGCTGCTGCAAGTCGCGGCGAACCCTTACGTGGCGAACCTTGGGCCGCAGCGGACGGCATCGAGCCGATTGAACCTGTCGCAGGCGTTCAACTCACTGGGAACGACAGTGGCTCCGTACTTTGGGGCGGCGGTGATCCTGAGCGCGGTGACGCTGAGTTCAGAGCGAGTGCGGGCGCTTTCGGGTGCCGCTCTGCAGACGTACCGCGAGCAGCAGGCGTCCACGGTGCGGCTGCCCTATGCGGGGATCGCTTTGGCTTTGATCCTGCTGGCAATTGCGCTGGCGGTGGTCAAGCTGCCGTCCATGAGCTTCACACAGGATATCCGGCCGGGTGAGCTCGACACGTCTGCGACACACGACAGCATATGGCGGCATCCGCAGCTGCTGATGGGAGCCCTAGGGATCTTTCTGTACGTGGGCGCCGAGGTGTCGATCGGTAGCTTTCTGGTGAACTACTTCAGCGTTCCGGAGATCGGAAACATGACGGAGCGCGATGCGGCGCACCTAGTCACGTACTACTGGGGCGGAGCGATGGTGGGCCGGTTTATTGGATCGTGGCTGCTGACAAAGTTTCGGACGTCGTGGCTGCTGGGTATCGCCGCGATCATTGCAACTCTCCTGGTGGGCACCTCCATGCTGAGCTTCGGGCATGTGGCGGTCTGGTCGATCCTGGCGGTGGGCTTGTTCAACTCGATCATGTTTCCGAGCATTTTCACGCTGGGCATCGAGGGTCTGGGGGCGTTGACGAGCCACGGATCGAGCCTCATGGTCGCCGCGATAGTCGGGGGAGCCCTGCTGCCGGTAGCCCAGGGCGCGATCGCGGACCGCATCGGTGTGCACCATGCATTTTTCATCCCGGTGATCTGCTATCTCTACATCGCGATGTTTGGATTTACCCGGGGACGGTCGTTGCACGCGGTGCGGTGATGCTGTGCGGGGTGGGGGGAGCGTGGCCTCTGACGGCGTCGGCCCCCCAAGCTCTCTAACGGATCATTCGGGCGGCCGCTTGGACAGGAGCCGTTGACTCGCGAACGATGAGCTCCGGGTCGACGATGATCTGCCGGGGCACGGCCTGGCCGGCGATGCGGTCGAGCAGCGACTTCGCGGCGAGGACTCCCATGGCGTGCAGAGGCTGGCGAATGGTGGTGAGGGCGGGATTCTGGAAGGCGGCTGACTGGACGTCGTCGAAGCCGACCACGGAGATGTCCTGCGGGACGCGGAGACCGGCCTCGCGGATGGCGCGAATGGCGCCGATGGCGGAGACGTCGTTGAAGGCGAAGATGGCGGTGAAGCGTTGCGTTGTGGACAGGAGGTGCTCCGTGGCGCGGTAGCCGGGCTCGTGGGTGGGGTAGTCTCCTTCGAGCTGGGTGACAAGGCTGGGCTTGAGCTGGAGGCGCATGTTGCGGGCGACGTGGCGAATGGCGTGCCAACGGGTCTCGGTATCCGAGCTGAAGCTTTGGCCCTTAATGACGGCGACGTCCCGATGTCCGAGCTGATGGAGATGGGTGAGGGCGAGTTCGGCGGCGCGGCGGTGATGGAGGGCGATGTTGGTGATGCCCTCGGGCTCGTGGTGGCCGGAGACGGTGACGGCGGGGACGGGGCAGCGATGGGGGAGCAGTGTGTCGATGGCGATGATGCCTTCGACCGAACGATCGAGAAGGAGGGTCTGCGCGCGCTCGATCATGGTGGTCTGGTGATGATGGCTGACGAGGAAGTGGAGATATCCGGTCTCGAGCAGGTGCTGTTCTATGCCTGCGAGAACGAGGATGGCGTAGCCTTCGCTGACCTCGGGAACGAGCACCCCGACCGTCTGGCTGCGGCGGCTGCGCAGGGAGCGAGCGGAGAGATTAGGACGGTACTGGAGCTGTTTGGCCGCGGCGAAGATGCGGTCCTGGGTCGATTTCGGAATGGACTGAGCGGCGGGAGCGGCGTTGAGGACGCGGGAGACGGCGGCGGTCGAAAGGCCGAGGTGCTCGGCGAGAGTTTTGAGGCTGACGGGGGGCTGAAGGACGGGAGACCGGAGAGGTTCACGGTGTGAGCCAGGGTGTTCCTGCTGGGGGCTTTGCTTCTTGCGGGGCACCTTTGGAGTCTGCCACGGAATCCGTCGGGACGACAATTTCAAACCGCGCTTGACACCCCCGATGACAAACGGGCAGTATCTCGGTTTCAGGCAAACGATTGCCTTTCTCTCGTCCCAATCGCGTTCAAGGGCAGGCTAGACAGTTTTTGAGTTCTGGTGAACTTCCCGTATGCCGACACTGACTTTGCCAGCGGCACACTTGCTCGCTGCCGAGTTTTTGTCCTTCGACATCCTTATCAAATAACTTAGTGACGGAACGCCTTGGAGAGACCTGTGTCCATGACTTTGCTGCACAAGCTGCGCTGCTCTTGCTCCCCCTCGCGGATAGCTCTAAACGTCCTTCTGCTTTCGGCTCTCTGCCCGGGTACATCCGCCATGGCGCAGAGTGGGGCGACGACGTCTCCTGTCGTCATCACCCTGGACGCGAAGGCACCCACGACACCGTTTCCGCATTTTTGGGAGCAGACGTTTGGATCGGGGCGGGCGATTCTTTCGCTCAGGCAGAGCTATCGGGATGATGTGCGGACGGTGAAGAAGGTCACGGACTTACGGTCGGTGCGTTTCCATGGCATCTTCAACGACGAGGTTGGGCTGTATGACCCAAACGCGATCGTGAAGAACCCGGGGCTGGCGGCGGAGAAGGTCGAGGGCGCGGGACCGTACAACTTCAACTACATCGACCAGATCTACGACGGGCTGCTGGATATGGGCGTGAAGCCGTTTGTGGAGATGAGCTTTATGCCGAAGAAGATGGCCTCCGATCCGGCGGCGCTGCATGCGTTCTGGTACAAGCCGAACGTTTCGCCGCCTAAGAGTTACGCCGATTGGGATGCGATGATCGCGGCATTTGGGCAGCATCTGATTGAGCGGTACGGGATCGAGGAGGTCGCGACATGGGACTTCGAGGTGTGGAATGAGCCGAACCTCGACTTCTGGGGCGGGCGGCCGAACATGCCGACGTACTACGAGTTGTATGACCACACGGCGCTGGCGCTGAAGAAGGTGAACAAGAGGATCCGTGTGGGCGGACCATCGACGGCGCAGGCGGGCTATGTCGCTGAGTTCCTGGCGCATTGCAAAGCGAAGAACGTTCCGGTGGACTTCGCGTCGACGCATGTTTATGCGAACGATACGGCGAAGGACGTCTTCAAGACGGACGAGCAGATCTCGCGGGACCAGATGGTGTACCGGTCGGTAAAGAAGGTCCATGAGGAGATTGGGGCGTCGGCGTATCCGAAGATGCCGCTGATTTTTTCGGAGTACAACGCGAGCTATGCGAATGAGCCGGACGTGACGGACTCGGTGTACATGGGGCCGTGGCTGGCGAACAACATACGGCTGTGCGACGGACTGACGGAGTCGATGAGCTACTGGTCGTTCTCGGATGTGTTTGAGGAGCAGGGCGTGGTGAAGACGCCGTTTTATGGGGGGTTTGGCCTGGTAGCGGCGGACAACATCCCAAAGCCGGCGCTGAACGCGTTTGCGATGCTGCATCAGATGGGAGACAGGCGAATTCACCTGGACTCTGAGAGCGCGCTGGCGACGCGGTCGGCCGACGGGTCGGTCGTGGTGGCGCTGTGGAACTATGCTCCGCCGTATGGAACCGGAGCGAGTTATACGCCTCCACCGGCGGATGCGGGCGCCTCGAAGACGTTTACGGTGAAGCTAGGGGGGGTGCGACCGGATGCCGCTGTTGTGGTATGGCGGCTGGACGCCGATCACGGCAATGTGGTGAAGACGTTCGATGCGATGGGGCGGCCGGCGACACCCACGCGGGAGCAGATTGCGACGCTGCGAGCGGCTGGCGCACCTGCACCCGAGGAGAAGAGTAGTCTTAAAAATGGCAGCTTAAACGTAAGCATTCCTGCACAGGGACTGGTGGTCGTGAAGGTCTTGTCCGGACGATAAGGGCTGCTGGAAGCGGCTCGTCGATGAATTTTTTGAAGGGTGGGTGAGGGCCGCGAAGGACCGGACGACCAAGCGATGGGCATGAGTAGCGGTGGGACGGCGAAGGGCATGACGCGGCGTGATGCGACGAGGATGCTCGGCGGCGCGCTTGCCGGATTGAGCCCGGCGATGCGCTTTGCGGCGGCCCAGGAGGCGACGCTTACGCCGCAGGGAGGTCTGCTCTCGCTGGAGGAGACCAAGGCGGGGCTGACGCCGGAGGACGTGGCGTTTCTGGATGAGATGGAGCGCCGCGGGTGCATGTATTTCGTAGAACAGGCCGGGCCAGCCTCAGGCCAGGTGCTGGACCGCGCGGTGAACAGAACATCGACGGGAACCCTGGATAGGCGGCGTGCGGCGAGCATCGCGGCGACCGGGTTTGGGCTGACTGCGCTCTGCGTTGCGGACAGCCGGGGTTTCATGCCGGGCGGCCGGATCCGGCAGCAGGTGATCCACACGCTGGACTTCCACCTGAACCGGCTGCCGCATGAGCATGGTTTTTTTTACCACTTCAATGACGTGACTACGGGAAGGGCGCTGAGCTGGAGCGAGGTGTCGTCGATTGACACGGCGCTGCTGCTTTGTGGCGTGCTGACGTGCCGGGCGCACTTCGATACGGATGCCCGCATCAACGACCTTGCGACCCGCATCATCGATCGCGTGGAATGGCCGTGGATGCTGAACGGGGGAACAACCTTCAGCATGGGATGGCATCCGAACTCGGGCTTCATTTCGACGAGATGGGATCACTACTGCGAGCTGATGATGATCTACCTGCTGGCGATCGGGTCGCGAACCCATCCGATTCCGCCGAGTGCGTGGGACGCGTTTGCGCGACCGCGCATCAAGTATGGGACGTACAACTACATTTCGGGGCGGGACCCGTTGTTTGTGCACCAGTACAGCCATGCATGGTTCGATTTCGCGAATGTGCGCGACCGGTATGCGGATTACTTTGCGAACTCGGTGACGGCGACACGAGCGCACAAGGCGTTCCTGATGACGCTGAGGCGCGGCTACAACAATGACTACTGGGGTGTGAGCGCTTCGGACTGGCAGCACGGGTACACGGCGTGGGGCGGACCTCCGCTGATGGGACCGGTGGATGGATCGGTGGTGCCGTGTGCGGCGGCGGGATCGCTGCCCTTTTTACCGAAGCAATGTGTGCAGGTGTTGCGGTCGTTGTTCGATCGCTATGGGCAGGACGCTTGGGGGCGGTATGGGTTCTGCGATGCGTTCCACCCTACGCAGTACTGGTATGACCCGGATGTGCTTGGGATTGATGTGGGCATCGGTGTGCTGATGGCGGAGAACCTGCGGACACGGTTTGTGTGGGACACGTTTATGAAGAATCCGGAGCCGCAGGCGGCGATGCTGGCGTGCGGTTTCCGAACGATAGCTTAGGGCTTAGAGAAGGGACGCGTGCCTTTACCAGCCGAGGGTTCCGGGTGCGCCCTTGAAGGGGCCGCGGAGGTGCGAGGTGATCCAGCCGCCATAGAAGTCTCCGGGCTGCGCCCCCACGCGCTCGCCGTCGACGGTGCATTCGTCCACTTTGCTGGCATAGAAGGCGAGGTGATCGCGGAGGGCGTGATACGCGGGTGACGGATGGGCGTAGCTCCAAGCCGCAGCGGGGACGATTGGGGCTGGCGGGGCCAGGTCGCCGTTGGGGAGGTGTGCTCCGTCGAGGTCGATGTTCCAGTAGGTGGCGATTCCCTTGAACTCGCAAAAGCTACCGCGGCGCGAGGACGGGCGAAGGAGCTGCATGAGGATGTCGGCCTGTGGGAGGTAAAAGACGGGTGGGTGACTGGTCTCAAGGATGCGAAGGGCGCGCGTGGTGTCGGCGAGGACGATGCCGGCGTGGGTGATGCGGAGGTGGCGCGGGGCGGCTTCGAGGCGTGGTGGGCGCGGGTAGTCCCAGACGGACTCAACGGCATCGCCGGCGGGTTTGGATGGCATCGAAGAGCCTCCTTAGCGGCAAGGTTAGACTGCAGTGGTGCGGACAGGGGAGGTTGCCATGCGAGCGACGGAGAAGCGGCTGGATGCGATGAACAGGCTGGGCGACATGTTGCACTTCCCCGCTGCGGTGAACGGTGGCGCCACGCCAATGTAATGGCCATGATTGTGGTGACATGGTGGATCGAGCCGCGGTATCCGCAGCCCTATGCGGTGTTGGTGTGGATTGCGCTGGTGCTGGCGTCCAACCTGCTGCCCGTACTGGTACTGCGCCAAACCATGCGGGCAGGCGAGCCGGTACGACGGCTGGGGGAGATGGATTTCGTTCGTGATCAGCACCGGTTTTCGGATTGGGTATACCTGGCGGCGTCCGCGAACATGGCCTTCTGGATCCTGCTGAGCTGGGTGACATTTGCGGTACGGCGGGACGTGGAGATCTTAGGCGTGCTGGAGGTGGTTGCGTTTCTTGCTACGTTTTCGCCGGTGCTGCTGCGAGCTGTGCTGCGGGAGGGATAGCTACTCTGCAGCAGATGGTGGCCCGGTCTCGAGGAGGGAGAAGAGGCCGGGCTCGTCGAGGACAGGGACGCCGAGGTCCGTGGCCTTGTCGAGCTTGGAGCCGGCTTCTTCGCCGGCTACGAGGTAGCTGGTCTTTTTGGAGACGGAGCCGGAGACGCGGCCTCCGGCGGCCTCGATTTTCTCCTTGGCGGCTTCGCGGGTGAGGGTGGGCAGGGTGCCGGTGAGGACGAAGGTGAGGCCGTCGAGAGTGGTGGTGGTGACGCGCTTTTCGGCGTGCATGGTGAGGCCGGCGTCTTTGAAGCGTTGGATGAGATCGCGGTTATGCCCCTCGGCGAAGAACTCGACGATGGCCTGGGCGACGCGGGGCCCGACCTCGTTGACGGCTTCGAGCTCCCCGGCCGTGGCGGCCATGAGGGCGTCGATCGAGCCGAAGTGCGCGGCGAGGAGCTGCGCGGTGCGCTCGCCGACGAAGCGGATGCCAAGGCCGAGGAGGACACGCGGGAGCGGAGCGGCTTTGGAACGTTCGATCTCGTCGAGGAGGGCCTGGGCTGACTTTTCGCCTACGCGCTCGAGCTTGAGGAGGTCGGCTTTCCGGAGGTGGTAGAGGTCGGAGAGGGTGCGGACGAGGACCTTGTGCCGGGGCGCGTTGGGCCCGTGTGAGGTTTCGGCGTCGGCGACAGACTGCTCTTCTTCGGTGGTCTCGTCGTCAGTGATGGGCGTGGTCTGGCCGAGGAGCTGCGCGACCATGGCGTCGCCGAGGCCTTCGATGTTCATGACGCCGCGGGCGCTGAAGTGGAGGAGCTCTTCGCGGAGGCGGGCGGGGCAGTTGGCATTGATGCATCGCCAGTCGACCTCGTCTTCGGCGCGGACGAGTTCGCTGCGGCACTCGGGGCAGTGAGTGGGAAAGACGATCTCGACGGTGCCGCGCGGATGCTGCGTGTCCTTGTCACCGTTGTGGACGACCTCCGTGATCTTGGGGATGACGTCGCCGCCGCGCTCGACCGAGACCCAGTCGCCGATGCGCACGCCGAGGCGGGCGATTTCGTCGGCATTGTGGAGGGTGGCGCGGCTGACGGTGGTGCCGCCGATGAGCACGGGCGCGAGCGCGGCGACGGGCGTGAGCTTGCCGGTGCGGCCGACCTGGAACAGGACGCGCTCAAGACGCGTAATGCCGGCGCGGGCGGCAAACTTGTAAGCGATGGCCCAGCGCGGGGCTTTGCCGGTGAAGCCAAGGCGGCGCTGCTGGGCGACGGAGTCGACCTTGATGACGACGCCATCGATCTCGTAGCCGAGGGTATCGCGGAGCGGCTCGGCCTCGGCGATGAACGCCAGGACATCGTCGATGTCTTTCGCGGTGCGGGCGTGCGGGTTGACGCGAAAGCCACAGTGCTTGAGGACTTCGAGGGCTGTGGATTGCTGTTTGAGGAGGGGATCGCCGGTGGGCGTGAGGAGGAAGTAGGCGTAGAGGTCGAGGCGGCGCTGGGCGACGATGTTGGGCTCGAGCGTGCG
>JAABUZ0100006969.1_pt1 | contig 13857 bp, 13 predicted proteins | sample 5562091 | NCBI WGS metagenome assembly JAABUZ01 (sample SAMN12813069, study PRJNA571459) | rock metagenome | isolation source: Antarctica rocks | place: Antarctica: Victoria Land, Linnaeus Terrace sud | collected 2015-12-21 | reverse complement strand
ATACCGGCTCTTCTTCATCGTCAGCTCCCTCGCTCAGATTACGAGAGAACTCCAGATTCAACTGGGTGAGATTTCTGGGAGCAGGTCAAGGCCGCTCCTCAAACACCGCGACGATGCCTGGCTCGCTCGTAACCAAACCCGCAGCGATGAACTGTGTCGCCAGCAATGTCTTTCCCGTTCCCGAGGAACCAGCGATCAAGACGCTGTCACCTTCAGGAATGCCCCCGCCCATCATTTCATCCAGGACAACGATGCCTGTCGAGAGGCGCTTTCTATCAGAGGCTTGCTTCTTCTTCCCTGTCAGCCCAAGGGTGCGCGAAAACGCCTGAAGGCCGCCGTCCGTGATGCGGAAGGTGTGCAACCCGGGTACGGACGCCTGCCCACGCAACTTCATGACCTGGAGCTTACGAACAACGGAATTGCGCTCCACCTGTTGGAAAAGCCAAATAATGCCGTCAGCAACAGTGAAGACGGGATTGTTTTGCCGCTCCGCCTCAGCGTACTCCCCGATCAGGAAGGTGGTTGCTTCTGAAGTGGCGAGCAGGAGTGACAAGTGCTGCATGAATCCTTGCACCTCGCGCTCGGTGTCGCTCTCGCTCCTACTACGCATTACGCTTCGAAAAGAATCAACGACCACGATGCTAGGAGTGCAGGATTCCACTTCTTTGGTAATTGTTTCGAGCACCCCATCCAGCCCACGCTCTAGTAACACCGCGGTCAGGTTAATAAAACGAACATCCTTGTTCAATCTCTCGATTTCGAAGAATGGGTATTGTTGCTGGTACCTCAGCATCTTCAGCGCGGGTTCGCCAAGAACTGTGAAGTAAATGGCCGGCCGCTCTTCCGTCGCATTGGCGAACATGAACTGGTGCGCCAGCGTCGTTTTGCCGCATCCAGGTGCACCCGCAATGATGTTGAACGAGTACTTTGGGAGGCCGCCGCCCAGGATTTCATCGAGGCCCGGCACCCCGGTTGGCAACTGGCTGACTTTGACCTTATTTTGCTGGTTCATTCCCTTTCCTTTCGCCGAAATGTATGTCCAGAATGTTCCGGTCCGGCCATACATCGTGCAGGACACGTAGCGTTAGAGCTTCCCCCCAAAAAGTCTCCACCAGCCCGATCAAATGACTGACCAGCACAGTGGATGCACCTTCAGCTTCGCCGTTCAATCCTTCGAGAGTGCCGTCATTCGTCACCTTCACCGGAGTCAAAACTGCCGCCTCACGTTTCGCCAACGTCAGAGCGCGCGCGAGGAGCGCCCGGGAACCCATTTCTCCAACTAGCTTGCTTAAGGGGAGATCGAGTTTCCGGAACACGTGAACCGCTGGAGGTGCGTTCGCCTCGGGAGAACCGTGCTTTTCTGACTCGAAGATGAGCAGTCGCTCGGCAATCTCTAGGGTGTTCGGATTGGTGCCGGATTCGTTCATAATCCTCGTCCGGTGATTCTATATAGCTCGCTCCTAACCGCATCTAAACACAGCAATGGGGCTAAGCGATTTGCAGGTGTTTCGAAGCTCGCCTAGCCGGGCAAATGCGGACGCGAGTCGGGCCAAAGGCTAAGCTCGGTAGGGCCAGATGCGACCGGGGCTGCAAAGGGCGCTCTCGCGTTCGGGTGAAATGGGGGGCGTGCGGGACGTGTACCCGGCTACGCCCCTTGCCTCGTTGGCAAGCTACTTGATCTTGTGTGTCCGTGAGGTCGTTTTGCGGGGAATGGGCTTCACGGATTCGTCCGCTGGAGTGATATCGCTCAGGTCCAGCTGTGCGCCCGCAGGAACCAACGTTGCATCCACCGTCCTGCTGATGCTGGCGCCGGTATAGACGGCAACCCGCGAACCATCAATCCCCTTGTCCGTCACGAGGTAGTCCTTCGTATTGAGCGCCCTCTGAGCTGCTTCGTTCTTTCCGTTCAGGTCACTGTGCCCGACCAATGCGACCTTCGCTTCCGACGAGCGCTGCAGGTTAAGGGCCAGGTCGTCGAGACAAGCCTTTGCTTCATTATCCACACGCGTCGGACGCTTTGTGTCACGCGCGAAACTAATGGTGCAGAGTTTCTGCGTGGAAGGCGTTGCCGGGGTCGGCGGTGCTTCAACTGTGACCGTGGTCGTTGACGAGGCAGTCTGGCCCTTGTCGTCGACAACGTTGCAGGTAACTGTGATGTTTCCTGGAGCCGCTCCGGTCGTGATTAGCTTTGAGTCGGAGGTGGAGCCCGCTATGGAACCCTGCGATGTGGAGTAGCTGTATGTCAGAGGCCGGTTCTGGGCGCTCGTGCCCTGGCTGGTGATGGCGGTCGATTCACCCGGGCGAACGGTGGAGGGGTTTGCAGAGCAAGTCACGGTTGGCGGCTGGAATGGCAGCACAACGTAAGCCGCGGTGCACTTCGCTGATTGTCCTGGCCTCGGGCCTTCGCTTACCTGGCCTGCGGCGGTGTAGCTGCCAGGAGTTGCATCGCGTGTGTTGATCCTGGCGGTTGCGGCCGTGCCGCTGATCGTGCCGCCATCGGTCTCCCAGGTATAAACGGCCGTCTTCTTAGGATTGAGGTTGAGCGCGGTGCCGATTACACTGATCGGGTCGCCAGGGTAGACCGAAGCGGGATCAGCTGCGCATGTGTAGGTGACTGCCGGAGGGGGGGTGATTTCGCCGAACGCGAAGACCAATCCGGACGAAAACCGCACATCGTTCTGGGTCCTCCTCTCTCCTGTGCTGAGATCCGCGAAGCGGGTCATCATGTACTCCGCCTGAATGAGGCGGACGGAGATATGGTGATGCACCCGGAGATCAAGTCCACCCCCGGCCGTCATCGAGAAAGCGTTCTCAACCGGCAGGGGTCTGCAGAGCACGCCGGTACAACCGGAGAGCGTCACTTCGCTGGCGTGCACACCTCCAAAGAGAGCTTGGGCAAACGGTGTAAACCTGTCGTATTTGCGGAAGGAGAGGCGCGGACCCGCCAGGTAGGTGAAAGCGGTCCCACCCGCATCCGCTACCCGAGCTGGGTTAGCACCTGCTCCTGTGAGTTGAAGCTCCGTAGCCTTGTAGCCGCCGAAGTCACCAACCAGCCCCAGGTAGCGGTTCAGGTTGAACGCCACCGAGGCGCTGCCGCCATTCAGCCATTCCATACGATTTCCGGGGCTCAATGTCGGCACAGCCCGGAGGTACGAGTAGCCGAGGAAGAGTTCAGTCCGGGGAACGTCCGTCTTAGTCTCTCCCCGCGCTGCGGGCGGAGTAGCCGCCTGGGCCGCATCCATTCTGGCTTCGGCTCCATCGTCGGGGGCATGGACCTCCGTGACGGCTTCCACGGACGGCTTTGCCGCGGGTTCTGCGCCGAGCAGGAATGCAGGTGCCATTAAAGTAGCGGCAGCAAGTGAAGCGATCATCCGCGCGCTGAATGTCATAGTGGTTCTCCTGAACTGCGCCTCGAGATGGTGACTCAATCTCAGTAGGTAGGGGCTAAGTCGACGGGAATAGAAGGCCTCGTGATCGGCCTCGAGCTTCGCAGTTCGAGCAATGGTGAGGTTGTTCGGTCCAGCCTTTGCGTGGCACCGCGTCCCTGGCTGGCAAGACTGCCCGGTATGGGCGGCCTCGCCAACCAGCTATGGCGCAGGAACGTTGATAACAGTGTTCACAAGGGTGATCGGCCCGGACAGCGCGAGCGCTCTGCCATTTATGGTCGTGACCGCCGCCACTCCCGCCGTTGAGACCGAGACTCCTGCCTGGGAGATGATGGTTCCCGACATCGTGCCTCCACCCAGAATCCCATTGATCGTCGCTGCGCTTCCGACCTGCCAGAAGACGTTCTTCGCGAGGGCTCCGTTGACCAGAAGCACACTGCGATGTGCTGCTGGTGTGCCAACCGTCAACGACGTGGCCATTTGAAAGACCCAGAAAGCATTTGGGTCACCCTTGGCGTCGAGCGTCAGGTCTCCTTGCGTGATGGCAAACGTCCCCGGTGCGGACTTATAGATACCCGGAGCCAGAGTTCGATTGCCCAACTCTCCTGCGGAGCCTCCTCCGCATCCTGGACAGGTTGAGACATCCTGGCCTCCTGGAAAGGCAACCAGCGCACCGTATGCGGTAAGAGCATCCGCTGCAGCCTTGGCCGCGACGGCGGCGGTTACGGCGGTTCCTTCTGTCGGGCATCCGACCGTGGGTGGCGGCGGCGCGGTGTCAATTGCGCCGTTCACTAAACCGATATTGTCTGTCGTCTCGGTATAGGTGCATCCCGGCCCGCTGTCGTGGAAGCCAGTTATTAGAGTGGAGACACCTGTGGTCCCGATACTTCCATTGATCACAGTCGACGTCCCCTGATTTGTCATACCAGCTCCACCGCCGAACCCTCCGAAGAGTGCGGCTGTCCCCAGGGGCACTGGCGGTAACACTACGGTTTGACCTGTCGTGAAGTACCAGGGGTTCGATGTACCTCCTGACCCCAGCGGATTGCCTGCGAGGTCAGCCGCTCCGGAGGTCACGGTGGCGGTGTACAGCGTAGAGGGGGCAAGGTTTGCTGTTGGGGTGAAGGTCGCGATGAGATTGATGGCGTCGTAAGCGACCGTCCCGGCGACGGTAGTCCCCCCGGGCCCGGTCAGCGTGACCGTGGTTGTGTTGATCGTGAGTGGGTCCATCGCCTTGCTGAAGGTTGCACTGACCGCCTGGTTGATGGGCACTCCAGTGGCCCCGAGGAGGGGACTTACCAAGACTACGGTCGGCTTGATTGTGTCTGGAGTCGACCCTGTCGTGAATGTCCAGGCAAAATTAGTGGCCAGGGCATTGGCCGCCAGATCCTTGGCGGCTGTTGTTATAGTCGCAGTGAAGAGCGTGCTCGGTGCGAGGCTCACTGTCGGCGTGAACGTCGCCGTATTGCCAACGCCGCCGTAGCTGATAAGGCCCGCGACGGCCGTTGTGCCAGGTCCCGTCAACGTAAAGCTTGTCGCATTGATTGTCAGAGGATCCATTCCCTTGCTGAAGCTAGCGCTGACAGCTTGGTTGAACGGAACACTCGTGGCACCAATGGCAGGACTGACCGAGACAACGATCGGCTTCGTCGTGTCCGGGGCCGCTCCCGTGGTGAACGTCGAAGCGAAGTTGGCCGCCAATCCATTTGGGGGAACGGCCAGGTCCTGGGCCCCCGTCGTGATCGTGGCGACATAGGTTGTGTTCGGCTGGAGAGCAACTGCTGGAGTGAAGCTAGCAATTGAACCGGCGGGGACATAGGTCACAGACCCAGTCACCGCGACTCCGCCCGGACCTGTCAGGGTGAAGGTGGTCAGATTGATCGCAGCAGGGTTCATTGCCTCACTGAAGGTGGCTGAGATCGCCTGGTTAAGGGGCACATTGGTGGCGTTGTTAGCCGGATTCGTGGAGATGACCGTGGGTGCCGTCGGTGCCGGTACTGTCTTGAAGGTCCAGACGAAGTTACCTGTCAGAGGCTCGCCTTGAAGGTCTGTAGCACCGCTCGAAACTGCTGCGGTGTAGAGCGTATTGGGCGCGAGCAAAGCGGTGGGCGAAAAGATCGCGCCGTTGCCTGTGCAACTGACCGTCCCGGCTACGGCAATGCCGCCCGGGCCGCTCACCGTGAAGGTTTTGGCTGGCGAGTAGAGAGTTGCGCAGCTCATGGTCTTACTGAACGTGGCGGTGATGTTCTGGTTGAGGAGAACGCCCGTGGACCCCGCCGAAGGCAAGGTAGAGATCACGACGGGTTGTACGCCCGTGCCAAAGGTCCAGATGAATGGGCTTGAAAGTCCGTTGCCTGATGCATTCTTCACGCCTGTGCTTAGGGTGGCAGTGTAAGTGGCATTCTGCGCCAGCAGACCTGCGGGGGTAAACGTGGCAGCTGCGCCATTGCACGTGACCGTGCCCGGCAGAGTTCCAACCGTGGAACTCACAGTGAAGGTCGCTGCGGTGAGGGTTGAGCAATCCAGGGCCGCGCCCGGGCTGTCTGAATCCTGCAGGAAGGTTGCCGTGATGACCTGATTGATCGCCACCCCAGTGGCTCCGCTCGCGGGGTTGGTGGAGAGCACTGAAGGTACTTCGACTATTTCAAAGTGGAAGACGTAGTTCTGGACCATGGCATTGCCTGCCAGGTCCTTCACCCCTGTCGTGATCGTTGCAGTGTAGTCCGTATCCTGTGCAAGGGTGCTCCCGGGCGTAAAGGTGGCGGTGTTCCCCGACATGCCAACCGTCCCCGTGACCGCACCGTTTGGCCCTGCCACCGTGAAGGTGGAGGCGCTGACAGTCGACGGTGTAACAGGTTCACTGAAGGTCGCGCTCACTGGAGCATTGCGAGCCACTCCCATCGCACCCTGCGCCGGAACTGTGGACTGGACGAAAGGGGGGGTCGTGTCGGGAACGTTGATTGTTTCTCTACCGCATCCGGCCATAAGAACGACCAGTACTGTTGCGAAAGACCAGACTCTACGAACTCGTTGATCGCACATGTGTGTCCCCTTCTCAAACTGTGGTGACACAGTTGTCCATCTTGCTGACAGTTCTTGGCTTGGTTACTAAAGCAGAGACATCAGACGCGACGTCACAGCCCTTTCGGGATCTCTGAACTGGTGGGCACCTACTATGCTGGGTGGAAGAATGGAAGAACGCGGGCGCGGATACGTCCAGCAGGACGCTTTACTCGGTCTACGCCTCAGGCCGAATGCTTTTCTGCTATGGTTCCGCGCGCAATAATCAGCTCTCGATCCTGCGGAACCGCTCCGATCTTAGATCGGAAGTTACTCCGGGGGTTACCTGAGTGTCAAGTAAAAACTTGGTTCTGGTTACCGTCCCGCGTCCGGACCGCCTCACGTAGGCCGCCGAAGTACGCCTCATCCTGCCGGCGAAGCGTGTAGCAGACTGCGCACAGGCCCCGCGCCAGGACCCGGGCGCGTCCGCAGGGGCAATGGAGAGAGCGTTGGGGCGATTTCTTCATTTCTTCATTTCATCTTTGTACAGCTAAATCCGGATGTGTACTCCGAATCCAAGTCTCGACCAATCCGCGAAACTCAGCCGCTTTGCCGAGCAGCTCAGCGGCTTCAGTCTCCGTGGCCACCGAGGAGTTGTCGTAGTCAATGACGTTTCGTTTGCGCCGGCAGGCGTCGAAGTAGTCGGCCAGCGAGGCGGCCTCCGAGCCGATCGCCAGATGCGCGGCGTCAAAGGTGACGGCATGGTGCCCGGCTCTCGCGCTGACCCGATATCCGGAACACGCGACCGCCATCTTCCCCGCCTGCAGAGCTGCGTTATAAGCCGTGGCGAAGCGGCGATCGGCGGAAAGGCCGGCCAGAGCAGCATCAGCGAGATCGCGCGCGATCAAAGCTCGGATGTTGTCCAGCTCCTGTCGGCTGGTTTGGTGTGCCTTGACCTCACCCTTGGCCAACAAGTGTTTCCAAGTCATGCTCACTTCCCTTCACGAACTTCCGTGCACCTCTTAGAACCGTGTTCAGAAAGTGGTCGCGACCTCGCGCTTTCTGGCTAAATTCAGCCGAGGAATAGACATTTGGATTGACCGGACGCCCTACATTTCGCTCCGCAAGCCGCAGTGATGGTATGAGATCTGACAGGCTCACAGTGCCCACAATGATGAGATCGACATCGCTCCTCGAGTCCTCCTCGGAGCGAGCGATCGAGCCGTAAAGAAAGGCTAGCTGAATACGTTCGCCAAACATTTCAAACTCATGCTGCAGAAGAGGAACAACACCAGCAGTCTTGGCGAATAGATCTCTCAGATCGGGATATACCGGCGACCCCATGTCTGCCTTGAAGTAAACCCGTCGTCCATCCCGCCTTTGCTCAAGGATTCCTGCCTTGCTCAGTGAATCGACTTCTCGCTGGAGGCTGGAGGGCTGCGTTCCCAAGTGCATTGCAAGCTCCGTCAGATACCAATCTTTGTCAGGGCGCAAGAGAGTCGCGGCCAAAATTTTCGCCCTGATACCGGGGAAGAGCACATCGAGAATGGGGGATGTACGCATCCTGCGTAGATAATTACGCGTGATGCGTAGAATGTCAATGGGAGAGTAGTTGAATATGGGAAATGGAGAGATAAAGAAAGAACGCTTTCGTTACATAACGCCGGGCTGACAACGCACTTCCCTTCCCTGCTCAGTCCTCATCAGAGTGGGCGGACAGAGAGGCCGATCAGCTAACTGGCAAATAAGCGTGTATTTGACGAAAGAACGAAATCGTTGTTTCGTTCTACTCCGCAGCAAACGCAGTGAACGGCTACCTGTTCTTGGGCAATGACGAAAAGACGAATACCGCTAGAACGATATCCGCCTTGATTCCTTATGTAAGAAAGGGTGGATAAAGAAAGAACGAAGACGTCCTTTCGTCATATCGTCACAGCATGACGCTTGTCGTTGGGATGGTGTCGCAGAAGGGTGGCGTAGGCAAGAGCACTCTGGCAAGACTAGTTGCCCGAGAGTATGCGCTCGCCGGTTGGACCGTCAAAATCGCCGACTTGGATGTGTCTCAGGGTACGAGCTTCAACTGGCAATCTCGCCGCCTCCAGGCCGGTATCGAACCGGTGATCGCGGTAGAACGCTTTGGGACAGTGGAGTGGTTGGACGGCCAGATCAGCACCGCGAGCGGGAGTTGCTGGTTCGCGGCTGAGTGAGGGGTAGTGTCGACCGCGCGTGAAGGCTGATCCGCATCATGCCGGCTATACTCACAGCCTCGGACGGAGCACGGATATGCCCCAAAAGAGGGAAGGGGTATAGAGGCACGCCGGATGTCGCCCTCGAGGAATACTCCGAGTTGCTCGCCAGAAAACTGATTTACGCTGACAGAACTCATGATTCCGGCCCCTGAAGAGATCTCCTCCCTTGCCGTTGCATCCCGGCGTTCGCCAGTTCAGGAGCACCACATCGACTTCCTCCTGGAAGAGGAGTTCGCCGCGAGTCCTGGATTTCTAACGTTTGTTCTTGGCGCCGCCTCCGAGCACTGCGGAGAGTCTTGGGAAGCAGGTCTGCCCGCCGCATCTTCCCAGCCGAACTGCTCCAGTATCCGTTCCGTCACTACAGATCAAGGTGAGACGGATGTGCTCGTAATCTACAAATCGACAGAGGTATTCGGGCGTGTCGCCATCCTCATCGAGGACAAGATTCGTGCCGGCTTTCAACCCAACCAGGCCGAGCGGTATCGGATGCGGGGAAAGGAAGGGACGAGCTCCGGAGAGTGGGATCACTTCTGGACGTGCCTTATCGCTCCGGAAAGGTATGCCGACAACAATGAAGGCTCTGACGCCCGCGTTTCACTCGAGACACTAAGATCTTTCTTCTGCGCAGAGGATGCGCGAACCAAGTTCAAAGCCGGGGTGCTGGATCGTGCACTGCATCGCTTGAGCAGACCGGACTGCAAAAGAAAGACGAAGCCGTTACCCGGTTCGAAGCTTCTATGCGCATGAAGCGGGAGTTTTCTTTAGGCCCGGTGAGATCAATTGGCCTAAACCACAGGATGCATGGTGGGGTGAAACTTGGTTCAACTTTAGTGGGGGGCCACTGCCAAGAGGCGTCGCGATCGTTCACAAAGCACCTGCCGGGTTTGTGGATCTGGCTTTCCGGAACACTCTGCAGGAGACACTTGCCAAGGTGCTAAATCAGTGTGCTTCAGAGCGGGATGTGGTCGCAGTGCAAACAGGGAAGAGTGCATCGCTTCGTCTCACCATCGAGAAACTTACGGATTACGAGCATTGTGAACCCGCAAAGCCCATCATCCTGGAAGCGCTCGAGGGCGTGCGATGGTTGGCTGACTTCTACCGCAAGCACGAACGCTTGCTTCAATGGCCGCTCTAACCCGCACGCGCGATGGCAAACGGTGTTCCTCTTCCATCGCGCCGCTTCTGCGATCTACGAAGCAAAAGGATATCGGTGCCCTCACGCTTTCATGCTCGTGCATCCGTTCAGCCCACCTCTCGTTGGTTCGAGGATTTTCGCCGCATTCGCGGTCGCTATGGGAATGCCCGGTTGATCGTCCGGGCTGTTGTTCCCCAGCTAAGGTTTGCGAAGGTATCAGCCTCCGTTTGGCATGGGTGAGTGATAGCTCAGCGTGATCTATCCAGCCAGGTTGCCGATGTGACTAGCTGGCTTTTCTGATTACGCTCCAGATGCATGGCGAAGTGCAAAGATCAGCGGAAGAAGTCCTGACACAGCACCCCCAAATGGGAACTGTAAGGTAAACGCGAAGTCGCTCCCGCGTTTACAAAAGTGAACGCGCTTGTAATGAGCAACTTAGAAGAATCGCGTTTACATCTGTTTACGCGCGGTTCCAGATGGAACCCGGATTGGTACTCTGGCGTAAACGCATTGATGTGCAGCTACTTAGGCCAAACCCGCGATCCAGCCGACTTGACGGCCTCTGACGTAGCGGTCTAGGTTTCCAGCAAGGCAATTACCCAGTTGAGCACTCCCGGCACGAGCACTCCGGCGACCCGAAACGCCACCGCAGGCGTGCAGGAGAAGCCCGGCTACCGCACTAAAACCGTCGCCACGCGGATCACGCCCGAGGAGCTGCGGGAGGTCGAGAGCGCCGCCGAGCGCGAGGGAAAATCTCTGGCCGAGTGGCTGCGCGACCTGGCGTTGAAGTCGGCGCGGCAACGTCCGGCGGACCCGATGGAGCTGCTGTTGGCCGAGCAGTCGGCGATCCGGTACATGCTCCTGAATCTCTTCCACGCGACCGCCCAGGCGAACGCGGAAGCGAAGCACTTACTGGCTGAATCCGTGCTCAGGATCCGGGACCAGGCGGACGCCCGGAAGCTGGCGGACGCCCGCAAGATGATCGAAAGTTTTCATGCCCAGGAGGGACAAAACCGGGGCCAGCCGTGAGCCGCCCGATGCGGTTTCCGAGTCGCGGCGGGAGGGTGTTGCTGCTCCTGTTCGGGATCACCCTGGGGCCATTTCTGCTCGTTCTCCCCGCCTCCGCATGGCTGGCGTGGACGCTCACGCCGCTGCAAAAGTTCTATCTCGGCACCTACACAGCAAGCTCTATCGGAGCTACTCAGCCGCGCAATATGACGAGCATTCGATGGGTGCTGAAGACCGCTCCCGGGCGCTAATCCGTCCCCATGCTCCCCGAGGATGCGGTCGCCGGACCGAACCGAAAGCTGCCTGTTAGCCTCTCGGCTCAGGCGGTCGCGGAGGGCTGGCGGGGAGTGGTGTTGGGTTCCCCGGAGAGGGTTCCGTCGTCTGAGTTGGCCCCGCTGCTCCGGGATTTGATGTACGACGGCGAGAGTTTCCCGCGCATCCTTGGCCTGCCCCTGATCTATGGATTGGTGGGACTGATCTTCGTGTGTCTCGCCCTGCAAAAAGCGAAGGATGCATGGGGCGATGGACGGAGTTCCCGGATGAATCGGCGGTATGAAAAGCGCCATGGACGGAGGACCAAAGGGCCGGAGTTGAGCCTGCCCAGCAGCCTGAAAGTGTTCCGCCGGGACCCCGCCACGTCATTCCGAAGCGTCTGGAGTCGAGTCACATCATGCTCATGGGCGACACCGGGGCAGGGAAGTCGTCCGCCATCCGGCAGATTCTCCGACAGGTAAAGGAGCGGGGCGACACTGCGATCGTCTACGACCCGGCGATGGATTTCGTGGGCGAGTTCTATTCGCCCGAGCGCGGCGACCTGATCCTCAACCCGCTCGACGCCCGGTTTCCGTATTGGTCGTTGCCGGATGAGATATTCAACGACGAGATCGCTACCTCCATCGCTGCCGCGCTCTTGCCGGAACAAGAATACGAGAAGGCATTCTTCACCGACGCGCCGCGCCGGGTTCTGGCCAATCTGCTTCGCCGCAAACCGCAGGTTCGCGATCTGTTGCGGTGGATGAGCGACCCCGAGGAGGTCGCCGCGAGGGTGAAGGGAACGCCCTTGGCCGCCTACCTCGATCCCGGCGCACCGGCGCAGCGGGCGGGGATCCTTTCGAGCATGAACATGGTGGCCGACAGCCTGGAGCTGCTGCCCCAGTATGCCGACCCCAACGCCCCGCGCTTCGCTACATCGTCGTGGATATCGAACCGGGAGCGATGGGTGTTTCTGACCTCCAGCTCTGGCTACCGGGAAAAGCTCTTGCCGCTTCATTCCGTGTGGCTGGATCTGTTCATCTTGCGCATGATGGGCCATTGCCCGGACGCGCAGCCGGTTTGGTTCGTCCTGGACGAGCTGGCGAGCCTCAACAAATTCCCGCAGCTCCACACCGCCGTGACCGAAAACCGCAAGTATGGGAACCCGGTGGTGCTCGGCTTCCAGGGCCGGAGCCAGATGGAAAGCGCTACGGCCAGGACGCCGAGGCCATGCTCTCGCAGCCCGCGACCAAGGTATTCTTCAGGACCTCCGAGCCGCGCGCGGCGAAATGGATCTCGGAAGCCATCGGCGAGATCGAGGTCGAGCGGCTGAAGGAGTCGCGCAGCATGGGACTGCTGCGGGCGAAGAAGTCCTACGCAGTGGAGATCGCTACCAAGCCGCTCGTCATGGCCTCCGAGATCGCCGGCCTCGACAGCCATCGTGCCTTCATCAAGCAGGAGAATCGGGTGGTGCCGGTGCGCTTTCGGTTGGCGAAGAAGCGCAAAAAACAGCCTGAGTTCGTCGAGCGCAAGATGGAGGAACCAGCGCCCAGGAAAGCAGCGGAGCTGCCAGTGCCCGCTCAGGTAGCTCCGGCGCAAGCGTCTCCGAAGAAGCCGGTTCAGGCCGCGTTGCCGCTCATCCACCCGCCCGCCGCGAAGCGGGAAGGGTTTGCTTGGGATGCCAGCCAGGAGATTGAATGAAAGAGCTATTACTGCACCAGGTTCAGCCTGATAGAGGTACTGTAGCTCTTCCGTCTTCGCCTGGAAGAGTTGAGAGGCGGCTTTGACCAGTGCGGGATCGTCAAGCCGAATATTCATGGATGCAAGAAGCGTCTGGGGTATTAGTAGGCGGCTGGGGATGGGCGACTTTTTCCTGGGTTGGTTGGCGCTTCCTCGCGAAGACCCACTCATGAGGTGAGACTGCGTGAATGAGGCACCCGGCTTCTTGGGAGGTTTGGCCTTGTTCGTGCCTTGCGACAGCTTTCCAGGAAACTTCTTTCCTTTTCTCCCCGAAATTGTGTGTGGCCAAACTTTTTCTCCACCTTCCCTGCGAATCTTCGGTAACCACGCAAACCGCTGTATTGCGGAACTTTGGGGAGCCATGATGTGACGGAAACGTTTGGACCGAGGGGTGCCTATAGAGTACGCGGAGGTATTTCCTATGAAGAACATTGTCGAACTCATCGTCCTTGGTACTCTCGTTTCCTCAGCCGCTTTCCTTCGAGCTGATCCGGTCGTTCCCTTGGGAACAGCGGGAAGCTTTGCCGTTCTTGGTGCGTCCACAGTCACGAATACAGGGCCGAGCGTGCTCAGTGGCAACCTCGGCGTATCGCCCGGCAGCTCCATTACCGGCTTTCCACCAGGCACGGTTATCAACGGCACGATTCACACGAGCGATGGAGTAGCCATCCAGGCCCAGTCCGACGCCCTGACCGCATACAACTATCTCTCCGGGCTCAGCTCAACGCAGGATCTCACCGGGCAGAACCTTGGCTTCAGGACGCTGACTCCCGGCGTGTATTCGTTCTCGTCCTCGGCCCAGCTGACCGGTCCGCTCACGCTGAACTTCGAGGGACTGAACAACGCGGACGTGATCTTCCAGATCGGCAGTACGCTTACGACGGCGAGCGCCTCGCTGGTGGATCTCATCAACTTGGGAACCGACGATAACGTCTTCTGGCAGGTGGGCAGCTCCGCGACGCTCGGAACAATGACTGCGTTCGAGGGGACGATTCTCGCCGACCAGAGCATCACGCTCACCACAGGCGCGACGATTGGATGCGGGAGTGCGATCGCTCTGAACGGCGCGGTCACTCTGGACACCAAT
>JAABUZ0100006965.1_pt1 | contig 13867 bp, 12 predicted proteins | sample 5562091 | NCBI WGS metagenome assembly JAABUZ01 (sample SAMN12813069, study PRJNA571459) | rock metagenome | isolation source: Antarctica rocks | place: Antarctica: Victoria Land, Linnaeus Terrace sud | collected 2015-12-21 | reverse complement strand
CGAGCAGCAGTGCGCGGAGACATGCCCCGAGCCCGCCCCCCGCGAAGACGATCGCCGCCCGTCGCATCTCCACCCCCGTCACGCCATCCCCGTCACGCCACCCCCGTCACGCCCGCCACGCCCGCCCCGGCCGCGGCGGCGAGTAGACCGAGCGCGACGGAGCCCACGAGGTTCAGGACCGCCAGGCGCGGCCGTCCGTCTCGATGGAGTAGGACCGTCTCCAGCGCGTAGGTGCTGAAGGTGGTATAGCCGCCCAGGAAGCCGGTCTCGAGCAGCGCGGCCGGGAACGTCGTGTCGTGGCGCGCCGCCGCCAGCAGGCTGTAGATCAGGCCGAGGGCGAAGCAACCGGCGCCGTTGATGAGGAAGGTCCCCAGTGGGAACGCGCCGCGGTAGTAGGCGCCGACGACGCGGCCGGCGCCGTATCGGCAGGACGCGCCGGCGCCCCCGCCGATGAAGACGGCTAGCAACGAGAGTATAGTCACATTCTCCTCCTGGCGGCACAAAAAAAGCCCCCGACGCGACCACGGGTAGGTCGGTCAGGAGCCATCAGCGGACACTCCGCGGTTTCGACGCCCCCGGTTTGGGGCGCCGCGGCGGTCCTCCATCGCCTCTACGCTAGACGGTAGCACATGGCGCGTCGAACGGCAAGGCCGTGAGCCAAGGCTCCAGGGGGCGCGGCGACCGCGCAATCGTCGCACGGAGCCTGCTACAGTTTGGGGAGGCCCCCGCGTGTGGGGGGGCGGCATCGTCCGGCGCGGCGTCGCGCCGTGTGTCGCGTCGTCTAGGGGAGGGGTGGTATCCGTGGATCGGGGAGGAGCAGGGGCGGAGCACAGGTCGGCGGGCCCGTCGACCGTGGTCCTGTTCGTCGTGCTGGCCGCGGCTGGTCTGGGCGCCATCTCGCTCGCGCGTCAGCCCCGCATCGCGCGGTTGGCAAATCCGCAGCCCGCGCCCGCGTGGGCGGTCACCGGCCACGACTCGGCCCGGACGGGCCATACGCCCTACGCGGCCCCGGCGGCCCCGACGCTGCTGTGGGGGCCGCTCTCGATCGCGGCGCCGGTCGCGCATCCGCCTATCATCGACGGAAGCCACAACGTCTATGTGGCGCGGAGCGATGGAGGCCTCCTATTTTTTAAGGGCAACAGCAACGGGGATACAAACTGGTGCCCGACCGAGCGGCCCATCACCGATACCCTGTGCGCCGGCCCCTCGCCCAGCCCGTCCGTGTCGTCGCCTAAGGGGGGCAATGCGCTGGTGCGCACCACTCTGTCCGGATTAGCGGTCCAGACGTATGTCGTCGATGGGCGCGGCGGCCTCGCGGCCTCCGACACGACCTCCCCTCTGTCCTCTACCTCCAGCAGGCTTCTGGACGTTCCCCAACGCCCGCCCCTCGCCCCCGACGCCGGTCTCGTATCGGGGCGCAGAGGCTCGACCCTCTACCTCTACGGCGTGCGCGTCCTGGCCTCTCGCTCTTCCTACGCCGTCACCGCCCTGGGGGACGACGGCCGGCCCGTGCGCGGCTGGCGTGAGACGCCGATCGCGTCGCGCGGGCTGACCCCCGTCTCGATCGCTCCCGACGGAACACTCTTGGTGGCCGCGAGCGCGCCGGAGCCGGGAGGCGCCGCCGCCCTCTACGCCCTCGACACCCACGGGCGCGCGCTTTGGCGTCTCCCGCTCGCGCCGGGGCTCCCCTCGTACGTCACGGTGCAGGGGACGAGCAGTGGGTGGACGGCGTGGGTGGCGGTGACGGGGGCGGCGCGTTCCTGGGTCGTCGTGGCCTACTCGGACCGGCGGCCGCCGTGGCGCTGGTCGGTCGGGCATCCGCTCGACGTGACCGATGGCGGCGTCGCCCTGGCCCAGCCCACCGTCGACGTTCCGCTGACGGCGCCTATCACCGATACCGCGGCTCCGCCCGACGTCGGCTACGTGGCCGGCACGGTGGGGATCTATGCCCTCGACGCGGCCCACCATCACGCCTGGCTGTTCTTCGACACGCGCCGCGTCGTCGGCGACATCCCCGGCCCGCCCATAACCGACAAAGGGGGCACTATGTACGTCGCGACGCGCAAAGGACACGTCTACGCCGTCCGCCCGGCCGACGGGCAGCCGCTCTGGCGCTACGATACAGGGCGCGACGCGCGGGGGCCGCTCCTCGTAGATTCGTCTGGCGCGCTCATAGTGATGAGCCGCGACACCGCCGGCGCGGCCTACGTCGAGGCGCTCGGGGCGAACGGGGGAACCGCGCTCACGGTCACCACGGCGGTTGCCTGCGCCAGGCTCGACTGCCCGACCGCGACGCCCACGCCGCCGACTACCGCGACGCCGCTCGCCACCGCGACATTGCCGGCCACGCTCACGGCGAGCCCGGCGACGGCCACCGTGACGCCCACGGCGCCGCTGACCGTGACGTCGACGGCGTCGTCGGCCCCCACGTCCACGACGCTCACGACGCCGGCCACGCTCACCGCTATGCCCGCGGCGACCTTATCGCCATCGCCATCCGCGACGGGTACGGGGAACGCGTCGCCAACCCCTTAAACGGCCTGATGTAACGGTCGCTGTCATCAGCCGCAAACTGCATAAGGATTGCCTCGCATCGTTACACAACATGTGCGGTTGCAAGCCCCGCTGTTGTCGGAAACATGCGGCCCATCCGTGCGGTGTTTGCGGACCACTCATCGTGGTTGGGGGTGATATGCAATTGAGCTGGGGCCAGACCGGCGGTCAGCGCGGCGATGCGCGGCGGCATTTCCGCAAGCACGGTCAGAACCTGCTCACTGGTGAGTGATCTCCGGGGCACGTGACGTTTCCTTTCGCACAGACCAAGAGGACCCTGACTGAGACGGGCGGTTGCGGGGACGACGCGCTCAGTCGCGGCCCATCCAGGTGGCCACGTCGACCTCGTTGCCCTCGGCGTCGGCCAGCGTCCACCACGCCGGCGCGTACCGGTCGGTGACCAGGTGGCCGCCGGCGGCAAGCGCCGCCGCGATGCGCGCCTCGGCCTGGTCGTGCGGCACGGAGATGTCGACGTGGATGCGATTGCGCTGCGGGCGCGGCGCGTCCATCTGCTGGAACCAGACCTTCGGCCCGCGGCCGTGGGGGTCGACCAGGTCCTCGTCACCCTGGTATCCGAGCACGGCGCGCCAGAACGGTCGCACCGCGGGGCCGACGAGCGCGTCGATCGCGACCTGGACCGTCTGCACGGCGGTCGGGTCGGCCGGCACGTCCAGCTCACGCGCCGCCGCCGAGATCTGCCGGGCCAGCGCGACGTCGCGCTCGCTCAGCCCGTCGATGTCGTGCGTCCGCAGACGCACCGTCACACCGTCGTCGCGCAGGTCAACAGCGGGGTGATGGCGCGCGGCGTCGGCCAGCCGGCCGATCGCGTCCACCAGGGCGACGCCCGCCGCGAACGACCCGGCGCGAAAGTGCGCGCATGCACCCCCGAACAGCACCCGCCAGTCCTCGACGCCGACGGCCGCGTGAAACTGACGCGGCGAGATCCGCTCGGTCATGCCTGGCCCAGTGACGCCGGGGGCTGGTATGGCTGGTATGGCTGGTATGGCTGGTGACGCCGGGGGCTGGTAGGGGAGGTGTACGTCTGGCGATCCCTCCCCGACGAGCCCGTCCACCGCCTCCCGGAGGAGGTCGGCATGGCCGGTGTGCCGCGCGTACTCCTCGATCATGTCGATCAGCAGACGCCGCAGGCTGGGCGCCCGACCGTCGGGCCAGGCGCGCCGGGCCAGCTGATCCAGGCCGCCGCCAGCCAGCGCCTCCGCGACCAGGGAGCGGGAGCGCGCCACGGCCTCCTGCCAGAGCGCATAGAGCTGCGCGGGGGTGTCCGCGGCGGCCGAGTGCCAGTCCCAGTCGGGGTCGGCGTCCCAGTCCACCGTGTCCCACGGGGGCTGCCGGTCTCGCCCATGTAAGAATTGGGAGAACCAATAATGCTCGACGTAGGCCAGGTGCTTGAGCATCCCGCCCAAGGTCATCGACGAGGCGCCGACGGTCGCCCGCAGGCCGGCCGCGTCCAGTCCCCCGCACTTCCACGCCAGGGTCGCGCGGTTGCGCTCCAGGGCGCCCAGGAGGGTGGCGGTCTCGTCGCCCGCGACGGGAGGTTCCGGACGGCCTTGCTCGTCCGGGTTGGTTATGGGTGGTGCGTCTAGGCGCTGGTGCTCGTCGCCCGCGTCCATCATGGATCGGCTCCTTCGCGTGTGGTACTGTGTTGTGCGTCGGCCTCAAACCCGTCCAGATGCCAGTCTACAGCAGGCGGGTGACAACGGGGTGTCAGCCTTTCCGGCGGCCCGCGGCCACACAGGGACGCGTCCGCGCCGGATAGGCCGGCGCTAAGATCTTAGCGCCGGGCCAACGCTACGCGCAGGCGGCAGAGCTCGAGCGCAACGTCTCGCGGCGCCAGTTGAGCCACGTCCTGCTGACATGGCTCAAGAAGCAGGGCGTCGACGACGCGCCGCTTCCGTAGCGTCGAGAAACCGGCTAGCCGCGCTATTCCGGAACGACGAGGGGCGCCAGCGCGGCGCGCAACGCGGGCGGGAGGGCGGTCGGCTGGCGCGCGGCGCGCTCGACGTACACATGGACGAAATGTCCCTGCGCGACGGCCGTGTCCTCGTCGTCGCGGAAGAGCGCGATCTCGTAGCGCACGCTGCTGTGGCCCAGCCGCGCGACGCGCAGGCCTGCGTGGACGACATCGGGGAACGCGATCGAGCGGAAGTACTGACACGCCGTCTCGACGACCACGCCGATGACGGGGCCGCGCTCGACGTCGAGGGCGCCCGCTCGGATGAGGTAGGCGTTGACGACGGTATCGAAATACGAGTAGTAGACGACGTTGTTGACGTGGCCGTAGACATCGTTATCCATCCACCGTGTCGGGATCGCCAGGGTATGGCGGTACTGGTCGCGGGAGTGAGGAAGCTGCTTTGCCATGTGCGCCCCCATGATACCATGCTCCTTTGGCGGCGTCGGCGCACACGATCGACAAGCGCGGCGTTCCTGGCGCGCGTCGACTCGATGGCCGCGCGCCAGGAACGCCGCACGGCCTGCTATCGCCGTCCCTGAAGGCCGCCTCCGTGGCGATGCCAGAAAGACGGCCTAGCTGCTCGTGTGGCGTCCGATGACGCGCGCCGTCTGAGCGTGTGTCGGTATCGGTACCGCGACTGGAGCGCTTCCGCCATGCCCATGGCCGGTTAGATACGGCTCAAGGACCGCGGCGGCATCGGCGACGCAACTGAAATCGGCCACCTCCAACGTCACGTTATCCGCCGGGTCATCATCCGATATCACGCGGTAGAGCGCGCGATGCTGGCACTCCACCGCGAGGATACGCATGGCGAGCTCCGCCAGGTCGCCGTGGTTGAGCGCGCCAAAGCGTTGCGCGGCCACCAAATAGGCGCCGATAAAAGCCGTCTCAAGGTGGTCGAGCACCCACAGGTAGGAGCCGGCGTGGCTGGTATACCCCAGTTTTTTCAGGGCTGATGAGGGGAAATAGAAATGCGTATAGGGCGAGACGGCTCCCGCTTTGACCAGTATTTGCGCGTGCTTCTGCTCTTGGTCCAGCGCCGCTTGCAGATAGGCCACGTTCCCGTGATTACCGTCGCGCGCTACCCTGTTGGGGTTGGCCGACGAGCCGGCAACCCTGCGATCGAGCAAGATAGCCCGGCTCGTCAGGCCGGCATAATATATAGTCGTGGCCAACTGCTCGGCGACCAAGGCGGTGTTGATGATGTCCTGCATGCTCTCGTGGCACGCGCCGTCGACTCCGGCCAGGGGCAGGGCCGCCTGGAGGGGCGCCGCGGGGATAAGCGCCAGGCCCGCGCCCGCTAGCGCGGCGCCCTTAAGGAACTGCCGCCGCCCCGGGAGGCCAGCGCGGCGCGCGCGGCGCGGTCGTTCATAGTGCTTACGCATAGAATAGTCCTACTCGCTCACAGGAATCGATGGATGCGACGGGTGCCGTACTTCCCGACCACATAGGCGGTCTGGGCTCGACTGGGCAGCATGGTTGCCTTCGTCGCGCCATCCGCGAAGGGAAAACGCTCGCCGGTCAGGAAGGGGTGGAGCGCGGCGCCGATAGCGCCGCTATGGGTGAAGGACGCTGTCTCCAGCGTCAGGTTGTTCGGCGGACGCATCCCGGCGATGACCCGACCCAGGGCACGATGCTCGGCCTCGATGCCCATAATTTGCCCGGCGAGCGCGGTCAGGTCGTGACGACCCAAGCGCGCAAACTGACCGGCCGCGGCGATATACATGGCCACGGACGCCGCCTCCAGCATTTCTAACACGCCAAGGAAGCTGTCACGATGCGTGGATAGGCCCAGGCGCGCGAACGTCATGGGCGGGAAGTAGAACTCCCGATGGGGTGAGACCGCGCCCGCATTCGTCAGGAGCGCCGCGTGCTTGACTTCCGCATCCAATGCGGCTTGCAGAAAACGCACATGTTGAGGAGCGCCATTCGGGGCTTGACCCGGCCTATTCGGATCGGCGGATAGCCCACAGAGCCGGCTATCGCGTAGTATGGCTGGGGTTGTGAGCGCCTGGTAGTACAGGGTTGTTGTCAGGCGCTCCGTCATCAAAGCCGCGCTGAGGATGGAGTGGATCGTATCGGCGTACAACGTAGGCCTCGTTTGAAACAACGCCGCTCGCCCTTGGGTGAGCGGCGTCCACGCCCGCGGCCGTTGCGCTTGCGCGGAATCGCGGGTTCGCGGGTACATACGTCAGAAGGTCTCTGACGCGTGGCGATGCTGAGTCACGTGTCAGCGCAAGTGTAGCACAGACACGCCACGCGCATATGTTATGCTAAGCCCGTGCGGCGCGGACGCATGGAGTACACTAGCTGAGAGGGGTAACACAATCGTCATGAACGGCGTGGACTACGTCACCCTCACTAGCGCCGCCGATACCGCCAACGTTCCCGCCGGTACGCTGCGCCAGTGGATCGAAAGCGGCAAACTCCCCGCGACGACAAGCGATCGTGGCCGGCTGGTCCGCCTCGTGGACGTGTGGCGCCTCATCGACGTCGACGGCGGCGCGTCCCCCGGCGCGTCCCCCGTGGAGGCGGTCGTCGCGACGGAGCCCGCGTCGACGGCGCTGGACGCCGTCTCCCGCCCTGTTCGGAGACGGCAACGCGGCGCTCCCGCCGCGCCGGCCGCGTATATCGCCAAATTAGACGAGCTCTACCGGGCGCAAATCGTCGCCAAGGACGATGCGATTGCGACGAAAGACGAATTGATCGGCGAACTGCGTCGACGCGCGGAACAGGCGGAACAACAGATCGCGGATATGGAGCGGCGGTTGGCGGGAGAGCGGACCGCCGAGATGACGGCTCCGTCCACACCCCCGCCGACGAAGACGCCGGGGCTGCTGGCGCGCCTGCTCCTGCGGTATGCGCAACGCTAGCCGCATCGCACGCGCCCTCCTACACCGGGTGAGAGGACGATCATCTTCGGCTATGCTAACGCGTTCGCGGCTAGGAATCAACGCGCGCGACGATCGCACGGCCGGCGTCGTGGGCGATCCCCGCGATGGGGAGGCTATCGTGGCATGGGGACCACCAGCAAGCGGTTACCGGCGACATCGGCGACCAACAAGCCGCCTTGGGGCGTGCGTGACAGGCCAAATGATCCGTGGAGATATCCCCGATGGCCTCGGCGGCTCGGCAACATAAGCGCGCGCGCGAAGACCGGCAACGCGCTGTCCGCGGGGTAGACCAGAATAGCCCCCGTCGGATCGGAGACGAGCAAACGCCCATCGGGGAGCGGTAACAACTGCGGCGGAGTTCGGGGATCAGACGGCGGGGCCGGCCAGTGCGCCGCGATAGCACCGGTCGGAGTCAAGGCTATGACGCGGTCGCGCGCGCCGTCCAGCACATAGAGTTTGTCGCCACCGCTACCGCCTACGGCCACGGTCAGCGGCGAGGCAAAGGTCGTACCGTTCGCGCCGTACGAGCCGCTGACACCCCCGATGCGGCGCGTGATCTTGCCGCTAGCGGCCAGCGTGACGACGATGCTGTTCAAGCGTGGATTGGACACGTAGAGCAAACCGTGGCGTCCGAGAGCCATGCCGGTTCCATCGCGCAGGGCGCGATCGCGAACAACCTCTCGGACGAAGCGTCCCACGGTGTCGTATCGCTCGATGGCGCCGCGCCCCGCGTCGAGGACATATAACGCGTTGGCGGCGGCCACGATCGCCATGGGGTGGCGCAGTCCTCCGGCCTGCTCGCTGCGCACGAGCCGCCCGGCGCGGTCGAGCAAGGCCAGGCGCCGGTTGCCCGTGTCGACCACGGCGATGTAACCATTGGAGAGCGCCACCGCCATCCGCGGGGCGAGCAGCCCTATCTCTGCCCCAAGTATCCGACGCGCGGCGAGCGGAACACCGGTCATAAGGACAAAAGATGTCCTGCTCGCCGCGCGGAACGGCGTCGCGCGGAACGGCGTCGCGCGGAACGGCGCGGCCCGCATTGACCGTCCCGACGCGCGCGCGCGCGTCGGAACGGTCCTGGCGCTTGGGGAGCTAAGAAGATGAGCAAGCGCGGCGGTGAGCGCCACGACGATCAGCGCGACGCCAATCAACTCACGCCGTCGTTGCGCTCGCCTCCGCGGCGGGGATACGCCGTCCGATGCCCGCTGGGCTGGAGGGCGCCCCTCTTGGGTCTGCTGTTCGTCGGCATAACGCGGCCGCGCGACCTCCGTGGCCGGGGGCGCGGGCGCATCCTCACGTCTCGCGGCCGATGTTCGCCGCCGAGCCACGCTATCGGGCTCCGTTCGCTCAACTTGTCGACGCAACTCGGCGATGAGATCGTCCTTGGCGGCTAGCTGCTGGTCTTTGGCGTCGAGCACATCGCTATAGAGGCCGTCGAGCTTACCCATCATCGCGCCAAGAAGGGCGCCGACGAGCGCGAGGCCCTCGCGTCGCACAGGGGCAAGGCGGTCGGGCCCGATGACCTCGCCGGACGCCACGGTTCCCCCCTCCGTTGGCGGCGTGTCTCTATCGGGGGCACGCCAGGGCTGATCGCTATCGGGGGCACGCCAGGGCTGATCGCTATCGGGGGCACGCCAGGGCTGATCGCTGAGGCGGCGCACATCCTCGAGTCGCACGAGTTGCTCTCCGCCGTCGTTCGCGGTCGGCAACGCGCCCGCCGCGATCCACTGGCGCAGCGTCCGTGGGGGAACGTCGACGATCGCGGCCGCTACGTCGACGGTGACGAGGGTAGAGCTAGAGCTATGCACATCGAACAGTGTAGTCTATATCCCATCCATCCGGCGCTCCCCCGGTCTCCGCGTCTCCGCGGGCGTGACGCCGCCGCGATCCGAAAGGTTTTGCCGGCCTTTCAGGAGGCGGCCGGAGCGCCGGCCGATCGTTGCGGGCGCGCGGGGTCACGCGCGACTCTTGCCCGGGCGGTTGTCGCTAGGCGCGCCGCCCCGTACTATGGAGACCATACGCGCCATACGGACCTTTCCACGTACGGCCGATGTGCCGATACTACGTAATAGAGACACACCAGGAGCTGTATCCGGCTCTTTATGTCCACGCTGAAGGATGTCGCCGCTCCATGGAGCCATCATCACTCCCCGCCTCGGAGCCCACTGCCTCGGAGCCCGCGCTCGGCGCGATCCTCGCGCGCGCCGAGACAACCGTGGCGCGCGCAGCGGATCGTCTCCTGGTGGCCCGGCTCCACCAGGCGCTTGACCGGGATGGCAGCGCCGCGCTCACCGCGCTTTCCGAGACGCTGTTGCCTCTGTTGCAGGCGCTCATTGTGGTGTTGCCTCGCGCTGTCGCCGAGGGCTCCTCACCCGCCGTGCTCGCGGCGGCGCGGACACTGGGCATGGTGATGCGGGAGCGTGGCGTGGAGCTCCCCGACCTTGCGACCGAGGGGCTACAGCTACACGATCGTTTGCTGCGAGAGGTCGCGGCCGACTTGCGCGAGAGCGATCGCACGCTTGTCCTGGCCGTGCTTCAGATCAGTCGCACGATCCTGGAGATGGAGCGCGCGGCCTTGCTAGCGTATCAAAAAGGCGCGGACGCCGCCCTCATACAGTCGGCGCTCAGCGATCCAGACACGGGGTTGGCGAGTCGGGCGTACTTCGTGGAAAGGCTTACGGGCGAGCTTCAGCGGGCACGCCGCCGCGAGCGTCCCCTGGCCCTCGTCCTCATCACGATCGAGGGCGCAGAGCGCGGAGCTGCCACCCGCGATGGGGCGATGGCGGACGATAGGGATGGACTCACGCGTCTTTTCAGCGCGCTGCTGCGCCGACAGCTGCGCGGCATCGACCTCGCGACGTATCAGGGGAACGACCGCTTCGCGCTGCTCCTGTTAGACAGCGATCACGACGGCGCCATGGCGTTCCTGGGGCGCCTGACACAGGATGTCGCGACACGAGAGGCGGCGATCCGGGTCCGCGCGGGAGTGGCCGTGCCGCCCGACGAGGGCTTGACGGCCGACGCCCTGCTTGAACAGGCGGAACAGGCCTTAATCCGGGCGAGGCGCCAACCGGCGTAGGTGAGCTACGACGACGTGGATAGGCGGCCGACCGCCCTGACAAAAGGCTCTATGAGGTCGGGATCGAACTGTGCCCCGGCGCCCCCGCGCAACTCGGCCGTTATGCGAGCCCAGGGTAAAGCTTGCCGGTAGGGCCGATGCAGCCGCATAGCCGAGACCGCGTCCGCGATCTGCATAATCCGGCCCAACAGCGGCGCTTGCGGGCCGGCAATGCCTTTCGGGTATCCGAGCCCATCCCAACGCTCGTGATGGTGGGCCACCGCGTCTATGACCGCGGTGTCGTGCAGCACTCCCTGGATAATAGCGACGCCAAACGACACATGGTGTTTCAAGGTCTCGTATTCCTCGCGCGTCAATTTGCCGGGCTTGCGCAGGACGTGGTCGGGGACGGCAATCTTGCCGATGTCGTGCAGCAGCCCGGCCAATGCCAGGATACGGCGCTGATCTTCATTCAACTCGATCGCCTCCGCCAACAGCAGCGCCAAGCGCATCGTGTCCTCGGAATGCTCGCGCGTATAGCGGTCTTTCGCGTCGATAGCGGCCACAAGGCTACGTAGGACACGGCAGTGGCGTTCGGCGACGATCCCATCGAGATGCACGAGCAGCGCGTCGTGGTGAAGCGCGTCGGCCACCATGGCGGCGGTATCGCGTGTGCGTCCACGCGGCGCCTCGGGGGACGCGACGCGCGCCCGTGTCTGTCGTTGCGCGGCCTCGTCGCTCTCGCGCTTGCCCGCATCCTTCGTGTCGGCGGCGCCCTGGCGCCCCGGCGCGGGGGCGGGACCGCCGGCGCGCGTATGCGCGACGCTAAGCGTGATGTTGCGCAACGCGAGCGCAAGGGCGGTCGCAAGGGCGACCGGCGACAGCGCGTCCGCCGCCGTCACCGGCCGCCGGTCGCCGCGGTTGGCGATCGCGATCATGCCAAGCACCTCGTCCGGCGTGCGCAGGGCGACATACAGGGTCCGCGCGGCCGCGTTCGCGGCGTCGAGGCGCGTCGAGGGCGCGTCATCGTCGACGATGGATAGAACGGCCGCGTCGGTCACGTTGGCCGCGTCGGTCACATCGGCCGCGTCGGTCGTGTCGGTCCAGACCACGAAACCAACACCCTCGGCTCTCATCCGCATATCGGAGAGCAGACGACCGTAAAAGCCGTCGTCGAGCGGGAAGATACGGTCCGGTGGATATACTTTTTGACCGGTCTTGTCGGTGGCGAGGTGTTCGACCAGCACGCCGCGCGCCGGGTCGGCCAAAAACACACCGACGTGGTCGTAGCCGAGGCCACCGCGGATAGCGTCATAAGCCAGGTCGAGGAGGGCGGCTACGGTGCGGCAGCGTACCATGCGGCTCATGGTATGCTGCCACCATTCGGCGCCGCCTTGGGTCACCTTCTGTATCGAGTGCCGTACCGTCATAGTCTCCTCGCGCGGCGCCGACAGCATAGAAGCGCGGAGCTATCAGCGTATCAAAAGACGTAGGCTATGTTCAGTGTAGCACAACAATATGTTGAAACATTCCTATTAATCCACAAGTGGGATCGTTACTCTCGTCGATCGGGCGCGGCGCCGACGCGTGATCCGCCGACCCACACCTCCGCGATGACGTCGGCCCCGGCTCCGAAGATGAGCGTGTCGCGTAGATCGGCGGGGTCCGTGCCGCGCAGCGCCGGGTGGTCGAGGTCGACCGCGATGACGTCGGCCCACGCCTCCTGCTCCAGTGAACCGGCCGCGACCCCCAAGCTCCTCGCGCCTCCGGCCGTGCCGGTCTCCAGGAGCGTCGCGCCTGGCGACGCGGCGTCCGGGGTCAGGACGCGTCGCCGCTGGTAGCGCATGCGCGCGGAGAATTCGGCCCAGCGCAGCTCCTCGAAGGGGTCGATCCGCGTCTGTCCGTCGGAGCCGATGGCGAGCGGGACGCCGCGCGCGACGAAGAGGTCGTATGGCGCGATCCCGTCGCCGAGGTCACCCTCCGTCGTCGGGCAGACACAGACTCGCGTCCCCGTCGCCGCGATCAGGTCACAGTCGTCCGCCGTGGCGTGGGTCGCGTGGATGAGCGTCGTCGCCGGGCCAAGGACGCCGTGCCGGGCCAGGAGCCCGATCGGCGTGCAGCCGTGGCGGCGCCGCGTCTCCTCGACCTCTGCCATCTGCTCGGAGGCGTGGATGTGCAGCGCCAGGCCGTGGTCGCGTGCGTAGCGCGCGATCGGCGCGAGCCACTCCTCCGGGACGGCCCGCACCGAGTGCGGGGCCACGCCGAGCGTGTGGCGGGGGTCGCGTAGGCTCGCGCGTAGGTCGTCGACGAACGCAAGATAGGCGTCGGCCGTGGGGAACAGGAATCGCTCCTGCAAAGGGTCCGCCGGCCGGTCGAAGCCCCCGCGCGCGTAGGCGACGGGTAGGAGCGCCAGGCGGATGCCGACGTCGGAGGCCGCCGCGATGATGGCGTGCGACATCGCGCGCGGATCGTCGTAGGGGCGGCCGCCGGGGGCGTGGTGTACGTAGTGGAACTCGCCCACGGCTGTGTACCCGGCCCGCGCCATCTCCGCGTAGCAGGCGCGCGCGATGTCGTAGAGGTTCTCGGGGGTCAGGGTGGCCGCCTCGGCGTACATCCGCTCGCGCCACGTCCAGAACGAGTCGCGCGCGGCCATCCCTTCATGGGTGCGGCCGCGCAGGCGCCGCTGAAAAACGTGGCTGTGCGCGTTGACGAAGCCCGGCAGCAGGGCGCGCCGCGGCAACGGTTCGATCGGCAGGTCGTAACCGGCGACGTCCGCGCGCGCGACGAGGCCAAGACAGCGCCCGTCCGCGTCGATCAGGAGGAGCGTGTCCGCGCGCGTCGCCGCCGGCATGACGATCAGGTCCGGGGCCAGCGCGCGGGCCGCGCGCCCCAGCCGCGCCCTGAGCCTATCACCGTCGTCCATCGCGCGCGCGCCTTGCGGCATCTATTCCCCCGATGATGTCCTCTAGCAGTTACAAAAGTGTAGGGCAGGTATACCAATGTAGGGTACGGTACGTGCATTGTACCCCGTCAGTCCCCATATACGCCGCGATACGCGCCGTGGCCCATCATCCCCGCGGCGCCACGTATTGCTCGACAACTCAATGCCGGCTTCGCCTGGCATGGTTAGCGCATGACGCCCCAGCAACGTCCCTATGTTGCCCCTACCGTACCATGTGCGCGACGCGCACAGCGCGACATCGCGTCATGTAGTCGTCACGTTATCGTCATCGCACTGTCATGGAGGTGTCTTAGGCTGGTGGAGTGTCGTGTAGAGCGCCGCGAGATCGTGGGCGACGCGGTCCGGTCTCGGCGCTGCCGGCTCCTTACACGCGTTGACCAGGCGAGGTCGCGAAAGGGATATGACAAGGAGGATGAGACAATGAG
>JAABUZ0100006963.1_pt1 | contig 13869 bp, 12 predicted proteins | sample 5562091 | NCBI WGS metagenome assembly JAABUZ01 (sample SAMN12813069, study PRJNA571459) | rock metagenome | isolation source: Antarctica rocks | place: Antarctica: Victoria Land, Linnaeus Terrace sud | collected 2015-12-21 | reverse complement strand
GGTGGTGGGGGCGGCGCAATACGGGCACGGCACGGTCTTTCTCCTCACATAATGATCTTGCTTTAGGATCAGGATACCTGAGCAGACGCACCCTCTGCTCTCCGCGTACTGAAACCTGACACTTCCCGTCAGCCAGCAGCGCATCGTGCGTGCTGTTGAGCGCCTGCAGGGCACGCCCGACCCTGCTGCAGCCGGAGGGCCGCTGGGCACGAGCGTCATCGCGGACGTAGCGCGGATGCAGCAGCAAGGCGCTCCGATCGAAACGGCCCGGGCGGCTGCCTTCCAGCAGCTCAAGCTGACACTCAGTGCGGATCCCGCGGGGGGCAAGGCGGGGGCCGACGACCGTGCGTCCGCCGTCGCTAAGATCGCCGCGGCGATGGCTGGCGCGGCGGTGCCTGAGCCCGGCATGCTGTCGGAGGGGAAGGTGGCGCATACGGAGATCGGCCTGTACTACGCCTCCCTCAACCCACCGACCCTCGTCGATCCGACCCTGATCGCCGTCGTCCGGATGGCTGCCAAGGCGCTCAGGCTCACGACGGCTACGCTCAACACCCTCTACGCGAAGCTCCCGGAAGAGATGCTCGAGTCCCTCAAGGTGCGCCCCGACATCCTCGACTTGGGCAAGCTGCAGGTGTACGAAATCAAGTCGTTCGACTCGTCCGCTCGGGCGGTGCCGGAGATGCTGGACTACATCGCGTTGCTCGAGAGTTTCGCTATCCCCGGCTTCACCTTCCATCCCGGGTCGCCCACTAATCCCGGCACTGCCGGCGCGCTGCCGGTCCCCGACGGGTGGGTTGTCTTCTGCTCCCCCGTTCCCGGAGCCATCATCTACCGCACGATCCTCAAGCCCGAGAATCCCAGAGCGGCCCGCGAGCGGCTGCAAAACTACCTCAGCGGCGCGTCGAACCTGGCCATGGGCGTCGAGAACATGACCGCGATCACCGTGATGCTGGCGCTGGGTTTCGGGGAACTGCTTGCGTTACTGGGGGAGGGCGCCGCCGCGGCTGGCCAACCGGTCCCCGCCATCGTTCAAGGAGCGGCGCAGGGCGGACGCGTGCTCGGTGGCCCGGGGCTGGTGCCCGGATTCGCGCACTGAACCCGATCTGTCCCGCTTGCGCAGGTGGCCCTCGCGGCGCATGCCTTATAGAACAGTACGGGTTGCTCCTAACAAAGGGATCAACCAGGGTGAAGAGGAAGCCGTGCGGGACCGGCTGTGCAAAAGCGCATGCACGGCTTCACGAAGGACGTAGTGGGACAATTTGCAGTCTATCACTGCCTAGCAGTTTGTCGGAGAGAACCAGGATCGCTGTCGAGAACTTAGGAATCGTGATAGAGAACACTCGTTTCATTACCTACTGCTATCACATACAACAGCAATAGACCTTCGGCAAACACCATATTTACATAATGTATTTGTAAACGTAATAAATTGGCGGGAAAAATAGTACTTTCGGACTATTATCTATTGGCATCTGCCACTTTGTGTTATTAAAACTAGCAGACATGACAAATTGATGCCATGCATGTCACGGTAGAGATGAGAGGAGCAGGGGATGCCAGACATGTCACCGAATGCTTTCTTTTATGGCCTCGACAATGCCGCCGAGGCGGGCGACTTCTTCGTTGCCCTCGCCCAGGGTCCCGGGGACCGCCCGCTCACTGTGGGCGAGGACGTGATGCCACGGTTGCGGGGATTTGGCTTGTCGCTCCCTTCTTCCCTGGCGAAGAGTTCCATCGTCTCGGTGGCGGGAGACAGCATCCCGAATCGAGCGCCGATGCTGCACAGTACGCCACTGAACATGGTGATCACCTATCCGGCTATTAGTGCCCAACGCCCCGAAAAGGTAAAAGTTCATGTTGGCTGCGACTCTGGGTCCTCATCGTCCCCTTCCTGCAGAGACCTGCGCCAGAAGTCCGGGTCGTTATAGCGCGCTGCAAGGGCCGTGATGTCGACCGGCACGGAGGGCGTGGTGAAGTCAAAGGTGCCGATCAGATTGACGTGCTGCCAGGCGACAGGGGAAATGCTCCTGAGGATGGTGATCGCCTCCGCATCGCCTGCCGTGACCTTCTGCTCGAAGACGCGCGACAGCAGCAGTGTGTTGTAGTAGATGATAGCGTTGGCGATGAGGCGGGCGCACTCATTCCACATCTGTTGCTCCGCCTCGGTCTTCACCCGAAACTTGCCCGCATTGACGTACGAGATCGCCCGCCGCAGGCGGTGGTACGCCTCGCCGCGATTCAGGGCCGTCTGTACGCTCTGCCGCAGCACCGGATCGTCGATGAAGTCAAGCATGTGGATCGTCCGACGCATCGCATCCAGCTCCCACAGCGCTTTCTTGGTCTGGTTCTGACGGGCATAGGAACTGAGCTTGCGCACGATCGTCGCTTGCATCACATCCTTCTGCGCCAGCGAGGCCAGGATGCGCTGGATCGTCGGCCATTCCTTGACAATCAGGGCATCGAAGGTCTTACGCGCTGGCTTGATCAGGGACGTAGCGTAGTGGCTCGGAGGGTGGGCGCCGACCAGACCGTCCATCTTTTTCTGCAGGTCGCGGTACCGTGGGGCGAACTGGTAGCCAAACACGTGCAGGATGAAAAAGTTCACCTGATTGGTGCCATGGGTGTCCGTCGAATGCCGTTCTGGTTGCACGTCGGTGGTGTTGTTGTGCAGAATATCGTAGACGTAGTGCGATTCGTGCTCATGCGTGCCAATGATGCGTGCATTGACTGGCACATGGTTCAATACCATCGTGTACGCGCTCACCCCTTTGTTCAGTGCGAAGTATTTGCGCGAATGACGCGCATTGATGGTGTGGGTCTGTGTCTCGATGCGCTGACCATCACTGCTCGAATGTTTCGTGTCGCCAATGTCATAGGCGTTGAACATCGGCAGTGCTGCCGTGGCGTTGGCAATCCCGTCGTTCCCCGCGTGCATCGTCTCCGCCCGCAGGAAATTGCGCGCTGTCGTCAGGAGCGACGCGTAGCTGAGGCCGGAGACCTCTGCCATCTTCCCGAAACCCATGTTCGTCCCCATGGCGACGAGACACGCGAGGATGAGGCGTGGATCGGCCTCCTGTTTGACATAGCGCTCCAGGACATGGGTAAAGGCGCTCAGGAAGTCCGTGTTCTCAGCGACGAACCACAGCAAATCGGCGATCCCGATCCCTGGTAACGGGCCATAGAACGGGCTGTTGATCGACTCTTCCTCACTCGGATACACCAGCGACCACCGGCGCTTCTCCCCGGTACCGGTGACCTTGATGTGCTTGTTGGCGCCGTTCTCGATGCGCTCGTTCACGCGCTGAAAGCCAGCATCCAGTTCCTCGCGGAAAGCCGCCAGCGTGTCTTGAATCGGTGTCATCAGGAGGGGTGCGCCGATCTCCCGCAACACCGCATCCTTGTCCTGCCAGCGTTCGGCCGTGATCAAGTCATCGTCGAAACTGCGGAAGTCGTTGCTGTCCTTGACATACACGTTGCCCGCTTCCAGGGCGTTGCGCAGCAGGCGGTAGATCAGGAATTCGTAGCGATCGACCTCGAGCCGTTTGCCTTTGTGTTTCCCGACCGCCGTCGTATACACATAGCACTGCATACTCTTCGGAATGACGGCGGTCGGGAAATCAGCCGGCTTTACGTGGCGCGGCGACTTGCCCTGCCGCAGCACACCCTGGAGGAAGGCGACCGCGTCCAGCAGCGGTGCATCCTCCACCAGGCCCGCGACGTCCAGGGTGCAGAAAAGATGGCGCAGATTGAGTTTGAACGTGTGGTGCAGCGTCCCATAGTGCGCCCATTCAACCCCCGTCTTGTCGAACGTGATGGTACGCATGTACGCAGAGACGAGCGAAAAGCGCTCAGGATCGAGCAGGGAGAACGCTTTGTGCTTGACCATCGAGAACGGCGTCGTGTCTGGAATGGAGGGATCGATGAAGAGATCCAGGACCTGGCCAGCCGCCGTGAGGTGAGCGCTCGCCTCCGTCAAGGCCTGCTGCGCCGCCAGCACGGCGGCGAGTTTCGCCTGCTTCTCGTACTGGTTAATCAGGTGGACGAACGCGTCAATCAGGTTATCGTTGATCTGGCGGAAACGATGCGACGCGAAGCAGAGCAGATACAGCCGTGTCGTCGGCGCGGCCATGCGCTGCAGTTTATAGACCGTGTAGAACTGCGCCAGCGAGGCGTACTATTTCACACTCTCATGAGAAAGACCTGCAGCGGCCAGAAAGGTCTGACCGAACGCATACAACGGCTGAAAGAACGTGCGCCGTACGACCTCCTGGCGCAGTTCGCCGTAGCTGAAATCCTTCGGCTCGTGCTTGAGCGCGCTGATGCGGTACATGCCCTCGTCGGCCTGAAGCAAGGTGTCCAGGTGCTGCGCGATGGCTGGCGTCAGTGCTCGCTCGAGGAGTTGGATGATGCGTCGGCGCTCGCCTGAGACCACCCGCCCGACCATATCCTGCAGGTAGGTATACCCTGGGGCGACGATGCGCTGCGTGGTCAGGTACTGCAATGCCTCGCGCAGAATGAAGATGGGCTGCGTCGACAGCATCGCGGCCCGCTGTGCCTTCTGTTCCAACGTCGCTTTGGCGGCGGCATCACACAGGTTATAGGCGAAGAGCGTGAGAATCGTTTGCTGCTGTTCCAGACGCGTGGGTTTGGAGAGGGCTTTGATGTCATCGAGAGTCCGCCCGGGGAAGTAACGGCGGCGGATGTGCTCCAAGTCTTCATGCACCGCCTGCCGCGCATAAACAAAGAACCGGCGGGTGGCTTTGAAGTAGCCGAGTTGCAGCGCCAAATGGATCGCGGCCGAGGTCGTATGCACCGCATCGACGGTGGCACGTTCTCCCGGGCTCAAATCGAAGTAGAGGCGCCTGTCCTCCTCCGTAAAGCGCGGCAGCCCATAGAGGTCAGTGATCTCTTGGGCGCTCAGGATTGCTAGGCGGCGGGAGTCGGTGGCCATAGTCGCCGCGCTTTCACTGCGTGCAGAAAGTACACTTTCTGCATACCACGTCCGCCCGGTCCCTCATGGCCCGCTCACCCGTGATTCTTGATGCAGAAACTGTTGCTAAAATCATAATGCACGTAGCGTCGGAGGAGGTGGCTTTTTGCACCATGAATAGGAGTGACGCAGCCCTTTCTCCCCACCGCATCGGGTACGCACGGGTGAGCAGCGTGGGGCAGAATCTAGAGTCGCAACTCGATGCGCTGCAGCAGGCCGGGTGCGCCAAGGTCTTCACGGACACGATGACGGGCGCACGGATGGACCGACCAGGCTGGGCACAGCTGCTGGAGTACCTGCGTCCCGACGACACGTTAGTGGTGACAGAACTCAGCCGCATGACCCGCTCGTTACTCGATCTGCTGGAGACCAGTAGGGTTCTGGAATACCGTCGCGTCAACTTGGTGTCGTTGCGGGAAAACATTGACTCCACCAGCGCAACCGGTCGCTGTTTTCTGTCGATGATGGGGGCGATGCATCAGATGGAACGGGAACTGCGGGCAGAGCGGGCCGCTGCGGGGCGCGCTTCAGCCAAAGCACGTGGTCGCACCGGAGGCCGACCACGCACGGATGCAGCGAAGTTGGAGACAGCCAGAGCGTTGTATGAGAACACCGACAAAACGGCGGCGGACGTGTGTGGCATCGCGGGCGTGGGCAGAAGAACCTTCTTTGCCTACCTCACCACATGCAGGAAGGCATCTGAGTAAGCAGTGCCGTCTCATCGGTGAGCGCCCACCAAGCATAGGCCGACCTAGCCACCGCGAACTTTTACCTTTTCGAGGGGTTGGGCATTAATAGCCTCCTTCCTACTGGGTTGGATCCGACACTGGCATAATTCCCTCGACTGGCAGCCTACTGGTAGCAAGCGGCCACAATGCCCTCAGGGCATGAATTTGGCCACGCCATGGCCTCCTCCTCCTCATCGGTACAAGCCACAACCTAACCACCGCTTCCCCACGCCGTCGACCTGGCAGCGCGGGGAAGCGGCAGCGGTCAGTTGACCGTGCAGGTGGTCGCGGCGTTGTTCCAGTGGTAGGTGGGGGACCAGTCGGGGCCGAACACGCCCACCTTGACGGTGTACGTGCCGGTTGTGGCGGGGGTGGGCCATGACCAGATGTAGGTTGCAGACTGGCTGGCCCCCAGGTTCTGCCCCGTGAAGTACTGCTGGCCGACGCGGTTGCCCGCGCTGTCGTGGACCTCGAGGTCCACGATGCCGTTGAAGAGGCCGCCGGTATCGGCGACGACGGTCGCCGTGATAGTTGCCATGGCGAGGTGGGCGACCGGAGCGGGCGACACGGTGGCCGAGGACGAGAAGGTCGGCTTGACGACGCCGAATGTCACGTCGTTCGCATCGTCGTGCCAGACGCCATCGGCGGTCTGGTAGGTCTCGTAGGCGTACCAGCCGCCGGTCGGATCGGACGGGGTGAACGCGCGCGTCGCCCGGACCGTGAAGCTCTGCCCGGGTGCCAGCGTCACCCCGGAACTGCCACCGAAGTCGTCGTAGGGGCCGCCGGCGTTGGTGCCGCCGGGTGGGCGGCCGGCGATCTGGATGCGCTGCAGCACAATCGAGGTGCCGCCCTGATTCGCCACCGTGACCATCCCCGTGAGGGAAGCGCCGATGGCGACGGACGCCGCGGACAGCGTCAAGGGACTCGTCACGACCACCGCCGGGCTCGGCGTGGCGGCGGCCCCAACCGAGAAATAGACGCTCGGGCCGTCGTGCCAGACGCCGTCGGGCGTCTCATAGGTGAGGTACGCCCACCACCGTCCGCTCGGGTCCGCGGAACTGAACGCGCGTGACTCCTGGATGGTCACCCTCTGCCCCGGCGCCAGGGTCACGTTGTTCAGCCTGCCGAAGTCGTCGTAGGGGCCGCCGGCGTTGGTGCCGCCGGGTGGGCGTCCGGCGATGACGATCTGCGGCAAAGTGATCGAGCTGCCGCCGGTGTTCTGGAGGGTCGCCGTGCCGGTGAGGGTGCCGCTAGGCGCGACGCTGGTCGCCGAGAGCGCCAGTGGGCTGGTCACGGTGATCGCCGCCGGTCTCGGCGTGGCGGCGAGGGCGGCCATGTGGTCGTGGAAGCCCTGGCCGAAGGTCTGGGTGGGAGTGCCGTTGTAGTCGGTGATGAGGGCGGGACCGCCGTTGCAGTCCGCCGTGTTCCAGCTCCAGCCCAGGTAGCTCCCGCCGTGCTGGTCCATCCAGCCCATCAGCGTGTCGATGAAGGTGTGGCCGCAGAATCGCTCGCCAATCTCGCCGACGATCAGCGGCACCTGCTGAGCCACCGGGGCGGCGGTGCTGTCGTAGCATGCCGTGGTGTTGCAGGCGTTAAAATTGTAGATGTGCCAGGAGGCAGCCAGGTTGTGCTGTGGGTCGATGGGCTTGTAGGCGAGCCACTGGGAGAGGCTGTTGGCGTACTGGACGCCGCTGAGTATGAGCACGTTGGGGGCGCCGGCGTTGCGGACGGTGGTGACCAGCATTTGCATGCCCGCGGCCTGGTAGGAGATGCCGGGGCATGTGCCTCCGTCCCGCCAGCAGGTCCAGGCCGCCGTCGTGTCCATGTTGTTGTCCGGGTACGGCTCGTTGAACAAGTCAAAGACGACGGCGGGGTTGCCCTTGAAGGTGGCGGCAACACTCTGCCAGAAGGCGGGGGCGTGGTCTTGGTCGGGCATGGGCAGCTGGCGTATCGCTTGTTCCGTGCCTGGGGCAGTCCAGTGCAGGTCGAGGATGGCGACCAAGCCATACTGGTTGAGGAGGCCGACGTATTTGACGATCGCCTGCTGGTAGGTGATGCCAGAGTAGGCGGCGGGGGCGCCGTTGATCCCCAGCCAGCAGTCTTCGTTCAGGGGGACGCGAACGGCGGTCGTGTGCCAGGCGGCGATGGCCTGGACAGAGGCAGCATCCGAAGGACCATCGAAGATGCCCCAGCCCTGGATGCAAGCGTACTCCGTGCCGGAGCGATTCACGCCGAGGAGGCGGACAGGTTGTCCCGCTGCGGTCACCAACTGGTTACCCTGCACCTGCACCCCCGGTGCAGCGGCATATGCAGTGGGTGGCGGCGCGAGCCAGGGAAAGATGAGGGCGAGCCCTAGGGCAATGCACAGCCACCGGGGACCGCGAGCGGGCAGCGCGACAGACATGGCACTCCTCCTCTGCGAAGCCGAACTCCCTCCGGAGCATGCGCACCGGAGCACACCGTACTGAATAACAACCGGTAACGTTTCCAGTGTCAACCGATTGCCGTCGTCGCTCTATCGTTCGCTAAATGCTCCCAGGCAATAGTTGCGGGATCGGCGCGGGATCGGCGATACTTGAGCGACGACGATGGCGGGAGAGCGAGGAGATGTATGGCTGCGCCGATCCGAGTACATGTGACCGAAGAGGAACGTGCCGAGGTGGCGCGGCGGTACGAGGCCACCGACGATGCCGAGACGCGGACGCGTTACCAGATGGTGTTGCTGGCCGCCGACGGCCAGACCGCGCCGCGGATCGCCGAGGTGGTGCGGCGGAGCCGGGACACGGTGGCGCGGGTGCTGCGGCGGTATCAGACCGACGGGGCCGACGGGGTACCGCACCGTCCCCACCCGGGACGCCCACGGCTGGTGACGGCGGCGTGGGAGGCCGAACTGTGGCGGGTGATCGATCTGGATCCTCACACGGTCGGGGTCGCGAGCGCGACCTGGACCACGCCGCTCCTGGCCGACTACCTGGCGGCGCAGACGGGCCATCACGCGGGGGACGAGACGGTGCGGCTGGCTCTGCACCGCGGGGGCTACGTCTGCAAGCGGTCCACGTGGACGCTGGAGCGCACAGCCCAGGAGCAGGTGGGCTGGGCAAACAACGGCTCCAGGTGGAGGTCCTCCTAGTATTACAACGAGAGTTGATCATCGGTATGTTGTGCCAGGTATTGGAGTGTGCGTTTGCGATGGGAGCGGTAGGCAGCCAGGTTGTGGCATTGGGTGTAGTTCACCAAGGCCAGGGCCAGTGTCACGTCCAGAGTGGGCAACGGTAAAGCGGCACGGAGTAACCAGCGGATCTGGGGTAACGTGGGGATGCGGGGTGGGTGCCCGGGGAGTGCGGGTGCCAGGGCCGCCCGGTGCACGCCGTCCAAGCAGACTACGGGATCGTCTGTCATTCTGGTCGCTTGCTGCTGGCTCCCCCCCTCTCTGGTCCAGACGGTGTTGGAGTCGGACCAGGAAGTGGTGAGCCAGGATGACCAACGTCATATGGTGGTGCCAGCCCCGCCAGGAGCGCAGTTCATACTGGTCGAGCCCCACCTCGCTTTTGCCCTCTTGGAAACAGGACTCGATGGGCCAGCGCATCCCACTCACGCGGACCAGCTGCGCCAGTGGCGTGTCTGCGGGGGCGTTGCTCAAGTAGATCTTGACCTCCCGCTTGGTGTCCGGCTGCCCAAGGGGACGTCGGAAGAGCACCCACACCGCTGGACCGGGCAGTCCGTGTCGGCTGGTCAGGGCACGCACGGCGGCAAAGTCGGCGACGAGCGGGCCTTTGCCGCCTTCCAGGATGCGGTAGCGATGCCAGGCGTGGCCGGGAATCTGGACGGGGAGGGTATCCACCCGAACCGGCGGGAGCGTCTCGGGATGCAGGCGTTCCTTGGTGAAGGCACGTCCCCGCCGCCCTGGTTGGCGGGGAGGAATCCAGAGCTGCGGATGCGTCCGTTCCCTCCCCGTGGCGGGATCCTGCAGTGGCCACACCAGGGGCAGTCCGGGCACCTCGGCCAGATACCACAGGCCCGTCGCTGCCACCCGGTCCAGCAGGGTGGGATCCTGTCCATAGCCCTCGTCACACACGAACCAGCGTGCCCGCACCCGCTGCTGCTGGTGGATCTCTTCGACCATCTGGGCCGCCAACTCCAACTTGGTGCGAAACCGGACGTCATCAGGAACCGCACAGGCCGTCCATCGCTCGCGATGGTTGGCAGCGAACCACGACGCGTGCAGGGACAGGCGCCGATCGAGTAGGGTGTAGCCCCGGAGACTGGCATAGCCCAGATACACACCTGCCTGGCAGTTCTCGGTCTTCCCGCTGGCTCCACACCACTGCCGCGCCACGCCCACCGAGTGCTCCCCTTGCTTGGGCACATCACTACCATCGATGATCAGGACCCCGTCGTCCTCTCCCAGTGTCTCATCCACCCACTCCTGGTAAGCCGCTAAGATGGCCTGATCATCCCAGGCTCCCTCGCTTACAAACTGCTGCAGCCCGCGGACCTGCCGCACCGCTGCTGGCCCCGCACCCAATACGCGCAACGCCATCGCCTCCACGTTCTTCCGGGGAACATCGGTCAGCAGGAGGCCCTGCAGGTACACCTCCGCCCACTCCCGTTGCTCACGTCGCTGGAACAACGGTGCAAAGTGCGCATGGTAGGTGGTTAGTTCCTCCGCCAGCGCCACACTATCCGCGACGGTCAGGGTCAACATGCCCGGGGTCTCCCTCGTGAGATCCTCCATGCCCATCGTGCTCTGCACTGTTGGCCCTCCTCTCGCTCCCTGCTTTTCTTTCCCTCTCAGGACACAAGCAACCCATATGCTCAAACTCTCGTTGTAATACTAGTAGACTCCATCGCCGTCCATAAAACGTGTGCGCGGGGACTGTCGCCTTCAGGCGACAGCGGAAGCGCACCCTCCTTCCTCGCTAACTAGTCGTCGAATATCTGGTAACCTTCTGGCATGGGTACTGATCGCTACCGGCGGAATGCCGACTCGGTGTGCTCGCTGAAGTACCACCTGGTCTGGTGTCCGAAATACCGCCGTGCCGTGTTGGTTGGGGAGATCGCCAGCGACTTGCGAACGCTGCTGGCCGAGAAAGCAGCCGCGCTTGCCGTGGACGTCCACGCGCTGGACGTGCTGCCCGATCAGGTGCATCTGTTCGTGGAGGGCGATCCCACGCAGCCCGTCCAGTTCTTGGTCAACCAGTTCAAGGGCTCTACGTCGCGCCGCTTGCGGCAACGCTACCCGTCCCTGGTGACACGCCTGCCGTCGCTCTGGTCTCGCTCGTACGACGCTGGAACGATTGGGCATGTCTCGGAGGAGACGGTACGGCAATACATCGCTGCTCAGCAAGGCGTCTAGATGCGCAAAGCGTTCAAGTACTGCCTGCATCCAACGAAGTCGCAATCGCTGGCGCTGGATACCATGCTTGAGACGCACCGTCATCTGTACCATCGGGCGCTGGCGGAACGGCGGGATGCCTACCAGCTACAGCAGCGGACCGGGCGCTATGGCGAACAGTCGGCTGCTCTGAAGGCGCAACGCGTCGCCAATCCGTACCTGGCCATGACGAACTTCAGTAGTTGCCAGGCAACCTTGCGCCGACTGGACAAGAGTTTTCAGGCGTTCTTCCGCCGTATGAAGGCGGGCGAGCAGCCGGGTTACCCGCGCTTCAAAGGCAAAGACCGCTTCGACACCGTGGAGTTCTCTTCCCACGACGACGGCTGCAAGCTGGCCGGGGACCGGGTGTACTGCCAACATGTCGGTTCGGTGAAGGTCAAACGGCACCGGCTCACCGAAGGCGCGATCAAGACGCTGTCGTTCAAGCGGGAGGCCGGGCACTGGTACCTGATCGCCTCCTGTGATTTGGGGGACGCCCCCGCTGTTCGGCCCACCACCTGGACGGTTGGTATCGACCTGGGGTTGAAAGCGTTCTTCACCACATCGGAGGGTAAACAGGTTGCGCCGCCCACGTTCTATCGGAAAGCACAAGCAATGTTGCGCCGTGCCCAGCGGCATCTGTCGCGTTGCCAGGATGGCAGCAATCGGCGCAAGAAGGCGAAGCAACAGGGAGCGCGGCTGCACCAGCATGTCGCCCATCAGCGGCGGGACTGGCAGCACAAGGTGGCGCTGAGTCTCATCGCACGCTACGACCTGATCGCCCACGAATCCCTCCATACCAAAGGCTTGGCACGGACCCGTCTCGCCACGTCGATCCACGACGCGGGATGGACGCAGTTCCTCGGTATCCTCGCACACAAGGCGGAAGGCGCTGGTGTGACCGTGGTTGCCGTAGACGCTCGAAACACGACACAGATATGTAGCGTGTGCGGGGCGTTGCCCCTGGTACCGCTGAGCCTGCGTGACCGCGTGTATCACTGCGCTTCCTGCTCGCTTTCCTTGGACCGCGACAGCAACGCGGCACTCAACATACAACGGCTGGGATGCAGTCGTCAGTCCGTAACCTCGACGATGGTCGGGATGGGCTGAGAAGCCGCCTGCTGTAGCTGGCGGAGTCATCACATCGGGTCACAGACGTACGGAGATCCTCAGTACGATGACGAGGGGACGTTCCTCGATACCCACCAGGCGCAGCTGTGCGACGTACTGGGTCACCGCGGCAGTGCCTGTGGCTATCTGTACGACTTCGGCGATACCTGGCAGCATGTCCTCTTCCTAGAATCGATCTTCGTGCCCCATGGTGAGGTATTTCCGCGCTGCACAGATAGCGCTCGGGCGTGCCCGCTGGAGGACGTAGGCGGTGCTCGTGGTTTTGTCGAATTGTTGAAGGCGCTCAGTGATCCGCGGCATCTCGAGCACGACTCGTACCGAACGTAGGCCGGTGATGTCTATGACCCAGCCCTCCTGGACGTCGAGCGAATCATTCAGGCACTGCGGCGATTTCAGCCCCGCCGAAGCAACGTGGACGCCGCAGGCTTGATGGTCTAACATGTCACGGCATAGGCGCCATTTGGCCGTGCCTATCCTGGCGACGCGAATTGACGGTCGAGCCTGGTATGACATGGCGCGAGGGCACGCCTTAAGTCTGGATCTCCACAACTTTCACACGTAACGCACGCGCGACAGTCTCCGCCAACCGTGACTGTACGTACGCACACACGGTCGCACTAGGGGAGCGTAGGAGTGCGTGATCATTCGTCACGTCGAGAAGTTCCAACGGAACGATCCATTGTTGATGGTTGGCGCTGGTCATCTGGTCGGCAAGTTCATTGGCAGCCAGTCGCCAGCGCTTTTCGAGTACGGATTCGTGGTAAGGCGGATCTGTTGTCACGGGTACAGAAGTTTGAACACAAAGGGATGGTGATCGAGGGGAGGGCGCTGCGTGCTGCTCTGGCGGTGGAACGGGAACTGCACCGTGCTGACGCCCTCGCCTCCCTTGCTCCTGCTTCACGGGGTCAAGATCGTGCATCGACGACGAAACGTCCGCCGTCGACACTGAGGCCGTGACTGGCAGCGATGTAGGCAGCTGGTCTAGAACAAGCAAGTCCTCGACCACCGCAAAAAAGTAGGCCATCTTATGCTTCCGATGAGACGTGCTCTCCGAATTTCGACTCACTGACCGAATAGATGCGGTTCGCTGTTGGGTGATCTGACGCGCGGCGTACAGATGCTGAATGAATTGCTGACGTGAGAGACCAGAGTCGCGAAACAGATTGACAGCTCGAGTGGTCGAGGCTGCCAACGATGCACGATCGTTCAATTCATGTGCGAAGTCGCCAATGTAGGTGGACAGGACCTGGTGGTCGTCCGTAACCACTGTCATCTCTGAGATCTGGGGCTGCCTGCGGCCGATGCTAGATGGAAGACGTCGCTTCGGGGTTACGTCCGAGGGCGATGACGCGCTGACATCACCCGCGGAGGCGGTATGGTTTTTCGGATTTGTTGTTTTTCGAAGATTCGAATTCTTCTTCTCTGAAGTAGTCTCTGTCGTAGTCTCTGAATTAGTTGGGGGAAATCCCGCTGACTTATCTGATGTCTCCCCACACACTTGTTCGTGGGAAAGCCGCACACTAGGGACTGTTTGCAAAAGGTCACCTAGAGCCAGAGGATAGTGCAGACAATCAGCCAGATCGTCCGGTAGGTAGCGGCGAGTTTGTCGTACCGGGTGGCGAGGCCACGGAACTGCTTGCAGCGAT
>JAABUZ0100006960.1_pt1 | contig 13872 bp, 12 predicted proteins | sample 5562091 | NCBI WGS metagenome assembly JAABUZ01 (sample SAMN12813069, study PRJNA571459) | rock metagenome | isolation source: Antarctica rocks | place: Antarctica: Victoria Land, Linnaeus Terrace sud | collected 2015-12-21 | reverse complement strand
ACCATCACCGAGAAGCTCCTCGGCCTGCGGATCGACGCACCCGAGGTCACGGCATACACCGCGATCATCCAGCTCGGCGCGATCGCGGCCACCATCGTCTACTTTTTCAGGGACATCGTCAGGCTGGTCGTGGCGTGGTTCCGCGGCTTGCTCAGCGCCCAGGCCCGGCAGGAGCACGACTACTCGCTGGCCTGGGCCGTCATCGTCGGGTCGATCCCGGTGGGGATCGTCGGACTGGCGTTCAAGAGCGTCATCGAGGGGGCGCTGCGCAGCCTGTGGGTCGTCGCCGCAGCCCTGATCCTCTGGGGCGGTGTGATGTGGGTCGCCGAGTCACGACACGCCAAGCTGGTGGGCCAGGGTGTGGTGCGGGGTGAGGGGACGGTCAACGTCCGCGACGGCCTGTTTCTCGGGCTCTTGCAGTGCCTGTCCCTCATCCCGGGCGTCTCGCGCTCCGGCGCGACGATCTCGGCCGGGCTCTTCCGCGGCCTGGACCGGGTCACGGCGACCCGGCTCTCCTTCTTCCTGGCCATCCCCGCGCTGACGGCTGCCGGTCTCTACGAGGCGGCCAGGACCGACCTGACGCGGCTCGGCAAGGGCCAGATGGGCGTGGGCATCCTCGTCGCCTTCGTGGTCGCCTACGCATCGATCGCCTGGCTGCTGCGGTTCGTCGCGTCGAACACCCTCAAGCCGTTCGTCTACTACCGCGTCGCCCTGGGGGTCGTCCTGGTCGTGGTCCTGGCGACCAACGTGCTCTCGGCCACCTGAGCCTCAGAGCCACCTGGAGCGCTTGAACGCGCGGTAGAGCGCACCGCAGGCGCCGAGCATGACGGTCACGACGACGAAGTAGCCGTAGTAGTACTGCTGTCCTCCCACGTCGAAGCTCGCTTCGAGCTCCGGGATGTTGTGGAAGTTCATGCCATAGATGCCCGCAATCATCGTCGGCACGGCGGCGATGGCCACCCAGGCCGAGATGCGGCGCATGTCGTCGTTCTGCTGCACGCTGATCTGCGCGAGGTGGGCGTTGAGGATGTCGGTGAGCAGCCGGTCGTAGGACTCGACGTGGTCGTTGACCTTGAGCAGGTGGTCCTCCACGTCGCGAAAGAAGGCGAGCGAGTCGGGAGCGTCGCGTTGGAGGAGCCGCTTCTGCGGCTCCGTGCGCAGCCGGAGCATCGAGTCGGCCAGCGGCATGGACGCGCGGCGGATCTCCAGCACCTCCCGCTTGAGACGGTAGATCGCCGTGGCATCGACGTCGCGCGTCCCGCTGAAGACCTGCTGCTCGATCTGGTCGAGGTCCTCGAGGATCTCCGCGTCGACGTGGGTGTAGTTGTCGACGATCGAGTCCATCACGGCGTGCAGCACGGCAGCAGGCCCCAGGCTCAGGTGCTCGGCGTTCTCCTCCAGCCGGCGACGGACGCCGGCGAGCGGGTTGCCCTCACCCCGGCGGACCGTGACGACGAAGCGGTCACCGAGGAAGACCATGACCTCGCCGGTCTCGACGTCGGACGTCGCCTCGAGGTACCGCAGGGTCTTGAGCACGACGAGCAGGCTGCCTTCGTAGTGCTCGACCTTGGCCCGTTGGTTGCCGTGGACGGCGTCCTCCACGGCGAGGGGGTGCAGCCTCAGCTCCTCGTTGACGAGCCTGAACTCAGCGTCGGTGGGGTCCTTCAGCCCGATCCACAAGAAGCCCGTGTCCTCGCCCCGCAGGGCTGCGAGGTCGTCGCTGAGATCTCCACAAACCTGCCGCACGCCGTTGCGGTAGATGGCCTGGTCGACGATCACAGATCCCACTTCACCACGAAGTGGGCCGAGGCGCAGTCATCCCCGTCGTGTCGCCTCGTCCCGGCGTCGGCCGAGCACCGCTCGGTATGCCGTGCGGCAGCGCTCGATGGACGCCTCTTCCGCGTTCGAGCGCTTCAGGCGGCATCGGCGATCCACCTTTCGCGGACTCCCGAGCCTGCCGGTGACCCGGTCCTGTCGGGTCGACTCCCGAGCATGTCGGTGACCCGGTCCTGTCGGGACCGGGTTCGGGGCGGGGTCATCGTCGGTCCGGTGGTGGTGGTTCGGTGCCGCGCTTGGGGGACCGGCCAGGCTGGAGTCGCCCCGAGGCCCTCAGCTGCGCCAGGTGGAGGTCGTAGGAACCACGCACCAGGTCCCAGGCGACGCGGCCGTCGACCAGCCGGCCGGCGAGGCGTTTCTCGTGGACCCAGGTGTGGTGGTAACCGCACAGGAGAGCGGCGTTGTCCAGGTCGGTGGGCCCGCCGTCGGCCCAGTAAATGAGGTGATGGCCGTCGGCCCACTGGGGAGGAACGGTGCACCCGGGGATGCTGCAGCTGCCGTCACGGATCCACAGGGTCTTGAGCTGGGCCGGGGTGAACAGTCGGGTGCCGAGTCCGAGATCGAGCACGTGGCTCGCGCCGCCCAGCACGGTGGGCAGCAGACCGGCGTCGCAGGCCAGCCGGCGCAGGACGCCCGGCGCCAGGACGGCGCCCGCATCACCTCCGCCGAGTGTGGTGCCGCTGCCGACCTCGTCGGTGAGGTCATCGATGTCGACGGTGACGAACAGCGTCGCCTTGGCCGTGGTCGCGACTCCTTCGGGAGAGGCGACGGCGCGGCGGAGCAGCTCGATCAGGGCATCGCCTCGACGTTGCCCCGATGGGCGCAGGTCCGGGACGCCGTCAGCGGGCCGAGGTGCGGCCAGCGGACCGAGTGCGGCTTCGACGACGGCCATGCCCTTGACGTCAAGACGGAGCCGGTAGTCGAAGAGACCGTCACCGCCGTCGAGAGGCTGGGACAACGACACGAGCATCTTGGCGCGGGACTGGTCGCGGTCGAGGAGGCCCGCTCGTCCGTAGGCCGCCAGCAGCCGTGGCCGGAGCGCCCGGATCTCCCGCGGGCCGTGCTCGGAGGCGAGGTCGAGCAGGCCCGTCCACACCGTCGGAACCGCCTCCGGAGTGAGCTGGACCTCCATCCGTGCCATCTCGCCCAGACAGACGGCCGCGTGCCGACGTCGACGCGTCCCTCGAGCAGCGCCGCCCGCAGCTGGACACAGCGCTCCTCGCGGGAGGCCGCGACGACCGCGACGAGCCGCGAGGCGCCACCGGCCCGCAGCGACGGCGCCCACTCGATGACCCAACCGACGTGGGCGCGGGCCAGCGTCGACGTGGTCTCGCCACGCTCCATCGCCTCGGACAGGATCGCGACTCGGGCGGCCTCCACGCGCCGGGCGAGGTCGTCGACCTTCCGGAACAGCGGGCCGAGGTCCGAACCACCCGCCTGGTGGAGCACCGGGCCCTGGCGACCGCCCTTCCCGCCAGCACGGCCCTCGCCGTCACAGGTCCCGCCGGGGACAGCAGCACAGAGGTGAGTGTCGGCAGCCCGTCGACGCCGTTCTCGCAGAACAAGCAGAACGAGCCGGGGCTCGCCCTGGACGCGAAGCACCCGAACGTGCTCGCGGCTGGGTCCAACGACGAGATCGACATGGAGGCGTGCAATGCGGGCGCCCCCAGCACATGCCCGTTCACTCAGGGCGTCGGCGTGAGCGGCATCTACTTCTCGTTCAACTCCGGGAAGACCTGGACGCAGCCGACCTACCCGGGCTACACCGCGCGGGACTGCCTCGGCCCGGCGGCCTGCGTCGCTCACCCCGGACCCATCGGCACCCTGCCGAAGTACTACGAGAACGGGCTGGTCTCCAACGGTGACGCGGAGCTCGCCTTCGGACCGGTACGCGGCACGAACGGCAAGTTCTCCTGGGGCAACGGGTCCCGGCTGTACTACGCCAACATCGCGACGAACTTCTCGACGACCCATGGCCCCCGCGGCGAGAAGACGGTACACACGCATGAACAGACCTCCACGGTGCTAGGGCCGGGCTCCGATCGGAGTCAGGCTGGGACCGCGTGACGACCAGGCGTTCAAGGGCAGCGGCGCCATCGCCGTGTCACGCACCGACAACGTCGCCTTGGCCGCTCAAGGCGGCGACGAAGGCGCCGCCGCATGGAAGCCCCCGGTGATCGTCACAAAGCAGAGCTCGGCGACGTTCAGCGACAAGGAGCAGCTCTGGGCAGACAACGCCGCCACAAGCAAGTACTTCGGCAACGTCTACGTCTGCAACGTGAGCTTCCGCGGCAACGGCGCCGGCGGAGCCCCGGAGCCGGTGATGTTCCACCGGTCCAGCGACGGAGGCGACACATGGAGGACCAGCCAGCTGTCCGCCGCCACGAACAACGCCCAGACCGGTGGCCGGCAGGGCTGCGCCGTCCGCACCGACAGTGGCGGTCGTATCTACGTCGTGTGGTCCGGCTACGACAAGCAGTCGAACAGCGGCGTCTTCTACCAGGTGACCTCGGACAACGGCGGCGCGAACTTCACCCGGCCTCGGGTCATCACGACCACTGCCGGCATCGGCCAGCTTGACCCGGTGACCGGCCGCTACACGATCGACGGCGTTGCCGGCTCACGCACCGACGTGTTCCCCAGCATCGACATCGCCAACGGCGCCCCGAGCGGGGTTGGAGCACCGAACACCATCGTGCTGGGCTGGTCAGACAATAGCGAAGGCAGGCAAGGCCTCAACAAGGAGAGGGCGTTCGTCAGATACTCCTCCGACCGTGGCGCAAGTTACACCCCCGCCACGGCGGTCTCGCCAACCTCCGATCGGGCCAACCAGCCCGCCGTCGCGATCTCTCCCGACGGCAAGAAGGTGTACATGACCTACAACGCCTGGCACGATCCCGTGGCAGACAACCACTAAACTCCGCCGTCCGATGGAGGGCGTGGTGTTGAGTGGCCCAGCCGAGGGCGCACTCATGGAGGTCAACCGCGGTCAGAGCGGTGATGCCCGGGGCTCCAGCGCCAACTCGCTGACCGCGGAGTTCCTTGGCGACTACAACTACGCGGTCGCCTCGGACACCTACGGCGCCGCCGTGTGGAACGACGTCCGTAACGCCGACGACTGCCAGGCGGTAGACCTCTACCGCCAGTCGCTCGTTGCCGGCAAGCCCATCACGAAGCCGTCGCCGTGCCAGAACGGGCCCACGGCGAACAACTTCGGTAACAGTGACATCTACGGCTGGACCTCAGCAGTAGCAGTAACGCCGTAGACCGAAGCGAGGGTGCCGAGCCGCCTCCAGTGGCCCGGCGCCCCCGCCCGGTGACAACACTGGGTGCACGTCACCCTCAGCCAGGGCCCGCGATTGTTCAAGGTGGTGCGGGTCGGGCTCGGCGTCGCGCAGCCGTAGGGCCAGGGAGCGAAAGCGAGGTTGATCCCCCGCGAGTCCTTGGCGATAACACCACGAGGACCACGACACCGGTCAGGTCGGTGTCGTGGTCCTCGGTGGTCCGGCCGCGGTCCGGCCCGCGGGCTGCCCGAGCGCCCGCGTGACGGCCGTGCGCCCCCCCGCCGTCTAGAGTGACCCGGTGCCCACCGTCCTGCTCGTCCGCCACGGCCGCACGACGGCGAACGCCTCCGGAGTCCTGGCCGGCTGGACCGCCGGGGTGGGTCTGGACGACACCGGCCGGGAGCAGGCGCAGGCGCTGGCCGCCAGAGTCGCGGCCGCCAACCTGCCCGTCTCGCGGATCGTCTCCTCGCCGCTCCAACGGTGCCTGGAGACGGCCGCTCTGGTCGCCGAGAGGGCCGCACCCGGCATACCGGTGGGGTTGGACGACCGGCTGGGGGAGTGTCGCTACGGCGCCTGGACCGGCCGCAAGCTGAGCGAGCTGGCCAAGGAGGACCTCTGGCGGGTTGTCCAGGACCAGCCCTCGGGCGCGAGGTTCCCCGACGGTGAGGACTACCCGGGGGAGTCGATGGCGGGCATGCAGTCGCGCGCTCTGGAGGTGGTCCGCCAGGTCGACGCCGAGGTGCGCGCCGCCTGCGGCGCCGACGCCATCTGGGTGGCGGTCTCCCACGGCGACGTCATCAAGGCGATCCTGGCCGACGCGGCCGGGGCCCACCTGGACCAGTTCCAGCGCATCCAGGTCGACCCGGCGTCCGTGTCGGTGGTCCGCTACACCTCCCGGCGCCCCTTCCTGCTGCGTAGCAACGACACCGGCGGCGACCTCGCCTCCCTGCTGCCACCTCCGAAGGAGAGCGACGAGGGCGCCGAGGAGCAGGCCGACGACGGCGACGCGGCTGTGGGTGGCGGCGCGGGAGCTGCCGCTCCTGCCGTCGGTTAGGGTCCTCTGTATGCCGGTGCACGACTTCGACCCGCCCGACCGGTTTGTCGTCGGGACGGTTGGCCCCCCGGGGCAGCGGACCTTCTTCCTCCAGGCCAGTGGCGGTCGCCGCCTGGTCAGCTGCTCCTGCGAGAAGGAGCAGGTGTCGGTGCTGGCGGACCGGTTGGGCGACCTGCTCGACGAGTTCGCCCAGGGTGACGCGGCGGAGGACGGCGCCGGCCCCCAGGACACCGCGCCGCTGAGTACGCCGATCGAGGACGAGTTCCGGGTCGCCTCCCTGTCGCTGGCCTGGGACCCGGAGCGGTCGGTCGTCATCATCGAGGCCTTCGACGCCGACCTCCCGGAGGCGGGCGTCGAGGACGAGAACGCGGTCGAGGTGCCGGAGGCGTATCTCGAGCCGATGGAGGCCCGGACGGCCGTCCGGGTCGTCCTGGAGCCCGCCGTGGCGCGAGCCTTCACGCGACGTGCCCAGGCCCTGGTCTCGGCCGGGCGCCCGCCGTGCCCGTTCTGCGGAGGGCCGCTCGACCCCGCCGGGCACGTGTGCCCGAGGGCCAACGGCTACAAGCGCTGAGTGGTGGACGGCCCCAGCTCGATCGACGACATCGCTGTCGTCGTCGAGGCGTTGCAGGGATCCGAGCTGAAGCTGGTGGGGCAGATCACCGACGCGTCCAATCTCGCCCTCCTCTGTGAGGTCGTCGACGCGGACGCGGCCGGGGCGGTCACCGGTGGCCCGGTGCGCGTCATCTACAAGCCGGTGGGCGGCGAGCGGCCGCTCTGGGACTTCCCCGAGGGGACGCTCGCCGGCCGCGAGGTGGCGACGTTCGAGGTGTCGCGGGCCGGGGGCTGGGGCGTCGTCCCACCCACCGTCCTGCGTGACGGGCCCTGTGGCAAGGGCTCGGTCCAGCTCTGGATCGGCGACCCCTTCAGCGAGGAGCCGGACGTTCGGCCGGTGGATGTCGTTGCGCCACAACGAGTTCCGGAGGGTTGGCTGTCCGTCGTCGACGGCGAGCTCACCACCGGCGCACCGGTCACCGTCGTCCACGAGGACCGCGACGACGTGCGTGACGTCGCCGTGCTCGACGCGGTCGTCAACAACGCCGACCGCAAGGGCTCGCACCTCGTGCGCGACCGGGCCGGGGCGCTCTGGGGCTTCGACCACGGGGTGACGTTCAGCCGGGACCCCAAGCTGCGGACGGTCCTCTGGGGCTGGTCGGGCAAGCCGCTGCGGGAGGTCGACCTCGATCGCCTGGAGGTGGTCCGGGCCCTCCTGGACGACGTCGACTCCGACCTCGCCACCAGCCTGGCCGTGCTGCTTCCCCGCGGGGACGTCCGGGCGCTCCGTCGACGGGTCACCGCCCTCCTGCGGGTGGCGACACATCCGCGACCGAGTGGCGGCTGGCCGGCGATCCCGTGGCCGGCGCTCTGACCCGGGCCGGCCGGTGCGCAGCGGCAGCCGATGGCCGCAGCGGCAGCTGGAAGGCCGGCCGTTAGGCTCCTGCAGTGATCTCGTGGCCCACCCCTTTCATCCCGGCCGTGCCCGGCGCCGGACTGCCGCTGCGCGTGTTCGACACGGCGTCGTCGGCGCTGCGACCACCGACTCGTGGGCCCGTCGCCACCCTGTACGTCTGCGGGATCACCCCCTACGACGCGACCCACATCGGTCACGCCGCGACCTACGTCACGTTCGACCTGCTCGGACGGGTGCTGCGCGACGCCGGCCACGACGTGATGTACGTCCAGAACGTCACCGACGTCGACGAGCCCCTCTTCGAGCGTGCCGAGCGGGACGGCATCAGCTGGACCGACCTCGCCCGCGACGAGATCGCCCTCTTCCGTGAGGACATGACTGCCCTGCGGGTCATCCCGCCCGACCACTACGTCGGCGCCGTCGAGAGCATCCCGGTGACGGTCACGGCGATCGAGACCCTCGTCGCCAACGGCACGGCATACCCCGTCGCGGTGCCGGACGGCGACGGACACGACACCTACTTCGACACCACGAGCCAGCCCGGCTTCGGGACGGTCTCGTCGCTGTCGCGCGAGAAGATGCTCGGGCTCTTCACCGAGCGGGGCGGCGACCCGGACCGCGCGGGCAAGCGCGACCCCCTCGACCCGGTGCTGTGGCGGGCCCCTCGTGACGGCGAGCCGTCGTGGCCGGGTGGCAGCCTCGGCGAAGGACGCCCGGGGTGGCACATCGAGTGCACGACGATCGTCCTGCAGCACCTCGGTATGCCGTTCGACCTGCAGGGCGGCGGCACGGACCTCATCTTCCCGCACCACGAGATGAGTGCGGCGCACGCGGAAGCCGTCACCGGCACCGCCCCCTACGCCCGCACCTACGTCCACCAGGCGATGGTTGGCCTCGACGGCTCGAAGATGAGCAAGTCCAAGGGCAACCTCGTGCTGGTCTCCCGGCTGCGCGCCGACGGCATCGACCCGATGGCCATCCGGCTCGCGCTCCTCGACCACCACTACCGGACGGAGTGGAGCTGGACCGGGGAGGTCCTCCACCGGGCCCAGGAGCGGCTGGCCAGCTGGCGAGCCGGCCTGTCCGGCAACGGCGGTCCGGCGGCCGAGGCGACGGTCACCGACGTCCGCGAGCGCCTCGCCGACGACCTCGACTCACCCGGCGCCCTTGCCGCCATCGACCGCTGGGTCGAGGAATCGATCCGCCACGGCGGCACCGAGATCGGTGCACCGGGCATCGTCAGCCGCGCCGCGGACGCCCTGCTGGGCGTCCGTCTCTGAGCCGTCCCCGTGGTGCTCAGGTCGTCGGCGGCCGCTCGTCGCCGCGCCGGCGCAGGTAGCGCTCAAACTCCCGTGCGATGGCGTCCCCGCTGGCCTCCGGCAGGTCGGCGGTGTCCGTCGCCTCCTCGAGGTCGTGGACGTACTCCGCCACCTCGTCGTCGGACTCGGCGAGCTCGTTGACGCCCCGCTCCCACGCGCGTGCCGTCTCGCCGAGGTCGGCGAGCGGAATCGTGATGTTGAAGAGCGACTCGAGCTTGCCGAGGAGGCCGAGCGTCGCCTTGGGCGAGGGCACTCCTCCGGCGTAGTGCGGCACGGCGGCCCAGCAGGTCAACGAGGTCAGCCCGGTGCGGGTGGCGGCGTCGGCGAGGACGCCGACGATGCCGGTCGGCCCTTCGTACTTGCTCGCCTCGGCGCCGAACCGGGTGATCACGTCGACGTCGTCGGAGGTCGCCGTGACGGGGATCGGCCGCGTGTGCGGGACGTCGGCGAGCAGTGCGCCGAGGGTGACGAACGTCGTCACTCCGAGCTGCTCCGCGAACTCCAGCAGCTCGATCGTGAAGGTCCGCCAGCGGGTCGACGGCTCGATGCCGTCGACGAGGACGACGTCGCGGTCGAAGGAGGTGTTGCGCGCCAGGAGGATCCGGGTCGTCGGCCAGATGATGCGCCGCTGCGCCTCCTCCGTCACGACGCGGGGCCGGTTGACCTGGAAGTCGTAGTACTCCTCCGGGTCGAGGGCCGCGATCGGCTCGGCGTCCCACACGTCGGCGAGGTGGGTGATGACGGAGGTCGCCGCCTCGCCCGCGTCGTTCCACCCCTCGAACGCGGCGATGATGATGGGATCCCGTAGCTCGGGGACGTCCTCGAGCTCGATCACGAGTGCGCCTCCGAAAGGTCATGGTGCTCGGCGCCGGATCCGGTCGGACCCGACGCCCACACCCTATGTCGTGACCCGGGAAGTGCCGGGGAGGGACCCAGCTGTACGGTCCACCTAGACTGGCCCGTCGTGACGACTACTGCCCCACCGCTGCCGGCGGCCGTCCTGTGGGACATGGACGGCACCCTCATCGACAGCGAGCCCTACTGGATCGCCGAGGAGATGCACCTCGTGGAGTCGTTCGGCGGGGTCTGGACGGACGAGGACGCCCACGCCCTGGTCGGCAACGCCCTGGAGGTCTCGGCGCAGTACATCCTCGACCACTCACCGGTGGAGCTGACCGTCGTCGAGGTCGTCGACCGGCTCATGCACGGCGTCATGCGCCGTGTCGAGGAGCGTATGCCGTTGCGTCCGGGCGCGCTGGAGCTGCTCTCCGCCCTGCGGGCCGAGGGGGTCCGCAACGCGCTCGTGACCATGTCCTGGCGCCCGTTCACCGACCTCCTGGTCCGCCTCCTCCCGGAGGGCTCCTTCGACATCGTCGTCCCGGGCGATGCCGTCGAGCACGGCAAGCCGCATCCCGAGCCCTACCTCACCGCCGTCGGCCTGCTCGGGCTGGAACCCGCTGACTGCGTCGCCATCGAGGACTCGCCGGCGGGGGTGCGCTCGGCCGTCGCGGCCGGGATCCCGACCATCGCGGTGCCGCACGTCGTCGCGGTGCCACGGATGTCCGGAGCGGTGCAGATCCCGACGCTGCAGGGCGTGACGCCGCAGGACCTGCTCACGCTCGTGGGAGTCGCGGTCAGCGCGCCGGAGCAGCCTGCCGAGCCGGCTTCCCGACCGCGCTGGGGATCCGGGTCCTGAAGTCGAGGATCACGCCGACGTCGGCCGCCCGCGCCTCCTGCGTCGACCGGGCTGAGGTAGGTCCGCTGGCTCGACCGGTGTCCCTCATCGGCGGCCCGCGCCTCCTGCGTCGACCGGGCTGAGGTAGGTCCGCTGGCTCGACCGGTGTCCCTCATAGGCGGCCCGCGCCTCCTGCGTCGACCGGAGGCTGGAGGCCTCGCTCACCGGGACGTCCCACCACGAGTCGCTGTCGGGCGCCGACACGCTCGGGTCGGTCTCGACGTGGATGACCACGGGTCCGCCCCCGTCCGGAGCCGCCCTGGCGTCCGCGATCGCCGCGGCGAGACCCTCGCGTGACGTCACCTCGATGACCGTCGCGCCGAGGCTGCGGGCGTTGGCGGCGAGGTCGACCGGCAGAGGCTCGCCGTCGAGACGCCCGGAGCCGGAGCGATAGCGGTAGCGCGTGCCGAAACGCTGTGAGCCCAACGACTCCGACAGCGACCCGATCGAGTGGAAGCCATGGTTCTGCACGAGCACGACGATGATCTTGACACCCTCCTGGACCGCCGTGACGAGCTCGCCGGGCGACATGAGGTAGGACCCGTCGCCGACCATGACGAAGACGTCGCGGTCGGGCGAGGCCAGCTTGACGCCCATGCCCCCGGGGATCTCGTAGCCCATGCAGGAGAAGCCGTACTCCACGTGGTAGCCGTGCGCATCCCGGACCCGCCACAGCTTGTGCAGGTCGCCGGGCATCGAGCCGGCGGCACAGACGACGACGTCCTGCGTGTCGGAGAGCTCGTTGACCGCCCCGAGGACCTCCCCCTGGGTCAGGACACCGTCCGCGAGGCGCTGGGTCACCTCCACCGGCGGCAGGTATGCCGTGTCCACCCGCTCGCTCCACTGGCGCCACAGCGACTGGTGACGTTCGCGCGCAACGGATGTCACGGCATACCCCTGGAGTTCACGGGTCAGGGCGGTGAGCGCCTCGCGGGCGTCGCCGACGACCTGGAGGCCGGAGTGCTTGCCGGCGTCGAACCGCGCGACGTTGAGGTTGACGAAGCGAACACCATTGTCTTGGAAGGCGGTTCGCGAAGCGGTGGTGAAGTCGCTCCAACGGGTGCCGACCCCGATGACGACGTCGGCCTCCCGGGCGACGGCGTTGGCCGCGGTGGTGCCCGTCGAGCCGACGGCGCCCAGCAGCTGCGGGTGCCCGTGCAGGAGGGACCCCTTGCCGGCCTGTGTCTCGCCGACGGGGATGCCCGTGGCGTCGCAGAGGGCCGCAAGGGCCTCCTCGGCGCCGGAGTAGTGCACGCCGCCGCCGGCCACGATCAACGGCCGCTCGGCCGAGCGGATCACCGCCGCCGCCTCGGCCACGAGCGACGGCTCGGCGGGTGGCCGGGGGATGTGCCAGCTGCGCTCGGTGAAGAGCTCGGCGGGCCAGTCGAACGCCTCGGCCTGGACGTCCTGGGGCAGGGCGAGCGTCACGGCTCCGGTCTCGACCGGGTCGGTGAGGACCCGCATGGCGGCCAGCAGGGCTGAGGGAAGCGCCTCGGGGCGGGTGATCCGGTCGAAGTAGCGGGACAGCGGCCGGAACGCGTCGTTGACGGTGACATCTCCCGCCATGGGGTGCTCGAGCTCCTGGAGGACGGGTGAGGAGAGCCGTGTCGCGAAGGTCCCGGAGGGCAGCAGGAGTACGGGGATCCGGTTGACCGTCGCGAGGGCGGCTCCGGTGAGCATGTTCGTGGACCCGGGCCCGACGCTCGCGGTGCAGGCCCAGGTCTGGAGGCGGTTCCTGGTCCGGGCGTAGCCGACGGCGGTGTGCACCATGGCCTGCTCGTTGCGGGCGAGGACGTAGCGCAGCGGCGGGGTGTCGCCCTCGCCGAGCTCCGCCTCGAGGAGGGCCTGACCGATGCCGGCCACGTTGCCGTGGCCGAAGATGCCGAGGCAGCCGGCAAACAGGGGCTGCCTCGCGCCGTCACGCTCGGAGTGCTGCACGGCGAGGAACCGGACCACGGCCTGGGCGACGGTCAGCCGGACGGTGTCGGTCATCACTGGTCTCCTTCGGGATCGGCAGCCGTTGTGTCGGGATCCTCAGCCGTTGCGTCGGGCAGCACGGTCGCCGTAGCGGCCGAGCTGCCGGACCCTGTGGTGCCTGACCCGAGCGGCAGCCGCGGGTCGACCTCCTGCCCGACCCAGGTGTTTCGGACCCAGGCGTGGGCGGGGTCGTCGCAGATCAGCCACACGCGTTCGGGGCCGGGGCCGGCCATGACGTTGAGGTAGTAGAGGTCGTAGCCGGGCGGGGCCATCGAGGGGCCGTGCCAGCCGTGCGGCACGAGCACGACGTCGCCGCTGCGGACCTCGGCCAGCACCTCGATCGGCCGGTCCGCGGTGCCGTAGACCCGGTGGTAGGCCACCGGATCCGCCGCCTGGGACGGCGAATGGCTCCCATCGCCGGACTCGGTGGACGGCGCGTGGCTCGGGTCGCGGGACTCGGCGGCGACCTCGAAGTAGTAGATCTCCTCGAGCTCGGTCTCGACACCCGGCCGTTCCTCGTCGTGCTTGTGCGGCGGGTACGACGACCAGTTGCCGGCCGGGGTGACCACCTCGCAGGCAATGAGGGAGTCGGCCTCGAGGACGGCCGGCGTGCCGAAGTTGCGGACCTCGCGGGAAGCCCGCCCGGCGCCGCGCAGCTCGACGGGGACCTCCTCGCGGCGCACGTGGCGGAAGGCCGCTGGATCGGCACGCTTGCCCACGGGCGCCCAGCACAGCGCCGCCCGGGCGCCCTCCTCGCTGAGCAGGACCAGCCGCGGCACCGGAGGCACGTAGCAGACGTCGGTGGGCCCGGCGAACACCGATGGCCTCCCGTCGAGCTCGACTCGCTCGGTCGAGCCGTCCGGCATCGTCGCCGTGACCTCGAGCGAGCCGTTGAGCGGCACGACGACGGACTCGTGCCCGGCGGAGCTCACCACCGTCTCGACACCCGGTGCGAGCGTGAGCACGCCGAGCCCGGTGTGCGTCCAGGAGCGGGTGCCGGGCTGCAGCTCGACGTCGTACCCAGGCCCGGCGAGGGACCCGGAGGGGTAGACCCACGGAGCCATCGTCGAGCTGCCGGAGCTGCCGGAGCCGCCGAAGAAGCCGGAGTCGCCGGCGGAGCGAGCGCCGCCGGGCTCAGGCACCGGCGCTCCCGTGCACGATCTCGGCGGCGATGTCGACCGCCGCGGCCACGTCGCCGT
>JAABUZ0100006959.1_pt1 | contig 13873 bp, 12 predicted proteins | sample 5562091 | NCBI WGS metagenome assembly JAABUZ01 (sample SAMN12813069, study PRJNA571459) | rock metagenome | isolation source: Antarctica rocks | place: Antarctica: Victoria Land, Linnaeus Terrace sud | collected 2015-12-21 | reverse complement strand
TTCCATCTGCCGTAACATCCTTCCTCCCAGTCACTACGACTGGGTTGTACTACGGCAGCGGTCGGTGTACCAGTTTTATCCCGGCTTTCGCGCCCCCCGCGTCCATTTCTAAACCGGATTTTACAAACGTTAAGACATTAACGGGTTTATGTATTGACATGATCTGGTAGGCAATGTCATACTGGCTACAGTTACTCTAACTTGAGTAGTCAATGTGCAAAGTTGGTCTAAATTAATAAAGCCTTGTATGAGAATGCCTTATCTTGAACACTTTGGATTGATAGAAGAACCTTTTTCTACGTCTCCTAATCCGAGATACCTCTACGTTTCTCCCACGCATAACCTTGCATTAGAGAAAACCAAGTGGACAATCGGGGCAAAACGTGGTCTCTCGTTGTGCTTTGGTCCCGTTGGTACTGGTAAGACAACGCTTGCACGAGAACTTGCACAGCGCCTTGAGGATGATCCTTCCGTTTCCTATGTGTTTATCACTAATCCGAACTTCCCTACTCCCAATCAATTGCTTCGCGCAATCAATCAGGAGTTTCAAGTGCCGCAGACCTCAAAAAACTACCTTGATCTACTCAATATATTCAAAGGATTCTTGATAACGCAATCGATGCAAGAAGGGAAGACAATCGTGCTCATTATTGATGAGGCCCAGACATTGAAGCCTCCCTTATTGGAGTTGCTTCGACAACTCATGAACTACGAAAGCAACGAGGAGAAATTTATACAGATCGTCCTTTTCGCCCAGGAAGAATTTCGAGCGAGGTTACATCAGCAACGTTACCGGAATCTTGTGAATAGAGCTGCTATGTCCTCTACTCTCGATAACCTCTCGCTGTCTGAAACGACGGCAATGTTGAAACATCGCTGGCTCATTGCAGGTGGCCATGAGTTCGCCTTCTCTGATGAAGCGATAGAGAGCATCTATACCTATTCGAACGGCATTCCTCGGACAGAGATTATACTTGCGGATAATGCCTTGCTCAGTTCGTACTTGATGGGCCAAGAGAGAATCGGCTCGGAGATCATTGACAGTGTGGTCAAGGATCGTGGGCTGCCAGATACAGTGGTTGAACCCGTGCGAACGATAAAGAAGCACATTGGCAGAGGCCGTAGCAAGTCGGTGAGAAGGGAGGCAGTCCATGGCTGACAAATTGGCAAATCCCTATGCTCGGCTTGATACGTCTCTTCTACAGATGCAACGACGCCCAGAGGAAACAACACAAACCGGTCGCAGGGATAAAGCACCAAAGCGTCAAGACGTTGAAGCGTCAAAACGTCAAGACGTTAAAGTCATGAAGCATAAGCGTTTGACCATATATCTTACTGCTGACCAGGTTGTTCTACTCAAGCGCCTCGAAATGGAACGCCTGGAACGCGGAGAGGAGATAGACAGGAGTGGTCTAGTCAGGGAAGCGATTGATTTGCTAGGAGAGAAGGCGTCAAAACGTTAAGACGCTTTAGCGTTTTGACGTTAAGACGTTGAAGTAAGGTAACGCAACAACAGGAATAGTATTTTTATTAATCTGTCCAGGCCTATGAGCACTAAGAGTTCACAACTTGCATTTCAGGGTTTTGAAGGCTTCGATATCCCTAATGGGACATACACTCCAGACATATTCTTTGATGAGCTAGCGCCCATGCTAGGTGAAGCGGAGCTGAGGGTATTGCTTTATATTTTTCGTCGGACATTCGGATTCAAAAAGAGGTTTGATTCGATATCTTTGAGTCAAATGGAGAAAGGCATCACGAAGAAGAACGGGGCACGCCTCGACTACGGTACTGGCATGTCACGGAAAGGGGTTATGAAGGGGTGTGTAGGATTACTGGAAAAGGGGATCATTACTGTTGAAAAGAAGCTGTCTAGAGATGGCGATAACGAAACTAACATTTATAAACTCCGATTCAAGGGTGGCGAGGAGGTAGGGAACGTTGTTCCCTACCGTAGGGAACCAAGTACACTAGGGGTAGGGAACCAAGTACACCCACAAGATACAGTAATACAAGAATCAGATTTACAACATTCGAATTCGAAAATTAACATATCGGGACTAAAATCAACCGAACAGGTGAGAACGGCACTACCGAAACCATGGGACATCGTTAAACATCGCATCAAGAATGAAAAGGGGTCGGTGCAACTGCCTATGCAGATACCTCTAGAGAGAGTTGTAGAGCACCGTGAGCAGGCGATAGATGGAAAGCCAGACAGAAGTACGGGTAGCCACGGTTTTACCTCTCCTGTCCCTCACAGATCTTCGATAGCTACTCCAGTACTTGACGATGCCGATCAGCAGCGCATATGTGCGCTTATTGCGGACGTGTCAACGGAGTTCGGCGATGCCGCACACCTTCGGTCAAACAAGACACGCATGCTGAATATCGTCGCCGAGCGTCGGGGAATACAAGTTGGTGCTGTACTGGACTCTATTTACTATGCCAAGGGTTTGACTTAAAGAGCAGGGTAATGCGGGTGCAATTCATGGCTCGAAGATGGCCTATTTCTTTTCGGTATTGAAAGACAAGTTAAATTTACCAAGAGCATCCTGAGTGAGGCTAAACCTAGATGGGCAAGGACGTTTCTCCACAATTATCATCTCGCGAAATACACATCTCTGAACCCTTACAAATATTTGCAGACCTGTTTGTACAACGATGGGATACGTACGGCCGTCAGATAGAAAACCAGCGGCAATACTACCGTGTCTGTGATGCCGAAGGCAAGCCAGAACCACTGACCTGGGACACACTAGTCCGGCATCTTCGAGGGGAGATGACAATAGGCCTGTATTCCATAGACAAGCAAGGTCTCACTAGGTGGACAGCCATTGACGGCGATCACGGCGTTGGGCCGCTACTTAACGTGCAGAAGCAACTCAAAGAACGGGGCATCCACGGTTATCTGGAACTCAGTAGAGTGGGAGGGCATCTTGGGGTGTGGTGGGATAGGCCGATCCGTCCCGACCTCGCCCGGAATATACTGCACATCCATGACTCATCCCTCGCTCTCTATCCAGCCGGCGATATTCCCGACTAGGCCGGGACCGGTCTACTTATCAGAGCGCCATTAGGTGTGCATCAATTCACGGGACGGCGATACCCCTTTGTGCATAAACGGCTAAGAGCGGTATCGCCAGGCATTGCGCGGGGACAACTTGACTGGCTGGCGGAAAATGTTCAGCCGGTTGATCCATCGCAGTATTGCAATGCGTTACTGACCCAAGAGCTGCCGTTGCCTAGCACAAGAATGTACCGCCCGGAAGTGGCGAAGCCCATTGCTGCATGGGTAGCTGAGCACGATATACGGGAGGTGATAAGGTCATACGTGACGTTATCGTATTCAGGTCGAGGACGTTGTCCATGGCCTGGCCATCATAAACACGGAAATATTCATCCATCCTTTGTTGTTTATGAAAGGACACAAAAGTGGTGGTGTTTCGCAGAAAGAATAGGCGGAAACGCCTTTGACTTCTTGTGTCGGTACCATGGGAAAGCAGCAAGAGACATGTTGAAGGAGCTATGTCAATGATTATATAATCGGTATAAATACTTATTAAATCTCATAGATAATGCATGAAGGAGGAGTAGAAAGTCAATCGGAACATATCCTGCTCCACTACGAGGAAGGTATCGAGCTAACTCGTGAAGAGCTTCTGGACACATTGGTTGAGGCACATCTGATTGCCCCGGTGTCACCGGTCATTCCTGAAGAGATTGACCACATTCGCGAGTGGGGTAGCGGTCTTTCTGACGAAGAGTTGGTACGAGCAGTTCACCAGGCAGAGGATGACATGCTTCGACGGTACGTTGATAGTTCCGAGAGGCATCCACGCTATCCAGGAGTCGCTATTCCTCGATAAGACAGCCCTGCCTTTGCCACTGGTTGCCCTCCTACGGTATTGCTCCACATTGCCTCAAGACGACACCGTAGGCCACAACACTGACCGGGTGATCCTCCTTCTCCTTCAATCCAGAACGGGCAGCCTAGCCCGATGCCCATGGTTAATTGCTGGCGCAAAGACTCTATCCACAGCATATGAAAAGCGCTGTGGGGACGACCAAGAGCAAGCTCAAGGCCATTCTTGCCGAACGTACAAAACACCGGTTGCTCAGGTTCGCTGAGCCAACTCGGAGTCGGGAGTGCTGAGGCATTCTCGTCGCCGTTCTGCTCGACCATCTGTCGAAGAATAGTGCGTAGCTTTTCCCCTGTGTCGTTATCAATAGGCTGTTGCAAATAACGACGAGACACGTCCGTGAACACATCAGCCGCTATTGTGACATCAGACAGTGGTTCACTTTGTCGGAGCATGTCTGCGGCCAGGTCAATAAGGTCTACAAAACCGGTGATGGGCTGCGGCGTCGAGAGAGCGGCATGCACGAGGGCAAGGGCGGAATCCAAACCTAGTTTAGTGGCAACCGGATTGAATCGATCATACAACGCACTGAAGCCGGGGATGTTGCCTGTGGCGGGATAGTCCCTCTCATAGGTTTTCTTTGCAAGCCTCACGAACTGCCCTCGTCGGCTGTTGCTCACCATCTTGTGGTTATAGAGTTGGTCCAAGGACCTCCACACAGCAAAGATTTCTTCAATCACTTGCGTACGTGTCGCCACTGCTCGCAGTGCGTCACATGCTTGCTCAATCGGATGCCCATCACCGTTTGCCTGCAACGGTACACGTAGAGCAGCGACACCGTCGCTCTGGCATAACGTTTCCAGGATAGATGCCTGTAGCCGCTGAATGAGTCGCCGAAACAACCGTATCATCAGTGTCGTGCTCACAGCCCAATGCCCTGCTTCGTGCGCAACGGTCCGTGAGACGAGCACGCTATCACTGACGAGGTCGGCTTGTACCCCGACCCAATGCACATGCGGCAAGCAGAAGCCATACCAATCCACGCCGATCTCGGGGAAACCTGGAACGGTACCGCTGTTCTTTTCGTGAGCAGGTCCGGCGCTCTTGCGCACAAGGACAAGGGGATTAATCGACATCCTTGACACCATGATGTAATCCTGACTTCTTCCCGCGTTGCAGCATTGTCACCAGTTTGGACGCCGTATCGAGCAGCATGTCACCAACGAACTCTTCGTCCTCTGCTGATAAATGGGCAGCGGCTAGCAGCTGCTCGACCTTGCCTCCAATCGTCTCATCGTTATCATCACCGTCACCTTTATAACGGCGCCGACATCGCGCACCTGACGCGCGGGCAGTCGCGCGCGTTCCGGCGCGAGGTGCAGGCAATCCTGCAAGACCCCTACGAAGCCTACAATCCCTTCTACAAAGTCGACCACATCTTCGACATAGTGATCAAGAAGTTCAAGCTGGCGCGCGGAAAGGCCGAGGCGCGGGCGCGCATCGCGGAGGCGCTGGAGTTCGTGGGCCTGCGCGCGGAAGGGGTGCTGGGGAAGTACCCGCACCAACTGAGTGGGGGGCAGCGGCAGCGGCTGATGATCGCGCGCGCCTTCCTATCTGCGGCCGCGGCTCATCGTGGCCGACGAGCCGGTGTCGATGGTCGACGCGTCGATCCGCCTGCAGATCCTGGAGATTATGCAGCGGCTGAAACGCGAGTTCAAGGTATCGTTCCTCTATATCACGCACGATCTGTCGACAGCGTACCACGTGAGCGACGACATCATGATCCTGCACCAGGGGCGGGTCGTCGAGCAGGGGGACGCGCGCCGGGTCATCGACCATCCCCAGCACGCGTACACGCAACAACTCGTCGACGCCATCCCGATCCCCGACCCGGATGTCCGCTGGGCGGCCGCGCCGGAGGCGGTGGACGCGCCGGACGACTCAGCCCCGGCGCTCCCGACGCCCCCGGCGCTCGCGGAGTCAGCCCCGGTCCGACCGCTTGTGAAGGCCGATTAAAGAAGACAAAAGAAGACAGAGGACAGAGACCTTGAACATGCCACCGCTACGCGTGCAACCCGCCGCGCTTACGGGAACGGACGGGGATTGGCGCGCCTCCATCCCCACCAGCCGTTCGCTCGGCGCGGACCTCCTCGTCCATCCCCCCTCCGAGCGCCACTTTTCCCCGCCGGCGCTGACCAACCAGTGGGCCATGGCCCAGGCGTCGCGCGACATCACGGCGTACGACACCTACTCGGTCCCACCCGCCGCCACGGGCGAGGGCCGCCATGCCGAGCTTTTCTTCGGCCTCTCGGGGGACGATTTGCTCTCTTGCGAGTGGCTCGACCTCCCCATCACCTATCGCTGGTACCCGCACGCCGTCGAGCGCCAGGTGTCGTATCGGGGCATGGAGATGCGCTCCGTCCTCGCCCTCTCTACGACGGCCGACGCGCTCGTGATGACGGTGATGGCGACCAATCGGTCCGCGGACCGCATCGACAATCTGCATCTCTTCCTCAAGACGTTGGTCGGGCTGCACAGCCTCGTCTCGCGCGTCGCGTATGAGCGGGCGTCGCACGCCTTCCTGTGCCGCTCCGTCACCGATCAGGCTGCCTATGCCATCCAGAGCGTCGATCGAGAGCCGACGGGTTACGGCGCCCATACGACGTGGGAAGGGTGGTATCACGCGGCCTATTCACAGCGCTTCTCGCCCGGCGCCCTCGACACGCCCTCCTCCCCCGGCACGGTCGCGACCTACGGGGGGTACCACTTCCACCTGACCCTGGAGCCCGGCGCCTCGTGGACCGTCTCATTTGTGCATGCCCTGGGCGACGACGAGGAGGCGGTGCGCCGGGCGCACGACGCGGCGCGCAGTCGCGCCGATGCGGTCGCGCGGGAGGCGGAGCGGGCGTGGGACGAGGAGATCGCCGCCGCCTTCACGCCGGGCAACCCGCGCTTCTCGGGGCATCTGCCCGTCCTGGCCACGTCCGACACGAACCTGAAGCGCCTCTACGACATGTCGTGTCTCGCGTACCTGCTGCTCAAGCGCACGCGGCGCATGGGCCAGCCGGCCCTGGTCTACGCCACGGGCATGCCCGGCTGGGACGTATGCTTCCTGTGGGACACGCAGCAGGCGTCTTTCGGACTCGCCCTGCTCGACCCGCTGGTCTTGCGCCGCATGATCCGCTTCTGGATACGCAAGGATCCGGGGGCCTATTTCGCCACGAACTACGTCAGCGGGCAGGCGATCGGTGAGCCCTACGCGATCAACGACTACGCGCTCACCTTCATGGTCCGCAACTACCTGCGCGTCACCGGCGACCACGACTGGCTGCGCGAGGTCATCGACGGCACGCCCGTGCTCGACCACGTCGTGTCCTACGCCACGCGCTTCCTCCAGCGCGTCGACGAGGACGGCCTCGTGGATTGCGGAGGGCCGCCAAACCTGCTGGAGTGCGTCTTCAGCTACGCGCACAAGGTACCGGCCATGAATGCGATCAACGTATGGACCCTGCGGCAGGCGGCCGCGCTGCTGCAATGCGCGGGGCGCGATGGCGAGGCCGCGGCGCTGCTGCAACGCGCCGACCGCGTGGCCCGCGCGATCCTCGGCCTCTACGTCCCAAGACAGGGGTACTGGAACTGCAAGTATCCCGACGGACGCCTGGTTCCCGTGCGCACCTGCCTCGACTTCAACCTGCTGTTCGAGGCGATGGAGCAGGACCTGCCGGCCGGCGTCAAGGAGGAGATGGTCCACTTCTTCACCACGGACCTGATGACCGAGACCTGGATGCATGCGCTGTCGCCCGACGATCCCGACGCGGCCAGCAGCGTGCGCACCGACCACCAGGACAATGGCGCGTTCGCGGCGTGGCCGGCCTACGGCCTGCTCGGCCTGCTGCGCACGGGCCGCCGAGCGGACGCGCTGCGGTGGATCGGCGTCGGCGGGAGGCGCGGATTGGCGACGGTGACGCGGCAGGGGCCGTGGGGGCAGGCGTACTTTCATGGCGGTGCCGGTAGCCCCCTGGAGGAGGACGCAGCCATGAAAGCGCCCAAGGAGTTCCCCTACCTGGAGCGGTATGCGGTGATCACCGGCGCCATGTATGCGTCCGTGGTGATCGAAGAACTGTTCGGCCTGCGCGTGGACTGGGGTGGGGTCGTCAACCCGACTGTCGGCGAGATAGCGGGGGAGGCCGCGCGCGTGGAGGGGCGCCCCGGCCTCGACGCGCGGCTGTACAACGTCGCCGTGCACGGGCAGGAGTACATGATCGAGGGGGTGTTGTGACGGGGCATACGGGCGGCGCGATCGCGACGGCGTGCCGCGTAGAGTACCCCCGACGCGCGCTATCCGCGTCAGCTGTCCCTAAAAGTATCCTTGAGCGAGGGAGGGTGAAGGACCGATGCGTCTAGCGGACAAGGTCGCGATCGTCACCGGGGCGGCGTCCGGCATCGGGCGCGGGATCGCCGCGCTATTCGTGGAGGAGGGGGCGCGCGTCGTCGTGGCCGACATCGACGACGCGCGCGGACGGCAGGTCGTCGCCGAGGTGGGCGGCGCCCCCGTGGCCCACTACATCCATGCCGATGTGAGCGACGGCGCCCAGGTGCGGGCGCTCGTGGAGGAGACCATGGCCGCCTTCGGGGGCCTCGACATCCTGGTCAATAACGCCGCCATCGTCATCTTCAAGCGCCTTGTCGACACCGAGGAGCACGAGTGGGATCGCGTGATTGCGACGAACCTGCGCAGCGTCTACCTCTGCTGCCGACACGCCATCCCTCACATGGCGCGTCGGGGTAGCGGGGCCATCGTCAATATCTCCTCGGTGCGGGCGCTCGCGACGACGCCGCTAGTCTCCAGCTACGACGCCACCAAGGGCGCTATCGTCGCCCTGACGCGCAGCCTGGCGCTCGAGTACGCGCCGGACGGCATCCGCGTCAACTGCGTGCTGCCCGGCTCGGTCGACACGCCCGTCTTCCGGGCCAATCTGCGCGCCGAGGGGGACGAAGAGGCGGGCTACCGCGCTGCGGCCGCGGGCATCCCGCTCGGCCGGGTCGGCCAGCCCCTCGATATCGCCCGCGCCGTCCTGTTCCTGGCCGGCGATGAGGCCAGCTACGTGACCGGCGTCCCGTTTATCGTCGACGGCGGCATGCTCGCCTATGTGTAGGTAGTGTGAAGAAGGAGTCCGTCCGATGAGTCTCGATGCCCTGCGCGACGCGCGCAACCGCGCGGCCCTGCGCGCCCACGGCCTCGACGCGCTGGTCTGCCGTCTACCGGAGAACGTGCTGCTCCTGACCGGGTACTGGCCCCTCAGCAGCTTCGCCTTCGTCCTCTATCCGTGCAACGGACCCGTCTCTCTGATCGCCGTCGCGACCGAGGCGGCGGAGATCCCCGAGGGCGCGGCCGATGAGGTGCGGACGTTCCGGTGGGGTGTGCTCGGCGCCCCGGAGCCGTACGAGGCCGTGCGGCGGCATCTGCATGAGGCGCTGGGGGTGGCGGGGGTGGAACGCGGCCGCATCGGGTACGAGGGGAGCTTCGAATCCGTCACGCCCGGCCACATGGCGGGCGAGGCGCTGGTCCCGGCCGGCGTGACCCACGCCATGCTGGCGCGCGCGGCCCCGGATGCGACGATGGTCGACGCGACCGGGGCGCTCTATGCCGCGCGCGCGCGCAAGACGCCAATGGAGATCGTCAAGCTTCGCCTGGCCAATAGCATCGCCGCGCTCGGCCTCGACGCCTTCCGTGCTTGGCATGAGCCAGGGCGCACGGAGGCCGAGGTGGCCGCGCAGGTCGAAGCAGCCATCATGAGTCGCGGACTCGGCGTCGGCGGGGCGCGGTACGTGCGCTCCTGGGCGCAGCTGATGACGGGGCCGGGCGCGGCCCGCGCGTACACGCCCCATCCCGCGACCTCCGCCCGCGTGATCGAGCGCGGGGACCTCGGCCTCCTGGAACTGGCCACGGTGGTGGACGGCTACTGGTCCGATCTCACGCGCACGCTGGTGGCGGGCGCGGCGCCCACGATGCGCCAGGCCGAGCTCTACGACGCGATCCTGGCGGCCCATGAGGCGGTGATGGCCGCGGCCCGGCCCGGCATGACCGGCGCGGCGATCAATGCCCTGGCGCGGGAGGAGATCGAGCGGCGCGGGGTCGGCGACCTCTTCGTCCACCACACCGGTCACGGCCTGGGGTTCCGCTACCACGAGCCGCACCCCCTCCTCCACCCGGCAAACGACGAGCTGATCGAGGAGGGCATGGTAAGCAGCGTCGAGCCCGGCCTCTACGTGGAGGGGTATGGGGGGTTGCGCCTGGAGGAGAACGTGGTGTTCACCGAGGGAGGTGTCGAATTGCTCTCGACATTTCCCACCACGCTCAGCACCGTGACCGATACGCCGGTCGTGGGCGCGGTTGGCGCGTGACAAGACGAGATCACTGAGAATACACGGAACGACGGGGAGAGCGAGAGCATGAGCGGAGCATTGGGGACGACGGGGAGAGCGAGAGCATGAGCGGAGCACTGGAGGGCGTCCGCATCCTGGACTTCTCGCAGATGATGATGGGGCCGTGGGCCACCCAGCTCCTGGGCGACCTGGGGGCGGACGTCATCAAGGTCGAGCGGCCCGAGGTCGGCGAGTGGGAGCGCGGCTTGGAGGTCATGGGGCGGCTGTTGGCCGGGGACAGCCCTATGTTCCTGGCCATGAACCGCAACAAGCGCAGCCTGGCGCTCGACCTGAAGCACCCCGAGGCGCGCCGCATCGTCGACCGCCTGGCCGCCGAGGTCGATGTCGTCGTCGAGAACTTCCGGCCGGGGGTGCTGGACCGGCTGGGCTTCGGCTACAACCGGCTCGCGGGACTGAACCCTCGCCTGGTCTACTGCTCGGCCAGCGGCTACGGCTCGTCGGGCCCCTACGTGAGCCGACCGGGCCAGGACCTGCTGATCCAGGCGCTCAGCGGGCTCGCGGCGCACACGGGGCGCGCGGGCGACCCGCCGACCGCCGCCGGCACGGCCATCTGCGACGCCATGGCCGCCATGATGGTCGCCTGCGGTGTCCTGGCCGCGCTCCAGGCGCGCGAGCGGACCGGGCGCGGCCAGAAAGTCGAGGTCGACCTGCTCAGCACGGCGCTCGCGGCGCAGTGCCAGGAGGCGGTTGCCCACCTGAACGGCGTCTCCGGCTGGCAGCGCAGCGCGGCAGGCATTGCCCAACCATGGCTCGGCGCGCCCTACGGCATCTACGCGACGGCCGACGGCTACCTGGCGGTGGCCATGGCCGCGCTCGACGTGCTGGGCGAATTGCTCGCGCTCCCGGAACTGGCCGCCTACGCCGCCGATGCCGCGCGCTCCTACGCGGAGCGCGACCACATCAAAGAGACGCTTGCCGCCCGTTTTGCCCAGGGGCCGACGGCGGCGTGGTTGGAGTTGCTGGCCACGCGCGATATGTGGTGCGCCCCTGTCAAAGATTTCGACGCCGTATTCGACGACCCGCAGGTACTGGCCCGCGCGCTCGTCGCCACGATCGACCACCCTCGCGTCGGGCCGCTCAAGGTGGTCCGCGCGCCGATCACCCTGAGCGACACCCCGGCCGCCATCCGCCGACCGCCGCCGTCGGTTGGGCAACACACAGGGGAGATCCTGCGCGAGCTTGGATATGACGACGCGACGGTCGAGCGATTCGGCGCGCAAGGAGTGTTCTGATGGACGACCCCTTGGTGCTCTTTCGGCGCGAGGGCTCCGTCGCCGTGATCCAACTCAATCGCGAGCGCAAGCTCAACGCGCTGAACCGCCCCATCCTAGACGCCGTGATGGTGCGGCTGGACGAGGTGGAGAGCGATGACGCGCTCTCCGTAGCCGTCCTGACGGGGACGGGACGCGCTTTCTGCGCCGGCGCCGACATCACCGAGTACTGCGGACACGGCCAGGGCGCCTTCGTGGCGTATCAACGGTTGGGCCGTCTCCTGCTCGATCGCATCGAGAAGCACCCCAAGCCGGTCATCGCCGCTGTGAACGGCGTCGCGCTGGGGGGCGGCTTCGAGCTCGCGCTGGCGTGCGACCTGATCGTCGCCGGCGAGCAGGCCGCCTTCGGCCTGCCGGAACCGTCCCTGGGCCTCGTGCCAGGGGGTGGGGGGACGCAGCGTCTGGCGCGGGCGGGCGGGCGGTACCGCGCCAAGCACCTACTGCTCACGGGCCACCGCCTGAGCGCGCGGGAGGCCCAGGACTGGGGCCTGGTGAGCGCCGTCACTCCGGCGGGGGAGGAGGTGAGCGCCGCGCGCGACCTCGCCGACAGGATCGCGCGCCAGGGTCCCCTGGCAGTGCGCGCCCTCAAGCGCCTGGTCGACGAGGGCATGGACGCCGCGCTGGACACCGCCCTCTCCTACGAACAGCAGACCCTCATTGCGCTCTACGCGACCGCCGACGGACAAGAAGGCATCGCCTCCTTCATGGAGAAGCGCCCACCCCGGTTCAGCGGGCGCTAACGACTGCGCCAGACTGCCGCTGGTGGGCGTACGGACCGGACGACGAGGACAGGAGCGACGCCGGCGGCAAGACCATCGGGCGGACCTGCGGCAAGGACAAATGGCAAGGACAAATAAATAGAGGGGAGCACCGCGTGCTTGAACTGCACGGCATCACCTGGGATCATCCGCGGGGTTTAGCCCCCATGCGCGCGACCGCGGCCGCGTTCGAGCAGGCACAGGGCGACATCCATATCCGCTGGGACGCGCGGTCGCTCCAGGCGTTCGGCGATCAACCGATCGAGCAACTCGCGGCGGCCTACGATCTGCTCGTGATCGACCATCCGCTGATCGCGGCGGCCGCCCGCGGCGGCTGGCTGGTAGCCCTGGACGAGCGCCTGCCCGCCTCGTTCCTCGCCGCGCAGGCCGCGCAGAGCGTCGGCTCCAGCTACGCGAGCTATACCTATGATGGCCACCAGTGGGCGCTGCCCATCGACGCCGCCGCGCAGGTGAGCGCGTATCGCCTGGACCTCTTGGACGCCCTGGGCGAGGATCTCCCGCGGACCTGGGGTGAGGTCCTCGCGTTGGCGCGCCGGGCTGATACGGCGCGCGTGGCGATCCCATTGAACCCGATCAACGCCGTCTGCAGCTTCCTCACGCTGTGCGCGAGCTATGGGGACCCTCCCGGATCCGACGCCGGGCGGCTCGTGGGCCGGACGGTCGGGCGCACAGCCCTCGACACCTTGCGGCGCCTGGTCGCGCACGCCCATCCGGAGTCGCTGAGCTTCGACCCGCCGCGCATGCTTGATCGTATGGCGACAACCGACGACATCGTCTATTGTCCCCTGGTGTTCGGCTACGCGACCTATGCCCGCCCCGATGCGGCCCGGCGCCCCTGCCGGTTCGGCGACATCCCATCCCCCACGGGCGGTGGCGTCCCGCGCGGCGGCCTGCTTGGTGGAGCCGGGCTGGCCATCTCATCGTCCTGCCGCTCGATCGACCAGGCGTGCGCCTATGCGCAGTGGGTCGCGTCGGCGGAGTGCCAACGCACCCTCTACGTCGCATCTGGAGGCCAACCGGGCAACCGCCTCGCCTGGACCGATCCGGGCGTCAACGCCGCGGCGGGCGACTTCTTCTTGGATACACTGGACACGCTCGATCATGCCTACCTGCGCCCCCGCCATGCCGGGTTCGCTCACGTCCAGGACAGGGCCGGCCTCATCCTGCGCGATTATCTGCGCCACGGGGGGGTGAGCGCGTTATCTTGGATACGCTCGACGCCCTGTACGCCGCGAGCACAGCGGCGGCGGGCACGCCGCGATAGGAGTGCGCATGGGTTTGCCCCGTGGAACGATGGCTCTTCGAGGACAAGAGCCCGCACCGCGCCGTCGACGAGCTGCTGGCCCGCGCTGCCCGTGACGAGCTGACCGGCGCCATCCTGTAAGCTAGACTCTGGCGTGCGCCCTTTAACAGGATGAAAGATTGCTCCATTGAGGAGCCATCTCTGGACAACGAGATGAGGACTACGCAGCAGGCGTCGAGGGGCGGCACCCGTCGAGGTCTGAAGCCTGCG
>JAABUZ0100006957.1_pt1 | contig 13875 bp, 10 predicted proteins | sample 5562091 | NCBI WGS metagenome assembly JAABUZ01 (sample SAMN12813069, study PRJNA571459) | rock metagenome | isolation source: Antarctica rocks | place: Antarctica: Victoria Land, Linnaeus Terrace sud | collected 2015-12-21 | reverse complement strand
CCATCCGTCCCCCTCGAAGGAACGGCTCACGCCACTCCTCCATAGAGAATGCCTAAGGGGAAACTCGCCGTCGAGACGGTACTCCCATGACGCTTACGATGATGGAACCCTTTTCGTAGCGCTCTGACACCAGCTGGAACAGGCAGGTGGCGGCGAACGAGTCCAGAGTCAAGTAGCCCATCTCATCCAGGATGAGCAGCTTCGGCTTGACCAGCAGAGCCATCCTCTCCTTCAGCTTGTTCTCATCGCGGGCACGCTGAAACTGGGCGACCAGGTCCTGCACGGTGACGAAGTAGACCGACGAGCCGGCGACGATGGCTTCGGTGCCGAGCGCGATGCCGAGGTGCGTCTTGCCGACGCCGGGCGGGCCGAGCAGCAGGACGTTCTCCTTGCGTTCGAGGAAGGCGAGCGAGGCCAGTTCACGCAGCTTGCGCTCGTCGATCGAGGGCTGGAAGGCGAAGTCGAACTGATCGAGACCCTTGTTGTAGGGGAAGTGCGCCCACTGGGTCTTCAGGCGCACGTTGCGGCTGTGCTTAGCCTGGCTCTCGGCTTCAAGTGCCTGTTCGAGGAAATCGAGATACGGCAAGTCTTTACTGGAAGCTTCTTCGGCGAGGGCTTCGAAGCAGTTGGGCAGATGCGTCAGGCGCAGCCGCAGCATGTGGTTGAGCAGGCGTTCAGACTGAAGCGACATGGGTTACCTCCTCACAGAACGACTGGTAGATGGAGAGGGGGCGGAACTCTACTTCGGGAGCCACATAGTGCAGACCGACACCGGGCCCGGGCGTCAGCTCGACGACCGGCGAGGACGTTCGCAGGACCGGCACGCGAGAGCGTCGCGGCAGGCTGGCGTAGTGGCTTGGTTCTACGATCATCTCGCCCCTGCCGGCAGAGAGAGGATGTTCGGCGATCAGATCATGCTGGTAGAAGATCCGGATCATGCCTGCGTCGAGCGGTTCCCGAACGATGACGCTTCGGCCGGCATGCACATGCAGCACGGAGTAGCGGTTACCGCGATAAGCCAGCAGGCAGTCCTTGGCCACCTGCCGATGGCTCACATAGCCGGTGTCGTAAGCCGGCTGCCCGTTCAAGGGCGTCAGCCCTTCGTGTGGAAAGCGCACCAGTGGAACCTCCCGGGTCGTCGCATGCACCCGCCGGTTGGCCTCTTCGCACCAGACCAGCGCCTGCCGGTTCAACTCCTTGAGGGAGTCGAAGACGATGCCCGGCCAGAAGCTCGACTTGATATAGCGGATCGTGGACTCGATCTTGCCCTTGGTCTGGGGCCGGTACGGGTGACAGACTCGCGGCACGAAACCGTAGTAGCTGGCAAAATCCAGCATCTTCGCATGGAACCTTGGCTGCCCGTCGACCCGGTCCAGTACCACCGTCTTCATGTTGTCGGTCAGCACCGTCTGGGTGACACCGCCGAAGAAGCCAAACGCATGCACCATGCAGTGCAGCAGAGTCTCCGCATCCTGCCGCTGGGTGAACTCCACGTACTGCATCCGCGACCAGCACAGCGTCAGCGCAAACCCGTACAGCCGCTTACCCCGTAGTTGCCGAAGTGGCCCCAGTCCATCTGAGCCTGCTCGCCCGGCGCCGTCTCGAACCGGACAAATGCCCGTTCCTGGCCCTCGCTCCGCCACGGCCGAACCACCTTCTTCACCTGCGTCGCACAGCCGGCGTATCCCCGCTTCTGAATCTCGACAAACAACCGCGCCGAGTTCTGAACTCCCAACTCCCAGCGTTCCCGCAGATACGCACGAAACGGATCAACCTTCCAACTCTTCGGTCCTCGTTCGTACTCGCGAGGTGCCTGGCGCAGGTACTTGCGCACCGTCTTGCGATCCATGTTCAGTCGGCGAGCGATCTCGCTGACACTCACTCCGTCGAGATGTAGCTTCTGTATCTCCATGAAACCCTCCAGTCGCACCATCCCAACCCTCCAAGGGTCAGAATGATCGGGTTCGGCCTCAACTGGGGATTTTTCAAGCGACCAATCCGGGGAATTTTAAGATACCGCTGACAAGATGCCACGTTCTCCGCCCCGAAGTCCGTTTCGCTGACCGCGCTTGTCGGCGGCGATGAGCGGGTGCGGGAGGCGCATCGGGAGAGCGTCCGCGTGGCTTTGGGCGAGATCGAGCACTACACCCAGGCGCGAATCGGCAACGTGCATGCCCCGGAGACTACAGGCAAGTTCGCCGCCGCGACTTTCGAGCACGACACGGCGCGGCCTGTCGATGGCTATGCCGCGCCGCAGCTCCACACCCATGCCGTGATCTTCAACGTAACCGAGCGCGAGAATGGGCAGACCCGCTCCGTGCAGTCGCATGAGCTGTACGCCTCGCAGCACTACGGCACGGCGATCTACCGCGCGGAGCTGGCCACACGTCTTCAGAAGTTGGGTTACGAGATCGAGCGCGGCAAGGATGGCCAGCCGGAGATCAAGGGCTACACGCGGGAGTACCTGGAGGCGTCGAGCCCACGGCGGCAGCAGGTGCAGGATTACAAGCGGGAGCAGGGCATCGACGGCGCGGCCGCCGGGCAGATCGCGGCCCACCGCACACGTGACAAGAAGGAGCTACTGTCGCCGGAGGAGGTGCAGCGCCAGCACCGGGAGCTTGCCGGGCAGTTCGGCTATCAGGCCGACCGGGTAGTGGCCGAAGCAGTGGAGCGTACTCAGAAGGTCCAGCAGGAACAGACCCGCTCTCCGGCACAGACGGCACAACAGGCCGTAACGTATGCCCGCGATCACCTGTTCGAGAAGGATGCCGTACAGGACCGGCGTGCGCTCTACGAAACAGCCAGTCAACACAGGTTAGAAGGAGTCAACAGGTCTCTGAGGGGTTACCAGCTAACGCTTCGAGCCCCCTGCACGCCTCACTGCTGCAGAGCAACGTGCAGGGCGCTCCTGGTCGGCTGTGCCCTACACCGCTGCAAGCTCGCCTGCCTCTCTGATCATTGACTCAAAGGTGCTATCCAACCCCGGACGCTCCCAGGCTATTGTCGGATCATTCACGTGCGATCCAATCCGTGCACCCTGGAACAGTCAGGCGAAAGGTGTTGGGCCTCAACGCGTGGCGTAGTGCTTCATGTCATCGACCACCTCATGATTAAGAGATCCTCACGCGCCTTGGCCATAGCCGCAATCCTTTTTGCTACCCGCCGTCGGGGAACTCGCAGCTTCCCCCGCCCTCCGTCGGGCGTTCGGCGCAAACGCTCGCGAATATGCCATCCGCCACCTTGGCCGTGAAGAGGTCCTCCTCCGGTTCGAGCGCGATTTGATCGAGCTCACACAAGGAACCAATCCGATGAGCGCACCTCGGTAACGCGGCGTGTCAACTTGCTTCAAGTAAAATCGCCAGAGCGACTCATTGAAGAGCTCCGCTTCGACCACATCTATGTGGATCTTCGCCTTGCCCATCGCGATTTCATTCTTCACTACGGCGACATGACGGACTCTTCCTCGCTCATCCACATCGCGGTCTGGTCGGCTCCGCCATTCATCACGAAATGGACCGCCTTGGTTACATATCTATTTGTTACCCGCACGCACTCTCGTTATCTACCAAAGAAGAAGAGCCTCCAGGGTCTCGGGGGGTGCCGGGCGTGACAATAAAAAGCCCTGTACGCCGTCGCACCCGAGTTCCCGAAGAACTCTGACTTGGTCTTCATGTTCTATGCCCTTGGCGATCACATGCATATTCAAGCCGTGGCCCATGGAAATGACTGACTTAACCATGGAATAGCTGCGACTCGAGTCGCTGAGCTGTTGAATGAAAGCACGATCCATTTTTAAGGTGGAGATAGGCAGCTGGAGCAGATGCTGGAGAGACGAGTAGCCTGTGCCAAAGTTGTCCACGACAAATCGCACACCCATAGCCGCAAGCTGCGTCATCGGCTTGATGATATCTTCAAAATGTACAATGATTCTCTCGCTAATCTCCATCTCTAGCCACGTTGGATCGATACCGGAAGCGGAGACGACTTCTTGAACCTCAAGGGAAAAGTCTGGATGCATCAGCTGCAATGGAGAGAGGTTGATCGCTATGCGAACGGGGGGCCGGCGTCGTGAGTTCCATACCATCAGCTGGCGGCAGGCTTCCCCGAGGATCCACTTGCCGAGCGGGTGGATCAGCCCGTTCTCCTCTGCCATCGGTACGAAGCGGTCCGGACTGATCGGACCAAGATTAAGATCAGGTACACGCAGCAATGCTTCCATCCCACGGATCTGCCCATCCATACTGTATTGCAGCTGATAATCCAGACGGAATTGTTGTCTTTCCAGCGTGGAACGCATGTGCGCTTCAATTCTTACGGTTTCGCCCGCTGCTGAGGTAATGTCGTCACTCAGCATGACGTGACGGTTTCCTCCCGCACGCTTGGCGCGGTACATAGCGGCATCAGCTCTTCTCCAAAGCTCCAGATTGTCCGTTCCATGATCGGGAAAGACGGCCACGCCGAGGCTGGCGCCTAGGAAGATCTTGTGTCCCTCGATCTCAACTGGAACGGAAAAGACCTGCAGGAGCGCCTTGGCTACGACACCGGCCGCTGCAACACTCTCCACCTCGGCGAGCACGATTGTGAACTCTTCTCCTCCGGTGCGAGCCACTGTATCCATCCCGCGCAGCCGACGGACCAGCATGGTTCCCGCTCGCTTGAGGCATTCATCTCCAATGGCATGGCCGTACCGGTCATTCACGTGCTTGAAGCGATCCAAGTCCAGACAAATGATGGCTGCCCGGTGGCCCCCTTCCTTCGCCGCAACAAGGCCTTGTTTCATTCTTTGCTCAAGTGCCAGCCGATTGGGCAGACCGGTGAGGGCATCGTGGTGAGCCAGCTGAAGAAGTTTGGCATGCAACTGTAGCCGTTCTGTGATGTCTTCAGCAACCACATACCTTCCATGTCTACCGCGGAAGCGGACCTCATTGGCCTGTAGTCGAACATGAATCCGACTTCCATCCTTCCTGAGGTGGACGCAGGCGCTATCCGGATCGTCGCCATAGATAAGGTCTTGGGCACCATCCATATCCTGTTCCGGGACAATGTCGTTCAGGGTCAAGGCCAGAAACTCAGTGCGCGTGTATCCGTACTGATCCTCAGCGCTTTCATTGACCTCTAAGAAGCGCAAGGAATCCACATCATAGATCCACATCGGCAGTGGATTGCCAGCGAACAACACGCGAGCCCTACGCCTGGAGCGTTTATGCAGATCCCGTGTGACGCGTGCTACTGTATCAAGCGGCATATTGTCCTGTCACAGCTAAAGATTTGGCGCTATCTCCCTTGCGACTTCTCGGTGGCATGATCCACAGCATTACTGATGCTCTCGGCTATCGATCTCTGCTCTTCCATCCTCATGCGGTCCTGGTCGAGCGACCCACCTATCGAAAGAAGACCCGGTGTGTGTGCGCTGCGATCGACCGTTGGCAAAAGGGAGTTCGTTGTGACTAGAGTGGAGCTATGGTCCTGGCCTCCTGTAGTGGCAATGGAGTTAACCATCGCTAGGCTTGGCCTTCGGACATAGGCATCCCCCGGTGCAATGGCTCGGATCCCTTCCAGAAGGGCTACTTTCGCCAGAGAACTGTGATCCAAGGAATAACTACGGTCAAAGTAGGCATATCGATCTTCTCCATTGGCGGACCAGTACGTCCAGCTAATCTTTGGGCGGTTAGACAAAAACGAGACCAAGGAACTGAACCATAACCCTTGTGACCCCCCCTGGCTAGACTCAATCGAAGCGGCATCGTTGGTTGTGCCAAATTCCCCTAGGTACACAGGGGCGATCTGTAAATCGCTGATGAAGGCCCAGTGCCTGACCCAAATGTCCTCCAAATCCCATGAGCTTGTACGCGGTGAAAACCAGGGCTGTGGATACTCCACGGGTCCATACTCGTGGGCGGAATAAACGAGATGATTGGGAATCGTAAGCTTCACCGGGGATTGCCGCACCCCCTCGAGATTGGAGCCCCACCAATAGCTGTCCCCGTGGTACTCATCTACTCCCTCAACGATGATCAGGAGATCGCGGTTCTCCTTTAGAATTGCGTTGCCGGCGCGCTGAGCGGCAAGGTGCCAGTCTCGGGCCCCGCCACAATCCCAACATGCTCCACCGCCATCTACGCCATGGGGCTCGTTACGGAGATCAAAGGCAATCACAGAGGTGCTGCTCGCATAACGTCTTGCCAAAGCGGTCCAGTCTCGGAGCCAGATTGACTCTGGATATTCCGGAGTAAACCACAGCCCGTTCTCTTGCGGCCCTCCACCGGAATTGGAGCGGTGATTATCGAGAATGAGCTTCAACCCGATCGACTGTGAGTAAGACACCAACTTATCCAGGACTTCCAGTGACGTAAGACCCTTCAGATCCTGATTGATAGGACCCTTCCAGTCACGGTACCCGACTACACGGGGAACAGTCGGCTTCTCAATCATCTCGTTCGATAAAGGGATCCGGATCACATTGAAGCCGCTACGCTTAACGGTATCGAGGACCTCCTTGTAATCGTGCTCCGTCAATCCGCCAGGTATGCCGTTGGTCGTTTCGAGCCCACTCCAGTTAAGACCAACCATCCTCACCGCGTTACCGTCCGCATCTAATACGGAGGCTCCCAGCGTGTGCCACTTGCCTGTACCGATAGACCGGGAACTCGCAGCTTCGCCCGGTCCGGTAGCGTCCACTGTTGGGACGACGGCGTAAAAGTCACGCGGTGATCCCAAACAGATCCAGGGCACTATTGTTAGCAACGCTGCTATGGCAAGCGGCCGTAAGTGTATTTGGGCTGAAGGTGAGTGCGAGGTCATAAGTGGCTGCTCGACCAATTCGAAGCTGAGGCGTCGTCGTTGTAGCGACAGTGATAAGTTGGCAGTAGAGGTAGGAAAGCTCGGAGACGGGCACTGTTGTGACGTCCGTGTGGCGAACGGACAGAACCTGGGGCACATGAGTATGGCGGATCCGACCTCGTAAACGGTGAGCTGTTCGTCGTGATTGCAGTCTAGGGGTTACGTTCCCATCAATCCCATACCACGAAGGGGGCACGATGTAATCCCGTCGGCGGTCCTGGGGAACCGCTACCTTCGTGTCCCATACCCATTTATTACAACTTCGGGACTATATACGTTCTCGTGGAGCCTCCATAGCATCAGGCTACAAGGGCCATGCGTCCCCCAAACGGTAGACGACCTACAATTCCATCGCGGAGCAACAATGCCCGTTAGGACAGTTCTCTTAGTGTGGTTCATGATTGGTTCGGCGGTAGTGTCTACCGCATGGACGGTTCAGTTCCCAAGTCATTCGTGGTTGCAATTTGCCGTATTCCTGACGGCGATACTGCTGAGCTCCGGGCTCAAGGTTGCGTTGCCCCGCGGCGACGGCACGATGTCCCTGAATTTCCCTTTTCTTCTTCTCGCGATCGTGCAGCTTTCACCTACTCAGGCTATTCTCCTGGCCGCCATATCGACGGCAGCGCAGTGTCGAGTGCGCGTAGTGAAGCTGTTTACCGCGTTGCAAATGGCCTTCAACATCGCTAGCGCGATATGCGCGACGGCCGCCGCCCTGCTAACGTATACATTCGTGTACCGGCACCATACGGCATTTGCACCCGCGCTGGCCGTCGCCGCCGTCGCTTATTTTTTCTGCAGCACAATCCCAGTCGCATTGGTCATAGCCTCTTCTACCGGTGCCAACGCCATCACTTTATGGAAGTCGAGTTTTCCTTGGTATCTTCCCTTCTACATCCTAGGAGCCGTGCTGGCTGCGCTCGCTGACCTGATTAGCGTCCGATTTGGCTGGGCCACCTCGCTGTTGCTGGTTCCTGTGGTTTACACCGTATACCGCTCCTACACAGCCCAGATGACAAGGATGAGGGAGAGGCAGCAGCATCTGGAGGAGGTGGAGGGACTACACCTGCGCACGATTGAGGGCCTGGCAATGGCCATCGAGGCGAAAGATCAGAACACGCATGACCACCTGTTTCGTGTGCGGGAATATGTCACCGAGATGGGTCAGGCTCTTCAGCTCAGTAAATCTGAGATGCTGGCGTTACACACCGCGGCGTTCCTCCACGACATCGGCAAGTTGGCGGTTCCGGAGCACATCATCAACAAGCCGGGTAAGCTGACTCAGGAAGAATTTGAAAAGATGAAAATCCATCCTGTTGTTGGGGCGGACATTCTGGAGAGGGTCCGGTTTCCCTATCCCGTGGTGCCTATTGTCAGGTCCCACCATGAGTGGTGGAACGGGAAAGGATACCCGGATGGCCTCAAGGGGGAAGAGATCCCCATCGGAGCGCGCATTCTTACCGTGGTGGACTGCTTCGATGCCTTAGCGTCCGACAGACCCTATCGCAAAGCGCTGCCGCTGCCCAAGGCTATGGAACTCATTAAGAGCCTTGCTGGTACGCAGTTCGACCCACGGGTGGTGGCAATCTTGGAGCAGTATTATGGGAAGTCGGAGCAGCCAGCTCGAGCGGAAAAGCTGAGTGGTTTCGTGCCGTTGAACACTGGAATCGAAGTGTGGCGCGGCCAAGCCCCCGGAGCGGGTCTTGAAGAAGGCGGAACCGAGACACAGGTGATCGAATCTGCACGGGAAACCGGAGCGGAACGCAGAGGCGATCCATCAAATGGTGTCAACTCTCTCAACCTAATCGCGGCGGCAAGTCAGGAGGCCCAGGCGCTGTTCGAGATGAGTCAATCTTTGGGTAATTCGCTCAGTTTGAATGAAACAATCTCCGTTATGGCATCCAGACTCCACGGTCTGATCCCGTTTGACTCCTGTGCGCTGTATCTTAGGAACGGAGAAAACCTGGTGGCGCAGTATGTGGACGGCGAGGATGCGAAGTGCTTCTCTGCTCAGCCGATCCCGTTCGGCGAGGGTATCTCGGGTTGGGTCGCCCAAAATGGCAAGGCTATCCTCAATGGAAATGCGGCTCTCGAGTTGTCCTATCACAGCAGGCCTGAGCAAGGGGCGGAACTCCACGCCGCACTCTCCGTGCCCCTTTTCGATTTGCAGAAGACAACCGTTGGTGTGTTGACGCTGTATTCGCTTCAGGCAGACTCCTTCTCAAGAGAGCACCTCCGCATCCTGCAGGTGATGGAGTCGAAACTATCCTTATCCTTGCAAAATGCGCTCCGCTTTCGATGTGCCGAGCGGGATGCAGAAACGGACTTCCTTACCAATCTTCCGAATGCCAGACGGCTGTTCCTTCAGTTGGAGACGGAGCTAAGTAGATGTCGGCGCACAGGAGACATCTTGTCGGTCATCGTATGCGATCTCAATTCGTTCAAACAGGTCAATGATCGGCGGGGACACATGATTGGAGACATGCTCTTGAGCTCCGTCGCGGAGGGATTCCGCCAGAACTGCCGGTCCTACGACACAGTTGCGCGAATCGGTGGCGACGAGTTCGTCTTCCTGATCCCGGGAATGGACGAAAAGACCGCACCTGAAAGACTGGCGTCCTTTGCTGCTGCCGTGGCGACGGCTTGCTGGAGAGGAGGCCTAGAAGGCACTGTCTCAGCCAGCCTGGGAGCGGCGTTCTATCCCGTTGACGGCGATACGGCGGAGCAGCTGCTTGCAGTGGCCGACCGGCGCATGTATCTGGACAAAGAGGCACATTATCATCTGGCAGCTAGTGCCGAGATGCCTAGGGAAGCCATAGCGGTATGATGAGGCCCGCCGGTCGGCTGTTTACACGTATGGCCCGGTTCGTCTCTCTCTTACTCATGGCGGCTCTCGGAACGATTGCTCTGGTCCGCTTTGCGCCCGGCTACTTCACGGACGGCCGGGAGATGGATGCTCGCTATGCAGACGAAGCGCGAGCCAATCTGAGAGTCCAGCAAGACCAGCAAGGGTCGATCGTAGTGCTGACACAATCTCTGCTGACCGGATGGTTGCACCGCGATCTCGGTCGCTCGAAACAATACGATGTGCCAGTAGCAGAGCTGATCGGATCTCGTGTAATGGTGACTACTAGACTCCTGATAGGCGGAGTGGCATGTGGCTGGTTGGCGGCTCTCACCCTTGCTCTGCCGCTGAGCGCTCGGCGGGAATCTTCGGGAGAGATAATGATTGCGGGCTCGACCGCAATCTGCTTTGCCATTCCACTCAGCGTACTAGCCACCACGTGCCTACTTACAGATGTCGGAGGCCCGGTCTTCGTCCTGGCGTTACTGATTGGAGTGCGAGAGTTTAAGCTCATCTACAAGCTTCTTCGCCAAACGTGGAGGGCCCCTCATCTTCTTCATGCAAGAGCGCAGGGAATCGTTTTGTACCGGATTACGTGGGCACACCTGCTCCCTGCCCTCAGAACGGAGCTGCTTGCCCTCTCGGCAATGTCATTTGTGATCGCCCTAAGCGCCATCGTTCCCGTAGAGGTTGTTTTCGATGTCCCGGGGCTCGGCCAACTTGCCTGGTCCGCGGCCATGAACCGTGACCTCCCGGTGCTATTGACTGTAACGCTGCTGATGGCCATGTGCATCGGCCTAATCAGTATGCTCGCCGAGCCCGCGCGACGCCTGGGGACACTCCCTTGCGATTAGGTGCTCTGACTCTTTTGGTTGTACTTATGGCAACAGCCTCCCTGGTCCTTGTGCGTTCTCCATGGAACTACTCGACCCAAGATCGTCAACAGATTGGCGCGGGATCGTCCCCGGGGCATTGGTCCGGCACCGATGAACTGGGCCGGGATCGCTCAACGCGAGTTGCGGCTGCTTCGATCATCGGGTTAGCGGGTGCGATAGCTGCCTCCGCTCTCGCAACCTGCATTGCGGTTAGTGTTGGCGTAACCGCCGCCTTTGCGCCGCGGGGCATCGCTGCCGGTCTGCTGTATTTCTCCGATCTGTTCCTAGCTCTTCCCTGGTTATTTCTGCTCATGATGGTACGATCCGCGCTGCCACTGTCTTTGGCTCCAGCACAGTCTGCCGTGGTCACATTTCTTCTGCTGGCACTGCTCGGCTGGCCAGCATACGCCCGACTAGCCTACGCCCGCACCTTCGCATTATTGAACTCGACATGGATGATCCAGGGCCGCGCCTCCGGCCTAAGAACCAAGCAGCTCGCCCGGCGGCACGTTCTGCCCCACCTCCGTCCGCTGGTGTTATCTCAATTTCTGATTTGTATCCCCGCCTGCATTGTTGCGGAAGCGAACCTTGGAACTCTTGGCCTCGGCGTTAGTGAACCGCTTCCATCCTGGGGGTCGATGCTGCTTGCTCTAGAGCACTCCGCCGTTCTCGCCAGCTCTGGGTGGGTGTACTTCCCGATAGTCCTTCTCGTAGTCATACTTATCGTTCTGGAGATGCTCGTCTTTGAGGTATACCAATGATGCTGCGGAACAAAAGTCTCGTTATTGTGGGTGCGTTATCGCTTGTTCCCGCCGGGATCCTCAACGCCCAAGCACCGGCTAGCTCGACTCAAATGTCATGGTCCTTAAAATACGATCCAAAGACTCTGGATCCGGCCAAGGTGGACGACCAGGCTTCGGAGATGGTCCGGTATCTTACTGGCGGTGTTCTCCTACGTCTCAATCGGCGAACGCAGCAGCTGGAACCTGCCCTCGCAGAATCATGGAGCCTCTCTCCTGATGGGCGCCTAGTCGTCTTCCATCTTCGAAGTGGCCTACGGTTTTCGGATGGGTCTCCACTGGGTGTCCTCGATGTCACCTCGACATTGACACGTGTGTTGGACCCAGCCACGGGGGCGCCGGTTGCAGAGGAATTCCTCTACCCCCATGATGTCTCTGTCGACACTCCAGACTCGCTGACGGTGAGAGTCCATCTTCCCAAGCGGGTGGTTTCGATCGGAAAGATCTTTGATGAGATTGCCATCGAACCGGCAAATCGCCCCAGCGCGAGCCAGGTATCAGCTGGACCCTACGTGGTTGCCGAATATAGGCGCGGAGAGTTTATCCGCCTGCAGCGCAATCCTCACTATTGGAGGCGCGATTCCTCCGGAGTACAACTGCCCTATCTCGCTACGTTGCGCCTGGATATTCTGAGCAACCGGGAACAGGATCAGATCCGCTTTATCCGTGGCCAGTATGATTTGATCGACAGCCTACCCGCCGAGAACTACAGCTTCTTGGCCCGGACGGATCAGCAGAGCGTACACGATCTCGGCCCCTCCCTCAACACAGAGCAGCTGTGGTTCAATCAGGCGTCCGGATCGGCCCTCCCTATCTGGGAGAAGGAGTGGTTTCAAAACAGGGTGTTCCGCATAGCGGTCTCTCGGGCTATTCATAGGGCAGACCTGGCTCGCATCGCCTATGACGGACACGCCACGCCAGCCAACGGGTTCGTCTCGCCCGCCAATACAGTCTGGTACAACAGGAACCTTGAAAGTATTCATGAAGACAGTCACCAAGCAATGCAGATGCTCGAGAAAGAGGGGTTTCGGAAGAGCTCTGGAGATCTCCTAGATCGCAACGGACATCTGGTGAAATTCTCCATCTTGACCAACACGGGAAACCGCTCGCGTGAAAAGATGGCCTCTCTGATCCAGCAGGATCTTGCGGCTCTCGGCATGAAGGTTACGGTCGTGACGCTGGATTTCCCAGCGCTGATCGAGCGACTCATGCACACGCAGGCCTATGAAGCGGCCCTGCTGGGTCTGTCTAACGTTGATCCGGACCCCAGTTCAGTGATGAATATCTGGCTCAGTTCGTCACCCAACCACCAATGGAATCCCTCCGAAAAGAAGCCTGCAACAGCCTGGGAAGCCGAAATCGATCAACAAATGCAGCTTCAGGCAGAGACTCTGAATGAGAAGGATCGGAAGCGTGCTTTTGACCGCGTGCAACAGATCGCATTTGATCAACAGCCGTTCACTTATCTGGTGTATCCGAATATGCTCTACGCGGTCTCACCGCTTCTGGCCGGAGTTGAACTGTCGGTGCTGCAGCCGGGCGTCGTCTCTAACATCGACATGATCCACTGGAAGGAAGGACGTTGAGCGAGTGCTTGATGAGTGTCTGTTTAGACGCTGGATACGGCGCCCAGACGGTTCTTGGGGGCGTCCACCTAGAGGTCCAGAGAGGGGAGAAGCTGGGTTTGGTCGGAACCAGTGGAGCGGGGAAAAGCACGCTGGTACTGGCACTCATGGGGCTCCTGCCTTGGCAAAGAGGCTGGACGAGAGGAGAAGTCCTGTTGGAGGGAAAGAACCTCCTCACCATGAAGGAACGGGATGCCCGGCGCCTTCGGGGTAGGCGAATCGCATTGGTGCCTCAGAGTCCAATGAGCGCGCTGAATGGAGCGTTGTCGCTACGTGCACATTTCGAAGAAGCCTGGAAAGCCCATGAGGAAGGACCTTCAAGTCAGCTTAGGCTTCGTCTCAAGGAATTGATGCACCAAGTTCATCTTCCGCCGGAGGATAGTTTTCTGGGGAGGAAGCCCGGGGAAGTCAGTGTTGGACAGGCTCAGCGAGCTGTCATTGCGCTAGCCCTTCTACATCGCCCCGCGCTGCTGATCGCCGATGAACCGACCAGCGCTCTCGATCCGAGCACGCAGGTAGAGATTCTCCAGCTGCTCCGTCAAGTAAATCGTGAGGATGGAACCACGCTGCTCTATATTTCCCATGACTTGCTGTCGGTGTTGCGACTGTGCCAGCGTATGGCGGTATTGGATGACGGGCGAATCGCAGAGTGCCTTCCCGTGATTGGGATTGGCCGAGAGGCCCGCCAACCCGCCACCCTCGCGCTGCTGCGTACCCTTCCGGTGCCTCCTGAAGTTCTACTCGAGCATTTAGCACAGCAACAGACTTAGGGAATCTCTGCACAAGTTTGCATCCACAACCTGATTGATTAGCTTGGAGTCAGTGGTGGAGGGGCGATGAAGCAGCAGAGTCTGGCGGCACAGTCTGTGTTTGAGAAGTATGGGCGGAAGAGC
>JAABUZ0100006956.1_pt1 | contig 13876 bp, 7 predicted proteins | sample 5562091 | NCBI WGS metagenome assembly JAABUZ01 (sample SAMN12813069, study PRJNA571459) | rock metagenome | isolation source: Antarctica rocks | place: Antarctica: Victoria Land, Linnaeus Terrace sud | collected 2015-12-21 | reverse complement strand
AACACACTCGCCACCGCTCGCCTCGCCTTCTGCCATCCCGATCACCACGCCCATCCCTGACCCTACCACACCGCAGTCCGCATGTCTCGTTGTACTACTAACGTCCGTAATAAGTTAAGAGTCGGTAGCGAGTGCACGAGCAGACGCCGAACGTTCTTTCTGCCGGGATACGGCCCACGTCAGGTGGATGCTGCCTGTGTAGTTCCACAACGTCGCGGCGGCAATAGCGACGAAGTTGGCCACCAGGTAGTAGACCCCAAACTCCTGTATAAGCACCTTCATGACCGCGAGAGAGATGGCGAGTCCGCCTAGAGCAATGGCGTTATAGCGTGCCGCACGATGCATCCAGTGCGTGGCTACCCGCCCATCAGAAAATGTCCAGCGATCGTTGAGCGCGAAGTTGCTGAGGATGGCCGCCTCCGTCGCGACCGTCGCCGCCACGAGTGGATTCCAACTGCCGTACCGGACGAGCAGATATAACAGCAGCATGTTCACAACCGCACCGGAAGCGCCAACAATGCCAAACCGGATGAAACGCCATGATTGTCCCCTCATAACAAAATAAAAAAGGCTAATAAATCTCATAAACGATTATCAACTCCAAAACAATGTACAGATGGTCGGACAAAAACTTGCCAGAACGAACGGGCCTAAGAAGACGTGCCTTCACCGTGTAATCACGGACCAGTCGAGTAAACGTCACACCTGCAAATCTAAGCGAAGTCTCGATAGCCCTCCTTTTTGAGACGTGGGATACCCCGAAGCATCGTGCTTGGGGTGCCACAAAATCATGACTACTCCTGTGCATGAAAAGTATGCGGTAGCAATGTAAAATAGTATTAAATTCATGCTCATAACGAACCGAGCAGCTTTGCTCACGATTATCGGCGTTGCCCGTGTTGTACGGGAGGCTTGCGAATCGCAATTAGCGTGCCAGGCTAGCCCATATTTCCTATGCCGTAGCTCTAGCAATGTCTTACGGCGAACGACCACCGGAGGCATCACGGCACGTTCCCATGAGTCGCACGTCCGCTCGGGCATCCTCTTCACGCGGTGCCACAACCAGCGATATCGTCAACACTCGCAGCACGCACACCCGGGCACCCCGTCACGCTCCCCCCTGGCACGGAATAGCGCAGCCACGACTGGTTCGCACCGGGGAGGAATGTGGTGTCGTGTATCGCCATGCGGCGGGATGGGAAGCCGTGCAGACGCACCGCCGTCCGTGGATCAGACCGGTGTGCCGTGCATGGTGGCCGCATGGCTGCCATGCATCCAGTAGCCCCTGTACCGACGACTGCGCTCGATCCCCCCACGCCCCTCACAGCCCCCTGCATCGGAGACGAACCGAGCGGGGGATTCTATGCGTCCGTCTTGCGTCCCGAGGAGCGCGCGGCATATCTGGCGGCGCTGTCATTGACCGGTCTGCGGGATGAACTCGCGCTCTCTCGAACCAAACTGTTCTCGCTGCTGGGCAAAGATCCGGAGGAGTTGCTGCTCATTCTCAAGGCCATCGACATGGTGGTCAAGGTGGCCCGGGCTGAGGGCGCAACTGGCGGCAAGGACACGGAGAGCCACATCCAGGACATTGCTCGCAAGGTGCTTGCCGATGATGCACCCGGACGAGAACAGGGGACCGACACGCCAACGACGGAGCAACGGTGATGGGCGACCGCATGCATCTGGCATCCACCCCTGTTCCCGGCATATCAGACCTGACCGTGAATCACGAGTCACACGATGACGCATGCGAGCGCGTCCTGCGGTACTGTCTGCGTGACCTGGCGCAGTACAGTCGGTGGGTGGTCGAGCGACCACTTCGGACATATCAGACGGAGATCGGGCGGGCCGTGCTGGAGAGCATTCGGCAGGGAGCGGGCCGCACGTTCACCGTGATGCTGGCACGGCAGATGGGCAAGAACGAACTGAGCGCCCACCTGGAAGCGTTTCTCCTGACACGGCATCAGTTCATCGGTGGGACCATCGTCAAAGCCGCGCCGACCTTCTGTCCCCAGGTCATCAACAGTAAACTGCGCCTCGAAGGGACCCTGGAGACGTGGCTGACGGCACGGAAATGGCGGTCGGAGCAGGGCTATATGGTGCGACTTGGCAAGGCACGCTGTCTGTACTTCTCGGCATCGCCGGGCAGCAATGTCGTCGGAGCCACGGCGAGCCTCCTGCTCGAGATCGATGAAGCGCAGGACGTCGGCGAGGAGAAGTACAGCAGGGACTTCCGCCCCATGGCGAGCACCACCAACGCGACCACGGTCCTGTATGGAACAGCGTGGGGGCCCGATAGCCTCCTTGCAAAGCAGCGCGACGTGAACGTGGAACTCGAACGCCGCGATGGCATCCAGCGGAACTTCCGGTACGACTGGACGGTGCTGGCGGCCCTCTCGCCCTCCTATGGCGCTTATGTGTCGGCGGAGATCGCACGGCTGGGGGCCGACCACCCGGCGATCATGACCCAGTACCTGCTGCAAGAGATCGACGGCGAGGGGCGGTTTTTCTCCACGGTGCAGCGCGCCCAGCTGGCTGGCTTGCACGAGCGGCAACGGGTGCCACGGCCCGGGACAACGTATGTGGCCGGGGTGGACCTGGCGGGTGCTGATGAAACGGCGTCCGATGCGGCACTGCGCGCGATCCAACCGCGACGTGACAGCACGGTCGTGACGATCGCAGAGGTGACGACGGGTGAGGGGGGCGCGGTGGCGCTGCCATGCCTGCGGGTGGTGGAGCAGTACTGGTGGACGGGGCGCGACCACCTGACGGTAGCGGCGCAGTTGCAGGATCTGCTGTTTGGCGTCTGGAACTGCCGGAAGGTGGTGGTGGACGCGACAGGCGTGGCGTCGTGGCTCACACGAGCGCCGGGCGGGCACCGCGTGGAGGCGTTTGCCTTCAGTCGCCCCGCCAAAAGCGACCTGGCGTACGAACTCCTCGGTCAGATCAACACGGGGCGCTTCAAGATGTACGCCGCTGACGACAGCGCCGAGCACCGCGAGTGGCTGGCCGAGTCGGAGCGGACGCGGTATCAGCTGTACGCGAACAACAGCATGGATTTCTACGTGCCGGATGACGAGGGCCACGACGACTTTGTGACATCGGCGGCGTTGTGCGCGTGGGCAGCACGCGGGTGGGTGCCACCCGCGGAGAGCCGCACCGTGCGCCCGAAGCGAGCCTACACGGGCGAGGGGCGGTTTTAGACGTGAGCACGCGTACTGTCCACGTGGCCATCCGTGCCGCAATGGACGCTCCACTACGAGATGCCGCTCGGCTGTATGTGGGTGACTGTGGGCTACAAGGAGGTACAGCATGAGCATGCCATTGTCGCCGGACACGGCGTTTGTTGGCCGGGTGTTACAGCAGTTGGACGACCTCCGCGAGTTGTCACGCGACCAGGCAGTGAAGATGGACACGGTGTTGCGACAAACCACCGGCCTGGTGGCGCGTGTCGAGGCGCTGGAGGAGGCACGGCGGACGGCTCCGGCACGCGCCATCGCGCTGGCAAGCATTGTGGCCTCTGTCGCCACCATGGTTTTGAGCCAGTTATTGACGATGGCTCTGAAGGTTCACTGATGGAGGCAGGGTGCGGATCTGCCAAGAACAGTATGGGCGGCCTGCGCCTCGTCTAGACGATCCGGTAGCCAGAGTCGATGTTCGCCGCGCTTTTCAGCGGGATCACCGCACCGTACTACCGATGGAGCCCCGACTTCGTTGAGGACGACGTGCTGGTGTGGGAGTTCTACAGGTGCCACAGAACTTGACCCTGCACGACGACATGCGCATCTGTAGCCACGGTGAGCGGGATTCTCCGCCAGGTGGGTAGTACGGCGTGAAGATGCGAGAGACGAGAGGTTCGAACGCTGGTGTACGGGAACGACACGTAATCCCCAGACCACACACCACGCAGGGTTCTCTCGGTATCGTGACGGACAATGTCACACCCACCACAAAGACCTGGATTTTCAATTCGAGTTTTCCGAGTCGGTTTCATCGGCTGCCGGACGTCCCTGAGGGTCTGGTACAACTGCACCCTCTCGGATGTCACACTCGAAGAGCCCCACATTGGCCGTATTCTGGACACGGTGTTTCAGTGACGTTTGGACACGGCTTGGGGTTGTCTACCTTGTGTCGTAACTGAAGGTAGCTTTTCAACATCGCCCCGGATGCCGCCGTAGTGTGGGAGCACGCCCGTTGTGCTCAGCATACTCGTGCGTATCATACGAAGCCGCCTTCGCTGCTACTCGAGTGTATGGCCGTCTATTTGCGAACTGAGATGCCCCATGCCAAGATTGACATACTAAACGTATACGTTAATAATGATACGTATGGTACGGGTTGTGACTCGGGGACAGTTTAGCATCTACGTCTACGTCGAAGTTGGGCAGCCGCATAATCTGGCACATTGCCACGTGCGTTGGGCTGATCATTCCACGCAGGTTGCGTTGCCCACCCTGCGAATCCTTGTTGGCTCCCCGCTGCCTCCCGCCGCCCGCGAGTTATTGTGGGACTCTGTGGGGCAGATCATCGAGGAGTGGAATCGCCTGAATCCGGAGAGGGTGGTCACATGAGCACGACTGCGAAGTGGGATGGACGTGGGTACCAGCGAATCCGCTCGGCCAGTCACAGCGGTAGTGAACTTGACGTCCAGTTTGAGGACGGCAGCCGGGTGAGAGTAGACAGTCAGCGTGTTCTACCACCCGATACGGGCCTCGCACAGTGGGATGCGATGGTCGTCAGCCCTTACGAGATCATCGTCCCGACAGTCGACGGGGAAGTTGAGGTACCCTGGTCTACGATCCGCGTCCTGACCGATAAGGGATTCGGTACGTATCTGGCCGAGGCTGCTGAGGACGAAGCTCGGCAGATTGGGCTGCGACTCAAAGAACTTCGGACCAGTCGCAATCTCAGTAGCAAGGATGTCGCCGAGCGTGCAGGCATTACGCCGCAGAGCCTCTCACGCATTGAGCATGGTCGGCACGACGTCGTGTTCACGACCTTGCAGCGTCTGTTGACGGCGATGGGATTTACCCTAAAGGATCTTACGGTCACTCCGCGCCGCTCGGTCTCCGTCGCGTCACTCCTGAAGCGCCTGGCAACGGTGGGTATTGACCGGGATCTGGTGCTGCGGCGCCTCGTTCCAGAACCGGAGGGGGGCCAGATAACGGGAAGCACAGACTCTGCTGATCCAGGTACTCTGGTCGACCAGATCGCCCGGAGCGTAAGCCGAGTGTTCAATTGGTCGGTACCGGCGATCCTCGGCACAGAACCATTGTGGCTCGACCCGGCGCTCATTCCCGCCACCAAGTTTAAAGTCAAGGGCCGTGTGAACGAACTGCGGGCGATAGCGTACACATGCTACGCCCATTGCCTCGCACTGCTCGTGCTGGAAGCCGTGCCTGAAATCCAACCGCGGCCTATTCCTGATGACGCCGATGCGCTGCGACGGGCGGTGACAACGCAGTACGGGTCACTGAGCTTCGAGCATGTGCTCCACTTTGCATGGGACTGCGGTATCGCGGTTCTCCCGCTCCGCGATCCTGGTGGATTCCACGGTGCCTGCTGGCGAATCGCGGGACGACACGCCATCGTGCTGAATCAGCAGACCGATTCACAAGCTCGATGGCTCTACGACCTGCTCCACGAACTGAAGCACGTCGCGAGTCATCTGCGAGAAGACCGGTCGGTGATCATCGAGAGCGCTGAGATTAGCTTGGCCCCGGACAAGGACGCAGACGAGGAATGGGAGGCGAACACGTACGCCAGCGACGTGATCCTCTCCAACCGTTCGAAGGAGTTGGAGAACACGTGCGTCGCCATGGCACATGGGTCTGTCGAGCAACTCAAAGGGGCGGTGCAGCGGGTGGCGGTCATGGAACACGTGCCAGTGGATGTGTTGGCGAATCATCTGGCATTTCGACTTGCGCAACAGGGTATCGGCTGGTGGGGAGCCGCGAATAACCTGCAGGTCACAGATCCGCCGCCGTGGCAGACGGCGCGTGACGTACTCATGCGTCGTCTCGACTTGGACCGCCTGAACAGCAGGGATCGCAACCTGCTGCTGCGTGCGTTATCCGATCAGGATGAGGTCTAAGATTTGTCTGCTGGCGCAAAGAAGCTCAAGGAACGCGCTGGGTATGTATCACGGTGGCTGTCTGATTCAGGGCAAGAGTGACTCATGGTGTTAGCGGACACATCACCGGCAATTTCATCGTCTGTAACAGATCACCCACGCTCACTCGATGTCACCTACCGGGCCGCTTGAACGTCACGTCCCTCGTGCCTATGCGCTCGCTATTTCCTGGGACGCCGCCATCCTGGCCTTGCGGTACAATGGCGCTGTTCTGTCCGTTTGCTAAGAAGGACGACCCATGTCCGCTTTTGTTCATCCCGCTACGAGTGTTGTACCAGAGCAGGTTGAAGGTACAAGAAGGTGGTGCTGATTCGTGGACGTCTTTACCCTCCGGGACCGGTTGATTGCCGACTACCGACAGTATGTCGAAGGGTTTGTCACCGCACGCCAGGATGACGCACGCGAGTTCATCGATCACTACTTCACGGGCGGCAGTCTCTGGCCCGAACCGCTGGTCCAGCTCAACCCATCGTTCGCTCCCGGCCGCTCCGTTGATGACTTCGTCAGGTCGGGCGTGTTGCACCCGTCGTGCCGTGACATCTTCCGCCGACGCACGCCAGGGGACGCGCTCGGGCAGCCGCTGCGGTTGCACCAGCATCAGGACGACGCGATCGGGGCCGCGAAGACGGACAAGAGTTATGTGCTGACGACGGGCACCGGTTCTGGCAAAAGCCTCGCCTACTTCGTCCCGATTGTCGACCACATCCTGCGCGCGGGACCCGGCAAGGGCATCAAAGCCATCGTGGTGTATCCCATGAACGCGCTGTGCAACAGCCAGACCGACGCACTCGAACAGTTCCTCTATGGCGGCTACCCCGCCGGTTCCGCGCCGGTTCGGTGTGCGCGGTATACCGGACAGGAGAAGGAAGCACAACGGCACGCCATCCTGGCACATCCACCCGATATTTTGCTGACCAACTACGTCATGCTCGAACTCATCCTGACGCGGAGCGACGAGCAGCCCCTGGTCAACGCCACCACCGGTCTCGAATTTCTGGTGCTGGACGAGTTGCACACCTATCGGGGCAGGCAGGGAGCCGACGTCGCCATGCTGGTGCGCCGCGTGCGGGAACGCTGCGGTTCGCCCACGATGCGCTGCGTCGGTACCAGCGCCACACTTGCGGGCGGTGGCACGCGCGAGCAGCGTCAGGCAGAGGTCGCCTTGGTGGCGACGCGGCTGTTCGGCTCCGAGGTGCCACCGACCAATGTCATCGGTGAAACGCTGCGTCGGGCCACCCAGGGAACCGGACCTGACGTCGCGGCCCTGCGCGACGCGCTCCAGCACGATCCGCCGTACGATGCACTGGGAACGGCGCTCGCGCAGCATCCGCTGGCGGTCTGGGCAGAGGATGCCTTCGGTCTCCGGCAGGATGAGCAAGGACGGCTGGAACGGCGCTCACCCCGCACCCTGAGCAGTGTGGCCGCGGAGCTTGCCGGACTGACCGGCGCCACGCTGGATCGCTGTGTGCGCCACCTGCGAGTATTACTGCTCGCGGGGAGCCAGGTGCCCGCTGAGGGCACGGGGACGCCGCTGTTCGCGTTTCGTCTCCACCAGTTCATCAGTCGCGGCGGCACGGTGTACAGCACGCCCGAGCCTGTGGACCAGCGGCACCTCAGCGCTGAAGGGCAGCAGTTTGTCCCCGGAGACCGCTCGCGGCGCTACTTCCCCATGGCGTTCTGTCGCTCCTGCGGACAGGATTACCTCGTCGTGTCGCTCGCGGCGGGATCGCAACTGGAGCCGCGTGAACTGGGAGAGCGTGCCGACGCCGACGATACGGCGCATGGCTTCGTTGTGCTCGATGGCGAAGGCATCCAGGATCCTGTGCAGGACCTGACGCTGTTACCCGAAGAGTGGACCGAAACGCGGCGTGGCAACCTGGTACTTCGCTCCAGCTACCGCAAACGTGCGCCGAGGCGCATCAGCGTGGCGCCCGACGGCCGGGTGCTCGGTGATGGCCAGGCAGGTGGAGTGTCGGCGTGGTTCATCGCGGTGCCGTTCCAGTTCTGCTTCCACTGCGGCATCACGTACGCGTCGGGACGCGAGAGCGACTTTTCCAAGCTGGCGGAGCTGTCATCGGAGGGCCGGAGCACGGCGACCACCGTGCTATCGAGCGCGCTGGTGCGTGCCCTGCGCGGCGACACAACCCTGGATGCTCAGGCGCGGAAGCTGCTGAGCTTCACCGACAATCGGCAGGACGCGTCATTACAGGCGGGCCACTTCAACGACTTTGTGCAGGTGACGCTGCTCCGGTCGGCCATCCTGGCGGCCGTCCAGAAGGCGGGTGACGAGGGACTCACCCACGATATCATCGCCCAGCGGGTCGCCGATGCGCTGGCACTGTCGCCGACAGAGTATGCGGTGAACCCGCAGGCACTCTTTGCGGCGAAAAAGCAGGCGGAAAACGCCCTGCGCGAAGTGATTGGTTACCGTGTCTACCACGACCTGCGGCGTGGATGGCGCATCACCGCCCCCAACCTTGAACAGGTGGGGCTGTTGCGCGTCACCTACGACGCGCTGGACGAACTGTCTGCCGCACAGGAGATCTGGGCTCCCCTCCACCCCATCCTGGCAGCGGCGTCGCCTGCCGACCGTGAGCGGGCCTGCGGCGCTATCCTCGACTATATGCGCCGGTCGCTGGCGATCAAGGCGTCGTACCTGGACAGCCAGCATCAGGACAGTATCAAGCAGCAGAGCTTCCAGTACCTGCGGGAGCCGTGGGCGCTCGACGAAACCGAACGGCTGCGACCAGGTTCCGCAGTGCTCACCGATCCCGACCGGCGTAAGAATGCCGAGGATGTGACCCTGACCGGGCGGTCGCTACCGGGGCGCTTCTTGCGCCGTCGGGAAACGTGGCCCGCTAGCCTGGGTCCGGGGCAACGCGTCGAGCTGGATGACTTCGAGCCGTTGATGAAAGGCATCGTCCAGGCGCTCATCACCGGTGGCCACATTACTGAGGTGCCGGGCGTCTCTGGCGCGTATCAGCTGCAGGCCGCCGTGGTCCGGTGGCGTCCTGGTGACGGCACCGTGCATCACGACCCCATCCGCGTGCCCCACGAACCAAAGGCCGACACCGCCGTCCACGCCTTTTTCCAGCAGTTGTACCAGACGGCCGCGGAGGGCCTGCGGGGGCTGGAGGCGCGCGAGCACACTGCGCAGGTGCCAGCCGATGTCCGGCAGGAACGCGAAGACCGCTTCAGTTCTGGCGCGCTGCCGGTCCTGTACTGCTCACCCACGATGGAACTGGGCGTCGACATCCGCGACCTCAACGCCGTCAACATGCGCAACGTGCCACCGACGCCTGCCAACTACGCCCAGCGGTCGGGCCGGGCCGGGCGAGGAGGACAGCCCGCGCTGGTCATCACCTACTGCACATCGTCGAGCCCGCACGACCAGTACTACTTCCGGCGGCCCGAGCAGATGGTCAGCGGCGCCGTGGCCCCGCCACGCATCGACCTCGCCAACGAAGACCTGCTGCGGGCACATATTCACGCCGTCTGGCTGGCCGAGACCGGGCAGTCGCTGGGCCGCTCGGTGAGTGACCTGCTCGATCTCGGGAGCGATACTGAGCTTCCCGTCCGCGAGGACGTGACCCACTACATCCAGAAGCCGCTATACCAGTCGGCGGCGTTGCAGCGGTGCCAGCGCATCTTCGCCACCCTGGGCGCCGAACTGACGCCCGAGCGCGCATCGTGGTACACGCCCACGTGGCTGACCGAGACGGTGAAGCAGGCGCCCTTGTCGCTCGACCGTGCCGCCGACCGCTGGCGTCACCTGTACCGCAATGCCAAAGAGCAGCAGGAGCGACAGCACACGATCGTGGCCGACGCGTTGCGGTCGAGCGACGAGCGCAAGGTGGCGCAGCGGCTCCGCGAAGAGGCCGAAGTGCAACTCGACCTCCTGACACGCGCCCGGCCCGACTCCTTCTCCGACTTCTACAGCTACCGCTACTTCGCCACCGAGGGCTTTTTGCCAGGGTATAACTTCCCACGGCTGCCCGTCACCGCCTATATCCCCGCCCGTGGCCATCGTGCCTCCGACGACTTCCTGAGCCGGGGGCGCTTCATCGCCATTTCGGAGTTCGGGCCGCGCAGCATCCTGTACCACGAGGGGAACCGGTACCGGGTGAGCCGCGTGGTGCTGCCCCGCGAGGAGATGCGGAAGGTGAACGGTGAAGAGACCTCCGGCAGCCGCACCCGCACGGCGCAGTTCTGTGGCCACTGCGGCTACCTCCACGCCGACGAACGGCTCGCAGCCGACCTGTGCGACCGGTGCGCCACGGCCATGAACGGCGCGAACGCACACCTCTTCAAGAACCTGCTGCGGCTGGAGAGCGTGTCGACCTACCGGGTCGACCGCATCAGTTGCGACGAAGAGGAGCGCCTCCGCCTCGGCTATGAGGTGCAGACGCTGTTCCGCTTTAGCGAGCGCGACAACGGTGCCCCGGTCACGCGTGAGATGGCGTTGCTGTGCGGCGAGGAGCGCGTGGCGAGCGTCACGTATGGACCGGCCACCCAGCTCTGGCGCGTCAACCTCGGATGGAACCGCCGGAAGAACCGTGACAGCTACGGCTTCAATCTCGACATGGAGCGCGGCGTCTGGAGCAAGAGCGACCAGGAAGTGGAGACGGCAGAGAACGATGCTGATCCGCTGGCCGAGCCAGCAAAGGTGCAGCGCGTGGTGCCGTACGTGGAGGACCACCGGAACGCGCTGCTGCTGGAACTGGTGTCGCCGCTGGAACGGCCTGCCCTGCTGAGCCTGATGTATGCACTGAAGCGGGGTATCGAGCTCCGCTACCAGCTTGAAGGCGCGGAGCTGGCGTGCGAGCCGTTACCCACCGACGACGAGCCACGGCAGATTCTGTTCTACGAAGCCGCGGAAGGTGGCGCGGGTGTCCTGGTGCGTCTGGCCGAAGAGCCTGGCGCGCTGGCCGATGTCGCACGGGCGGCGCTGGAGTTGTGCCACTATGATCCGGATACCGGCGTGGACCGACGCCGTGCCACCGGCGCGACCGAGGAGTGCGAAGCGGCGTGCTATGCCTGCCTGCTCAGCTACGGCAACCAGCGGTACCACCGGCAACTCGACCGCACGCTCATCCGCGACATCCTGCAGGCACTGGCCGGGGCATCCGGCAGCGTTGGTGCGGGTGGGCAGGAGCACGAGCACCAGCTCGACGCCCTGCTGAGCCTGTGCGGCTCTGACCTCGAACGCGATTTTCTCCGCTGGCTCGATACACGGGGTCTGCGACTGCCCGATACGGCGCAGCAACTGGTCGAAGCGGCCCACACCCGTCCCGACTTCACGTACGGCGATGGCCTGACCTGCTGCGTCTATGTGGACGGCGAACCACATACCTTTCCCGCGCGCCAGCAACGCGACGCTGCTCAGGAAGCCGCACTGGAGAACCTGGGCTGGACAGTGATCCGTGTGCAGGGCGCCGGAACGTGGCCAGCCGCGGTCGAACAGTATCCGTGGGTCTTTGGGGTCAAGGAAACCGCAGGTGCAGTGGGACTCAGCGAAGGGACCCCGTAATGGCGACGGTCGAATTCAGCATCGGCTCCATGGTACGGGCGCGGAATCGCGAGTGGGTGGTGCTGCCGTCCGATGATCCGGAGATCCTGCGGGTCCGGCCGCTCGGTGGCACCGACGACGACGCGTGTGGCCTGTACCTGCCCCTCGAAGGCGACGACATTACCTCGACGAGCCTCCAACCGCCCGATGCCCGCTATGCTGGCAACGCCACCGCCGCCGGACTCCTGCGCGATGCGGTGCGCCTCGGGTTTCGCTCGGCGGCGGGCCCGCTGCGTTCTATCGCCCGCGTCGCAGTCGAGCCGCGCCCCTATCAGCTCGTGCCGCTGCTCATGGCGTTGCGGCTGGATCCCGTACGGCTGCTCATCGGCGACGACGTCGGCATCGGCAAGACCATCGAGGCGGTGCTGATCGCGCGGGAACTGCTCGACCGTGGCGAAATCCGGCGTCTGACCGTGTTGTGTCCGCCGCACCTGTGCGAGCAGTGGCAGCACGAACTGCACGAGAAGTTCCATCTCGATGCCGTCGTGGTGCGGCCTGGCACCACGCCCGCACTCGAACGCAGCCTGCCGCTCGACCGGTCGCTGTTCGAGGAGTATCCCATCACCGTCGTCTCCATCGACTTCATCAAGAGCGACCGCCGACGCCAGAGCTTCGTGCAGACGTGTCCTGAGTTTGTCATCGTCGACGAGGCGCACATCGCGGCGCAGGCAAGCGGCGGTGGCAGTTCGCAGCAGCAGCGCCATGGCCTCCTGCGTGACCTCGCGGCGGACACCACGCGCCACATGGTGCTTGTCACGGCGACACCGCACTCGGGTGACGAGAGCGCCTTTGCCTCGTTGATCGGCCTGCTGGTGCCGGAGTTGCGCGACGCCATCGCCAGGGTCGCATATGGCGCAGGGACGAAAGAACGCGAGCAGCTGGCGCGCCACTTCGTCCAGCGTCGGCGTGGTGACATCAACCACTACCTGTCAGCGCACACTCTCTTCCCGAAGCGGGAGTCGCAGGAGATCATGTACGCGCTCACCCCGGCGTACCGCACGCTGCTCGAAGGCACCCGCGCCTACACTCGTGAACTGGTGCGTGACGCCCGGCACCTCTCGACCTTCCACCAGCGGGTGCGGTGGTGGGCCGCGCTGGCGCTGCTGCGCTGCATCGGGTCGAGTCCGGAGGCCGCCGCCGTGGCGCTCCGCACCCGTGCTGCCCAACCGGAAGGCGCAACCGTCCTGACCGTTGACCGTCTCGGGCAGGACACCGTGCTCGACATCCTGGCACGCGACGAAGCCGAGGCCGACGACAGCACGCCGGGAGCGGACACGGTCCCCGAGGGGGCGGGGGCGAACGACCGGCGCGTGCTGCTGGCGCTGGCGCGGCAGGCCGAGTCGATCAGCGGTGACACCGACCCGAAGGTGTCGCGGGCGGAGAAGGTGCTCCGCGAACTGCTGCACGAGAACTTCAACACGATCGTCTTCTGCCGCTACGTGGCCACCGCCCACTATGTCGGGCGAGAACTGGCGCGGCGGATACCGTCGGCCACCATCGAGGTGGTGACCGGCGAGTTGCCAGCCGAAGAGCGGACCAACCGCGTCGAGCGGCTTGTTCAAGCGCCCAGGCGCATCCTCGTCGCGACCGACTGCCTGTCGGAAGGGGTGAACTTGCAGTCGGGCTTCAACGCCGTCGTCCACTACGACCTGTCGTGGAACCCCACCCGCCACGAACAGCGCGAGGGACGCGTCGACCGCTACGGCCAGGCGAGTCCGGTGGTCAGGACGGCGCTGCTGTACGGCCAGGACAACCCCGTGGATGGCGCGGTGCTGCGGGTGCTGCTGCGGAAAGCCGAGACGATCCGCAAGACACTCGGCGTCAGCGTGCCGGTGCCGGTCGATACCAACGCGGTCTTCGAGGCGATTTTTGAGGAGTTGCTGCTGAACGACCGCACCTCGGCGCAGCAGGTGTCGCTGTTCGTGGACGAGCAGGCCGAGCTGGTCGACCGCGCCTGGGATGCGTCGAAGGAGCGCGAGCAACGGACGCGTGCCATCTTCGCCCAGCACGGTCTCAAGCCCGAGGAGGTGACGGCCGAACTCGACGCGGCGGCCAGTGCGGTGGGCACCGGCCGCGACGTCCAACGCTTTCTGCAGGACGCCTGCCGCCACCTCGGCGTGCCGATGGCGGCAGGCAACACGGTGCTGGAGATCGATGCGGCCGGACTGCCACGG
>JAABUZ0100006955.1_pt1 | contig 13876 bp, 11 predicted proteins | sample 5562091 | NCBI WGS metagenome assembly JAABUZ01 (sample SAMN12813069, study PRJNA571459) | rock metagenome | isolation source: Antarctica rocks | place: Antarctica: Victoria Land, Linnaeus Terrace sud | collected 2015-12-21 | reverse complement strand
CGGGTTAGGGAGATCTACGTCTATCCCCAGCCAGGGCGGCTGTAGCTCAGGATGTGGATTCCGGCCTCGCCGCTTGGCTCGGCTTCGCTGCAGGGCGGCAGCGCCACCGTGCGCAGCGGGATCTCGCCCGCCCAGACCCTGACGCTCTGGTCCACCTCCGGTACACCGGGACCGCCGGTGCGCAACTTGACCGAAGCCTCCTCGAGGCCGAGGGTCAGGACCCGGGTGCCCTTGAGCTCCGTCTCCGACGGCTGCCGCACTTCCGACCAGCGACCCCGGCACACGTGCTCGACGAGCGCTTCGAAGGCGGCCGTCTTTTCCGCCGGCTCCAGCACGTCGCGCGCCGGGCCCAGGATCATGACGGAGCGATAGTTCATCGAGTGGTGAAAGGCAGAGCGGGCCATCACAAGCCCGTCGAGCAGCGTGACGGTCAGACAGAGGTCGGCGGCCCCTGCCGCGGTGCGCAGCATCCGGGAGGCGGGCGCTCCATGGATGTAGACCTGGTCGCCGGCGCGGGCGTACATGGTGGGGACGGTGTAGGGAACGCCGTCCGCGACGAAACCGAGGTGGCAGATCATCCCCTCGTCCAGGATCGCCTCGACGAGCTCCCGCTCATAGCGGGCACGCTCTGGATGCCGGCGCACGCGGCTCCGGCTGGTCGGCGCCGCCCTGGACATCGCTAGGTCGGCTGCCGGGCAACTGCAAACACCACTAGTGCGGGGTGGTGCGAGAAAGATCCTCCCGGCGGAGCACGTCGGCCAGCCGGTCGCGGAAACCAGCTGTAATGGTCATCACTTTTGTAATGGTACATAATGGTACTTGAATGGCATTGTACCACTCCCGGACACGAAAGCCGAGCAGAGGCCGGAAGCTGTCACGAGACCTGCGTGGAGTGGCCGGATCCGAACCTGCCGCCCTCGCGCTAATCCGCGGGAGTAGCGCCGGCGAGATCAGCGCCAGCGCCGAGAAGGCCATCCGGACCGGCACGCTCAGGGCACTGGAATCGCTCCCGCCGGTGCGACGGCTGGCCGAACACCTCTCGGTCAGCCCGACCACGGCGCAGGCGGCCTATCGGGATCTCCAGCTGAGGGGACTGGTCACCGCCTCCGGCCGCCGCGGCACACAGGTCAGCGCTCGCCCAACCGTGTCCCCGCTCCCCGTGGTCGATGTGCCGGCGGGCGTCCGCGACCTGAGCACGGGCAATCCCGACCCAGCTTTCCTCCCGTCATTGCCCGATCGTCTTCACCGGCTCAACGGCCGGCAGTCGCTATATGGCGAGAGTCCGTACGTCGCCGACCTATTGGATCTGGCAGTCGACCGCTACCGCGCCGATGGGATCAAGCCCGACTCGCTGGCCATAGTCGGCGGGGCGCTGGACGGCATCGAGAGGACGATGGCCGCCCACCTCCGGCCCGGCGACCGCGTGGGGGTGGAAGACCCGGGCTTCCACTCACTCTTCGATCTCATCCTTGCCCTCGGCCTGATACCCGAGCCGATCGCGGTCGACGACCTCGGCCTGGTACCACAGGGACTGGAGGCGTCGGTGCGGCGGCTGTCGGCGGTCGTCGTCACACCGCGGGCTCAAAACCCGACCGGCGCCGCCCTGGACGGTAGGCGGGCGACCGAGCTGCGCCAAGTGCTGGCGACTTGCCCGGACATCCTGCTGCTCGAAGACGACCATTTCGGACCGGCTTCCGGGGCCGAGAGCCACACCCTCAGCGGCGGGCAGGAGCACTGGGCGGTCATCCGCTCCAGCTCCAAGGCGCTCGGCCCGGACCTGCGTGTGGCGGTCGTAGCCGGCGACACGGTGACCATCTCGCGGGTCGAGGGCCGCCAACGTGTGGGCGCCGGTTGGGTCAGCCGTCTGTTGCAGGGGCTGGTGGCGGACATGCTCCGCGATCCGAACGTCGATCGGCTGATCCAGTCCGCCACGCGCGAGTATGCCAAGCGGCGGCACGCGCTGATCTCCGCGCTGGCGGAGCAGCGGATCACGGGTCGCGGTCGCTCCGGGCTCAACGTGTGGGTCGAGGTACCCGACGAGAGGGAGGCGCTGGCCAAGCTGCTGCGCGCCGGCTGGTCCGCTTCGGCCGGCGAACGCTTCCGCCTGCGCAGCGCCCCCGGCATCCGAATCTCCGTCGGAGCCATGCAGGCCGGCGAAGCGCCCGCCATCGCGGCGGCGCTGGGGAGCCCGGCGGTGGCGGTGCCAAGGACCCGCTCAGGCTGACGACGACCGGCTGGTCCGGGCCTGGTAGGTCAGGACTGGACCAGGCCGCCGTCCACGTTGATCGCCTGACCGTTGATGCCGCGGCCGGCGTCCGAGGCGAGCAGCAGGCACACCGCCGCCACCTCCTCCGGACTCACCAGGCGCCGTTGCGGGGTGAGCAGGGGCTGCAGCGCCTCATCCCGGCTGCGCCCGGTCTTGGCGACGATGGTGTCCACGGTGGCTTGTGTCATCGCCGTGTCGACGTAGGCCGGGCAGACGCAGTTGAAAGTGATCCCCCGAGCGGCGTACTCGGCGGCCAGCGAGCGCATGAGCCCGAGCAGGCCATGCTTCGCGGCGGTGTAGGCGGCGATGTAGGGAGCCCCGGTCCGGCTGGCGATCGAGGCGATGGCGATGACGGCACCCGAGCCCCGCTGAAGCATGCCCGGCACGGCGGCGCGAGTGAGAAAGAAGGGGCCGTCCAGGTCCACTGCCAGGATTCGCCGCCAGCTGGCGGTGTCCAATTCGGTGAACTTGTGGGAGGTCGCGACGCCGGCGTTGTTGACCAGGATGTCGAGACGGCCGAACTCTCTTTCCACCCGCGCCACGGCCTCCGCGCAGGCGGGCTCCTCCGTCACATCCAGGTGGATGGGCAGTCCGCCGCACTCTCGAGCCACGGCAGCGATCTCGCTCTGAGTGCGAGCGGCCACGGCGACTCGCGCTCCGGCGCGGGCGAAGGCGAGGGCCAACGAGCGTCCGATCCCCCGGCCGCCGCCGGTCACCAGCGCGGTTTGGCCTTTGAGCGTCTGCATTGGTGAAAGGTTAGGGCCCACTGGACAGTGGAGAGGGCACAATCAGCGGACGATGGAGTTCGAAGTGATCGTCGAGGTGCCGAAAGGCAGCCGGAACAAATACGAGGTGAACCACGAGACCGGCGTCATCCACCTGGACCGCGAGCTGTTCACTGCGACCCGCTATCCCGCCGAGTACGGCTACATAGAGCACACGCTGGCCGAGGACGGCGATCCCCTCGACGTTCTGGTCATGCTCCGGGAGCCGACCTTCCCCGGCTGCTACATCCGCTGCCGGGCCATCGGAATCTTCGAGATGCGCGACGAGAAGGGACCCGATCACAAGATCCTGGCGGTGCCGGTCTGGGATCAGCGGCAGGGCTGGTTCGAACTGAGCGACGTCCGCCGACCCTTCCTGAAGGAGATCGCCCACTTCTTCGACATCTACAAGGACCTGGAGGAGGACAAGGAAACGACAGTCGGCGACTGGTCGGATCGCGGCGGCGCCGAAGAGGAGATCAGGCTGGCTCAGGAGCGCTTCCACGCCCGTGCGGCCAGTGGCTAGCTGAGCGCTCGCTCCATCCTCTCGACGACCTGCTCCACCACCTCCGCGGTGGTGCCGAGGTTGACCCGCACGTGGCCCCTGCCGGCGCTGCCGTAGGGCGGGCCGCCACCCAGCGCGACCCGGCCGCGCTTCAGGAAGTGATCGACCGGCTCGCCGGGTAGGTTCAGCTCCCGGCAGTCGAGCCAGGCCAGGTAGGTGGCCTGGGGCGGCGCGTAGCCCACCTGCGGGAAACGCGTCCGCACCGCCTCGGCCAGGAAGTCGACGTTCTTCTGCACTGCACCGAGCACCTGATCCAGCCACGGGCCCCCGTCGCGGTAGGCGGCGATGGCAGCCAGAATGCCGAAAAGCCCCGCATGCACGCCGAAACTGGACGGCAGCTGATCTACCAGCGCCCGCATCTCAGCCGACTGGGTCACGATCTGGGCACACTTGAGCCCTGGGAGGTTCCAGCCTTTCGAGGCAGCGACGAAGGCAATGCCGCAACCGGCCGCCCTGGGCCCGGCGACAAGATAGGGGGTGAAGTCGTGACCGGGCAGGACCAGTGGCGCATGGATCTCGTCGGAGAAGACCAGCGCGCCATACCGCTCGGCCAGTTCGGCGACCTGTTCGAGCTCAGCGCGTGAGTAGACGAGGCCGGTCGGGTTGTGGGGGCTACAGAGGAGTAAAGCGCGCGCCCCAGCCCGGAAGGCCTCTTCCAGCCCGTTCAGGTCCAGGTGATAGCCGCGCTCGTCCCGGCGCAGGGGCGACTCGACCACCTGGCAACCGGCCTCCACCACCTGGCGGAAGAAGGGCGGGTAGACGGGCGGATTGATCACCACCCCGTCGCCCGGCTTCAGCGCCATGCGGAGCAGTTCCGTGATGGCGGACATGACGTCGGGCGAAAGGCTCACGTCGGCAGGCTCCACGGTCCAGCCAAAGCGGCTACGGGCAAAGTGACTGTAGGCCTCGCCCAGCTCCGGCAGGGCGAAAGCGTACCCCGTGTCGCCCAGCTCAGCCGCGGCGGTGAGCGCGCGCACGACGGCGGGCGCGGGCCGGAAGTCGGTTTCCGCCACGAAGGCCGGCAGCACATCGTCCGGATAGGCGCGCCACTTGTAGCTGTGGCGCTGGCGCAACTCGGCCAGGGAGATGTCGTCGAAGCGCCGTTCGGTCGACGACTGGGTTGCGGATGCCTGCATCAGGCTCTGATGGTAATGAGTGGCGAAGGAATGCGCTCGGAACAGGTTGTAGCGTCCTGAGACCTGTCGACGGCCGCGCGTGCACCTGACTGACGGTCACCACGTGCGCTTTGCGCTTCGCCCCGACGGACTCAACGACAAGAAGAAGGACAAGCTGCCCGATCGTGAGTTCGCGTTTCCCAACGAACGCAAGGAGCCGCTGACCGACGCGAGCCATGTGCGCAACGCGGCGGCGCGCTTCAACCAGGTCAAGGGCGTCAGCGATGCCGAGCGTCAGGAGGCGAAGAAGCGCATCGAGAAGGCCGCCAAGCAGCAGGGTGTGGAGCTCAGCAAGGAACCCGACTGAGCGACACCGGGCGGTTCATTGGGCTGTGAAGTAGCGCACCTCCACCAGTTCGGCGCCGCCAACGCTGATTGTCTTAGTCGCGCCGTCTGCGATAAAGCCCTGATTCACGTAGAAGCTCCGGGCCCGGTGATTGTCGCTCAGCACCCAGAGCGTGACGCGCTCCGTCTGGCTGGGCACCTCGCTCAGACTGGCGGCCAGGAGTGCCCGCCCCACACCGGAACGCCAGGCCTCAGGCAGCACGTACAGCGCGTACAGCTCGAAGTCGCCCGGTTCGGCCCCATCGCGGGCCGGCCCAACCGACGCGAAACCGACCGTACCTGATGCTGAGCGCGCGGTGAGCACGACTTCCCCTGCCTGCGGCCGGCCAAGCCGGCGTCGCCACCGTTCCGCCGCGGTCCGCCAGTTCAGCCCCTCCAGGTAGGCGGCCGGCACCAAGCCCGCGTAGGCGCTCTGCCAGGAGGCGACATGAACCTGGGCGATGGCATCCGCGTCGCCCGACCGTGCATGGCGGACCTCAACCGAACGGAAGTCAGTCTGCAGCACGCAGCGGGTGAATGACAAGCTGGCTGTTGCCCGCAAGGCGCACGTCAGGCCCCGATCCGCCAGATGATGTCAGGTGGGCGCACCCGTGCACAGCGCGGCTGACCTCTGGCGTCCGTGAGATTCACCGTGCAGGCGAGCGGAAGCTGATCGGCAAGCGCACGCTCCACCATGGGAGCCTCAACATCCATCAGGCTCAGCTTTGCCCTTCGGAACAGTCTGAATGAACCATCGTCTTCCACCGTCACCCAGTTCAGATAGATGAACCGGTCGCCAACCTTACCTTCGACAAGCGGTCCGCGGAAGTCGAAGAATCCACCATCGACCGGTTTGACCCGGACCTCGATCAGCCACCGCGCCGTGGAGGCGTCCCCTGGGACAAGCTACACTGCGGCACCTCGAGAGCCGAGCCCAACCTGCACGTTTTCGTAGCCGTCCCCCTCCGAGTCCGGCTGGCAGCGCCGGCCAGGCAGGTTGATCCCTTCGATCTGGATAAGCATGACCTGAGCATTCTGCCCGAGGTCAGTCCAGCGGGCACGTGTGGCTCAGCCGCCCGCGGCTGAACGCGATCGTCGCCGGCCGGTCGGTCCAGCTGACCTCGCAGTTCTGGCCGCGCAGCGAGCGGCGCTGCGCCAGCAGCCGGTGATAGAAAATCCGGTTGCCCGGCCGCGCCGGCAGATCGGACGAGCAGTGGCAGTGGAGGTGGCACGCGCCTAGCGGGCCAGGTAAGTGACGGTACCGGCGGCCGCGTCGAAGCCGAAGTCCGGCGTCAGCTGCACGCGGTGGGTGGAGCGAGGGGTCAGGACTTGTCGACCCTCATCAGCACAGCCAAAGAGCGTTCCTGAACCGGCACCTGACCGCCGGCGCGGTAGGAGCGGACCAGCGGGTCCGCCGTGTCGAGGACCCGCATCCAGCTCTGGCCGAAGCCGCGCGGCAGCGTGAAGCGGATGGGCTCGAAGTGGGCGTTGAACAGCACGAAGAACGAATCGTCGGTGACCTTGCGGCCCCGATCGTCGGGGCTGGCGATCTCGTCGCCGTTCAGGTAAACGGCCAGCGAGCGAGCAAAGCCCACATTCCAGTCCTCCGCGCTCATGCGACCGCCGTCCGGCCGGAACCAGGCGATGTCCCTGGTCTCCTCGGCCTGGATCTCCCGGCCGGCGAACCAGCGACGGCGCCGGAATACGGGGTGGGCTTTGCGAAACCCGATCAGTTTGGAGCAGAAGGCCAGCAGGTCGTGGTCGACCTTGCTCCAGTCGAACCAGCTGATCTCATTGTCCTGGCAGTAGGCGTTGTTGTTGCCACCCTGGGTGCGGCCGAACTCGTCGCCGCCCAGCAGCATGGGAACGCCCTGGGAAAGTAGGATCGTGGCCAGGAAGTTGCGCTTCTGGCGTAAGCGCCTGGCATTGATCGCGGGGTCGCCACTGGGGCCCTCCTGCCCACAGTTCCATGAGCGGTTGTCGCTCTCGCCGTCGCGGTTGTCCTCGCCGTTGGCCTCGTTGTGCTTCTCCTTGTAGGAGACGAGGTCGTCGAGCGTGAAGCCGTCGTGGCAGGTGACGAAGTTGATGCTCGCGTAGGGCCGGCGGCCGTCCAGCTGATAGAGGTCGGAGGAGCCGGTGAAGCGCATGGCGAACTCCCCCAGCGTCGCCGAATCGCCTCGCCAGTAGTCCCGCACGCAGTCGCGGTACTTGCCGTTCCACTCGGACCAGAGCACCGGGAAGTTGCCGACCTGGTAGCCACCCTCGCCCACATCCCAGGGCTCCGCGATGAGCTTGACCTGGGAGAGGATGGGATCCTGCTGCACCAGGTCGAAGAACGCCGAGAGGCGGTCGACATCGTGCAGCTCGCGCGCCAGGGTGGCCGCAAGGTCGAACCGGAAGCCGTCCACGTGCATGTCCGTCACCCAGTAGCGGAGGCTGTCCATGATCATCTGCAGCACATGCGGGTGGCGCATGTTGAGGCTGTTGCCAGTGCCCGTGTAGTCCATGCAGTAGCGCAGGTTGTCCGGGATCAGCCGGTAGTAGGCGGCGTTGTCGATGCCGCGGAAGCACAGGGTTGGCCCCAGGTGATTGCCCTCGGCCGTGTGGTTGTAGACCACGTCGAGGATCACCTCGATTCCCGCCTGGTGCAGGCTCTTCACCATCTGCTTGAACTCCTGCACCTGCTGCCCGCCCTGGCCGCTGGAGCTGTACTCATTGTGCGGCGCGAAGTACCCGATCGAGTTGTAGCCCCAGTAATTGCGCAGGCCGAGCTGGCTCAGACGATGATCGTGCACGAACTGGTGCACCGGGAGCAACTCGACCGCCGTCACGCCCAGGCGCTGGAAGTACCCGATCGCCTCCGGAGTCGCAAGGGCGGCGTAGGTGCCGCGCAGCTCGGTGGGGATCTGGGGGTGCAGCTTGGTGAAGCCCTTGACATGCACCTCGTAGATCACCGTCTGATGCCAGGGAATGCGAAGCCGGCGGTCTTCCTCCCAGTTGAACCAGGGGTCAGGAACCACGGACTTGGGCATGTAGGGGCCGCTGTCCACCGAGTCGGGGATCAGATCCTGCTGGGCATTGCCCAATTCGTAGGAGAAGATCGCGTCGTGCCAGAGCACGTCGTCGCCTTCGATGGCCTTGGCGTAAGGGTCCAGCAGCAGCTTGGCGGGATTGCAGCGTACGCCCTGCTCGGGCGCGTAGGGGCCGTGGACGCGGAAGCCGTAGCGGTGGCCGGGCCTGATGTTCGGCACGTAGCCGTGCCAGCAGTGCGCCGTCACCTCGGGCAGCGCCAGGCGCGTCTCCTCGCCGCTGCCGCGGTCGATCAGGCACAGTTCCACCTTCTTGGCCACCTCGGAGAAGATCGAGAAGTTGGTGCCGACTCCGTCGAAGTGCGCCCCGAGCGGGTACGGCTGTCCTGGCCAGATCTCCATTAGTCCGTCCGCAAAGGTACGGTCCGCACCCCGTCGACCGTCGTCGTTCAACCGAGCTCTTCGCTTTCCGCTGGCGGGTCGCTTGTGTGCGGGACACTAGAGTCGAGGCCAGTGACCGAGCAGCAGGACCGAGCGCGTGCCTGGAGGGTGGCGACTGGCTACCACGACCTGAGAGGTCGCCGGCACGAGCCCGGGCCGGAGGCGCTGGATCGCGTCCTTGCGGCTCTGGGTGCCGACGCCCCCCAGCCGCCGCCCCCCACCGTCCGTTTCCTCCGCACCGGTCAGTCGGAGGCCTTGAACGAGCCTCACGAGTTGGTCACCGAGGACGGAGCGGTGCTGGCGCTGGAGAACCGCACACCGGTGGATCTGCCGCCTGGCTACCACGAGCTACGTCGCCTCCGGGACGGTGCTCAGGAGAGACTGATCGTGAGCCCCGGCGTCTGCCGGGCGCCCAGGCAGGAGAGGTCTTGGGGGTGGGCTGTCCAACTCTATGCTCTCCGTTCGAAGGCCAGCTGGGGCATGGGCGACCTGGCCGACCTTCGCGATCTCGGCCGGTGGTCGCGGACTGAGCTTGGTGCCAGCACGATGCTGCTCAACCCTCTGCATGCGGCGCTGCCGGGGCTGCCGCAGCAGGCCAGCCCCTACTACCCGGCCAGCCGGCGCTTTCGCAACCCCCTCTACCTGCGGATCGAGGAGGTGCCCGGCGCCGAGCGACTGGGCGCCCGCCTCGAGCCGCTGGCGCAAGCCGGCCGGACGCTCAACCAGAGCCGGTTGATCGACCGCGACCGCATCTTCGAGCTGAAGCTCGAGGCGTTGACCCTGATCTTCCATTCCTGGTCCGGCGACGCCGAGTTCGAGGTCTACCGCCAGCGGGAGGGCGGCGACCTGCGCGACTTCGCGCGCTTCTGCGTGCTGAGCGAGGAGCACGGCACACCCTGGCAGAACTGGCCGGAGGAGCTCCGACGGCCTGATTCCCTTGCCGTGGCTCGTTTCGCTGAGGCCAATCGACGGCGCGTGAGCTTCCATGAGTGGCTGCAGTGGCTGCTGGATCGCCAGCTCGCCGCCGCCGGCGAGATCGACCTCATCAACGACGTGGCGATCGGCGGGCGAGGCGACGGCGCCGACACCTGGCTCTGGCCCGACGCCTTCGCCGAAGGCGTCTCAGTCGGCGCCCCGCCCGATGGCTTCAACCCAGCCGGTCAGAACTGGGGCCTGCCACCCTTTCATCCCTGGCGGCTCGGCCAGGCAGGTTACGAGCCCTTCATCCAGACCGTGCGGGCGGCTTTCCGACACGGCGCCGGGCTCCGGCTCGATCACGTCATGGGGCTCTTCCGGCTGTTCTGGATCCCCGCCGGTCTGGGGGGCAAGGACGGGGTCTACGTGCACTATCCCTTCGGCGACCTGCTCGACATCCTGGCGCTCGAATCGCAGCGGGCGGGCGCCTTCGTGGTCGGTGAGGACCTCGGCACGGTGCAGGCGGGGGTGCGCGAGGAGCTGTCCCGGCGGGGGGTCCTCTCCTACCGCCTGCTCTGGTTCGAGGATCAGCCGCCGGAGAGCTATCCGGCGCAGGCGATGGCGGCGCTGACGACTCACGACCTACCTACGCTGGCCGGCGTCTGGACTGGTGAGGACTCGGATCCCGAGATCCGCGAGCGACTCCGCCGGCACGCCGGTCTGGCCGGCCAGGAGAATGTGGCGGAGGTGATCGGGCCGGCGCACCGGGCGCTGGCGCGGACACCGGCGCAGATCCTGAGCGCCACCCTGGAGGACGCCCTCGGTGTCGCGGAGCGGCCCAACCGGCCAGGCCAGGACGATCGGTTCCCGAACTGGTGCCTGGCCCTGCCGCTCTCGCTGGAGGAGATCTCAGCCCAGCCGGGCCCGGTCGAGGTGGCCAGAGCGCTGGGCGCTGGCTGACGCCGGGCAGCCGCGACGTGTTGAGATAGAGAGCGATGCACCAAGACGCGCCCGTCGACCAGAAGGGCACCACCGGCACGAGCAGCCGGCAGATTCCAAACGCGTATCCGCCGATCGGCGACTACGCGTTCATCAGCGACTGCCACTCAACGGCGCTGGTGAGCACGGACGCGTCCATCGACTGGTGCTGCTTGCGCCGAGTCGACGCCGGCAGCTGCTTCGGCCGCCTGCTCGACTGGCAGCAGGGCGGCTACTGCTCCATCACACCCAGCAGCGAGAGCTACGCCACCCACCGGGAATACGTGTCGGACACGATGGTGCTCAAGACGACCTTCACGACCGGGGGCGGGGAGGCGACGGTGATCGACTGCTTCGCCATGCGCAGCGGTGGCCGCGAGCAGCCCCTGATGGAGCTGATCCGGATCATCGAGGGGGTGCGGGGCAAGGTCGATTTCGACCTCGACATCGTGCCGCGCTTCGACTACGGCGAGATGAGGCCGTGGCTGCGCCGGGCGGGCATCCGCACCTGGGCCGTGATCGGGGGGGACGACGGCATGCTGGTCAGCAGCGACGTGGAGCTGGCACTGGGCGATCACCACGATCTCCGGGCGCAGGTTTCCGTTCACGGCGAGGAGCGTATGAGGCTGGTCATCCAGGCCAAACCGCCCACTGAGTTGGACGGCGGCGCCTGGGACCCGATGCCCGGCGGTGTCATCGACGAGCACCTGAAGAGCACGGTCACCTGGTGGCGGCGGTGGGCCAAGCGGGCCACCTTTGGCGGCCCCGACCGCCCGGCCGTGCTTCGAAGCGCGCTCGTCCTGAAGGGCCTGACAAACGCGCCCACCGGCGCCATCGCCGCCGCTGCGACGACCTCGCTGCCGGAGGAGATGGGGGGTCCCCGCAACTGGGACTACCGCTACAGCTGGATCCGCGACTCCTATCTCAGCGTGCACTCGCTGGCCCTGATCGGCTGCGATCGGGAGGCCGACGGCTTCCGCCGCTTCATGCAGCGCAGCTCGGCCGGCTCAGCCCACGAGCTGCAGATCATGTACGGCGTCGGGGGCGAGCGACGCCTGACCGAGATCGAGCTGCCCCTGGAGGGCTATCGCGGCTCGAGGCCGGTGCGGATCGGCAACGCCGCCACGGAGCAGCTGCAGCTTGACGCCTACGGGGAGCTGCTGCTGCTGACCTGGATCTGGCACCGCCGCGGCCACTCGCCGGACGACGACTACTGGCGCTTCCTGGCCGATCTGGTCGACGTGGCGGCCGAGCGCTGGGCGGAGCCCGACTCGGGCATCTGGGAGATGCGTGGCCCGCGCCGCCACTTCGTGCATTCCAAGGTTATGTGCTGGGCAGCCGTCGATCGCGGCATCCAGTTGGCGGTCGAGTGTATGCGGCAAGCTCCATTGAACCGCTGGCGCAAGACCCTGAAGGAAATGCGCGAATCGATCGATGCCAACGGCGTCGACTCAAAGCGCGGCTGCTTCGTGCAGTCGTACAAGAGCAAGGAGCTGGACGCCGCTCTGCTTACGCTCCCCAATGTGGGCTACTGCGAGTACGACGATCCCCGCATGGTGGCCACCGTTCAGGCCATCCGTGAAGACCTGGAGCAGGAGGGGCTGGTCCTGCGCTACCGGACCGACAAGGTCAACGACGGGGTCGGCGGCGGCCGCGAGGGCTACTTCCTGGCCTGCACGTTCTGGCTGGTCGACTGCCTGGCCGGCCAGCGCCAGTACGCGGAAGCGCGCGAGGTCTTCGACCGGGCCACCGCCGCCGGCAACGATCTGGGCCTCTTCGCCGAGGAGTTCGACCCCCAGAGCGGTGAGCTGCTGGGCAACTTCCCCCAGGCCTTCACGCATCTCGCCCACATTGCCGCGGCGGTGCGGCTGTCGGAGGCCGGCCGCAGCTGAGCCAGGAAGTGTTGACGGTTTCCTCCGAGAGCCGCGGCTACCACCCCTATCAGGAGAGGGCCGAGCGGCTCACCTGGACCGTGAGCACCGTCATCGAGAGTCTCCTGGCCGCCCGCTTCGGCCTGGAGCTGCTGGGCTTGACCGGACTCAGGGGCGCCGATCTGCTGCTCGTGGTGACCCGGCCGCTCCTGCTGCCCTTCGATCCGTTGAAGATCGGCTGGCTGCGGGACCAGGGCGATCCGCCCTTCCACTTCGAACCCCTCGTGCTGGTCGCAATGATGACCTACGGCATCCTCGGCTGGTTGGCCGCTGTGGGCGTGGCGATGCTCAGCAACCGCCGGCCCCCGGGCTGAGTCCGTCCGCGCCAGGCCCGAAGTAGATTGGGAACATGAATGCTCGCCGCCGGTTGGCCGGCACCGACCTCGATTACTTCTCGCTCCAGGCGGTGAGTGAAGCAGGCCTGGACGATCTGGGCCGGCTGCCGAAGACGGTGAGGGTACTGCTCGAGATGGTGGTCCGTCAGGCAGCTTCCGGCCAGACCGGCGAGGCGAGCATCCGCGCCCTGGTGAACTGGCCGGCCGAGCCGCCTGCCGGCGCCGAACTGCCCTATCTGCCCGCCCGGGTGCTGCTGCAGGACTTCACCGGCGTACCCGCCGTGGTGGACCTTGCCGCGATGCGCTCCGCCGTGAAGCGCGCCGGCGGCAACGTGGCGAGGGTCGACCCGCAGATTCCCTGCGATCTCGTGATCGACCACTCGGTGCAGGTCGACATGTTCGGCAACGCCCAGTCCTACACGACGAACATCGAGCGCGAGTACGAGCGCAACTTCGAGCGCTACGCGGTTCTTCGCTGGGCGCAGCAGGCGTTCCACGGCTTCTCCGTCGTGCCGCCCGGCATGGGCATCTGCCATCAGGTGAACCTGGAGCATCTGGCCCGGGTGGTGCAGATCCGCGAGGTCGACAGCCGGCGTATCGCCATCCCGGACACCCTGGTCGGCACCGACTCGCACACCACCATGGTCAACGGCCTGGGCGTGCTCGGTTGGGGGGTGGGCGGCATCGAGGCGGAGGCGGCCATGCTGGGCCAGCCGATGTATCTCTCGCAGCCCGTCGTGGTCGGCGTGCGCTTCCACAACGCGCTTCCAGCCGGCAGCACAGCCACCGACCTGGTGCTGACCCTGACCGCGCTGCTCCGCAAGCACGGCGTGGTGAACAAGTTCGTGGAATTTTGCGGCGACGGGCTCTCCAGCCTGACGGTGGCCGACCGGGCCACGCTCTCCAACATGTGCCCCGAGTACGGGGCCACCTCCGCCCTCTTTCCCGTCGATGCCCAGACACTCCGCTATCTGAAGACGACCGGCCGGGGGGATGTGCTGGACCTGGTCGAGCGTTACACGAAGGAGCAGGGCCTTTTCCGAGAGGACGGCCAGACGATCCCGCAGTTCTCGGAGCTGCTGGAATTCGATCTGGCGACCGTGGAGCCGAGCCTGGCCGGCCCGAAGCGGCCTCAGGACCGCGTCTCGCTCGA
>JAABUZ0100006954.1_pt1 | contig 13877 bp, 12 predicted proteins | sample 5562091 | NCBI WGS metagenome assembly JAABUZ01 (sample SAMN12813069, study PRJNA571459) | rock metagenome | isolation source: Antarctica rocks | place: Antarctica: Victoria Land, Linnaeus Terrace sud | collected 2015-12-21 | reverse complement strand
ATAAATCCCATGGGATGACTCCTTTGCTGAGTGTGACACCCTGTGATCGTCGTAAATCTCAGCATGCCACACTCCGCGGTAGGAGTCATCTCGTCCTGTTTCCCTTAACTGAACCGTATTGGGCCTACGCCGACAACCGCGCCCTCGGTCGCGCGGTGCTCGACACCTTCATCCGGCATTGGCCGCCGTTCGACACGGCCATGGTGCGGGGCGTGGAGGTGCGCGAGGCGCGCTTCCTTGTCGAGGTCGACGCGCGTCGCTCCTACCGGGTCGCATGCGCCGCCGCCGACCTCGACCTCGCGGCCGAGTGGCGCGGCCTCCGACCGGCCCAACGCTCCCCGACGCACACGCACGCCGGCGTCGACGACGATGGGGCCGCGCTGATCGTCGAGAATGTGGTGTGCTACTGCGAGAGCGCCGCCGCGCGTATCGACGGGGCGCTGGTCGCAGGCGAGTCGCGCCCCGAGGGCGACGGGAGGACGTCTGCTTACGTCACGCTGTGCGAGACATGGTATCCGGCCGTATAGAGAAGTAGTGCTAAGGATGGTGTGATGATGTCCGATGTGATGATTGCGAATGGCTCAGGCGACGGGGCGCCGGCCGTGGGCCGCGGCGAGTGGTACGACATAGTGGTGGTCGGCGGGGGGGCCGCCGGGTTGAGCGGGGCGCTGGCGCTGGCCCGCGCGCGGCGTGCGGTGCTGGTGGTGGATGGGGGCCAGCCCCGCAACGCCCCGGCCGCGCACGTGCATAACTACCTGTCGCGCGATGGCGCCGCGCCCTCGGACCTGCTGGCCATTGGCCGCGCCGAGGTGACCGGCTACGGCGGCCGGATCATCTCTGGTGTCGTCGCCTCGGCCGCGCGCCTGGAGGGCCAGGACGACCGCGACGGCTTTCAGGTGACGCTGACCAACGGCGCCAGCGTCTATGCGCGGCGGCTGCTGGTGGCCACCGGGCTGGTCGACGAACTGCCCGCCGTGCCCGGGGTGGCCGAGCGGTGGGGACGCGACGTGCTGCATTGCCCGTACTGCCACGGCTGGGAGGTGCGCGACCAGGCCATCGGCGTCCTGGCCACCGGGCCGCTGGCGGCGCATCAGGCCCAGTTGTTCCGGCAGGTGAGCGCGGACGTGACGCTGTTCCTGCATACCCAACCCGAGCCGAGCGCGGAGGAGTCCGAGCGGCTGGCCGCCCGCGGCATCGCCGTCGTGCGCGGTGAGGTCGTGTCCCTGGAGGTGACCGACGATCAGCTGTCCGGCGTCCGGCTGGACAGCGGACAGGTGGTCCCGCGTCAGGCCGTCGTAGTCGGACCGCGCGCCACCGCCCGCGCGGACGTGCTCGTCTCGCTCGGGATCACGACGACCGAGATGCGCGTCGCCGGCCAGGTCATCGGCACGTACGTGGCCGCCGAGCCCAGCGGCGCCACGGCGGTCTCCGGGGTCTGGGTCGCCGGCAACGTCGCCGACCTCACCGCCCAGGTCATCGGCGCCGCCGCGGCGGGCCTGATGGTCGGAGCGGCGGTGAACGCCGACTTGATCGCGGAGGACACCGCCCGCGCCGTGGCCGCCTTCCGCGCCCGAAGCCAGGCGACGCAGGAGCCAGACGCGCGAGACGCCGGCGCCCGTCGCCCCGCGCTCTCCGGGACGGTGACGGCATGACCGGCCAACAGCCCCTCCACGACCACGGCCATCAGGGGGACGACGCGGCGGATACCGTCACGGACGAGGCGTTCTGGGACGAACGGTACCGCTCGCGCGACGCATTATGGAGCGGCAACCCCAACCCGCAGCTCGTCGCCGAGGCGGTCGACCTCGTCCCCGCCACGGCGCTCGATGTCGGCTGCGGCGAAGGCGCGGACGCCATCTGGCTGTCCGAGCGCGGCTGGCAGGTCACCGCGGTCGACATCTCCGCCGTCGCGCTGGAACGCGGCGCCGCCCAGGCCGCCGAGCGCGGGGCCGACATCGCGCGGCGCATTGAGTGGCGCCACGAGGACCTGACCGCCTGGCCCCCCGCCGAGGCGGCCTACGACCTGGTGTCCGCCCAGTTCCTGCACCTGCCGAAGGAGACGCGCGAAGAGGTCTTTCGTGTCCTCGCCGCCGCGGTGGCTCCGAGCGGCTCCTTGCTCATCGTCGGCCACCATCCCTCGGACCTGCGGACCACCATCCCGCGCCCACCACGACCCGAGCTTTTTTTCACCGCCTCCGAGGTCGCCGGTTCTCTCGACCCACGCCAATGGGACATCGTCGTCAGCGCGGCTCGTGAGCGCGAGGCCGTCGACCCCGCAGGCCGGACCGTCACCATCCACGACGCGGTGCTCAGGGCGCGGCGCAAGGTCTAAACGGGCGCGACGATCGACGGATCGGGCGATCAATCGCAACACGGCGGGCAAGTCAGGGGGAAAAGGAAGACCAATGACAAACGATAGGCTTCATCACGGTGAGGGCGGCGACAGCCAGGCCGAGCAGTTTTGGGAGAAGAGCTATCGGGAACATGAGCGCGGGTGGAGCGGGGAGGCGAACGCTTACCTGGTCGAGGTCGCCGGGTCGCTGCCGGCCGGCACGGCGCTGGAACTCGGCTGCGGCGAAGGGGGCGACGCGATCTGGCTGGCCCAGCAGGGCTGGCGCGTGACCGCCGTCGACGTGTCCGCCACCGCCCTCCGCCGGGCGGCAGCGCGCGCCGCCGCGGCCGGCGTCGCGGACCGCGTCGACGTCCAGCGGCACGACCTGGCCCATAGCTTCCCCGCCGGCGCCTTCGACCTGGTCTGCGCCCTGTACCTGCACTCGCCGGTGGAGTTCCCCCGTGACCGCGTCCTGCAAGCGGCGGCGCGCGCCGTGGCGCCCGGCGGCCTGCTGCTGGTCGTCGAGCACGGCTCGGCGCCGCCCTGGTCGTGGAACCGCGACCCGCACGCGCGCTTCCCCACCCCGCAGGAGACGCTGGCCGCGCTCGACCTGACGCCCGGGCAGTGGCGCACCGAGCGGCTGGGCGCGCCCGAACGGCTGGGCAGCGGCCCCAACGGGGAGTCGGCCACCGTCAAGGATAACGTCATCGCGGTCCGACGCCTCGCGCCGTGACACCCCCGTCTGCTCATCGAAAGCCGCGTCAACGCGAACGATGAGGATGGACACAACCGGCATCACAGGTCAGCACCTGGACTCGGACATGTGCTGGCCTTGTTATCTATCTGGCCCCTTATCCTCCCGGCGCAATCCCCTCGCCCGGCGCGCGCGCCCGCTCGGCAGCCCTGCTGCTGCTGGGGAGAGGCGGTCGCGCCAAGCTCCGTCGACAGCGACCGATCTCAATGGCGGCGCCGGCCCTCAAATTAGGTTCCTTCCACTCAGAGGTCACCGCCCTCGTGCCTCCCACGGTCCGAGCAACGTTGTGCGACGGGCTCAGCAGCGGCCGGCATCCGCTCTCAGTACGCCAGGTTGACGTGATCCCGGTGGTGGTTCCCCTGCTCGATGAGGTCTACGAACCCGAGCGCGTAGTCCGCCCCAGAGATCGCTCCGCCGTCTTCGGGCTGGACAGCGACGTCGTCGCCGACCCGATACTCGCCCAGCCGCTCGCCGGGCGCGAACGAGCCGAACTTCCCTGCCGGGCTCACAAATACCCAGTCGAGCGTCTCCGGAGTGGCAGGAAGGTCGTCGATGACGAGCGCCGACACGGCGACGATCTCATGGTGGAACTCGTCAGGAGCGTGGCTAAGGTCCTCCACAAAACGCGCGGCCCCGGCTGCTGGACGCAGCGACGAGAAGCCGCCGACGACGAACAGCGGAACCCCCTCCGCGTCGGCGAGACGAGCGATCGTGCGGTACACGTCGCGAAAGGAGTGGGCGAGCGGACCGCGCGGCGCGAGCGCGCCCGCCACGACGTCCGCGCCAGAGACGACCGATGACAGCGTTGCCTCGTCCGTGGCGTCGCCCTGGACGTACGTCACGCCCGGCACGGGCTTGGCGGGAAGCGAGCGGCTGAGCGCGGTGACCTCGTGACCGCGAGCGGCGGCCTCCGCGACGATGGCCGATCCGGCGTAGCCGGTGCCCCCGATAACGGTGATGCGGGACATGGGGATGCCTTTCTCTCAAAATTGTCTCTAAGACTGTGGTTACTTCTTGTTCGTAACTGCATGATATGTCATCATGGAGGGAGGCGCAAGGAGGTACTTTCATGTCAGCAACGCACATCGAGCTGTTCCCGCCCCCGGTTGTGGTCGAGGATTGCCCGGCTCGCGAGATCCTTGACCGTGTGGGAGACAAGTGGAGCGTCCTGGTCATCGTCCTTCTCGGTCAGCGCACTCACCGCTTCAACGAGTTGCACCGCGCCGTCGAGGGCATCAGCCAGCGCATGCTCACGCTCACCGTGCGCGCCCTGCAGCGCGATGGACTGGTCAGCCGTACTGTCTACGCCACCGTGCCGGCCAGGGTCGACTACGAGTTGACCGAATTGGGCCGAACGCTGCTCGTTCCGCTCGGCGCCCTGCATGACTGGGCCAACACGCATCGTGACGACATTCAGGCGGCGCGTGAGAGGCACGACCATGAGCTCCGATAATCTGGCTCTTGTGACGTTTCCACTGAGCCCAATGATTACGACCATTAGGTAGACTAGTATAAGTGCTGGTGGACACCTGGCAAGCATCCGTGGTTTGGCCATCCCAAGTGATCTAGCAACGAAATGCAAGTTGTGAAACGCACTCTGGTGAGTAATTTTCCTATCTATACTGTCCGCGACCTTGTCAAGACCTATAAGGCCGGCAAAGTGCGGGCCAGTGACGGCCTTTCCTTCGAGATCGCTGCCGGCGAGATCTTCGGACTGCTCGGCCCGAACGGCGCCGGCAAGACCACGCTCGTCGGGCAATTGACGGGCCTCTTGAAGCCCGATTCCGGCACGTTGCTCCTCTGCGGCCAGGATATCAGCCGCGACAGCCGCTTCGTCACCGAGATGGTAGCCGTCCTCTCCCAGACGCCGCTGCCTTTGCACGATCTGACAGTGGACGAGGCATTAAGGGTGACCGGCCATCTACGCGGCCTGTCGCGGCATGATGCCCGTACCGACACGCAGGGGCTGCTTGAGCGGTTTGATCTGGGTGCGCTGAGGGCCAAACGCCTGGGGACGCTCTCGGGCGGGCAGTTGCGGTTGGTCTCGTTTGCTACGGCGATGATCGGCCATCGGCCTGTGCTGGTGCTCGACGAGCCGACGAATGAGTTGGATCCAGCCAACCGCCGTCTCGTCTGGGAATATCTGCTTGAGCTGAACCGTGGAGAGGGCCGCACCATTATCCTGGTCACCCATAACGTGCTTGAGGCCGAACGCGTCATTGAGCGGGTCGGCATCATCAACCATGGGCGGATCATGGCGCTGGGCACGCCGGGTGAATTGAAGGTTCGCGTCGATCAACGCATTCGTCTAGATGTGATCCTGGCCCAAGGGTGTGCCGATCGCGCGGCAATGCTCGTACCCTTGGGCGAGGCCAAGCAGATAAGCGAGCGGCATTGGGTCATCCTGGCGCCCCGCAACGATGCGCATGGCGCCATTGACCGTGTGATGCGCGACGTGGGCTTAGAGCATCTCGACGACTTCCGTATCCTCACGCCCACTCTGGAGGATGTCTACCTGCACTTATGCGACGAACTCCTAGGCGACGGTTCGTCGCGGAAGGGAGACGGATGACCGCCATCATTGACACGACGCCCGAGTCGCCTGTCGCCACAAGCTACGGCAAGCCCGACCGACCGAAGTCGCCCGATGGATGGACGCGCCTGTGGCGTGAGCTGGATCGCTTTGGCGACCTGTGCTTCATCCAGTTCGCCGCTGTCCGCACGGGCTGGGAGTGGTACTTCCTGGTTTCGAGCATCACACCGGTGGGTTTGTTGGTTTTCATCAGGTTCCTTATGCCATCCGCCGGGGGACTGGACGGGCTCTACTATGTCGCCGGCAATTGCGTGATCACGTTGGCGTTTAGCTCGATGGCCACACTCTCCGGCCAGCTTTCGGCCTTCCGGCAGAACAAGCTATTCGACTACTATGCAGGCCTTCCTGTGCCCCGGACGGGCGTGATACTGGCTACCGTGGCCGTCTCCACCCTCTTCGCACTACCCGGTATGATCCTGCTAGTCGTCCTGGGCGCGCTCATCTTTCACATCACCCTACACCCCAATGTCTTGATAGTCCTAGTTTTATTACTAGCGCCGCTGACCCTGAGCGGAGTGGGTGCCTTGATCGGCGTGCTTGCTCCGAATCAGCAAGTAGCTGGCACGGTCAGTAACCTGGCACTGGTACTAGTGATGTTCCTGTCACCGGTCCTGGTGCCCGAATCCGCGCTGCCGGGTGTGCTGCGCGTCACCGGCGCCCTGCTGCCGCCGAGTTACGCCGCCGACGCTTTGCGGCGAACGCTGCAGGGGCAGCTGAACTCCAGCGTGTTGCTCGATTTGGCCTTTATGGCCCTCTTCATCGTCGGCAGCATCTATCTGGTCACCACGCGGCTGGACTGGCGTTCGCGGTAGGCTAATCATGACCAATCGACCGCTGTAGCCGTGCTCGATGTAACCCGTCGTGAGCAGGCCCACTGGGTGAGGGTAACGCACCAGGGCAATGGTAACGCGACAGGGTGAGGGTAGCGCCAGGTGCAAAGATCACCTCTCGCGCTTCCATGGTACCGACGGTCTTTTTCCCCGAGCGCAGGCCGCGGACGGCGATTTCATGACCGTCGTGGTCAATCTCAGTACGTTCGCTACCCCCTCCCTGTGACTGGTAGCCCATGTGTGTTCCTCACCTGGGCGGACAGCGAGAGTCATCAACAATCGCGGCGCGACACATAGTTATGCGGCAGCGTCGCGACCGAGTAGGCGCGCCAGCGACGGCGCTTGGTCTCTTTTTGGGCGGTCGTTAGCATAACTATACGCGTGCCGGGCGCCGCTACCTCGCGCGGCAAAGCGGCTCATTCCGCCACACGGATGACCACGCCGGGACAGGCGGTCACACCGAATTATGCCGAGGCGCGTCCCGCCATGAGATCGAGCGTGTCCAGGTCGACTCCGCTGCGCCGGAGCCGCGCGACATCCCGGGCGGGCGGCTCCCCGAAGAGGCGGCGATACTCGCGACTGAACTGCGAGGGGCTCTCGTAGCCCACCTCAAAGCCGGCGGTCGCCGCGTCGATGTCCGCGCTCAGCAACAGCCGCCGCGCCTCCTGCAGCCGCACCTGCTTCTGGTACTGCAGGGGGCTCATGGTCGTCACCGCCTTGAAGTGGTGATGCAGACTCGAGACGCTCATGCCTACCTCCCTGGCCAGCGCCTCGATCCGCAGCGGCTGGTCGTACGCCGCGCGGAGCCGCTCGACGACGCGGGCCACGCGCTGGGTGTGACCGTTGGTCAGCGCAATCTCCCGCAAGCGCGCTCCCTGTGGACCCATCAGCAGCAAGTAGAAAATCTCGCGGCGGACCAGCGGCGCCAGCGCGCCGATGTGACGCGGCGTCTCCAGCAGTCGCACCAGCCGGATCACGGCGTCGCGCACCGCCGGTTCGAGGCGGCCGACCCCGAGGCCATGCCCGGCGTCCGCGCCCGGAATAGACGCCGCCTCCACCCCCACCCCCGGCCCCGCCTCCGCCAGCAACTCGGCGATGAGCGGGAGGTCGAGGCCAAGGTGCAGCGCCAGGTACGGGCGGTCGGGGGACGGGGTGACGAGCCGCGCCGTGGTGGGCAGGCCAACCGATACCAGGAGGAAATGCGCGGGGTCGTAGGTGAACGCGGCGTCGCCCAGCGTGAGGACCTTGGCGCCCTGGGCGACCACGCACAGCGCCGGCTCCTGCACCATATGGATGGGTTCGGCCGGGGTCGCGGAGCGGTAGAGGGACAGCGACGGGATCGGCGTGGCGGTGCGTCCCTCCGTCGCAGTGTGGCGCTCGATGAGCGCCGCCAGCTCGGATCGATCGACGTTGGGCGCCGGTGTCTGTGTCCGCGACTGTTCGATCGTCCGCATGATCCGCGCCTCTCTGCTGGACGCCCGTCACCGCATTGTCGCCTGGCCCTCGGGCGCGTGCAGGATCAGGCAAGAATCATACAGGATCAGTCTACCACCCGCGGCGTCGCGCGGGGGATACTGGGGTCAGACGAGGTCGTTGGCCCGCCACACGCGCCGCGGGTGTGGAGGATCGCATAAGAACGACGCTCGTACAGGACATCAGCGAAAGGATACACCATGGAGACAGAATCGCCCACCAGGAGCGCCATCGTGACCGGCGCCTCCGGCGGGATCGGACGCGCGGTCGCGCAACGGTTAGCCCGCGACGGCTTCGCCGTCGTCGCGCATTATGCGGGACGCGCCGCCCCGGCTAACGACACGGTCGCCGAGATCACGGCCGCCGGGGGGCGGGCCATCGCCGTGCAGGCGGATGTGGCGCGGGAGGCGGACGTGGAGCGCCTCTTCGCGGAGACGCTGGACGCCTTCGGCCGGATCGACGTGGTGGCGCATGGCGCCGGCGTCATGGAGTTATCGCCTATCGCGGACGGCGACCTTGCCGCGTTCGACCGGGTCATCGCGACCAATCTGCGCGGGACCTTCGTGGTCCTGGGGCAGGCGGCCCGGCACGTGGCGGCCGGCGGGCGCATCATCGCGTTCTCGAGCAGCGTCATCGCCAAGGCGTTCCCGACCTACGGCGCCTATATCGCCTCCAAGGCGGGCGTGGAGGGTCTGGTCCACGTGCTGGCCAATGAGCTGCGCGGCCGCGACATCACCGTGAACGCCGTGGCGCCCGGCCCGGTCGCGACGGACATGTTCCTGACGGGCAAGTCGGCGGAGCTGATTGACCAACTCAGCAAGGTCGCGCCGCTGGAACGTCTGGGCCAGCCGGAGGACATCGCCGCCATGGTATCGTTCCTTGCCGGCCCCGAGGGCGGCTGGGTCAATGCCCAGGTGCTGCGCGCCAATGGCGGCTATGCCTAGGTTCCTTCGAGAGAACGCTTCTTGCGGATGGACAGGTCGGGATAGCGACGCTGTCGGGGGAGTGGGAAAGGATAAGGGCGACAATGGACTATCGGCGGTTAGGCGACACGGGGTTGATGGTCTCGGAATTGTGTCTGGGCTGCATGACCTTCGGCCGCGAGGCGGACGAGACGACGGCGCGCGCGATGGTTGACCGCTTCGTCGAGGCCGGCGGCAACTTCCTGGACACGGCCGACGTGTACGCGGAGGGCGCCTCGGAGGAGGTCACCGGCCGCGCCATCGCGGATCGGCGCGACGACATCGTGCTGGCGACAAAGGTGCGCTTCCCGACGGGGCAGGGGCCCAACAACGTCGGGGTCTCGCGCAAGCATATTATGCAGGGCTGCGAGGCCAGCCTGAAACGCCTCGGGACCGACTACATCGACCTGTACCAGGTGCATTGCTGGGACGCGGCGACCCCGCTCACGGAGACGCTCTCCGCGCTCTCCGATCTGGTCCACGCGGGCAAGGTCCGCTACATCGGCGTCTCCAACGTCACGGCGTGGCAAATCATGAAGAGCGCCTGCCTGAGTGAGGCCCGACGGCTGGAGCCTTTCGTGTCCTTACAGCCGCAATACTCTCTCGTCGAGCGCAACATCGAGGTCGAAGTGCTGCCCGCCTGCCGCGAGGCGGGGCTCGGCGTGATCCCGTGGAGTCCGCTCGGCGGTGGCTTCCTCTCCGGCAAGTACCGGCGGGGCCAGCAGCCGCCCGCGGAGTCGCGCATCGCCAGCGCCGAGAGCCACTGGGAAGAGGCCTGGCAGCGCCGCGCCACCGAGCGCAACTGGGCGGTGCTCGACGCGGTGGGGGCCGTCGCGGAGGAGACCGGCACGTCGTACGCGCAGGTGGCGCTCAACTGGCTGCTGCGCCAGCCGTTGGTCACGGCGCCGATCATCGGCGCGCGCACCCTGGCGCAATTCGACGACAACCTGGGGGCGGTGGGCTGGCGGCTCGACGAGGACCAGGTGCGGCGGCTGTCCGAGCCGGGCGCGCCGGAGGCGACGTACCCCTACCGCTTCATCCAACAGGCGCAACGCGTGTAGGGCATCGCTACGGGCGCACCAGCGCGGAGAGCGCGGAGAGCGCGGAGAGCGCGGCGGCGCGCATGCCCTCCACCACATCCAGGGGCATCGCGGGGGTATACCCCGCGGTCACCGCCCGGATGCGCGCGGGATCAACCTTTGGCTCCCGGTCGGCGGTCAGCAAGCCGTTGATCTCTTGCAGCGTGTCCGTTAACTGGGTGTAGCAGAAGCCGGCCACGACGGGGCTGGTCAGGACCGCCTCGACCAATTCCCGGTACTTGGCAAACAGGTGCTCGGCGTTGTCGACGGTCCCGTAGCCAAACCACTCCGCGCCCTCGCGAGGGCGGAGGCCGACGCCGCCGAACTCCGAGATGACGATCGGTTCGCGCGCCCAGAGGTGCTCTGGGAGCGCCACCGGGTGGCGCCCCGGCTGCACCTCGGCCAGCGTGCGCTCGATGGCCGCCACGCTGCCGTAGCGTTCGCGGAGGTCGTCGCCCGCGAAGGTGTAGTCATGGATGCCGAACAGATCGCCGATCAAGTGCTCCCAGCCGTCGTTGCCGATGACAGGGCGCGTGGGATCGAGCGTCCTGGTCAGATTGTACAGGGCGCGCACGTAGGAGCGCTGCGCCGGGCTCGTCGCCAGGTTGGGGACGCCCCAGCTCTCGTTGAACGGAACCCAGGCCACGATGCACGGGTGGCTGTAGTCGCGCGCCAGCACCTCCAGCCACTCGCGGGTGAGTCGCTCCACGGCGGACGGAGAGAAAATGTAGGCGTTGGCCATCTCCCCCCACACCAACAGCCCTAAACGGTCGCACCAGTAGAGGAAACGGGGGTCCTCCACTTTCTGGTGGATACGGATGCCGTTGAAGCCCAACTCCCTGGCCAGTTCCACCTCGTGACGCATGGCCTCGACGCTGGGCGCGGCGAGGTGCGACTGGGGCCAGTAACCCTGCTCCAGCGCCATGCGCAGGTAGTAGGGCTGGCCGTTGAGCAAGAAGCGGCCGGACGCCGCGCCGACGCCGCGCAGGCCGGCATAGCTGGCGACCTCGTCGATCGGCTCACCGTTTCTGAGCACCGTCAGCGTGGCGTCCAGCAGGTTGGGGTGCTCGGGCGCCCACAGCAGCGCGCTGTCCTCGTCATAGCGGCTCAGGTCAAGCGGCAGATCCATCCGCAGCTCGGCGCCGCGCACGGTTGCCGTCACGTCGGCCAGCGTGTCGTCGCGCAGGCGCACCCGCGCGCGCACCTGCACCGGCTCGGGGTCGCCGCGCTGGAGCGTGACGGCCATGCCGAGCAGGCCGCGCTCGGGGTCGGGGGTCCAGCGCACGTCCGCGATGTGGGTGGCGTCCACCGTCTCGAGCCACACCGGCTGCCAGATGCCGGTGGTGCGGTTATACCAGCCCTCATGCGGCTGCGGCCGCCAGTCCTGCTTGCCGCGCGGCATGGCCCGGTCGAGCGGCGGATCCTCGGAGCGGATCACCACGCTCGCCGCTCCGTCGTCCAGGGCGGCGGTGATATCGGCGCTGAAGGGGGTGTGGCCCCCTTCGTGCATGGCCACGAGGCGGCCATTGACCCAGACATGGGCGCGGTAGTCGACGGCGCCACAGTGCAGGATCGCGCGCTGGCCGGCGCGGAGGGCCGGGCGCTCGATCAGACGCCGATACCACACGATGGGGTGGTAGGAGGTGTCCCCGATGCCGCTGGCGGGCGATTCCGGTGGGAAGGGTACCTCGATGCGCCGGTCGAACACCGCCGCGCGCTCCTGCCAGCGTTCGTCGAGGCCGCGGCCCTCGTCGTCGTACGCAAAGCCCCAGGCGCCGCACAGATCGACCCAGGCGGCGCGCGCGCGTTGCGGACGCGGGTGTAACGGCGCGTGAACGTGTGACATGTCAATCCCTTTCTGACGTCCGTCCCGCCGTACTCTGACGGGTCACCAGCCGGAACTCCGGCTCGAGCCGTTGGGGCGGCCCGGCGCGGGCGCCGGTGACGCGTTGGATCAGCAACTCAACCGCCAGACGACCGATCGCCGCCTTATCGGGCGCGATGCTCGTCAACGGCGGCACGGTAAACTGGGCGTCATCCACATCGTCGAACCCGATGACCGCGACATCCTCGGGGATCCGAAAGCCGGCCTGGTGCAGCACGGAGATAGCGCCGACGGCCAGCATATCGCTGAAGCAAAAGACGGCGTCGGGCGGCTCCGGCAACGCCAACAGGGCGCGCATGGCCGCGGCGCCGGACGCGTGGCCCCACCTGGAGGCAGACGCCTGCAGGCACGGATCCGCCGTCCGACCGGCGGCGCCGAGCGCGTCAAGGTAGCCCCGCAAGCGCATCTGCGGCGTATTGGAGGTCGGATACTCCTGCCGGCCGATCGACGCGATCCGGCGCCGGCCCAGCGCGATCAGGTGCTCGGTTGCCAGGCGGGCGGCGACGACGTTGTCGATCACGACGTGATCGTAGGGACCGTCGTAGATGCGCTCGCCGAGCAGGACAATGGGCAACCGCGGGCTGGCCGTCAGGTCCGCGATGGTCAAGCATTGGGCATCGAGGATCAATCCGTCGATGAGATGGGGACGCATCCCCGTGGCAACCAGGAGTTCCTGTTCGCGATCCCAGTTGGTGTAGTCGAGCAGCACCGTATAGCCGCGGGCGGCCGCCTCGGCGACGATCACCTTGCTGACCTCCGCGAAATAGGGATTGACCAGGTCCGGGATCGCGAGCGCCAGCACGCCGGTCGGCATCTCCCGCAGGCGGCGCGCCGCCACATTGGGGCGGTAATTCAGCGCCGCAATCGCCGCGAGGACCTTCGCGCGCGTGTCCTCGCCAACGCGCGCGGAGCGCCCGTTCGTCACATTAGAAACGGTTTGGAGCGAAACCCCCGCGCGAGCCGCTACATCCCGCAGCGTCACAGTCATGTGCATGTCCCGTTGACGACCCCACCTTATCCCGTAAGAGGAGGTTAAACTGAAGTTTAACGTTCCATCAACGTATCATCCCCCGCCAGCGATTGTCAAGGGGGCGCGAGTTCAACAGTTCAACTCCCCGATGGGCGCCATCCGTTCTTAACCCGGCAGGCGTCGCGCCCACACCGCGCCCAATCCGCCTGAGTTCACTTTTTGGGGGTACACCCGTTTTGTTCTCCTACACTTGCCTTCGTGTTCATGATATACTATAGGTGTCGTTTCGAGGGGATGTTAGGTTTCGACAGGGGTATGTAGCAAGGTATGGCAGGCCGAGGCGCCATCGCCCTCGTTAATCAGATGGCAAAGCCATTAACTGGCACAAACAACTTCGCTCTCGCCGCTTAATTAAGTGACGAGCATCCGGCCGGCCCCGTCCCGACGGGCTGGATTCCGGGTGTCATGTAGCCGGGATGCCGCGGGCCGGACACCTATAAGGCCCGCCTAAGACTATAGGATGGGGACGAGCGGACTTCGCCGGTAGAGGCCACACGTCCCGACATTAAACTGCCGGATATGCCTGTAGAGGTGCTTTGTCGCCTGCTCTTGGACGGGGCGTTCGATTCGCCCCCATCTCCATACAAGTGACGAGGGGCCAGTGGTTAGTGACGAGTGAGGTCGGACTCGCGAGTCTCTCACTGCTGGCCGCTCGTTTTTTGTTGGGCGGGAGGCCTGCGACTGCGGTCGCATAGCAGATCGTCATGTCCCTGCGGGACGCCCCCACACATGAAAATCTGCGATGTACACAGCAGTCCTCCATGGCCGCTGCGGCGGCCACCCCCGCCCATGAAAAGAGGCCTTTTTCATACCAGTCCCCCATGGCCCCGGCGGGGGCCACCCCCGCGGATGAAAAGAGGCTCGAAGTAGTGTACGCTAGGGGGCGATGGCCCTGGCAAGAGGTCGGGACTCCCTGGTGCTACGAGCCCGCATATCAGT
>JAABUZ0100006950.1_pt1 | contig 13885 bp, 18 predicted proteins | sample 5562091 | NCBI WGS metagenome assembly JAABUZ01 (sample SAMN12813069, study PRJNA571459) | rock metagenome | isolation source: Antarctica rocks | place: Antarctica: Victoria Land, Linnaeus Terrace sud | collected 2015-12-21 | reverse complement strand
ACTGCTGCTGCCGCCCTGGCCAGGTGCAGCGTCCGGCCGCAGGCCTGCCTCAAAGCTCTGCACCAGGGGTCCCTCCGGACGGGGCGCCTGGCTGGCAGCGCTTCCGCAGCGCCGCGCCGCCCCGCCACTGCGGGCGCGCGGCCCGGGCCCGGGCGCGCGCCTGCACGCGGCCGGCGGCCGAGCCGAAGCCGCCCACCTCGCCGCGCTCCTCGTCGTAGCCGCGCGCCTCGGCCTCGCAGTCGGCGGCCGGCAGCGCGACCTCCGCCAGCATCAGGTAGTTCTGCTCGCCCTCGCTCGTGTGCGTGCCCAGCACCAGCCGCTGCTTCGTCAGCTGCCCCGCCCCATCCTCCGCCTTGTCCTGCAGCGCACCACGCCGCGCTCGCGGCCCGCGGCGCCGGCGCGCGGCCGCGCGGCGAGCTCGGGCCCAAGGGCCAGGCGGCGCACCGGCAACCACTGCACTGTGAGGCTGGGCCACTCCAGCGCGTGCGTGATGACCAGGTCTGCGAGGGGCGCCGGCGTCAGGCCGGCGTCAGGCCCCGTCAATCGGCTGCGCGCCGGCGACGCCGGCCGGCGGGGCGGGCCGCCCGCACGGCGCACCGTACAGGAAGGGCGTGTTCTTCTTCCATATCTTGTACTCCTCGTTCACCAGGCGCTCCTCGAGCTCGTCGGGGTAGTCCTCCTCCTCGCGCTGCGCCATCGGCCCGCCCGCCGGCTGCCAGCCGGCCTCCGCGGCGGCGCCGCCCCTCAGCGTGCCTCAGCCGCGGCCCGGCGGGCCTCCCGAGGCGCTCCGCAGGCGCTGGCCGAGCGGTGATTGGCGCGTCGGATGGCCGTCTTGCTGTTCCTTGTTAGCGCTTGTCTTTTTATGTCAGATGTATTTTGCAGAACGAGCTGCTGCTGCCCTCCTCCTCCTCTTCGTATCCCACTGGCCTTCAAACTCAACTTTGCATTGGGCAGACTTTAGGGCCTGAGGACCCTGCTCCCACCTCGGCAACTTCAATCGAGCTGTCTGGCGTGATCTCGGCGTGCGGAGAGCGCGCTTGCCTATTGATACGTTGCACGTTGGCATCTCATCAGCGTCTCAAGCACGTACCGAAGAGCAAAGGACACACAGCTGCCCTCTTGGCTGCCGGCGGGCTTGGCCGCGCCGGGGGGCTTTCCGCAGCCCCAAGGGGCAGGCGATGAGCCTGCTGCACCCGCACCTACCCCCCACGCGCCCCACAGCGCCCCAGGCCTGGCAGCCGCCGGCGCTTGCGGGCGAATGCCGCGGCCGGCGGGCGCCCGCCGGCCCTGCCGCGCTGCGCGTCAGGGCCTGCCAGCCGCAGCCGCCGCAGCAGGCGCCGCAGTGGAGGCGGGGGGCGCGCCGCGTGAGTGCGCCGGCGCTGGACGCGCCCGCGCTGGTGGCGCCGGGCGCCAACCGCTGCGAGGCGCGCGCCTGCGAGGCGAGCCGGCCATGTGTCGCTCCAGCGGGGCCCTGCTGAGCTCCAGCACTGTGCAGGTGACGGTGGTGATGAAGTTCGGCGGGTCGTCGGTGGCGGACGCGGCGCGCATGCGCGAGGTCGCCGCCATCGTCTGCGGCTTCACCGACGAGCTGCCCTGCGTCGTGCTGTCCGCGATGGGCAAGGTGCGCCGCCGCCGTCGCGCGCCCCGCCGCTGCCAGACCAGGCAGCCCGGCGGCCCTGCCCATTTGGCCTCGGTCACGCGCCTGCCACCATGTGCACCCGCCCGTCGTACGCCTGACGGTGTCACCCGCGCGCGCGCCGCGCAGACCACCAACCTGCTGCTGCAAGCGGGCGCGGAGGCGGTGAAGGGGCGGCCGGCGGGCGTGCCGGGCCTGGCGCCGCTGCGCGCGGTCAAGGAGCTGCACCGGCAGGCCGCGGACGAGCTGGGCGTGGGCGAGGACGCGCACGCGGAGGTGGAGGCGCTGCTGGGCGAGCTGCAGCAGCTGCTCATCGGCATCGCCATCATGCAGGCGTGGCGGCCCCCATGCTGCCGCACGCACGATAACTGCGTGTCGGCCTGCACATGCACGTCCGTGGACGCACCTCGCGTGTATGAGGCAGAGGTGCTGCCGGGCGGGCTGCCGCAGCTGCCCACTGGCATTGATTTCACACTGGCACAGTCCCTCCTCCAATTTGCTCCATGACGGCCACCTAACGCAGGACAGCATGCGGGAACCCCGCGTTGTCCCCACCACGCGCCATGCGTGGACGCCCACACTCATGCCATCACGCCCATACCATGTCTATACCTCACACAGTGGCGGTTTCCCCCGACAAGGCGCAGCAGCTGCTCAACAGCGGAGCCGTCGCGCGGCCGCGCGCCTGCCTGTCACATGTGCTGCCCTTTTCAGGTTGAATCGCAGTGCCTGCATGTCACCCCTGTCTGAGGGCGTGTGCAGGGTGGTTGCCGCCGCCGGCCGTGCACCCTCTCACAGGCACAGCGCATGCGCCCGCTCACCTGCTATAATTACCCGCCTCACTGTGTACGATCTGGTGCATGCCACCATGCCCTGCTGCAACCCATCGTGGCAGAGAGCCACATGCGCAGGCCGCGCCTCACGAGCGCCAGAAGCAGCCCCCCCTGATGCAGAGCCTCCCGACACGCCGGCCCGGGGCGCGCAGGAGCTGACGCCACGCGCGCGCGACAGCCTGGTGTCCTTCGGCGAGCGGCTGTCGACGCGGATCTTCGCGGCGCACCTGCGCGCGCGCGGCGTGCCCGCGCGCCAGCACGACGCCTTTGCCGCGCGCTTCAACCTGGCCACCTCTGACGACTTTGGCGCGGCCGAGGTGGCGTACGACGCCGCGCTGCCGGCGGTGCGCGCCGCGCTTGCGCCGCCGCCTGGCGAGCCGTGCGCGCTGCCCATCGTGACGGGCTTCCTGGGCCGCGGCCTGTCCACCGGCGCGCCTCGCGCCATGGTCGTGAGTGTAAGTCAGCCGCAGCGGCGCGGGTGCCATGTCCGTGGAGGCAGTCCGGGAGACCTGTGCATGCCGTACCATCAGATCAGCCAGTACTGTGTGCGCTGGCAGAGCAGGTGTGCTGGGTGCACGCAGGGGTCATTACACATCATGCTCCTATTGAACCGGGTGCCTGTGCAGCGCATCTTACCCCACTTGCTCAATGACTGAGGCTGATATGTGTGGCTATGGCGCTGCAGGCGCCATCACGACGCTGGGCCGCGGCGGCAGCGACCTGACGGCGACCGTGCTGGGCGCCGCGCTGGGCGTGCCCGAGGTGCAGGTCTGGAAGGACGTCGACGGTGCGCGCTGCCGGCGCTGCTGGCCTTTGCCATGAGCGGTGCTTCATCCAGAGCGACATCACTCATACCCAGATTGCTCATCAGCCTCATCAGCCATGCCATCTCATCAGCCCATGCGATCTTGTGGCGCAGCGCCCCAGCGGATGCATCGTCGGACGCCCCGGCCACGTCTGAGCTCGCTCTGGGCGGACTCGTCCTGAGCTCTCCGAAAGAGGCGCGTGCGCGCATGCGCGCTGAGCGGCAGCGCGCGGGGCGCGTCGTGACGTGTGGGCGGGGCGGGGGGCGCACGCAGGCGTGCTGACGTCGGACCCGCGCATCGTGGACGGCACGGCGCCCGTGCCGCTGCTGACATACGAGGAGGCGACCGAGCTGGCCTTCTTCGGCGCGACCGTGCTGCACCCGCTCGCCATGCAGCCCGCGCTGCAGGGCGCCGACCTGGCCGTGCGCGTGAAGAACTCGTACAACCGGTGCGGCGCCCGGGCGGCTGGCGCTGGCGTCTTGCCTGTGTGGCTTAGGGTGGTAACCTGCCCTAAACCCTACACCCATGCACCCTGCCTGCCGGCCGGCGCCTCCCTGCATGCACGGCCCGATGAAATCCTGTAGAATGACACCATGCCTGGAAAGAGAAAGCAAACAGAGCAGCCGGCCGAGCTTTCTGCCGAAGCGCTGGTAGCTCCTGTCCCGACGAGCGGACGAATGGCCGGCAGGCTGGCAGACGGCACGCTGATCGTGCGCGAGCGCGACATGGCCGACGCGCTCATGACCTCCATCGTGCTCAAGTCCAACGTGACGCTCATGGACATCGTGTCCACACGCATGCTGGGCCAGTTCGGGTTCCTGGCGCAGGCGCGCGCCTGCGCCGCTTAACAGCCACCGCCCGTTTGCGCCTGCTCGGGCTGCTGAGGGAGCGCGCCGCCCACCTGCATGCAGCCGGCATCTCAAAGCCCAACATGGAGAGCGCTGCAGCACGCATGCGATCAGGCTGCTAGCTCATGCTCAGCCAGGCCATGGACGCACTTTCACACCATCCACGTCGGCCGCCGCAACCAAGCCAAGCGGCAGCTGCGCGTCTAGCAGAGCAAGCCCGAGCCCGCGGCCGCGCCGTCCGAGACGCGCCGAGCGCGCAGGTGTTTGGCATCTTCAGGGACGAGGGCGTGAGCGTGGATGTGGTGGCCACGTCCGAGATCTCCATCTCGCTCACGCTGGACCCCAGGCGCGCCGCCCGCCGGCTGCACAGGCACCAGGGCCCCGCCTGTCCATGCGGGGCGCGCGCGTGGCGCGCCGCACCTGCCATGTCATGCCCGCCAAGCTGGTCGCGTCCAGCAGGTCGAGCGTGAGAGCGCGTGCGCGCACGCACGGGGCGCGCCGCGCCCTGCACCTGCGTGGGGGGCCGCGCTCACGCGCGCCGCGCGCGCCCGCAGCAAGATGTGGGAGCGCGAGCTGATGGACGAGGAGATGGATGCGCTGCTGCGCGCGTTCGAGGGCACCGCGCGCGTATCCTGCCAGCACGGCATGTCCATCGTGTCGCTCATCTGCAACGTCGCGCGCACGTCGGAGATCCTGGAGCAGGCGCGCGCGCCCCGCCGGGCGCGCGCCGCCGATGGCCGCCCGCCGCGGCTGCTCCCCCCCCCCGCAGTTGCCGCAGCCGCGCTCTGCATTTGCGCATCCGGCTGCACGAGCGGGCCGCGCTGGAGGCCTCTAGCGCGGGCAGCGCGAGGCGCGCCGGCGCGCCTGCACCCTGGCCCTGCGCTGCTCGGCCCAGGGCGTGCCGCGGGCGCGCAGGTGTTTCGCGTGCTGGGCCGCGAAGGCGTGAACGTGAAGATGATGAGCCAGGGCGCGTCGAAGACCAACATCTCCCTCATCGTCAGCGACGCAGAGGGCCAGCGCGTCGTGCGCGCGCTGCACCGCCAGTTTTTTGCGCCGGACAGCTAACCCTCCCCGGGCTGCAGGGTGCTCAGCCAATGCATGCCCCCGCACTTTTGGGACGCTGTGCGGCATGACCAGAACGCATGCATGCCAGGAGTTCAGGCAGGTGGCTAAGTGCAGTTACGCACTGGCGCAGTGTGTGGTGGCTGCATGGTGTGTGCACCTGGCCTGTGCGTCCAGCTTGTTTAAATGCATGAGAGCCTAGTCTGCGCATGCAGCGGTACACTGCCCTGTGAAGGGCCAATGCTTGTGACTTGCCTTTGTCAACGTTCCTTTGTCAACGTTTGCGAGTTCTTCTTGGATGGCAGCATTTCTGCCGAGAACTGTGCGTCTTTGTGAAAACGCAGTCACAGGAAGGGTAGGCTTAGCGAGCCAGACCACGCTGAAAACCCACTGTTGCTTGAACCAGCACTCGTGAACGGCACGCACCAACAAACACTACCTCCGACAGCAAGTTCTGCTTGGCCTAGCTACGCAGTCTGCCATGTGGCAGGTTCTAGGCGCCCCAATACCAATGTTTGTATGCGGTGTGTAAGAAATGTGAGGCAGGCGCTGCACAGAGCCCCTGCCAGCCATCCTGCAGGCCCAAAACTGGCCGCCGCCCTTGGCAGCCCCGCCGCGGCGCGCCCCCGCCGCAACCTGGTAGCTACCGCTGCCCGCCTCACCGCGCCTTGGCGGCCGCCGGCCCGCACGTGTGGCAGCTCAGCCGGCAGCTGGTCAGCATGTAGCCCGGGTTCTTCTGGCACTCGCCGTCCGCCGCCCAGGCCGCGCAGCGCGAGTCGCCGTCGATGCACTCGCCCCTGCCGCGCGGCCGCGCGCGCTCAGGGGTGCAAAGTGCGGCCGACGCATGCGACGCAACAATGGTCAGCGTGGACGTCCGCCGCCCTTACGCAGCGATTTTGCTCTCCAGCAAGCAAGCTGCTGTTTGAGCTGCAACCTTGCAGACGCGCTGTGACGCACGGGCTGACACCACCGCGGTATACTTGGCACAGCGGGCGGACGCTGACCCGCGGCACCCCAAAGCATAAACAGCACCGCGTCGCGAGCCGTGCGCGCACCACTTGGCCTTGGCGGCCTGGGCATCGCCGCCGAACGTGCCCACGTGGATCCTGCGCAAAAGGCACGACTCAGCGCGCGCGCGGCGGCGCGGCAGCAGGCGCGGCGAGCGCGGGCGTGCAGGGGCGCGCGCGCACCACTTGGTCGCGCTCCACTTCTCGCCCCGCGTGGTCGGGCAGCTGCCGTGCAGGCTGCTATGGTCCACCTCGCCGCTCGGCGTCAGGCTGTGCGACCGCGCGGCGCTCCCCCGTCGGCACACCAGACTGGCCACTCTGGCACTGGCCACTCTGGCGGTATTTTGCAACCCCCCGGCTGACAGGCAGGCACGCGGGCTGATCAGCACGAGCTGCAACGGGGGCAGCCGCCGCGGGCGCGCCCTGCGGCGGGGGCGCGGGCGGCACCTGTAGAAGAGCAGCGCGTCGCCGCGGCGTGTCTTGACGGCCAGGCCCTTGGCCGCGCACTCGGACCACTCGGCGCCGCTCACGCGCGTGGCCGCCTGCGGGAACACGGTCTCGCCGCCCTCCTCCGGCGTGGTCCTGCGCCCAGGGCGGCTGCGGCTGAGGCCGCGCGCTGCTGTGACCGGCCGCACGCATGCCTGGCAAGCGGCAGCGCGCTGCGAGGGGAGCCAGGAGGGCGGGCGCCGCACAGATACATGAGGACGGTGGCGATGCGCTGCCCGCCGTTCTCCGGCCTGGCGTTGACCTGCAGCACCCACCCCGGCTCAGGTCGCGCGCAGCGGGGGCCGCAAATTGAGGGCTTGCAGTGGCGTGGAGCGCGTGCAGACTCTAGCGCGGGGGTGGCGGGCGCACGGGCCACACACCTGGTCATGAAAGAAGTCGTGGTGAGGCTCGTACTTCTGCGGATGCACACCCGCCGTGTCAGCGATGCGGCGCGCAGGAAAGCTTAAACAGAAGGGCGCGCCCTGCTGCCCGCCGCACCGGGCAGGCGTCTGGCCCGCCTCCGGCCAGGCGCCACAGGGCCGAGCGGGTGCGGGCCACGGGCGCGCCTGGCCGTTCTCGTAGTGCAGGATCTGCAGGCCCTCGCCGTTCTCCTCGGGCAGGTGCGTGACCATGGCGATGCGCTTCTCCAGGCGCGTGATCACCTCGTCGGCCTGCGCCCGGCCCCCGAGGCGTCAGCGAGCCCGAGGCAGCATGGCGAGGAAGCCGCTCGAAGCGGCGCGACTGCAGCCGGCGCCCCATAGCGCGCAGGGGCTCCTGGCAGCGGGCGACACAGGCGCATCGATAGCCCGTCCCAGCGCACACGCCGGCAGGGGCGGGCCCCCGGGCCAGGGCACTCTGCGCTGGCGGTGCCGCCTGCGAACGCACCCCGCCTCCTGCCGGCCAGGCTCGGCGTGCTTGGCGCCGCCGCACTGAGCAGCGCCCGCAGCCTGCCCGGGCGGGGAGCGGGCTGCTGCGGCGCGCGCGGGGGCCGGGCGCGCGCCTGGCGCGCGAAGAAGGTGCCGGTGCTCGTGCGCACGGTGCTGTCGATGCTCTTGCCCGTCTCGTTGTCCACAACGGTTGACTTGACCATAGTCGGCTTGGCCTGCCGGCCCGCAGCGTCAGCCTCGCCGCGCGGCTCAGGGAGGCGCCTCGCGCACTCGGCGGGCGCGCGCCGCGTGGCGGGGGCCCGGTTAGCAGGGACAGGGGTCCACCTTGCTGACGAGGTGGGTGACCTCGTCCTCTGTCAGAAAGTTTTTGAGCAGGAACGCACGCGGCTTCCACGACACCTCCACCATCTCCCCGCGCCACTCCACCTGCGCGCGGTCCCCGCCCCTCGCACCAGCGCCAGCGCCCGCGCAGCGCGCCCTGGCCCAACACCCGCCCGCAGCGGCGCAGGGGTCTTGGCCCCCGGTCGGTCACTCTCCCAGACAGCCTGCAAAGCCACACGAAGCAGGCGCGTGACGCCAGAGGCGGGCAGCGCACGCCGCCCGCGTCGCCGACCGCGACGGTGACGCCCGGCACGTCCTGGCGGAGCGCAGCGTGCGCGGCCGGCTTTGCCCCGGGCAGCGGCAGGGCGCCCTTCCAGCCCGGGAACCGGTCGGTGTCCTCGATGTACCGCTCGCCGCGCGCGCGGCCGCCGCCGGTCAGCAGCAGCAGCAGCGGCAGGGCTGCCGCCAGCAGGTGCGGGCCCATCGCAGGCCTGACGCAGTTGCGGGCTGGTGTCGCTGGTCCAGCGCCAGGTTCTAGCTCATCGCCCCCCGGGGCCCAGGCGCAGCGGGTCCTGCCTGCTCGCAGCTGCGGCGCTTGGGTTTTGGGCAGCTGGTCTGGCCAGGCAGCTCAAGGCCACAGGAGCGCTGAAGGCAGCGAGCGCACAGACAGCGATCGAATGGCCTCCGATCGGGGCGGGTCAACTCCTCAGCACGGAGACTAACTCCACTGGACTAGCCAGCTTCTCTGGAGTAACCCGCGTCTAGGTCATTTAACACGCCAACTGTACAAGGCTGGCTCACGGCTCAAGTTTTGAGGTCCCTGTCCCAAAGCTTGCATTGGAGACGGTTGCGCTGTTGTACACCTGTCCTGCACCACTACAGCGCACGAAAGCAGCGCCAGTGAGCATGGGCAGTGCGCAGAGCTCCGCTGCAGCAGATGCAGACACTGGCGCATCGACCTCAGGCCGGCAGAGCAGCTGCCCCGTACCAGAGAGCGTCCGGCGCCAGGCTGTGTATGACGTTTACGGCCAGCGTATTGATGCGGCGCCGTGCCCGGGCCAGGCGCGCGCATGTTGAAAGCAGGCAACACGGTGTGACGAAGCGGCGTGTGTTCTTTTAGCGAGGCGCTCAGCTGCTGTGTGCACCCGCAGGAAGCAGTGGACAGCCGGAACCAGATGCCGCGCGAGCCAAACCAGCAGCCGTGCGCAGGCCAGCGCAAAGTCATCTCCACGCACCGCGAGCTCTCCACCATCCCCAAGGGCGGCACCGATACGGCATGGCTGTACCCCTCACCGCAGATGTTTTACAACGGTGCGCGCTGCACCTGCCCCGCCCTGCTCAGGCCAGAAGGCCCGCTCAGAGGCGCTGAGGGCCTTGTCGTGTGTGCAGCGCTGAAGCGCAAGGGCAAGGGTGCGGACGTCGTGGAGGACGATGTGGCTGCCGTGGTGCACGCGCACAACGGTGCGCCCCCGCTGTATTGATGTTGCCACCGCAAAGTCCCCCACCGGGCTTCGCACCTTTGGAGCATATGCTTGGTTGAGGTGAGCGTGCGGGCGCAGCCATGAATGAAACGACGTGGCGGCGGGTGCTGGACTGGGAGACCCTGCACAGCGAGCAGTGCGGCCAGCCGCGCCTTCTGCGCTTCTGCGGGCGACCAGACGACCTCAGGTGGCGCTCCACACCTGACCTGTGTGCAGCCACTTAAGTACTCTCGGTATTGCCCTATTGCACAAGCCTTCAGCAATTTCTATGCTAGTATCTGGCGAGGGAGCTGACCTGTAGCTCAAGTGCTCTGCAGAGCATGGACACGGCCTGACTAGGCAAAGGGTCTGAGCTTGACTCGAGCAGCTTCTGGATGCCAGTGCAGCTTGTGTGGTCTGCCAAGGTACATTGCCAGGGCACTGCAGGGGCTGCAGACAACAGCAGCCATTCCCTGACCTCACTTGCCATGCCGTTCTGTGCCAACTGTATCAACAGGCGAGCAGCTTCAGGCGCTGACCGGGCCCCCCGGCGCGCAGTCCGCTGGCGCGCCTGCACAGCTGGACAGGCGGCCAGCTGCCGTTTGACCGCCACGACTGGTTTGTGGACCGGTGCGGCGAGGAGGTGCGCTACGTCATCGACTTCTACTTCCACGAGGACAAGGCTGGCACGCCTGAGGCGCGTTCTCAAACTGGCTTGCCTCTCAGAGCAATGCAGTGCGGTAGCTCTCATGTCAATTGCCGTTTAGGAGCCATGCCTGCATGTGGCTGAAAGCTGCATGTGGCTCAGCAGTATGACCTGGCGCTCGCAACCCCTGAATCCCTTATTTATTGCACGCCCGATCGCTTAGTGAGCATGGGCGTGCAGGCGTTTGAGCTGTGCGTGCGACCTGCGCTGGATAACGTGGGCAGCGCAGTGGACCGCTGCAAGATGGCGATCTACACCTCGTTCGCTGCGGCCGGCTTGCCGTGCCCCATCACTGGAAAGAGCGGCGGGCACTTTGGGAAGCAGGAGCTCAGCGAAGCTCCTAGGTAGCAGTACTCTCACTGCTGCTAGCAGGGCGGCATGAGCTTGGCTTGTGTAACATTTGCAGGCACGCCGGCGAGATCAGAGAGCAGGATATGCATAACGTGATGGTGTCACAGGTGAGCGAAGTTCCCTCATCCTGCTTCATCAAACATGACCTCGCGCATATACCTCTCTGCAAACTCGCCGCCAAACGCAGCCTCGAGCACTTGCCGCGTCTTGCTGTTCTGCAGCTGCTGTGTGCAGTAGCGCTCGTGCGCCGCAACCACGCCCGCCCGCCGCGCCTCCCTGTCGCGCAGCGTTGACTCTATGCATTAGCAGCAGGCACGCTCAATAAGGAGACTGTGCTCGTTTTTGCGGACAGACCCTCAGAATCTCTAACAGTCATGCAACACCAGTGCTTCACAGCATGGCCGTGTGTACCCACCCCCCGCCTGCATCTGACAATGTAGGGTAGTGACTACAGAGTAACAGCTCAATACGCAGCCGCAGTTTCACGTGTACCAAAAAGGCTTGTGCCTCAGCGGGCACATGCGCACTCAGGAACATGATGAAGGTGGCTGGCACTGTGCAAAGGCGCGCACAGGTTGGAGGCCGGCGGCTGCACGTGGCGCGCAATCTGCAGGTACGCCTGCACGAGCGCATGGCAGTATCTGACGAAGGAGGCCAGCTCGGCCTCGCCGGACGGCTTCATCATGACGCACAGGTCCGAGAACACCGAGCGGCCCCACTCCGGCACCACGCGGTTGGTCTCCACGCCGTGCTTCCGCTGCAGCTCCCTGCCGCGCGCCAGCCGCCACACCGCGCGCCTCCGCCGTCCTGGTTTGCTCAGAACGGTGCGGTCTGGCATGCATGTGCGTGCTGCACAAGTGATCCAGCAGGCCCGTGCCTGTCCTCGCACATGCAAGCCGGACTGCAGCTGCAGCGGCGCGGGCGCAGCGGTGCAGCACCTGCTGCTGGGCTGCCACAGGCGCGCTGCGAGCAGGGAGCGGGGGCGCACTGCACTGTCTGCGCCACGATGGATGGCAGCGACCGGTCGAGCGACGCGGGGCTCACATCCACAATGCCCAGCGTCACCTGCAACGCCAACGCCAGGCTAAGCAGCGGGCGGAGCCATACCTGATGCCTGCGCTGCCACATGCACCGAGCGCATGCAAGACCGGTGCGTGCTTGTGTCATCCAAATCCCAGGCCTGCGAGTGCGCACCTGGTTGCCCCGGGCCACCAGGTCCAGCCCAAAGATGGGCAGGTCGTACTCATGGCTCGGAAACATGACGCAGTGTAGCACCTGTCGCACGCGCCGCGCAAGCCGCGTCAGTCCCCGGATGCCAGGCCAGGCTGTCATGCATGCAGGTCAACCTTTGAAGGGTTGTACATGTAGGGCAGGACCTGTCAAGAGGGCTACGGATCCAGAGACAGCCCAGATGACGGGTGCACACTCTTCTCATTAGCTTGTCACCGCCTAGGCACGGGGCGGGCTGCAGCCTCGCGCGAGCGCGCCTGCAGGCCGTCCTGTCGGATGGCCAGCTCCAGGTGCAGCTTGTGGAACACGCGGCTGCGATATACGCGGTTCTCCAGCCGCAGGCTGGGCCAGTCGGCGTCGCCGCGCTGCGGCAGCGGCGTGTCGCGCATCGCGCGCAGCCGCTCCATCTCCGTCTTGCCCTTGTACTGCGTGTCGCAGTAGCAGAACTCCTGCAGTTGAACAGCAGTTGTCCGGACGCCGCGCACGGGGCAGGGCGGCAACAAGGCTCACCAGCACACCAGCAGCAGTGCCAAGCAAGCTTTCACTGCGCCAGAGCGCCTTGGCCTGGCAGCTGCGGCGCGCCTTGGGCAGAGGGCCGAGCCCCAGGGCGGGCAGCTGGTGGCGCCAGGACGCCTCTATCTGCGCCGCCAGGTTCTCGAAGAGCGGCCCCATGTGCCCGCGCAGGCGCCAGGTGCCCAGGCCGAGGATGCGCACGGCGTCCGCGTTGGAAGTTTTCTGCGGCGGCGCAGCGCTCAGACACGACGGCAACGCGACCTGCCTGCCCCCGCCCCAGCTCGGCTGCACAGGGCCTGAGCGGTGCACCGTGCACACCTGTGTGTACTCAGCTTGTGGGTCAGCCCGCGCGCGCTCCTCCTGCCGGCGCTCCTGCTGCTCGAGCTCCTGTTCTCGCGTCGCTGCAGCCTGAGCAGCCACTGCAAAGCCCCGGCTGCGCCCCCTGGCACCTGCCAGCAAATAACGTTTTTGTAATTGCGCTGCTAGAGAACTGCGCAAAGCAATACTACAGCGTCGGGCAATACTACAGCGTCGGGCACAATCACTTACCTGAATAGGTCACACAGCGAGGCTGTGCGAACCCACTTTGCAACTCCCTCGTCCCAACATGCCGCCGCCTGTGCGCATGCATGTCCGAGTAAGTACAAGGAGAGGACACAACGAGCCGCGGTCATACAGCCTCCATTGCTGCACACCTGTGCAGCCCAGTCACGTGCGCAAAGTGCTGCGCGTGAGAGCGCGGCCGGCCTGCGCAGCCCGGCGCTTGGTGCTGACAGAGGTTGCACGGCTTCATGCTCAGCGTCCCAACTGTAGGGCGGGCAGGCAGGCCAAGCTGGGAGTACTACTGTTGCTGGGTCGCCACCGCAGCCTGCTTCCCGGCAAGCCTAGGGGTTAAGCCACAGGCATCCCTTTCAAAAGCCAGCCATCCGGGGAGCAATGCCTGGAAAAACTGCAGCTTCAGATTGTGGTGAGCTTGGCGCTTGATGCTTGTGCGCGCCCGCGTGGTCTCGTTCCTGAGTGGCTTTGCTGTTGCGGGGAGTGTCGCGCTGTATCAGCTGCGCCAGGATATCTGGGAGAGCCACAGACTGCTGGCATCGCAGGTGGGGGCCCCGCCCGCCCGGCATGCTGTCCCCACCACGGAGCTGTGTGCGGAGGAGCTAGTTTTCAGCGCGTGCCGGGCCCTGCTGGCGGTCGTGGGCTGAGATCAGTCGCTTGGTGGTAGCCGCGACGTGCAGCCCGCTTTATCCGCTGCCGGCAGGCGGGGCAGGCGGGCCCGTGCTGACAAAGGGATCCGTTTCCAGCCGGGGCCAGGCAGCTCGGACCTTGAATCCCGGGTCTCTGCTCTTGAGGCGGAGCTCTCCCGCCTGAGCAAGGCGCAGTAGGCTGCCCCAAGGTGCGGGCCGGGCTGATCAGCGCTCGCTGGCGGCTCGCCGTGCGCGCGCGCAAAGGCGCGCCACGGCGCGCCGATGCCGCCCGGCGCGCAGGCGCAATGGCGGACGACGGTGAGGTGTCCGCGCTGGTGTGCGACAATGGCTCCGGCATGGTCAAGTCCGGGTTTGCGGGCGATGACGCGCCGCGCGCGGTGTTCCCCAGCATTGTGGGCCGACCGCGGCACCAGGGCGTGATGGTGGGCATGGGCCAGAAGGACGCATACGTGGGCGATGAGGCGCAGTCCAAGCGCGGCATCCTGACCCTCAAGTACCCCATCGAGCACGGCATTGTGACCAACTGGGACGACA